>Ga0210032_1000580_pt1 | contig 25728 bp, 27 predicted proteins | sample CryGeyCG2114_250_2_FD_185458 | JGI IMG/M metagenome (GOLD analysis project Ga0210032, IMG submission 185458) | Groundwater microbial communities from aquifer - Crystal Geyser CG13_big_fil_rev_8/21/14_2.50 (SPAdes) (version 2) | ecosystem: Environmental > Aquatic > Deep subsurface > Groundwater ... | reverse complement strand
CACCGAGAACTCAGGGCCTGAAAACCTGGCCTCCTTTGATTATCTGGCCATCATTACCGATGACGCCCCAAACGCTTCGTTTGGCGCTTCAAATCGAGCAAAGAAGTATGCTTTAAGCCTGACTGGGCTGGCTCTTGTCGGGACCGATTTCGGTCCCAGCTCTGACACGTATAACGCGGTTCAGGATGCGCTCAATCAAGAGCAGCACCCCGAATATATCTTTATCATCAAGCGCACCGCAGCTGTTGCCCAGGAGCAGACGCTCACTTTCAATATTGATGTCACAACTGGCCAAACCATTGTGGGCACCGTGAATGGTGTGGCAATCTCTGTTCCGTTCGATACAGATATGGCCGGAACCATGACCGACCTAGACACAGCCGTCTCAGCCGTTCCGGGTGTGGCTTCGGCAAGCGTTTCGAGTCGAGTTCTGACAATCGTCGCAACAGCTGAATACAAGCTGAGCATTGGCACGTTTACCGTGACTGGCTCTGGCACACTTCCGACTGTTACAAAAGCAGTTTCGGTGGCTGGTCGGATTATCTCTGATGACATTGCCGCAGCCATTGCCGAAGAAGATACCTTCGAATGGTTTGCTCTTTGCCCTCTGACCACCAATCACGGTGCTTTGCTGGCGGCTGCTGAATACATGCAGGGAGCCCGCTTGCAGCTCTATGTTCAATCCAGCGAATCAGGCATCAAAACCAGCGGCTCGACCACGGATATCGCTTATAAAATCGACAACCTGGAATACTCAAACACAACCGGCTGCTATAACGCGGACACCGCCGAGTTCATGCATGTAGCTCTGGCCAGTCTGCTTCTTGGCACGGATACCGGCGGGGTTCAGTCTGGCAATAGAACATTGACCGGCATCACCCCCAACTCATTAACCGCAGACGAAGCCTCTCAAATCGAAGGCCGCAACTGGAACCATTACCGCAAATATGCCGGAGCCGGTCGATTGCGCAAAGGTGTGCGCTGCGGCGATGGTAAACCGTCTGAATCGGTGCGCTCCAAATACTACTGGGCGAATGAGCTGCAGACCGTAGCCTGGAATTATCTCTCTGAAAATCTCAAGCCACCCGCCAATGCAGCTGGTCGCCTTTCTATGCAGGACGAGCTACAAGGGGTGAACAACCGCATGGTTGAAGAAACGGTACTTGATAACCCGGACAGCACTGACCCCGAATCAAGCACAAAAGTCACTGTCTCCGCTGGCTCAGACCCAGCCGAACCAATCATTGTGGCCCGAGGCAGAATCCTGCACGGCATGATTGGCGCGACTATCCAAATCTATACAGAGGTGTAACCCATGGCTATTTTTGAAACTCCCCCAGTCTCATACACGCATTACCTGAAAGATATTGTTATCAATATCGTTCCTGCCGTCACCTCTGGTGTCCAGCCGTTTTCCATTGGTGGAAGCCTGACCCAGTTTGGCGCCGGTGGCAAGGATGAGCTGATTAACTATAAGCGCGCAGAGGATATCGTAAAGCTGTTTGCTGACGCCTCTGGTAATCCACATTTCAGCATTGACCCCCGCCAAACCGGTGAGATTGAAATCACAAACATTCATACCAACCCACTCAATCAAAAGTTTCAGAACCTTTTAACGGTCAACTCGTTGCTTGGTGCTGCCCCCAATGTGGGCGGGATGTTCAATCTGACTGCTCGCTATATCTCCCAGCTGACTGCCCCACCGTTCCTGATTGCTCGCTATTGCCGTATCAAAGGCCAGCCCGAGAGCAAGCGGGGCATTGAGGCTGACGAGCTGAAATGGGGCATTTTGGTGGGCATTCTGAACGCTTCAGAATATGGGTTAAACGCTGATGCAATCATCTAACACCCCCGCTCCCGCCAAAGCTGAAAAGGTTCAGCGCGAACTTTTAAACGAAGGTCGCACTCTTCGCCTCAAAATGGATGGCGATGTCTACGAAATTACCAAGCACAAGGGCATGAGCGCCTATACCACGGGGCAACTCGTTAAAAAGACGCTCGTTCCTTTGCGGGCCCATGTGGATAAGATTGTGGCCAAAGCTATTCGGGCAATGAATGAAGAGGATTACAAAGCCTTTGCCGCCCTTCAAAAGGACACAGAGGACAATCCTGCCAATGAAGAAAAGAACCAGGCGGCTGCGGCTGAGCTTTTAAAAATTCCTGGCGATGAGTACATGGAGGCTGAAACCGCTGCATGGGAGCAAATCAACCCAGATGCGTCGGCACAATTGGTCAAAGCATTGTTTCAGACAGTGCTGGCCGAGGGTACCGGATACCTCAACTCCATCGAGGCCATCGACAAGCATTTTGACCCAGACATTAAGCCTCAACGCATGTCGCACTTTGACATTTTGCGCTCAGAGGTGATTAAGTTCAACAGTTTTTTAGACAACCAGAGGTCGCCCCTTTCATAGGTTCTGGCAAGCCCATGGAGGTCCCTGGCGACCTCCCTGGCGACCTCTTCTACCTTTCAAAGCACCAGCTCTGCAAAGATTCCTGGCTCGCAATTATTGAGCAGTGGGATTGGCAGAGCATGGTCTGGCATCTCGATTATTTCCGCGCATGGGATAGGGCCCAACCAAATGACTGACAGCACGATTATTAAAGAACTGGTGACCAAAATGGTCTTCAGGCTTGACCATAAGAGCCTGACCGCCTACACCAAAAAGGTCACTGAGTTAAAGCGTTCATTCAAAGAGCTTGAAGCCCTTGCCCGGAAAACAATCAAACCCAAAATTGATACCCGTTCGTTTCGGGTTGCGACAAATGAAGTCGGACGGTTGCGCCAGGGCATTGCCCAGGTGGCCCGCTCAGCTGGTCGCGGCATAACGCTCAAAATGAACGTGAGCGGCATGGGTTCAATTATGCAGGCCCAAAGAGCGGCGCAGCGAGCAACAGGCTCAGGCGGCATGCTCAATGTCGCAGGGGGCAATCTCATCTCTGGTGCGGTAACTTCTGCTGGAGCAATGGCTCAGCAAGGCGGGAAATTTGCTCTTGATTCCTTTGGCCAATACCAACTCGCCATGACCAGGTTAACAAACATGGTCGGTAAAAATAATGCTGGTAGAGTACTTAAGGATATTGAGCGTTTTGCTGCTGCCACACCGTTTGAACTTGGCGACACCCTTGAAATGTTTACTCAGCTTCAAAACTCCGGCTTTGGCCTTATGGACAGAAAATCAGGAAAAGTCAACTATTCCCGCTTGATGGCCTTTGGCGACATTGCTGCAACATCTAATAAATCATTGAGTGAGTTCACTCAGATGGCTCTGGGGATGGGGCGCGGGCGGGCAGATATGTTTGACAACTTCTCTTCTGCCGGCTTGCAGGGAGCCTGGGCGGAAAACGGCAAAATTTCAGGCACGATGGGAAATGTCCGCACAGGTAAGGCAACTGAATTCACCATTGACCCCAGAAACAAAGAGATGATTTCGCGTCTTTTAGAAACTCAAGGGAGGAGCGGCGGTGTTTCGGGAGGAATGAGCAGCTTATCCAGAACTTTGCCTGGTCAGATTTCAACTTTTTGGGACACGGTAAGAATGTCTTCAAATAGGTTCATGATTTCGTTTGAGTCAGATATTTTCCAAACCATGAACAGGGTGATTGCTTATATCGAATCAAAAGGGCCAATGTTCGACCAGTTAGGAAAAGACTCTGTTGTCATTATCAAAGGCCTTGCTGATGGACTAAAATTCGTTGCTCCTTTCATAAAGCCGGTAGCCGCAGGTCTTGGCGTTTTCGCCATGCACTTCGCAGGCCTGAAAGTCATCGCGGGCGGAAAGTGGCTTTTTGGCGCAATCAAAGCGCTCTGGTCGCTCAAGTGGCTGGCTGGTGGTGTTCCTTTGGCCATTGGCACGGTTATTGCTGGTATAGCCGCTTTCGGCTTCGAGGTCTATCGCTACATGACAGGCGGAACCAAGGCCATCAGCGGATTCTCAAAGCAGTTTCCAGCGCTCTCTCATGCGATTGTGTGGGTGGGAAATAAGTTCAAAGAGCTTTGGCCATTGGTTCAAGAGGTGGGTGCTGAGTTCGTTAAATTTGGCGCTCAACTTTGGGAGACTTTTGGCCCTGCTGTCAAATGGGTGTTTGGGAATATTGTGGTGCCCTTTCTGACTTGGGGCATAAAGAAATTTATTGAACTTGGCGAAATCATTTTGCAGGCTGCCAAATTCTGGCTGCCTGTTCTGACTGCTACAGTCGGAGACCTGGGCGCTGGATTTAAGGTTTGTTGGGAGCGCATTCAGGATACCTGGGCTGTGCTTAAAGATATGTGGAACTGGTTCACAACCAGCGGCTTTGCGCAGGGCATCACGGGATTCTTTGAGCGGCTTAAAAACGCCTTCTCTGGTGGTGGGGTTGGTGGTGGAAGCAATGCGCTCATGGACCCGAATTTCCCTTTGAGCAATGTCAACGCCGCGAAGTTAGTTCGGAATGCTTACAACGTTTTTACTGGCTCAAAAAGATGCTTTGCCGGGGTTGCTGAGGCTTATCAAAAAACGTTCAAAGATTACGGTAACTTATCGGGCGTCCCCGCCTATCTGGCCGCTGACCAGCTTGCCAGAGACAAGCGCTTTGTTGAAGTCAAAGTAACAAAAGCGATGCTTGACGACCCTGAAATCATGAAAAGACTTTATGGCACAATAGCCGTATACGATACCAAAAGCGGATTCCATCCCACTTATGGTCATATTGAAGTTTGGGACACTCTACGTCGCAAAGCCTTATATGGAAACGGAGCAGACAACCTTAATCGCACTGAGCAAAATTTCCAGCATGGCCGTTTCTTTGTTCCAGTTGACCCTGGTTCTCAAACAATGCAGGGGCCTGCCGGTGTTGGCGGCGGCGGAGGAATAAATCAAACCAATTACTTCGACCTTCGCGGGAATCCAAACCCAGGAGCAAACAGGAATGCTGCAAGACAGGGGGCCAGTGAGGCGGTTAAGCAAATGGAGCGGAGCGCACGGTCAACAAATCAGACCGTGATTGCTCAGTAATCTAAAATATGGAAAGCCTTGAATAGATTAGCTTCCACCCATCATCGAAAATAAAGCTGAATAGTGCCGGAAAATTTGTGGCTTTTGTCGGAATATATGACGGTCCACCAGAAATCTTTATTGTTATTTTTTCGCCATCTTTTGGCTTAATTAAAGAATAATGCTCTGATGGGTTAATTATTGGTTGAAACTGAATTCCTGTTGGGGTTTGGACTTCTTTGACAACGTTTAGTTCTCTATTATTAAAATCTTCATAGCTGAGTTTTTTTAGAGCGTCTGAATATGAAGCGTTTTGATAAATTGTCCCAACCACATACTCAGGCAGAATAGGCCTTGAGTTTGAGTAGGTGACATTAAAAATCGCCAATCCTGATTGTGCATCATCTCCATTTTTGGCAATGATATTTTCAAGCAAGGCTTTTCCCAGCTCTCCGTTTGCTGTACCAATAAGCTCTGCGTCAAGCCACATTTTTAAAACTTCAAACGCATTCTCTTTGCTTGCCTGATAGCGGGAAGCAAAGAATTCTGAAGCCTTTGAGATGTCCGCTCTGCCATATTTCTCGGTCTCTTGAGGTCGGGGTATGGATGACTTAAAAATACTCAGGTCAGACGCGCTCTGAGTTGAAGACGGGACATTCACCACAGTGGTCGAAGTGGGTGATGTCGAAGTTTGATTTTGCTGCTGATTACCCGCCGAAACACCGGAAGATACAGCCCCCGGTGTATTTACCACAACAATAGCCTTTGATGTTAAATCACAGCCGGTAAGCACAGCTAAAAATAAGACAACCGTTAATTTATGGGTTAACATAGATTCCTCCAAATAAACTGATTAAGTTTCCCCTTTCGGGAGAACTTTGTCAAACCGCCCCTCCGGGGGCTTTTTTTATGGGTAAAAAATGCAAGAAGCAGAAAAGGCAACGGTATTGCCGTCTCAGGAGGCAGAAGGAGAAGGGGATACCTTTTTTCTTTTTCCCGATGACAATGCGCAATTCTATGTTGCAGGCCTGAGTTTTAGCCCTTCTTATACCTCTGAGCCCACTCAGAACGAGATAGAAGACGGGGCTTTGATTACCGACCATGTGAACCTGCCTCCTATTCAGATGAGTTTCAACGGTGCTGTGACTGACATCCAGAGCAATCGTGAAGGGGCCTATGATAAAGACTTTATAGGCGTACACGTCGACTTTCGCGAGCGCATGATTCAGGCCAGAGAAAACCGCGAGATTATCGGGATAGATGCCGGGCCGGTGCGCGGAATTTATTCGGGCATCATTCTGAATTTCACTCCCAGCTGGGACGCTGAGAGTGGCCACGGGATGGCCCTGTTTTTCGACCTGTCGATTCAGCAGATTGATACGGCCAAGACAGCGGTTAAAGACCTGCCCCCATCTGAGCCCATCGATATGGAGTTATTCGACCAGCGGAACTTCACAAAGCCCAGGGCTTACAAACCACGCAGCACCATCAAAGTGACCGATGCAAAACAAAATGAGCGGATTGAGGCGATGACGCGGGGTGATGGACGATTCGCCGAGGGGCACGACTGGGCAAGAGGGAAAGCGAGCGAGTAATGGCAAAGTTCATCATCCCAATTGAAAACACCAATGGCATCCCCTTTGGCCTGGGCCCAATCACCCTTTCAGGCAATACCTTTTACATTGACTTCGGGTGGAATGACCGCTTGGCGCCCAACGGCTGGTACCTGCACTTCTATGACTCTGCTCTCTCGCCCATTGCCCACGGCATCAATGCTGTGACCAATTACTCTCTGCTCTCTCACATTACCGACGTTCGCAAACCGCCAGGCCGATTGTACCTTTGGGATACCAGCGGGAAAAAGCTGCCTCCCACTGCCAGCGATTTGGGTACGCGGGTCCAGCTGGTCTATGACGACCTGATACCGGTGGCCTAAATGGCTGAATACAATCTCTATAACCGGCGCTGGCAGCTGCTGGTAAATAATGGCGAGCAAGAATTGACCTGGGAAGGCTTTAAGCCTGGCGCATCAAAAGGGCTTTCGCTTGACTTCAAAATCACCAAAACCAGCGATACCACGCCAAACGATGCCGAGATAAACATTATCAACCTGAGCCCAGAACATCAGGATTTTGTGACAGAAAAAGGGCTTGGCCTGACGTTCTTGGCTGGGTACCGCGAGAGCTTTGGCCAAATATTCAAAGGCGGCACTGAGATGCCGAACCATGAGCGCAGCGGAGGCGATTGGGTCACAACGCTTTATGCCAAAGACGGCGGCACTGCTCTGAAGCAGGCTTTTATCTCGAAGTCTTTCAAGAAAGACGCCCCAATCGAAACGGTTATCAATGCTCTGATTAAAGAGCTGACGCTTCCCCCCAAGATGGAAGCCCGGCTCAAAGAGCTGAATCAGATTGCCAAGGGCACAATCAAAACCGAGCTGGTTACGCGCGCAGCACAGCGCCTGCTTGAACCCAGAAAACACAAGCAGTCAAAGCCGGAAAGTCTTGAAGAGGCCAAGCAGCGCATTTACAAGCAGAAGGCCGAAGCCGAGGCGAGAGCGGAGCAGGTGAAACTGCTCAAAGATATGGTTCTTAAGGGCAAGGTCTGGCGCGCACTGGACCTTATTGCCGGTGATTACGGCCTGTCGTTTTACGTGACCGACCAAATCGCCTATCTGACCGCTGCAGATGTACCAATTTCAGACCAGGTGATTCTGGTCTCTCCCCTTTCCGGCCTGCTCGGAAGCCTAGGTAGAACTGAAATGGGCTGGAAATTCCGCTCCCTTTTGCGCCACGAATTTAACCCGGGCATGCCGGTCTATCTGGACTCCCAGAAAACAGCCGGCCTTTTCGTGATTCGCAAGGTCGAGCACTCGGGCAACACAAACAGCAACGAATGGTATTCAGATTGTGAGGTTACACCACTCGCGGCATGACACAGCAACAAGTTAGAGGGCACAGCACCAGTTCAAGGGCGATGATTCTCGATGAACTCAGAGAGATGCACACCGCCATTCCCTGCTATGTGAATAGCTACGATGAAGACACAGGAGAGGCAGAGGTCACGATTCCATTCAGCGAGTTCACTCCCACGGAAGACGGTGACGTTCAAGAAGAGGGTTGGCCTCCTGTTTCTGGAATTCCGGTTTGGTTTCCAGGTGGCAAAAAAACTTTGATTGATTGGGAAATCCCAAAGGGCACCAAAGGCTTTCTGATTTTCATGGAGCGGAATATTGCCCGCTGGTATCTCAGTGATGGAATTGAGCCGACAACCCCAGACTCACGCGAAATGTTTGGCAAAAGCTCTCCCTTTTTAATGACTCGAATCAGGACCAAGCGCGGCGAGGTTGACCCAGCAACGCATATTCACTTAACCGAAAGTGGCGAGGTGCAGGTGAAGGCCAGCGCTGTAAGGCTGGGTTCATTCGAGGCAGACAAAGCGCTGGCTCTGGCTGAAAAGGTTATGACGGGCCTGAATGACATAAAAAATGCCTTTAACAATCATACCCATATCTGCATTTCACCTGGTGCTCCTTGTGACCCGCCTATCCCAGACATTGGCTCAATTCAGGAAGTGGCTTCAGCAATGGTGTTTACAAATGAGTAGTCTCGGCGTTGATAACGATAACAATGTGATTTTGACCAATGGCCAATTGACGGGCTTGACTGGTCGGACAGCCGTAAAGCAGCGCGTTCGCATTCGCCTTCGCTCTGTTAGGGGTGAATGGTTTCTAGACCCCAAGCGGGCCCCAGATTGGTTTGGTCTGATTCTCACAAAGCCTTTCCGCGATGCTTGGACCCGCCGCGAAATTCGCTGGAATGTGCTCGATGTGCAGGGTGTTCGTCGAGTGAAGAGCGTGAAGGCCTATCCCAACCAACAGACGCAGGTGGTGCGCATTGTGGTGCGGTACCTGGATATTTATGGAAATGATGAGCAGGAAGCAGAGGCTACGTTGCCAGAATGACAGAATACGGTTTATTGCTCACTGGGTTTAATCCTAAAACAGCGGTGATTTGCTCTGAAGAGCTTCAAAGTGAGCTGATTGGAATCCAAGGCTTTGAGGACGCTTCATTTGACTCTGATGAGCCCTGGGGCCAATTCGTGGGCATCATGTCAGAGCGAGAATCTAAGCTCTGGATGCTGGGGCTGGCTCTCTCTCAGTCAATCAGCAGAGCCTCAGCAACCGGCGTGTCTTTGGCCAATACTGCAGCCTTTATCGGTGAAGACAAAATCGAAGCCAGCAAAAGCCAGGTCACACTGACGCTTATCAATCGCAGCCAGATTACGCCCGTCACTGTGCCAGAGGATTATCAGGCCCGGCAAAGCTCGACCAGTGTCGCGTGGTCCCTGAATGCAGCGGCTGAAATTCCAGCTTTTGATACTGCGCTTGAAGACCTCGCCGTCGACACTCTCGAATTTCAAACCGGCACAGACAATACTGTTCGCGCATATTTGGACGGCTCTCCTGACCTGTCGGGTATGGCTGTAAACTGGGAGGTTCAGGTAAGCGGCTCGACAAATTCAAGCAATGATGGCCGCTTCTTTGTTACTGACTGGGATGTTGCCGGGTTCTGGGTTGAATACCCCAACCTAAACCGAGCCGACGACACCGACGACGAAGACCCTACCAGCCCGGCAATTATCAGCCTTTATCCTGGCGTGAATGTTCTGGCAGAATCGCTCAACACCGGCCCCTTTGAGGCGTCTATTGGCTCAATCAATACCATCGTGACGCCGCTGAGTGGCTGGGATGATGTCTATAACCAAAACGCAGCAACCCCGGGCACAAATGAAGAAAAAGATGACGAGTTCAGAATCCGGCTTGCTGAGCAGGCTATCAACTCAGACGGCGGCACATTGGCGGCTGTCAAAGAAGCGCTGGAAAAAGTCGATGGCGTCACCTATGTTTTCGGAGAAGAAAACCGTTCAAATGTTGAAGTCGATGGCCTTAAGCCAAACTCCATGCACTTCATTGTTGTCGGGGGAACTGACCAGGACATCATTGACACAATTGGCCGAGTGGGGCCCGCGGGCATCGATACAAACGGCACGGAGACGGGCACATATGACGGCAATCCGGATGACCCTCAAATTATCAGCTTTGACCGCGTCACGGAAGTTAATCCCTACTTTATTCTCAACCTGACTGTTGACCCTGCAATCTGGTCCAGCCCTGCGCTGATTGCCCAGTACAAAACTGATTGTAAAACCGCGATGGAAAGCCGGACTTATGCCCATGGCGAAGACCTGGTGAATCATTTGCTGGCCGCCACCGTATCGGTCAATGTGAGGGGGATTTTGACAATTGCTTTGCTTCAAGGGCTCAGCCCCTCGCCAGGCTCTTCGGCAAACATTTCTATTCCTGGCACCGAAGTGGTGAATATCACGGCAGATAGAATCACGGTAAACGCCACATGAGAAATCTAGTTCAGATAACCGACCACGTCGACCAGGGTCTGGCCAGGCTGAAGCAGCAATTTCAGCAAGAGGGCACATTCAAAGAGCTGATTCGGGTTTTTCTTCAGCGGTACCAGACTGTTGAAAACGCCTTGTTTTCCCTTTTGCTGGGGCGATTTTTGGCCTTTGCAATGGGGCAGATGCTTGATGATATCGGAACAATTGTCACTCTACCAAGGCCCAGTATTTTGACACCTGACGACGAATACCGTGTGCTCTTGTACGGGCGCATTGCCGCACTCAATAGCAATGGCACGTTGCCCAATTTGCTCGGCATTCTCGGAACGCTGGGGGCAACCAATCGCAGAATTTACCAAAATTTTCCCGCTTCACTCACCATCAATTTCACACCATCGAGCGTGATTCGAGAGTACACAAATATCCGAACCATTCTCGAAACCAGCTCGGCTTCGGTTGATTTAAACATTTGCGCCCATGGTGACGGCGCGTTCGGCTTTAGCGATGACCCCACCGCTCTCGGTTGGGATGAAGGAACCATAGGAGAAGCTATTTAATGACAGCCCCAACTACTATCCCAACATGGGCAGACGGAGCCGGAACAACGGTTGTTGGCTCCCTGACTGTAACAGCAGTCAACTGGAGAAGCAGTATTGCAAGCGGCGGCTCAATCACCCGCTACATCTTTAGCGGTTCCCCGTCACTGGCTTCTGTTGTTGCGGGACATGAAATAGAGGTTTCTGGCTGCGCAAACGCTATTCATGACGGGACCTTGCGGGTGACAGCAGCAAATGATGCGGATAACTGGATTGAAGCCTACAACCCCGACGTAACCAGTTCTGGAACAGATGAAACAGGAAGCTCTGCCTCTGCCGCGATTCTTGCGGGGGCACCAAGAAAAAAAGAGCCTAGCGCCAGCAAAAAAGCACTTGGGGCCAGAAGCCCAGAAAAGCCAAGCGACGGCCATCTTAACTGGATTTTATATTGGGTTTGCGCGTGGATTGAATATTTTGCAAATGGCGGCTCAATCATTTTGCGCTCTGGTATTGCAGCATGGAAGGCCGTGACTAGAACGTTTTCTGGTGCTGAGCTGATTCAGGGCCAAGGTTGGTATCGGTTCGACCCAGACGCCACCGATGAGCCAGGAGAAGGTTTTATACCCCAAGACTCGGGTGCAGGCCTCGGTATTATCGAATCAGCCCACCCCGACGCCATGGCCGCTATGCTCGCCGCATTTGTGCCTGAAATTTTACCCCCGGTTCAGGCAGTCCTGAATTTTGACTCTGTTTCTGCAGGGGCAGTGGGAACGCCTTTAACAGTGACTGTTCCCGGCGCAGTCGTTGGCGACCAAGTGATTTTGGGGCCTCCGTCCGGCATTGACACCGGCCTGATGTGGGCAGGGTTTGTATCGGCGGCTAACACTGTTCAAATCAGGCTATTCAACGGAACGGGCTCGCCCATCAATCCAGCAGAGGCCACCTGGTCAGTCACAGTCGTTCGCCCCAATTCGATGCCTGTTATTACAACGCGGGGTCTCAAAATCTTTGTGAATCTCATTGGCGGCGTTTACGACTCGACCAGTCTTGAAGCGGATTTAGGCATTGCAGACAATGAGGCGGCTTTCAATTTGCTGGTCAATTCTCGACAGCACCGGGCCGCGCTGCTCGACGGTGGCACAATCGAAGCAATTATCTCTGGGTCGGCCACGGCTGATGCCATTATTTTAGCGACAGGCGGTTATTAAAATGCGCTCATTCACAGGATTAGATATTGTTTTTCGCCTTTTAAACGGAACTTTGAGCGGCGAAAACCTTGAAGAAGCCTTGACCACAGAGGCTGACCTTTATCTCGGCCCATGGAACGAGGTTTTAAAAGCCCGTGAACTCAACGCGCTGCTTAACAGCCCCACTGCTTTGGCTGCCATGTTTGCGAGTGAAACGGCTTTTGCTCAACTGCTCGACATTGCGGGGGCCGAAATGGCGGCATCGGACTCAGCGACTGAGCTGATTTCAAACACCAGCTCTGCGATTCTGACAGTAGTGACGAATACCAGTTATCTCAATCTCTGGCAAAATGTTTCGGAAAATAAAACCAGGCTGCAGGCCCGCGTGAATGCAGGCGGGTCAAAACTGAAGCGCTGGAACTACACAGCAAATGGAACGTGGGATATAGCGGCGTTAACGTCCGGATTGGCCGCCTATTCGTATTTCGTTTGCGGAGAAGGGGGGCAAGGGGCAGCTTCTCAATCAGGCTCCGCTTCTGGCCGGGGTGGTTCTGGCGCAGAGGCAAAATGGGGCCAGGTAACAACCGGGTTGCCTAATACAAACCAGACTATAACTGTTGGCACTGGAAACACGACAATCGGCGCGCTCCATACTGCTCTGCAGGGCAATGATGCGACGGCGGGAACGGGAAACAACACCGGGCCCGGAACAACGGGCGGGGCGGCTATCTATGACGCTGACCCACAAAACGCAATTTGGCAGGCCAATACAGGCACAAAACAGGGCTCATACGGTGGTTATGGTCTTGCGGCTGCATCAACCGGCGTGGCTGGTGGGCCTGGTGAGGCTGGTCTATCTGGCGCTGGCGGCACTTGCGCAGGCTCAACCTTTGGCGGCACAGGCGGTACTGGACTTTGCTCTGGCGGTGCGGGTGGTGGCTGCGACACTGGCTCAGGAGCATCTCCGGGCGGAGCTGCGACCGGGTACGGCACTGGCGGCGGCGGTGCTTCACTGCGCGGAAGTGATACCGCATCAGGCGGGAATCCTGGCGGCGGGTTGGCCTGCCTTTACGGGGTGGCAGCATGATTACTCAAAAATACGTTGCGCACTACATCTCCCATGGAGTCATTCTCCACCGTTATTTTATCGGCGATTCAGCCGACGAGGTTGGTAGCGCTGCATTTTGGGACCAGCACATCAAAGAATTGTTTGCCCAGCACCCATTCACGGATTATTGGGCAGGGCTTGACCTGCAAATCTGGCACATGGACAGCCCACGGCTTGACGAAATGCGCGCCCAGGGCTTGGTCAATCTCGAAGACTTCGATTTAGTCAAAGCGGGCTGCCAGGTTGCAGCGGGCCTGTTTTTCAGCAAAGACCGGCTTGACCTTGGGGTATTCCCGCCTGGTTATCAGGCTGATTCAGTAAGCCCCAATAAACTCACGGTTACGAATCTGAACGATGCGCGGCGCACTCTGAGCCATGAGGCTGGTCACTTCCACGCGATGATGAGCGGCTATGGTTCGACCTCTGCTTTCATCTCCAAAGAGCTGACCCGCTGCTTCTCTGAGCTGCGCCCACCCCAGGCCCAAAACGAGGGCGAATGCTGGGCTGAGGTTTACCGGGCTTTTATGGGCTCCGATGAGGTTCGGGGTACGTTCAGCGACGGGGTTCAGTACACCCCAGCGCAAAACCTGCGCCTGTTCAATCTGATGCGGGCCGCTTATTGGCTGCAGGGCAATCTCAATCAGCGCATTATTGACCGGCTGCAAGTCAGTAATTCGCTCTGCTTTTGGCAAGACTTCTCTTTACAGAATCAACTGTTCCAGGCTCCCAAATTGGTTTCAAATGGCTGGTTTGGTGTGGATGCGAACTGGAACAAACACAAATGGTCTCAAAATAAAACAACCGGCCAATGGGCCTGGGAAAGAGTGTGATTTTATGGGCTTCGTTTTAAATCCTCAATTTGCAATTTTGGCAATCAGCCTGTTACCGGAGCTGATTGCTGCGGTAGCTGAAACCGTTGAAGCGGTTCAGACCAATCTCTCAGATGCGCCTCCGGAAGAAAAAAAGCGTGCCGCCTTGGAGGCTGCTTGCGCCTGGTACGATGCCGCCGATGAGAATTTGAAATTCTCCGAAGCCATTGATGCTGAGGTAAAAGGCCAGCTTTTGCCTGGTCTGATTGAATTTATCTACAAGGGCATGAAGCACACTCCCGCTCAGGAGTCCACCGCCGATGACCAGTAGGCATATCCCCGGCGTCTCTCTGCACTGGCCCGGTGAGACACGCGCCCAAATTCTGGCCAGTCCGGGTGATTCGATTGTAAAGCGCTGGCGGGCTGCTCACATGGGAGCGCCAAATTACTGGCGTGACATCGGCTATCACTATGTTTTAAATCGGGATGCCCAGGGCGAATGGGCTGTCTACGATGGGCGGCCAGATTACCTGGCCGGTGCCCACAGCGGCACAAATGCGGGCAATGAGTATCTTGGTATTAATGTGGCGTATGCGATGGATGAGCAGCTACCTGGTGAGGCTGTCGAGGCTTTAGCAAAACTCATTGCAGAGCTGTCCAAAACCTACGGATTCCCAATCAACCGAGCCACTGTGCGCGGTCATCGGGAATTTATCCCAACCCAGTGCCCAGGTGATGCCCTCTACTCGATGTTGAATCAGATTGTGCAGCGGGCCAACCAATTGCGTACAGGCCCCGCGGATGAGCCGCTGAAGCCTGAACCCAGCAAAGAAGAAGAGCAAATCCATCCTATTCGAATAATCAAAGACGGCAAAGAACTGCGAGGTGTTTTAATCAACTCCCAGGCCTTTGTTTCAGTCTATGAGCTGGGCAAACCCAAATGGGACTCAGCGACACGAACCGTAATTATAGAATGAGGCTGAAATGGCAAACGAACAGCAAAATCAAATCAGCGACCAGCGTATCATTCTCACTCTCGAAAACATCGGGAGAATTGGTCAACATGTTCTGATAATCGTCACTGTCTGTACCGTTGTTTTTGGGCCCGCGTGGTATGCCTATGTTGCACAGCCCCTCGAAGACCTGAAGCAGCGAACGGCAAAGCTTGAAGCCTCGATGGATGCCCAGAACAAGCAAATCAATTCGATTGATAAAAGCCTTGCGATTCTGAGCGAAAGAATGGGCCAGGTCGCAGACTCGTTGAGCTCTATCAGAAAATTCATGCAAAAGGAATACGATAAATGACTGCGACCCCATCAGACGATTATATCCCCGCTTCTGAAAGAGACGTTCCCCGCGAACACAGGCGCTATACATGCAACATGGGAGGCGGAACTGAGAAATCTTTTCGCCTCCCCCTCGATGTGAAGGTTCTTGATGTGCAGAACGATACCGACCAGGACTTAACTTTTTACGTCTCTTTTTATGACGGCACCACTGACACTCCGAGCGGATTGCACACACCAGGAACCAGTTCACGCATTGAAACCGTGGCGGCGGGCTCATCGCGCCCAGTTGCCCAGAACACTGAGTTCAATTCAATCCACTTCAAAGCAGGCTCTGCTGCCACTGGCTTGGTCACGCTTCGCCCAGGCGCAGGCCATGAAAATGAGTTTGGCACTTTAGAAGCCCGTGCAATTGCGGCGGTAGTGTAACATGAGCAAAATGTATATTCCAGGACAGGGCTGGGGGGGGTCTGGCGCGAAATCATTTTCTGATTTGTCTGGTCAATTATCAGCGACTCAGGTTCCAGACGCTGAATTGTCAATAGCCAAAACAAATGGGCTTCAAACTGCTTTAGATGGGAAAGCGGCATCAAGTCATGCTCATGCTGTAAGCGATATTACAGCCACCGGAACCCCAAGCAGTAGCACATATCTGCGCGGGGATGGTTCGTGGCAGACTCCGAGCGGTGGCGGCATATCACCTTCACTTATTCGCTGCACAGGAATCAGCGTCAAAGGCAGCACGAATACAAATGTGCTTCAATTAGCAACCGTTGCTGAAACAGTTGGAACGGGAATAACTGTAACAAGCGACGCTACAAGTGGCGGGTATATCACTGTTTCAGCAAATGGTGTTTATCATGTTTCTATCTCACTGTACAACACAACAGGAAGCCCTCAAAATGTGTTTGTAAAACGAAACGCTTCACTTGTGAACAATGCAGGTGCAACTGATACCGATTTAATCAGAATCGGGTCAATTACGACTGGAAACGTCAACGGGGCATCTTTGTCTGTTTACTTGACGACATCAGACAAATTGTACTTCACTGCACCGTTCACGCCTGATAACACATACCCGCTTTTCAATCAAATGGTCATAGCGAGGGTCAGCTGATGGCAACAATAGAGCAAATTAAAAACGCTGCCGGAGCGCACATTGAGCAAGTTCACGGGTACAAGCAGTACAAACGTGAAAATATTTTAGCGCAGCGCAGCGGATATTCCATAATTGATTTGACCAAAATGAATACATTCATTGACGCAGTTCGCGCGAAATCAACAGAGCTTGAGACGCTTTCGGACGGTCAGGTTGAGCAATTTGAAACAGTCCTCAGCTGGTATGCATCAATAACCCCGTAACATCTCCTTAAACTTCTCCCCAGTCAGAAATGGCTGGGGTTTTTTCGCGTTTTTTGTGGTGAAAATATTATGTTATTTTAATTGTTTACAAAATAAATAAATAGTGTTATTATTAAATCATCAAAGAAAACGAGGCGAAAAAATGAAAATTTATCATACAAGCCCAACGCCAATCGCGCAGATTAAAAAAACCGGAACGTTTGGTGAGTGCCTTTGCTTTTCTTCTGATGTTTACAGCATGAGCGTTGGCGATGTATTTGTTTACAGCTTAGAGATTGATGAATCTGAAATTATTGATGCCTGCGACTTTGACGCAGATGATGCTCCTGAAGTTTTAGCACACATTCAGAACGTGTTTGAATGTGACGAATATCAGGCGCTTGATTATCTGACTGGCTCAGAAATACATCCTGATGCTGAATGGGATTGGTTTATACAAGGGCAAATGGGAGAGGCAGCCAAAGAAGCGGGTTATAAAGCTGCTCGCGGAATAGATGAGCAGGGTTCAGTTTATATCGTTCCAATGCTCGGACGTGAAAAAGATTTGATTTTGGAGACTTAGAAATGGCTCATTCAGGAAGAGGTGTAAAACCAGGTACAAAAAACGCGCTCAAGGCCCCAAATGAACGGGCTACACAGGCTGGCAGAATTAATTCAGCATTACTTGATAAAGCCAAAGCACGAGCGGATGCTGACGGAATAAAGCTCAGAGATGTGCTTGAAGCAGCTTTGAGAGCGTATCTCGCTTAGAGGGCGGGGCGACTCCAGCCCGACTGGCAAAAATCATGAAGGAAATGGGAGCGGTGCGGGCCTTGATGTTTGACGGTGGTGGCGCGCCGGTGATGGTTGTGCGCACGAAACAAGGGCAAAACCTAACCCGCACCCTGCCTGAGCATACCCGTACTTCGAATTACTATTATAATTACAGCTTTATGGTGCTGACGCATTGAGGTCAAGTGCGTTTTGGCTTTTGTGATGTACTGCTCAAAACCCTGAAAATATTTTGTTTAATATCTGGGCCATTGATTACATACATGGAAATTTTCTTAAAGTTTAGAGAGCAACATTTTTGAAATTTGTTCCTGAATAACGATTGATATTTTGGCAGGATTCTTCCCCGCTATTTTCAGGGCTGAATTAAATTCAGAATCAATAGTTTTCTGGTGTTCAACCCATCTCATAACCAGCATTGATTCTTTCATTCTTGCGAATTTTACATGTGTAATTAAATCAAGCACATCTGGGCGCTTCAGCTGAGCTTTTCCTTGAGATTCTAATTTCTTATTCACAATTTTCGTGACTGATTCTTGAAGATTAGAGGATAAGTCTGTTAACGGATCAAAACCAGGAACGATTTTGGCAATTACTTTTTTATCACCATTCATAATCGCTTCTACCAAAGTTATGCTTGCGGTTCCTGGCCCTACCTGAGGAATTTCTCCACCTAATTTTCCTGCAGATAAGCGAATTTTAGACATTTTGGGTTGCTTATTCTTAAACTCAACATCTGGCAGTATTTCTTTTAAGACAGGAACAGACTTTCCCAAATCATGCACTTTTTGTGCTAAGTCTTGCTTAACTTTTGCTTGAGAAATATTTCCACTAAATCCAATAAACGAAGCAACATCTTCATATCCCTCTTGCGTTTTTCTCTTTCCCAAGCGGTCGATACCAGGCCCAAGACCACTTGCCCAATTTGCTTTTCCTGCAATAACCAAGTCTGTAAACATAAGAAGCATTGGAATGGCGCGTGGGTTCCGTGCTGCCTCTGCACCGCCTAAAACAGAGGTTAAGTAAACTGCCAGGGGGTGGGTTGCTGGTTTGCCTTTTAAAATATTTTGAACATCTTGAGCCAAAGCCACATCATGCTCACCATTATTTGTTACTCGATCTACTGCATTTCTTAAACCAGCATAGGTTGCTCCATCACCATTTGTTCTTTCTGAAACCTGCATCTCCTGTGGAAAAATGAGCTCTCTCAATTCGGGTTCAATTGCATCTTTGGCAAAAGTAACATAGCCATTGCTACCGACAACCATTTTGACGCCGCCTAATTGAAAATCACTTCCAGAAGATATGGCTTGAACAACTTCATTTTGAAAGAAAGTATAATTAAGGATTTCTAAAGAAGCGTCAGAAACACATTTTAAGACCGGCTCTTGTAATTCAGAAAAAGAAACATCAGACAAAGAGGTTGAAAGTGAGAGACCCGGAACTTGCAGCCTTGGATCTTTTTCACTGGTTGGTTTGAATAATGTTTCATCAAAGACAAGCTTAGGAGTTTCAATATGTGAAAATTCAAATAATTTGACATTAGCAATAACTTCTTTGGCAATTTCATCAATATTTGGAATATCGCCATCATGTTCTTTAATTACATCTAATATATACCTTTCCGATCTACCATCCATCAAAGCATCTTTAACAAAATTTGCCATAGGTATCAATCTATCAAGAGGGAGGGTATCTTCTAAACTTTCAACTTCAAATTTATCAACAAATAATTTAAATTGCTCTTCAGGGATAGGTTTAGATTCCGAAAGCTTAATATTAGTTATAATAAGATTTGCCGCATCTTCAGCCTTTGGGAAATCTTTTTCATGTTCTAGTATTACTTTGATAATTTCTATTTCTGGCATTTGCTTCTTAATTGCATAATCAATAAAATCTGCCATTCTTTCAATAACGTTAGGAGCTACCTTATACTTTTTTGCAAGATCGTATATTACTTCTTTCTCTAGTCCAAGCTTCCCATTGTGCCCAAGGCTTTCAATCTCTTGAGACTTGGCTTTTACAGACTCAACAGAATGAGCCGCATAAACGTCCCTTACACCAGATGCAGTCACTTCAAACTTGCTGCCCTGGGCTTGGTGTAAAAGCTGCTCATCATGAGAAACCAAGGTGCGACCGTTTTGTGCAATGACCACATCACCAGTTCTTCCGGCAATTCTTTCCACTTCAATGCCTTTGGTCTTTAAAGCTGCAAACAATTGTTTGGCAAATTCAAGGCTGTTACATCCTTTAAGGCTAATTTTGCCTAATTGGGTTACACCACTGTCTTTCAATTGTTGCGCCAAATCTTCAGCTTTTAGGCCCCCAAATGTATCAGCATCCCCATGGCCAACAAGGGTCAATTTATCATTGGCTGTCAATGAACCCATTTGACTCATTGACATCGTTACATATCCAGATTTCTGAGAAAGGCTTTTAGCACTTCCTAAAACAGTGTCATCATGCCCTAATGCCAGCACAGCTTTAACAGGAGTTGAGGCTCCAAACTCCTTAGCGATATCTGGATCTGCCAAAATGGTATGGGAAATTTCTTCAATATCATGTTCATCAATATGATCAACGCTGGCTTTCAAAGTTTGAGTATCTTGGGCGACAGGGGGTGAAATTGGTTTTGATGAACTGTCAAACGATGTTTTAGAATGTACCGCTTGCGATTCAGGTACTTTTTCTTGTTTAACAAGGGGGGTTGAAACCCTGACCGTTGGTGTTTGAATCAGTGGAGAAACAGAGGGTCCAATTTTTGATTGCATAATTTACCTTTCAATTTTCTTCAAGCAAATCTTGAAGTAACTCGAGTCTAGAAACATATTTCATATAGCTTTGTTCTAATATTGTGATTTCTATATTTTTTGAGCCTAAATCATCAAGTCTATCTGCAATAAAATCACATCTATCCATCAAAATCTGAATTTCATTATCTTCTGATAGGGTTTTATTTAGGCTTAAAATGCCTTCAACTTTTTCAATCAGATGGTTTACTGCTTCCATTTCATTTTGTATCTGTGAATTTATCTCTAAAAATAAAGCTTGAAGTGAATAGCTATTTTCAAGTTGTTTCAATTTTCTTTGAATTGTAGCAACATGAATCTCTAAATCTGAAATATCAATTTCCTGATCCAATACCTGGATATCTTTGGCCAGTTTTGTCTGCCTTGCCAGATATTCATCATGTTTTGATTTGATCTTAACAAGAATTTCTGGTTCAAGTGTTGGGGGGGCAGTGCAAAATGGTTCAGCCAGAAGCTCTTTCAATAAACGCATCAATGCGTTTGCAGTATCTTCATAAAGCTGTTCAAAGTCATCATCCTTTTCAGGGGCAATAAACTTTGATTTTTTACCAACAGGAATCAAACCTGACTGAGCTTGTCGCATCAGTGCTTGCCCCAGGCTGGACAGGGGTTCAATCTCTAGTCCAGATCTGATATATGGAATAGATTTCAGGGGCTGATTCAGGCTGAGGAATAAATACCCCATCCCCCAGTAATTACTTGCATTTTTGTAATTTGACTGAATACCCTTAGAGAAGCAGTCAACAGTCTGCTTTAACTTGTGCTTGTTGATAGACGGAGAAAGAGCTTCACGAACAAGTTGTTTTCCTTTCTCATATAGTTGAGAGGATTGAAGATGTCGCTGTTCTTGACTTTTCTGCAGGCCTTGCTTTGCCTGAATTATAAGGTTAAAATCCACAAACTAGCCTCTTTAGCTTCAGCTTTCTTTGTGCCAGAATTCCATCAAATTTAACTTCGATTATTCTATCATTCTATTTCAATAGTACTTAATATAGCAAAAAAAACAGAATGATTTAACCAAAATGACACATAAGTACAGATATGTGACAATAACCAGATATATTTGTAAAAATGTCATAATTGAAAATACTTTGTAATTCAATATATTCCCTGACTGAGCACAAAATGGTATTCAGCTACTATAACTGTTTATCCAGATAAAACATTTGAATTTGTCCCCTCATTTGAAGATGAAAAAACATTTGCAGAAGTTCAGGCTTTGAAATATATTCCTTGAGGGAACATTGCTTACTCTGAGAAATTCCATCAAACCTAATGTGTCTTTTTTAATAAAACTATTCAAATTTAAGTATTTATAGTTTATTTAGATTATATTCAGCAAAACAGATATCCGAGTTCTTGCGCGGATTTGAAGCTTCCAATTTAAAGTATTCAGGTTTAGACTATGAGATCTTAAGCTTGGGTTGCTGAAACCAATTTCTTTTGAGTTTCCTCTAAGATCTCAGAAAGGCTCATCGCACCTTGTGAGAAGCTTTGAATCTGGGGTAAAAAGCGATTCAGAAAAAACTTGGTTTGGTCAATGATTTCCACCACCAGTCCTATATCCAGTGTTTCTGGGCGCATCAGGTGGGTATGGCTAAAGTAAACCACGGTATTTTCTTCTGCTTCATTTATAACCAAGCTGCCATTGGGGATCAAGCTGCTCAAAGCAGAAACTAAACGATAAGTGTCCAGCAGGCGTTGCTGGGGAATTTGAAGGGGGATTTCAAGATAAATCTGCAAGGTTGCAAAACGGTTTAAATGTTCTGGATGCTCAATGGTCTCGCCTTGAGCCCCTGGGGTATTCAAAATATCTTCCATAAAAACCAATTTCAGAAAATATTCTGGTTCTTTTTCAATTTCCTCGTCCAATGCGACCAGGACGTATTCAAAAGGAATTTCTTCTGACTTTTCTTCTCGATAGGCAGGCAGCCCTATATGGTTTAAGATTGTTTCAAGTTTGGATAAGGGGGTGCTTTCAATTTCAAGTGTATTACTCATTTTTACCTCTATTTATTGACATCCAGATGCATCCCTCTGGCCAGGGCATCGATTGCGACTTTTGGGGGTAAGTTTTCATAGGGAACATCCAGAACCGTTCTTGCAATATAATGCATGGCTGGATCCCCTGCTTTGGCCTGTTTGAAAATTTCCTGTGCAGCATCATCGGGTGAGGCCGCTAATAAATTCAAGGTGGTACTGATTTTGAGTTCGTTGAGACTTCTTGCCTGTGAGCTGAGCATTTCAATTTTCTTTCCGGTTTCAGACTCAGGGTTTTGCGCCTCTGGAAGTTTGGAGAGTTGGGTCAATTCAGTTTGAATATGTTTTTGCTTCAGATCGATTTGTTCAAGACCTTTGCGCAAATCTGTTACATTTTCAAAGCGCTGACTACTGGTCTTCCAATTATTATAAGACATCAAGAGACCTGCTCCACCGGCTGCTACCCCAATCACACAGGCTGCGACAACCAGACCTGCGGGAGGGCAAGCGACTGCGAGTGCGGCAATCGCAAGCCCAGCCCCTACAATGCCCACAACATTTTTAATCATTGAAAGGCGTTTTTTGCCAAGATCTGCATGTTCTTTAATCTGGGTTACAACCGCTTTTACTGCTGGGTTGAGCGTTTCAGGAGATAAGTCGGGGCTCAAGGAACGGATGGCGATGGCTTTATCACGTAATTCTTTTGGATTGGAGCGAGAAGCAAAGGGATTCAATTTTGCGCCTAAACGGGCCATGCTGCCTTTAAACCCGGTCTGTTCAAGACGGGAGGCTTCCTGATCGAGCTTGGCTGCCATATCGAGGCGGCCTGCATGATCTGTCAAAAGGGCTTCGGCCATTTCAACCTTGTTGAGTTCCTTATTGTGCAATTTTGAGGTTTTATAAAAGTCATAACTGTCAATCACGATGCTGACCCCAGCACCCACAATCCCTGTGACCTGCAAGGCTTGGGTAGAAACCCCCAATGCCCCAGCTCCTACTTTCAAGCTGACTTCAACCCCGCTGCCCTTTGCCAGACCAGTGCCTGCTTGAACGGCTGTAAAGGTGGTTTTGGCCAATGAGCCTGTGACCAATGCGGGATAACCGATGTATTTTGTGGCAAGTTCACTTTTATCACCCCGGACTTTCATGCCCAGAGCAATCGCATTTTGCCCTTCCAGTCTCAGTTGTGTGGCTTTTTGGCGAAGAGAATCTACTTTGCCAAGATGTGAGTCCAAGAACTGGATTTTTTCATCCAGTCGGTTGATTTCGCGGGTATCTTCAGGTGTTGGGTTGAGTTTGGCTGTAAGGGTTTCATGCATTTGTTTGGCAGCCGCCAAATCCAAGCGCATATTAAATTCCTCTTTGGGTTTAGAATGGGCAACAGATTCTTCAAGATGATCTGCTTGTTGCAAGAGGGTTTGACCTGTCCGGATATAGTCGCTGCCCACATAGGCGTCAGAATTATGAAGGGTTTGGCTCATACTTTCTTTGGCCAAGTTCATCAAATCTTTCAGATCCTTGCGTGCGCCTTTATCAAAGGCGAGTGGGATTACAGTGATTGTTTCGAGCGTTCGAATCATTCCCTTGCCAATCCACTTGCCATAGGCACTGATCGTAGAAAGTGTGCTGGGTGCCGGTTTGCTTAAAGGGTTGTTTTCTTGGTGGTTTTCTTCTGAGCTATATTTGACGGAATCTATCTTGGCTTTTAAGAGGTCAATCTGTTCTTTACTGCCCAGGGCTTTGGGAGTTGAAGTCGTTTCCGTAGAGAGTTTCCAGCCCGTTCGTTTGAGCGATGTGGAGGTTGTCTGAGCGTTGTTTTCAAGGGTTCGCATTTCAGTTCGGGAGACTGAGCGAAAGGCAATATCCTCTTTGCCTTTGCTGCGTATCTCGTGGGCAGTTGTAGGAACAATGGAGTTGACTCTTCCAAAGGATGCTGCGCCTTGCATGTTTAATTTACTCCCTTACTTAAGCGTTCAAGTGTATCTTCAACAGAGTCTTGAAGAATTTCAATTTTTTCACACAATTCATTGTAGTATTTTTCTATTGAGCTGATATCATGGCCATTTTTATCAAATTCATCCAATTGGTCTGCGATGGCATCACATTGATCCAAAAGTATTTCGATTTTAGCTTCCAAAATCTTAATTGATTCTGCGTTGCTTTCATGCGCCAGTTGTGTTTCTAATCTGTCGACTTCTTCACAGTTTTTGATTATTTGAGTGCGTAAACGGAGATACGTTTGAGAAATTTTGAGCGCAATCTCAAAGGCTCTCAATTGCTTGTAGAGCGGGTCAAGCTTTATTTCAAGATCAAAAGTATCTATTTCTCCCTGTAAGTCAGAAATTTGAGCTTTGAGTGTCTGTAAAGCGTCAGAGACAAAGCGATGTTGTTCCTGAAGTTTTAAGTAACGTTCGGGATCAACGGAGGGAATGGCATGGGTCGGGTTTAATTTGAAAAGATAGTCTGAAATCCTATGCTCAAGCAGCTCATAGTGTCCGTCAGTTTCAACATCATGAGCGACTGTTCGAGACGTAGCGGGATGAATCCATTGCTTCAGAAGGGTCAGGTCTGGATGATCTGGAGCCAGTTCCGCCGCCGCATCTAGATAGGCAGCTGCACTTTCGGGCTCATTGATCCATATGAATAAATAGGCCAGCCCAAGATAGGGGTCTGGATTTTTTCGGTTAAATTGAATACTGGCACCAAAGGCATCGGCTGCTTTTTTGAGCCGTTCACGGTTTTGAAAACCTTCCTGTTCAGCCAATAAGAGACAACAAAATCCTTGAAAAGCGCTCAACTCGGATGTTTCTTTGTGTTCTGCACCCACCCCATTTTGTAAGGTTTTGACTGCAGAATTCAAGAGTTTAAAATCCATACAAAATCCCACTTGTTTCTTATTTAATAATCATAGCGTATGATTCTTCATCCCGTCCTAAAAAATTGAACAGGACGCCAATTCTTTTTTTTGTTGCTTTGAATTTGATCGGATTAGTAAATAGCTTGTTTTTAAGCAAAATCATATAAATGGCTTTATTTTATTTGTTTTTTAGATTGAAATTTGTTTTTTAAATTTTTTTGAAGCAAGACTTCAGGGGCTCCCAAGCCCCTGAAGTCTTGCTTGTTTGTGAGTTTGGAGTGGGGAATTGCTCTGTAACTTAAACCCTGTGAAACTGAAAATAATACAACAAAAACAGAAGCGTACTCTATTCCGCTCAGTTCAAGCTTGAATCTGGGAAGAGATCTAGCCTACCTGAAAATGAACTACATCCCTCCAACCCGCATGGGTATGGAGGGAGTTTCGTGCTTCACAGAGAAAAGTTTCTCTCCACACAGGGCAGGTTCCCTACCCTTGGTACTCTCTAATGCCCAGTTTAAGATCACACGTGCAGCATTCTGATCGCGACTCAAGGTTAAGCCACATGGACATGCGTGTTGCCTTTCGGATAAAGGCTTCTTTGCTTGATTGCCACAACCACTGCAAGTCTGACTGG
>Ga0210032_1000575_pt1 | contig 25926 bp, 28 predicted proteins | sample CryGeyCG2114_250_2_FD_185458 | JGI IMG/M metagenome (GOLD analysis project Ga0210032, IMG submission 185458) | Groundwater microbial communities from aquifer - Crystal Geyser CG13_big_fil_rev_8/21/14_2.50 (SPAdes) (version 2) | ecosystem: Environmental > Aquatic > Deep subsurface > Groundwater ... | reverse complement strand
AGTAAATTCGATATGACAGTAAATTCGATATGACTATTAAGTTACTCCTATCTAATCTCACAAATTGTGAAAATATACAGAACACAAACATTGGTAACACTTTGGTCCAAGGACATATAACCCATAACTCACACCATAAACGCTACGAAATAACCAATAATCATTATCCTATTTAACCAAAATGTTTTAAAATTGACCATCTCAATTTTTCTAATCATTCCACAGAGCACATTCAATGCCAAATTTAGCTGAACGTATGGGTCATGCAAAATCCAGTACTATTATGATGATTGCCGATAAGGCCAAACAATTAAAAGCCGAGGGACGGGATATCATCAGTTTTTCCGTTGGTGTACCAAACTTCTTACCCGCTGAACATGTTTATCAGGCAGCACGTGAGTCTTTAAACAAAGATTCTGGTCAGTATTTACCAGGGCGTGGTGAGGATGTCTTGATTAATGCTTATTTAATGCGACTGGAAGAAAATGGCTTTCATGACTACAAAAAAGCCAACATCGCCACGGGTATAGGTGCAAAGCATCTGTTATTTACTTTGCTTTATGCTTTGTTAAATGAAGGGGATGAACTGCTGTTTGCAGCGCCATTTTGGACCACTTATCGGGATATATCAGATTTAATTGGTGCCAAGGCTGTCATGATGAACTGCCCTGCTGAACAGAATTATAAATTAACACCTGAGCAGCTTGAAGCGGCCATCACCCCTAAAAGCAAGGTGCTATTATTTAACAACCCATCAAACCCTACAGGCATGGTTTATAGCGAAGCTGAAGTGAAAGCCTTGGGTGATATGTTAGAACGCCATGATTTGTGGATTATCTCTGACGATATCTACAACCGAATGGTTTTTGATGGCATTGGTTTTCATCATTTACTCAAGACCAACCCCGCATTACGCGATCGCATTATTATGCTCGACTCCATTTCTAAATCCTACGGCATGCCCGGATGGCGTGTGGGTATGATGGCAGGGCCTGAAGCCATTGCCACTGCTGTGGTGACTTTAAATAGTAATTCCATCACCAATATTCCAGCGGTGGTTGGTGCAGCGGCAGCGGCAGCTATTGCAGGGCCACAGGATTTTTCAGATATCATGTGTGTTGAATTTGCCAAAAAACGCAATGAAGTCATGTGGGTGATGTCACAGATTGAACAGGTTATTTGCCCAAGACCACAGGGCGCTTTTTATGCGTTTCCTGATATTTCAGCCATCTACGGCCGCAGTCATAATGGTGTGGTGATCACCAATGATGTGGTGTTTGCCGAGCAGTTATTAGAAAGCAAAGGTGTGGCGGTTGTACCTGGTGGAGCATTTGGAGAGCCTCGCGCCATCCGAATTTCCTACGCCTGTAAACCAGCAGATTTAACCGAAGGACTTAAACGCTTTAAAGCTTTTTTTGATGAGATAGTTTAACGCGACTCTTTTGACCGATGGTTCAGGGAGAGTTGTCTCTCTCTGAGCCTGATTGAGAACCTGATTGACGCTCACTTATTTTTTTCAATATTCTTTTCATTTTCCCATCTTTATTCCCGTCATTCTTATCGCAGTATTTTCAGCCCAAGATATTTGATCTACACTGAATGGTGTTATACACGTGTCATCATTCTATTAATAAAAAACAAACACGACTTAAGTAAGAAGGAGTCAGAGTGAAATTTTTCATTTTAAGTTTATTTAGCTTATTTTTTAGCGCGACTACTTTGGCTAAAGACGCCGAAATTATCCCAAACATCCCGCAACTTCTGGGTGTTTGGTACGGCGAATACCAATCTAATACAGATACATTGCCTAATGAAATGTGGATGGAAATTTCCTATCAGAAATCGGTCAATGGTTTTGTTATCAGGGGAAGTAATCGCTGGAATATTGTTAAAGAGGGTGAGGAGAGACAACGAGCAGAATCTAAAGGTCGCCATGCACAATACTTCGATAGAGTCAGCGGCCGCATACATCAGGATCTGAAAACATTTTCACTCACAGAAGATCAACGCCAATCCAGCCTTCAAGGGACATTAATCGATACCAATACCATGCAGGTGAAATTTACGCCACAGGATCCTTCAACGACAAGCTTTGAAGTCATCCTTAAACGCATTAATACCCATTATTCGCCCGATGAACATTTTTTACTTGGTATAGATGTTTCACATCATTCAGGCAATGTGGACTGGCAACAGAGCAACAGGAACAGGCATTCAGATGGAGCCTGACGAGTTGGCTGAAGTTGTACGTGCCGCGAAAAGTATGGGGAAAAAAGTAGCCGCGCATGCTCATCAAGAGGATGGGATTATCGCGGCTCTTAAGGCGGGTGTCGATAGTATTGAACATGGCACTTACACGGGTCCCGCTGCCATAAAGTTGTTCAAAAAAACGGGAGCCTATCTTATACCAACATTACTGGCAAGAGATACCGTAGTCAAAATGGCGCAAACCACCGATATATTTAATCCTGCTATCAAAGAAAAAGCCATTCGCGTCGGTAGCGATATGAAAGGAAATTTTGCCAAAGCCTATAAGGCGGGTGTTAAAGTTGCGTTTGGTACAGATTCTGGCGTATCCCATCATGGTGACAATGCACAAGAAGCGGTGCTAATGTTTGAAGCTGGTCTGCCTGCAATAGAAGTGATTAAATCAGCAACCGTCAATGCCGCCGATTTACTCAGTTTATCAGATTCCATTGGCACCATTGAGGTCGGAAAACAAGCTGATATTATCGCGACAGGCAAATCCCCTATAGAGGATATCAGAGAACTGTTGGATGTTGATTTTGTGATGAAAGGTGGGAAGATTTTTAAACAATAGTTAACCTCAATTCAATTCATTAAATTGAGGATCATGACTTAACACTTGTTGAAACAAAGACTGATCGATATTACCGCCGGTTAACACCACTGCAATTTTTTTATTTTTATTCAACGCTTTTTCTTGTAAAGCCGCCGCTGTAGCAGCGGCTCCTGCACCTTCGCTCAGGTTATGAGTGCATTGATATATAGCCTCTATCGCAGCGCAAACTTCTTCATCACTGACTTCTACCACATGATCGACACCTTGTAGAATAATCTCTAGCGCCTCTTGATTAGGTGTTCTACAGGCCATGCCATCTGCAATTTTAGTGGACACGGGTGACTCAACTTTATGGCCTTGCAAAAAAGACTCGGCATAAGCTCTCGCCTTAGTGGAAACCACGCCAATAATTTGAGTTTTAAGATTGAGTGCGTTTCGAGTCGCTATCATCGAGCAAATACCGGAGCCCAAGCCGATAGGAACATAAACCTTATCCAAGGCTTCAACGGCATTTAAGAGCTCTAAACAGTAACTAGACACACCAGATAATAATTGTCTGTCAAAAGATGGCACTAGATGCCAATCTCTTTGCTCTGCTAATTGTTGGGCATATTCTAGAGACTCTTGAAAATCCTCGCCCATTTCAATGAGTTCAACACCCAAGGCTTTCATGGCCGAGTTTTTTTCAACACTATTACCTTTAGGAACAACAATGGTGGCGGGTATTTGATATTTAGCTGCCGCTAATCCTACAGACTGACCATGGTTTCCCCGAGTGGCTGAAACCACACCTAAAGGCTTATTGGGTAATTGGCTTAAATGAGAGAAATACACTAAACCACCGCGTAATTTGAAAGCCCCCACAGGGGTGTGATTTTCATGCTTTACCCAAGTTTCACAACCCATTAAAGTATTTAACAAAGGCCAGCTGTACTGTGGTGTTGCTGGCATAGTTTCATACACAATTTTGGCAGCGCTTTCGATATCCTTTAATGTGGGCAGTATCATATTTTCTCTCACTCAGGAGCAACAAGATTGATTTTGCTGAATGGGTGGACAGGGTACGGAGCCATAAGAACAAAACACACAACAATCCCCTTTTTTCGGCTTTAATAGAACCTGACAGCCTTGGCATTCATAAAACCATTGGCAACTATCCGTTGGCATGGTTTCAATTTTAACAAAGCCACATTTGGGGCAGGTTAATGTAGATTGCAAAATCACTGGTTTCATGTCCTATCCCACCTTATGTTATTTTTCGTTATTTGTATTATCTGTTTTAGGAATATCATCACAAAGCGCACATTCAACACCCTTTTTAGATTGATAGAGTCTTGAACCAATAAACACCACCGTAGTAATTGCCGCCCAGGCCAAAGCAAATACAGCAGCGTTTTGGTAGCTATGCCCCTTTAATAACTCCACACCCAATAAAATAACTAAGATCGTCAAAAAGACTTTTGTGGTGCGTATCACCCAAAATTTAGTTCCCATGATAAGTCCTCTTTTTTATTTGAATCTGCGTAGAGGCAAAGCTTGTGTCACGAATGCAGTGCCCAGCACCACAATCAAAGCGCCCAAAATCATTTGCCAATTCAATAACTCATGCAAAAAAACTCTCCCCCATAAAACCCCAAAAACTGGGATCAGAAAAGTCACGGTTAATGCCGATTGTGCACCAACTTCTACAATTAACTTAAAGTAAAGAATATATGCAAAAGCGGTACATAACACACCTAAAGCAATCACACTCATCCATATAGGTGTTGTGGGTTGTTGAACATGTGGAAATGCCAACATCAAAGGTAAAATAATAATGGTAGCAGCCCACAAACTACCATGTGCATTGGCATAAGGTTCTACCTCTTTTCTTGTTTGGCTGTAATTACTACCAATACCATAACAAAAAGAAGCCATCAGTGTAGCAAAAATCGCCAAATTATAATTTACTAGAGCGTTTTGATCAAACCCTACTAATATGGCTACGCCTAAAACCCCCAAAAACATTCCAAAGGTTTGCATCAAACTTAATGGCTTTTTATACCATATTTTAGCCACAACAGCTCCCCAAATAGGTGATGATGCATTTAATACAGACAATAATGAGGCCGATAAGGTTTGAGCCGCATAGGCAAATAGCAAAAATGGGAGTGCAGTATTAATAAATCCCAACTTGAGATAATGAACGCCATACTTTGTTAATTGTAATTTTTTATTGAGTAGAAATGAAAAAAGTAATAACGCCAAAGCCGCTGAAGCAACTCGATATTCTATTAAGGTGATTGGGCCAAATATCGGGGCACTGATCCGCATAAAAAGAAAGGACGCACCCCATATTGCAGCCAATAGAAACAAGATCAGTAGGTTTTTTATGCCCATTTAAATCTCTTATACTTAATGGTTAATCTGTTAAAGGAGAATCAGACAATCTAGACCAGCTTCGCATTTTTCGGGTAAGTGTTTCTAAAAAGATATTCGCCAGAGCCGTCAGTATCATCAGTCCAACAGCCACATCCATACGAATATTTTCAAAAGCTGAGTCAATAAAAAAACCCAGTGTGGGAATTCCCAACAATCCTATCACGGCAGACTCTCTGAAAATTATTTCCCATCGATACAGCAAAAATGTCAGTAAATGGCGATACCCTCGGGGAATGATCTCCCACACAATTAAATTAAGGCCGTTAGAGACATCTTTTCTTAATACTTGTTGTGAGGTAACGACCCCAGTCAAATGAGAAACAATTGCGCCATTATGTAACCCCAAAGCTAAAATCGCTGGCCACATGGAGGCGCCCAAAATTAGGGTAAAAATAAAAGCTAAAACAATTTCAGGGATAGAACGAATAAACAATAAGCTCGCATAACCGAATCCTGAAACTTTCCAAGAAAATTGTTTATGCCATAGCGTCCAAAAACTGATCAGAGCCAAACCACCACTCATCACTAATGAAAGTTGAGTCACAATCAAAGTATTGGTTAATCCCATCAGACCTTGCTTTGCCCACAAAGACCATAACCATTGAGGGTAATTCCAAAAATGACCCATGGATTGAGGCCATAAATCTTGGGTAATGAATCGTTTCACTAATGGCCAACTCACGGTTTGAGTTTCTGGCAGTAAAAATAGAGCGACAAAGGCTACCAGTATCAGTCGTGAAGGGTTCAGTAATTTCCTTAAGGGCAATAGTAACAATAATAAAGCTATCAACCATGCACTGGCTTCATCATAGACCCCTTGTTTAAAGGTGGTTTCCAAATGGAATCCTAAGGTAGGAATGCCGACAAAGCCTAAAATAGCACTGGAACGTACAGCACATTCTGAACGGTAAGCTAAGTAGTCTTTAATACTGGGCCAAGTCAGTGCTAATTTTGCGTAAATAAATAGGCTTATTGCGTCTGATTGAAACTGTATGGCATGGGCAACCTTAGAATCAGCTTCTGTGATTAAATCATGGTAAACTCTGGCCATCATACAGCTAAAGGGTATGCTGATTGCGATGATAGCTGTCATTGGCGTGAGTCCAAAAACTTGCATAAAAAGCATCGCCCAAAAAAGTTCATGGATGGCGCGTAGAAAAGCACAGATCCATCGAACCCAACCCCAATGAAAAAAGAAGGCTAAAAACAGCCCTACTATATGGGCGACAGCAACGGCGATCAATGCAACTTGCAAGGTGAGTAGAATAGCCGAAATATATTGGTGCCAATCACTCACCTGAGGCGTTACCAACCCCAAGCCCATTTGCATGAGTTCATCTGCTGGATCGGTATTCAACCAAGCCAAATCGGCAAAAGGAAATACCAATAGTGCTGATAACAAAATAACCAATGTCACCCAGCGCAACGGATGAATGTTCTTTAAACTCTCCATGAAGCACTCATTTAAACGTCACAAAATTGATGAAGCATTTCTATATTAATTTCAGCGCGAGATCGATCCCATGCGATTTGCCCATCTTTGAGCATAATCACCCGATCAAAATGTTCTAGAGCTAAATGCCAATCGTGAGAGGCAATAATCACTGTATTAAAGCGCTTGAGTGTTTGCGCTAATAGTTCACCCGCCATCAGGGGATCAATTGAGGAGGTGGGCTCATCGCCAATAAAAAGTTTTTGGTTGGAATACCAAGCCCGTGCTAGGGCAGTACGTTGCCTTTGTCCTCCCGATAAGGTTTCCACGGCTTGGCGCATCTGCAAATCCAACTCAAGAGGTTTCACTAAGTCACGGATCTCCGCCAGCTTTTTAGGTAGAGGCCAAAACAAGTTGAGTAAGTTATAAAGGAATGAATGCTGTACCAGCTTGCCCATATAAATATTATGAAAAACCGAGAGCGTTGGCACCAACCCTAAATCTTGAGGGCACCAAGAAACCTGAGCCCCCAATTTCTCATACAGCAAGGATAAAAAACTACTTTTACCAGCACCACTCGGCCCCAGTACCACAACTTTTTCGCCCTCGACAATATCTAACTGCTCAATTTTAATTAAGCATTTTTTTCCGGCAAAGCGTGCTTCATCTCGTAATGAAAGCAATGGCTTCATTCATCTAACAACCCAATAGATTTGGCGACTTTTTCGATGGCCTGATAATCAGAATTTTTGGCTTCGATGAATTTTTCTCTGGGAAACGCATCCAGTATTTTTTTATCCTTTAGATTTATCAAGCTTTGCTTCACTTTTTCAGAAAACCCTTCACCAAATCGTGCATCGACATCGCCACGAATGCTCCATTGATAATCTTGATAGGTGGGTGTTTTCCAAAAAACATGCACTTTAGATAAATCAATTTTCCCCTCAGCCAGTTCCGATTGCCAAACCTTATAGTTCACTGCCCCCACATCAAAGCTGCCAGCCTGAACCAATGCAATGGTTCGACTATGATCACCACTAAAGCCTACACGCTTAAAAATTTTATCGGGAGATTGCCCTAACTGCTCTTTTAAATAAAACTCGGGCATTAATCGGCCAGAAGTTGACCCTTTAGAACCAAAAGTAAAAGTTTTACCTTTTAAAGTTTCGGGCAATTTGTCAGCAAGGGGGAATGATTGGCTATTATGGGCAATAAAATAGGTCACAAACTCTTTATCTTCTAAGCCCTGTGCAATGGCTTGAGAACCAGGTGCCAATAACCTCGCTCTCACACCAGATAATCCACCAAACCAAGCCAACTGCACTTGATTATTACGAAAGGCCAACACCGCTGCGGCATAAGACTTAACAGGCACATATTTAACCGGCACGCCTAAGTTCTTTTCAAGATAATTGGCAACCTGCCCAAAACGCTCCACCAACTGCTGTTCATTTTGATCCGGGATTGCAGTAAAAACAAAGGACTCGACGGCCTGGGCTTTGGGGGTAAAATTGGCCATAAAAACCAATAGGATGACTTTTGAAATATGAGCTAAATTCTTCATTAGGAACCTTGAGTTGTTTAAACGAAGTGGAGTTTAGCAAATTTATAAGATTTTGGGATAAAAAAATGACTCATTCAAAACGTCCATTTTCTCTTCAAAAGTTGGAAACACTATTAGGTACCTGTAACTGATCCTTCAGCTTAACGGCTCTTTTAGAGAGCGGCTCACCCCATGATAGTACCTCCTCTTTTGCTAAATTGACTTCACCAACTCTCAAAGGTGTCGGATTAGACATAGATACACTCTGTAATTTATCAAAGATCCAAATGTCACCTCTTCCATCAGATAAGAGTCTTCCAGAATCCCTCCCAGCCTCATCAGAAACATCAATGCGCAAACTCGATTTTCTCCGCAAATAAAACCTATTTCCATCTTTGGCGATAGGAGTGTATGTACGAAAGTTATACACATCCATCACATAAAGAAGGGAAAATTCACACTGAACTGTACATCCCCAGATAGGCTGGATGAAAATCATCATCACTATTTCTAATGCGAATGGGCTGTTCATCCGTAGTCAATAATTGAAACAAGGTTGGTACAATGCTTCTTTCTAATTCATCTCTTTCTCTATTAGAAGTAATAGAGACAACACATTGTATTCATTTTTTTGATCTTTAGTTCATGCACTCATCTTTTGAATAAATTTTGCTCAATCGTTTAATCGCAATAAATTACTCTGTGAACTTGAATCCAATATTCTGCTTATATTGTTGACGAGTTAACTTGATTATTGCCTAATTGGCTGATTTTGCAGCTAATTATTGACATCGCAATGCTTTGCCCTTATAAATATCCTTACTCTTTGATGTCAACGGATCCCCAACATGTCACTATCCTATAACAAAACAGCTCGTTTATTACATTGGCTGATGGCTTTTTTAATTTTAAGCAACCTGATATTGGCGATTTTTATGGATGATGCCCAAAAACCTTTACGTTCAACACTTTTTGGTGTTCATATTTCCTTTGGGGTGATGATTTTAACACTGATTATTCTGAGAATAATTTGGACTTTCACTCATAAATCCCCAGCCATGCCTGAGACTATCAGCCCAATTGAAAATAAGATTGCCAAAGGCGTACAACATCTTCTTTATCTATTGATGTTTATTGTGCCAATGATGGGGTATCTTATGATTAACTCCAAGGGTTTTCCGGTAAGCTTCTTCCATCTTTTTTCTATGCCAGTATTAATGAGTAAAAATCCTGAACTCCATGAGTTGTTTGAAAATTTCCATGTTATTTTAGGGTGGACTTTAGGTGCCTTTGTCTTGATTCATATAGCAGCAGCTATCAAGCACAAGCGCGCCAATAATGGTGTTTTTGAACGCATGTGGCCCAAAAAATAGTTGAGGCAACTGACCATGACCGACTTTCTAGAAATTTATGATAATGCCCTCAGTGAAGTTCACTGTGAACAGTTTATCGAAAAGTTTAATAAAAGCCCGCATAAACAGGCTGGTAGAGTCGGACATGGTGTGGATGTGACTAAAAAGGATAGTATTGATATCCAAATCACCTCCTACAAGGATTGGCAAAAAGAAAATATCATCATCCAAAATGCCACGTTAGCTGGTTTGGTTAGATACATGAGAAAGTTTCCATTCATGTTGGTGGGAGCCGTTTCAACCTCCATTCAAGATCCTGTCACTGGAAAAGTGAGAGTCATCACCCATGAAGATATCGCTCAGATGAACGATGAAAATTTGGCGGGACTTATTCGCTACATTTATCGCTTAGGTGCTATCAATATTCAACTTTATAAAAAATCTCAAGGCGGTTACCATCATTGGCACTCCGAGGTTTACCCTCATCCTAACGATAGTAATCAAGATAGTTTACATAGAGTATTGTTATTTTCTTTTTATTTAAATGACATCGTTGAGGGTGGGGAAACTGAGTTTTTCTATCAGCAAAAAAAGATTCGACCCAAAGCTGGTAGGATGATTATTGCGCCTGCCGGTTTCACTCACACCCATCGTGGTAATATTCCTTTATCTTCAGATAAATATTTTTTAACTTCTTGGGTTTTGTTTCAACCAGCTCAGCATCTTTATCAGAGACCTGGTTAGTCTTAGCCTCATAATAAAGTTTGAGCTATAAAATCACTTTAACCAACTCCAAAGCATGAAGTTCTTGATAAATGGCATCAAGCTGTTGTTTGCTGTGTGCCGTAAAGTTCACGGTAATCGAATGAAACTTTCCTGTTTTGCTCGGTTTCACTTCTGGCACATAATCACCGGGAGCATGCTTTTGGATCACCAATAATACTTCAATCAACAGTTGCTCATGCGCAATCCCCATCACTTTGATAGGAAAGTCACAGGGAAAGTTCCATAACTCATCACTGGAATCAGACATCGCTCATCTCCAAAATATTTACAGTAAAGATTTAACTTTAATGGTTAACCAATCGTTCACACGACTGAAAAAACCGCCTTCAGCCAAATCATTCAATGCCACCAATGGAACCTCTTTAATATCTTTTCCATCCACTCTAAAAAATAGTTTTCCCACTTCCTGTCCTTTTTGGATTGGAGCTTCTAATCCTTCGGTTGCCACAAACTCAGCTTTAAGCACTTTCACTTGAGATTTAGGTAAGGTGATATGTATAGGCTTGGCTATGCCTACATCCAACTGATCTGTTTTTCCATACCAGACTTTCAATTGATGTAAAGATTCACCCGCTTGTACTGGAGTGATGGTTCTATAATATCTAAAACCCCAAGCCAATAACTTTTTACTGGCTTGTTTACGGGAATTTTCAGAATCTGCCCCCATAACAACTGAAATCAAGCGCATATCATCTTCTTTCGCCGAGGCAACAAGACAGTATCCTGCCTCTTCGGTGTGTCCGGTTTTTAATCCATCCACATTCATGCTTCTATCCCAGAGTAAGCGGTTACGATTACTTTGTTCAATATTATTGTACTCAAAAGATTTCATCGCATAGATATAATATTCTTTAGGGAAATCATGAATAATTGCCTGGGCTAGCTTGGCTATATCAATGGCTGTAGTGTAATGATCAGGGTTAGGCAATCCCATACTGTTCACAAAATGAGTACCTGTTAAACCTAAGAGCTTGGCATGATGATTCATTACTTGAACAAATGCATCTTCACTACCAGCAATGTGTTCAGCGATGGCCACACTGGCATCATTGCCTGATTGCACAATAATGCCTTTTCTCAGTTGATCCACAGTAACCTCTTTACCTGGTTCGATAAACATTTTAGACGATCCGGGAAAATTTTTTGCCCAAGCTTTTTCACTAACATTCACCTGGTCATCTAATTTGATATTGCCTTGCTTTAGTTCTGAATCTATCACATAGCTGGTCATCATTTTTGTCAGACTGGCAGGTGCTAAACTTTCAGTTTCATTGGATGCACTAATAATCTCACCACTATCAGCATCCATTAGCACGTAAGCTTTTGCCGCTATGGAGGGAGCTTCTGGAACAAATGCAGGTGCTGCGTAAACCGTTTGCCATACGAGGGCAAGGCTAAATAAAATAGATTTTTTTGATATCATCGTTAGTTTCTAATTTTGGTTAAAATATAAGGCCCAGAAGGCTATAGACTATATACCCATGCTACCTCAAAATGCTTGAAGTAACATGGGCATACCATGTGTTTTAAATAATATTAAACAATCATTGAACCCGTTGTTTTCTAATAATGTTTGCTAAAACTTTTGTTTCGAAAAATATTGCATGCGATTGTTGCTACGAAATCATTAGTTTTAACCTATGTCTTGCATGAAGTTAGCTATAGGGTACAAGAAATTGAATGCTATTTCATCCTTAACCGAGTTGTTTCTGTTTTTTTTTTACAAGTTGTGCCACTTATCTGCCATTGTGACCAGTTTTGCCCCATCAATTCCTTGGGATAGTGCTTTCTCAATCCACAAAATGGCTTGTTGCTTAGTTGAAAATGGGCCGAGTCGAACACGATATAAAAGATTTCCATCCAATTGAATGGCCACCACATCAACTTTTTGTTTAAGCGTCTCCTCAGTAGTTAAAGCCATCTTCTGTGCCGCACGATTATCACTAAAAGCACCAAATTGAACCAAATAGCCTGTGGATAATTGATGAGCGGATTCTGGTATGCCTGGTTGCAGCGCAGTGATTGACACGAGAGCCGTTCCTTTGTTTATAAAGTCTAGTTTTTTAGCGGCAGCATAGGATAAATCAATAATTCTATCCGGATGGAAAGGTCCTCGATCATTCACTTTAACAATGATCTTTTTACCATTTTGCAAATTAACCACTTCGACATAGGTTGGAAGAGGTAAGGTCTTATGCGCAGCGGTCATGCTATACATATCATAAGGTTCCCCACTCGATGTTCTTTTCCCATGAAATTTACGCCCGTACCAACTCGCATTTCCTGTTTGGTTAAATCCAACAGATGAATTAAGTACAAAATAACGCAGTCCGGCTATCTCATAATAATCAGGATTTCCATAGCGACTTCTGGGCTCGACTTTAGGTACAGCGTCTTGAACATGGCTTACATCAACAGGTTGAGTTGGGCCTGAATCCTTTTCTGCATGATAGATAGGCTGCTGAGAAATACAGCCCATTAAATTAACGACAAAAATCATTACAAAATATCGTCTTAATTTTTGCAACATAGAAACTATCTACCTTTTGCCCCAATAATACTTTGTTTATTTGCCTGATTAATTTCTTCACTCAATTGAAAAGCAGCTAACGAATACAAAGGGCTGTGATTATACCGACTAATGACATAAAAATTATGTAACCCCATTTGATATTGGTGTTTTTTGGGCTGTTCAAACATCAATAAAGACACTTTAGTTTCAGGATCAAGAGAAGCCGAAGTAAAAACTCCCTTCTTCGATAGCTCATCCAAGCTGTAAGAAAGTTCGGTTCTTCTGCTAGCCAGTCGGCTCGCTTGCCAATTATTTATATGCGCATCGACAATGACAGGCTGATCTTTTTGCCATCCATGTTTAGCAAAATAATTGGCCACACTACCAATGGCATCGACTGGATTATTAATCAGATCAATATGACCATCTCCATCAAAATCAACGGCATATTCCAGGTAGCTACTAGGGATAAATTGCCCATATCCCATAGCCCCAGCGTAAGAACCTTTAGCAATGTCAGGTTGCCACTTTTGTTGTTGAGCCAGCAAAAAATATTGTGCTAATTCATTTCTAAAAAATTGACCTCTTTGGGGATAATGAAAACCTAAGGTGTACAATGCATCAAGCACTGAATAACTTCCTTTATTTTTCCCATAGAATGTTTCAACACCGATAATGGCAACAATCAATTGAGCGGGTACGCCATATTTTTTTTCAGCCAAGCTTAAAGTTTTTTGGTGTTTTTCCCAAAATTTCACACCTTCATCAATGCGTTTTTGGGTTAAAAAGATATCTCGATATTGATACCAAGGCTTCCCCTCTGCTGGTCTATTCATTGCGTCGATAATACTTTGTTGAACTGTTGCTTTAGAAAGCCATTTTTCAGTTTGCTCAGAACTCATTTGATGTTGTTCCATCAGTTGCTGAGAAAACAACTCAGGATCATCTGAATAATCGAACGCTTTGACATTGGTAGATATTAAAATCATAAGGCTAACTAGGGCTTTTATCGCTTTCAAAATGACCTCTTTAATTAAAAATAAACAGCTGTTGGATTTAATTTTCTTTGGATATTTTTCAATGTAGGCTTCATCATCACCAGTATGTAAGATATAAACCACCCAAAAAATCTACTTGTAGTGTATTGTTATCTTGATAAACCCTTGGAAAACCTCATCTAAATAGACCTTATTTTGGGGACTGAGTTCTATCCATTTTGTCATCATTTCAAATTATTGTGACATTAACCTTCGATGCGTGTGTAATGACATCACTACACCAAATCCAGCCATCAAAGTCACCAACGAGGTTCCACCATAAGAAACTAAGGGTAATGGTAGACCAACGACAGGTAGCAAACCTGTCACCATACCTATATTCACTAAAACATACACAAAAAAAGTCAATGCAATAGCCCCAATAGATAGCCTTGAAAAACTATCCTGTGACTGGTTTGCTAAAAACAAGCAACGTCCAATTATATATAAATAAAGTGACAATAAAACAATGACACCAATTAAACCGAGCTCTTCAGCTAAGACTGAAAAAATAAAGTCTGTGTGTCGTTCTGGTAGAAAATCCAGCTGAGATTGAGTGCCATTTAACCAGCCCTTTCCATACAAACCACCTGAACCAATAGCAATTTTGGACTGAATAATATGATACCCAGCACCTAAAGGATCAGATTCTGGATTCAAAAATGTTAGAACTCTTTGGCGTTGATAGTTATGCATCAAAAAGAACCAATGGATGGGGGCATAAGAAATGAAGACCACCGCGGCACCCAAAATAACACGCCAACGTATACCTGCTAAAAAAACGACAAATACCCCTGAGCTAGCAATCAGCAAAGCTGTACCTAAATCTGGTTGCTTGGCGATTAGAATTGTCGGCAGCAATATCGCGAAGCCAGCAACAGCAAGTTCCCTGTTTCTTGGGGGGAGTCGATATTTATCAAAATACCATGCCAGCATAAGTGGCATACTTAGCTTCATCATCTCGGCAGGTTGGAACTTGAAGATGCCGAGATCTAACCATCTTTGGGCACCTTTTCCTACCGCACCAAAAACCAATACGCTGATCAAAACCAGCACGCCAATGGCAAAAATAGGGAAAGCCCAATATGTAAAAATACGTGGAGGGATCTGGGCTAAAACAACCATCACCACCATAGCGGCAGAAAGTCGAAACACTTGACGCTTTATCATGCCCAAATTTTCACCAGATGCACTATAAAGCACCAATAGCCCAAAACTCATCAGTAAAAAAATACCCAACAATAAGGGCCAATCTAGATGAAAACGCCACCATAAGCTTTGACGCTCTTTATGGGTATGGCTTCTCGCTAAAAAGTCACTCATTGGTTACGACCTTTGTGGGAGCATTAAAATCAAACCAGCTTTCCATCACTTTACGCGCAATAGGCGCAGCTTGAGCGCCGCCATGCCCTTTATTTTCCATGACCACAACAATGGCAATCGTGGGTTTTTCAAAAGGAGCAAAACCCATATACATGGCATTGTCTCTATTACCTTCGCTGATGTTATCCACTTTATATTCTTCGTCTTGCCCTACACTCACTAATTGTGCTGTGCCTGTTTTTCCAGCTGAAGTAAAATTCGCTCCGGCAAAAGCTCTTGCAGCTGTTCCCTCTTTCACTACACCGCGCATCGCTTTCATCACCGCAAGCCAATTCTTCTGGCTAAACGCGACCTGTTCATTAGCCAATCGAGGCTCTAACTGAATAATCTGCTCCCCTTTTTTGATAGCATCGACCAGGCTCAACTTAAAACGAGTTCCACCATTAGCTAGGATAGCTGTTGCGTTTACTAATTGTAATGGAGTGACTGTCCAAAAACCCTGACCTATGCCAGTGATCACCGTCTCACCAGGAAACCACGTCATTTTTCGATGTTGTTTTTTCCATTCTCTTGATGGCATTAATGCGGAAATTTCTTCTCCCATATCTATATCTGTCATTTCTCCAAATCCAAAATGACTCATGTTTTCATGAATACGATCTATGCCGAGTTTATAACCCACATCATAAAAATAGGTATCACAGGAATGGACGATGGCTTGATAAAGATTGACCATGCCATGTCCATATTTCTTATGATCGCGATACTTATGATCATCATTCTCTAACTGATACCATCCTGGATCACTTAATTGATAGTCTTCTGTAATTACACCCTGCTCCAAAGCCGTCAGTGCTAACATGGGTTTAATGGTTGAACCTGGGGGATATTGTCCTCTGAGTGCTCGATTAAACAAGGGCCTATCTTCGGATTCTAATAATTTTTTATAGGCCGACACGCCAATCCCCAAGACGAAATCATTCGGATCGTAACTGGGATTAGAAACCAAAGCCAGTACCTTGCCTGTTTCAGGATCAACAGCCACCAATGCACCTTTAATTCCATCCATGGCCTCAACAGCTTTCAACTGTAATCGACTATCAATAGATAGATACAGACTATCTCCCGGGATGGGTGGCGTTCTATCTAAGGTTCTAATTTCTCGGCCCACAGCATCAGTTTCCACTTCTCTGCGACCAACAAGCCCATGAAGCTTTTGCTCGTAAAACTTCTCTAATCCTAATTTTCCAATATCTAATGTTGCTCGATAGTTTTTTGCATCTAAGTTTTCTATTTCTCTATCATTAATTCGTCCAACATAACCCAGAAAATGCACCATCTTTTCAGCGAATGGGTAATATCTGACCAGGCGAGACTCTATGCTGACCCCAGGAAACCGATATTTATTGACAGCAAACCGGGCTCTTTGTACCTCACTGATATTGTTTAACAACACCTTTTGCGTAAAACGTCTAGTTGATCTAAGTCTCTGCCTAAAATCATCAATAAGATCTTTGTCTATATGAAATAATGCTTTTAAGCCCATCAAGGTTGCATTCATATTTTTGACTTTTTCAGGGACAAGAACCAAAGAGTAGACAGAGCGATTATCGGCGAGAATCACACCATTCCTATCGTAAATAATGCCTCGTACCGGTGCTTCTGCAATTAAACTGATCCGATTGCGATCGGATAGGGTGGAGTAGTTTTTGTGATTGACAACTTGCAGGATAAAGGCTCGGCTCACTAAAATAATGAGTCCAATAAAAACCAATAAAAAAGCCACAGTAGCTCTGTTATAGAATAAATGAGATTCAGATATAGCATCTTTAAGTTCAGTACGCTTATAACGATCACCTCTCATCAAGCCGCCCATTAAGCCCGATGATAGGGATGGTTGTGGTTAACACTCCAAGCTCGATATAAAGATTCAGCAAGAATAATTCGTACCAAGGGATGAGGAAAGGTTAATGGGCCTAAAGACCATTTTTGTTGTGCTTTGGCCAAACAATCAGGAGCCAGACCTTCCGGTCCACCGATAAGTAGATCAACATGAGCTCCGGCTGACTGCCATTGAAAAAGTTGTTGCGCCAGTTGCTCGGTACTCCAAGGCTGTCCTTGTACATCCAAAGCGACTACATGGTGATTTTTGCCCATCTTGGCTAACATCAACTCCCCTTCTTTGTGAATAATTCTGGAAATATCGGCATTTTGGGTGCGTTTTCCAGGGGGAATTTCCACTAATTCTAACTGGCAATCATCTTTTAAACGTTTAGCATAGTCCTGGTATCCTTGAGTGACCCAGTTTGGCATTTTTTGTCCAACGGCAAGTAAACGTATCTTCATTAGTTTTTGTCAGCAGATTCAGTCCATAATTTTTCTAATTGATAAAAATCTCTCGCTTCAGCCAACATAATATGCACAATCGCAGATCCTAAATCAGCTAATACCCAATCAGAATCCTCAGCTCCCTCTACGCCCAAAGGTATGAGGTTGGACTCTTTGGCTTTTTGCAAAAGATTAGAGGCAACAGATTTTAGATGTTTTGAAGAAGTACCTGTGGCGATTATCATATAATCCGTCATATCGGTCATTTTGGTAACATCTAATACCACGATATCTTTCGCCTTAAGACCCTTTAACTCGTTAACAATAAACTCACTTAATTGTTGACTATTCAGTTTTGAATTTTGCATTCTATACCTTGATGGTTGCAGCCAATAGTTATTGGCTTAATGTTTCCAAATGGGAGCGCCAGCCATGAGCATAAGCTGGTCACAACAATCATCCCAAAAATCGCCCTTTTCTAATCCTACGGCAACTTTCTCCAGTTTTAAAGCTCGAACCCAAAGTTTTTGCCAGCCTTGAGCGCTATAACGTCCTAAAGCCTTATTTACGCCTTTTTGTCTGGGCATCCAGATTTGTAATTGATTGAAAACTTGTTCTTTCCTTTGTCCCTCTTTCATAAGGCGAGAAGCTCTTTCAATATCAAAACATTCCTTTTGTAGCATTTTAGCAATCAGAAAAGGGGCTATTTTTTCTTGCCTAAGTTTGCCTAAAATTTCTGGGATCACGCTATGTTCACCAGTTAAGCTAAGTGCAATGAGATCCCAAAGCGTAAATTTTGAATTATCGGCCACTTGCTGTTGCAGAAAACCCAAGCTAATCTCTTGATCATCTTCCAACATCAAGAATGCTTTATCTAATTCTTGTTTAGCTGCCAGAAGATTTCCCTGTACCTGAAAAGACAAGAAAACTGCTGCTTCTTGACTGAGTATACGATTTTTACGTTGTGCTAATTGAATAAGCCAATGGGGTAATTTATCGATTTCAACTGGCCAAACAGGGATCCAAACACCAGTTTGTATGGCCAATTTTACCCATTTGTGATTTTGATGGTTCTTAGCGAGCTTGGGGGCACTGATAATAATATAGTCTGTTAGACAGTTTTGAATAAATTGCTCTAGGGCTTGTTGTCCAACTTTGTCAGGCATAACCGACAACCGAATATCCATAATGCGCTGCTCACCAAACAGACTCATATTGGCTGATTTTTGTAACAGCATGCCCCAATCGAAAGACTTTCCTATATGAAAAAGTTCCCAATCTATGACACCTTTTTCTCTAATAGAAAGACGTAATCTATCTGCGGCATCGATCAATTGCATGGGCTCATCGCCACTAATCAGATACACAGATTTTAGATTTTGTTGAAGATGTTGATCCAGTTGAGAAAGGTTTAATTGCATCTAATTAATCATAGGCCATTTGCAGAGGCGTAGATCCTCAGTCTTTCAGAAATTTGGTCAATCAATGCTCGAGTCATTTCTACCGTCATTTGTTGTTTTTCACGAGATTTCGCCAACAATTGCTCTTTATCATAAACCAATACCCTGCGCACTCGCATCAGTTCAGGCTCGATAGTTGAAGGATCTTGACCATAGGTGAAAATACGCGCGTCTAATTGAAGAGATAATTCATATTCTAAAGGTCTACCATCAACATCCACCGATAGGGTTCTTTGTTGCTGTACAGGATCATTGAGATAAATATATAAACTCTTTTCAGGATGAAAATCCTTGAGATTTTCCTTGGGCAACTTCACCACCTCGGCGCCTAAGATCTGTAACCTACGTCTTAATTCTGTGGCCAGTGGATGATAATAATTCACACCATCGACAATCACGGATTTGTTTTGTAGATCACCAGTCACTTGTCCTCTCAGTTTAAATCCACAGCCTGAGAGCCCAAGTAACAAAAGCAAAGACAGACCTATCCAAAGCCGAGGAAGAAACCTAGCTTTGGATGATACATTAAATGCGTTTTTGATAGATATAATCACAGCCTATCCTTTGAAAATCTGTTAAGAAACTCATTAAGAAACAACGAAGTTAACCAGTTTTCCTGGCACTACAATCGTTTTCCTAATTTGCTGTCCTTCAATAAACTTTTGCACGTTTTCATCCGCCAACGCCAAGTTTTCTAAATCTTTTTTAGACATATCCGCCGCAACAATGATTTTAGAACGCAGTTTACCATTGACCTGAACAACCACCAGTTTTTCATTTTCAATCAATGCCTTTTCATCCACCACTGGCCAGCTGGATACACAAACTAAATCAGCTTGGCCTAGCGCTTTCCATAACTGCTCACATACATGAGGAATGATAGGCGACAACAATAAAACCGCAGATTGTAATGCTTCTTGCACGATTAAAAAGTCTGTTTCCGAACTGAGATTGTCTTCAAACTTATGCAAATGATTCAACATTTCCATCACTGCTGCAATCGCCGTATTGAAGGTATGACGGTGGTGGATATCTTCTGTCACTTTGACAATGGTTTGATGTACTTTTCGTCTTAAATTAGCTTGTTCTACGGTGAATTGCACACCAGCTTGTTGAAGCGTTGATATACTCGGCAAGTCATTAAATTGAGGTTGATTGACCTGAGTATAAACGTGTTTCCACAAGCGACGAATAAAACGATTGGCACCTTCAACACCAGAGTCAGACCATTCCAAAGTTTGATCGGGAGGGGAGGCAAACATCACGAACAATCGGATAGTATCGGCACCGAATCTATCAATAAGAGATTGCGGATCAATGCCATTATTTTTAGATTTAGACATTTTCTGAACGCCACCAAACTCTACCGCTTCTCCGCTTTGAATCAGCTTACCGCCAGTCATTCTGCCTTTAGCATCATGACAAAGCTCTACATCCTGAGGTGAATACCATTCTTTAACGCCTTGCTCGTCCGTTTTAAACCAGCTATCAGCCAAAACCATACCTTGTGTCAGCAGGTTTTTAAAGGGCTCATTAGACTCAACCAGTCCCTCATCACGCATCAATTTATGGAAGAATCGTGCATAAAGCAAATGTAATATGGCGTGTTCTTCACCGCCTATGTATTGATCCACAGGTAACCAATAGTTAGCTCTTTCATCCAACATAGAGTTCTTGTTATCTGGCCCAGTATAACGGGCATAATACCAACTAGATTCCATAAAGGTATCAAAAGTATCTGTTTCTCTCTGCGCTGGCTCACCGGTTTCGGGATCGACCGTCTCATAGAATTCGGGCATTTTCTTAATGGGAGAACCCGTGCCATCAAAATCAACATGAATCGGTAACACCACGGGTAGATCTTGCTCAGGCACAGGAATAGACTCGCCATTCGCTTTGTTAATCACAGGGATAGGAGTTCCCCAATATCTTTGTCTTGAAACACCCCAATCTCTCAAACGGAAATTGACTTGGCGTTGACCTTTACCCAGATTCACTAATTTATCTGCAATGCCATTAAACGCTTGTTGGTAATCTAAGCCATCGAATTCACCCGAGTTGATCAACACACCTTTTTCGGTGTAGGCTTGTTTGGATAAATCCAGTTCATCCCCTTCATTGGCGGCGATCACTTGCTGAATAGGCAAACCATAGCGAGTTGCAAATTCCCAGTCTCTTTGGTCATGAGCAGGTACAGCCATCACTGCGCCAGAGCCATATTCCATCAATACAAAGTTGGCAATATAAATAGGTACAGCTAAACCGCTAATGGGGTGAATTGCCTTAAAACCTGTGTCCATACCCTTCTTTTCCATGGTAGCCATGTCGGCTTCAGCTACTTTTCCATGGCCACATTCATCAATAAAATCAGCTAATTGCTGCTTGTTTTCTGTTGCTTGTGCAAGTGCCAAAGTGGCCAATGGATGCTTGGCAGCGACGGCAACATAGGTGACGCCCATTAGCGTGTCTGGACGGGTGGTATAAACATCTAACAAATCATCACGGCCTTCCACGCCAAAACTTAAATTAACCCCTTCAGAACGACCAATCCAGTTGCGCTGCATCAGTTTTACTTTTTCTGGCCAACCCTCTAAATAATCGAGTTCATCCAATAGTTCTTGGGCATAATCGCTAATTTTCAAAAACCATTGGGGAATTTCTTTCTTCTCAACCAAAGCCCCAGAACGCCATCCGCGTCCATCTATCACCTGTTCATTAGCAAGTACAGTTTGATCCACAGGATCCCAGTTCACCACTGCATTTTTCTTATAAACCATGCCTTTTTTCATCAATTTAGTGAATAACCATTGTTCCCAACGATAATAATCTGGTTTGCAAGTGGCGAGTTCTCGGCTCCAATCATAGCCAAAACCTAATTTTTTTAATTGTTCCGTCATATCTGCAATATTGGAATCCGTCCATCCAGCAGGCGCCACTTTATGTTTCATCGCAGCATTTTCAGCGGGTAGACCAAAAGCATCCCAACCGATAGGTTGAAGGACATTTTTTCCTAACATCCGATGATAACGAGAGATCACATCGCCAATGGTGTAATTCCTCACATGCCCCATATGTAATCGCCCACTGGGATAGGGAAACATCGATAAACAATAAAATTTTTCTTTACTGGTGTCTTCCTTGGCTTCAAACACCTTGGCATCGTTCCATGCCTTTTGCGCTTCTGGTTCCAGGACATTGGGATTATAGATTTCATCGATCATAGCAAGTTATCATTCGTTCATGTGAATGTGGAAAAACCACGAATTTTTGTCAGGTGTTAAGGATACCGTATTTTTAGGTCTAAGCTGTAGCTAAAAGCACATTTTTATCCGCTTTTATCCAAATAAATTCTATTACCCCTGATCTTTGATGCCTTTATCTGCTTGCCAAATGCATAAGAACCAGCCATTCTTATTAAGATGGTGGGTTATCTGCTCTAATTTTTTCAGGAAGTTTCCTAATGACACAAAATCCTTTAATCAAAAGTTATCAAGATATTTTTAACCGCCTTTCAAAAGCGGTTAGTCAGGGTGAAAAAATCTCCTTAAAGTTTTGGGAGGATGTTGAAAGCCAACTGATTCAACTGGAACATTATACCGAACAAGATGCCTCCAGATTGGTGCAATCTATTCAACGAGATCTCAGTGAAACTCGACAAGTGCTATTTGATGCAGGACAAGCAATTGAGCATTGGCTTGAATGGGATATGCAAGTTGTTGAAGAAGAATTATCCAACTGGGTTAAAATTGTGGCCGATCCGTCTACTGTTGACTGGTTATTCCTTAAGCAACAATGGGAACAATCAACCCAATACCAAACTGGCGATTCCATTGGTATTGGTAAAATACATTGCATTCGATGTGGACAATTAATCACATTTTCTCATACCAGCATTATCCCTGAATGCCCTCATTGTCAGGGTAAAGACTTTCAGCGAGAGCCCATATTTTGATACTGGAATCACTCTTATTACCGCCAGGGATCAATTTAATATTGATGCTCATTGGCTTGTTGATACATCATTGGTGGAAATGGCCGGGGCGGATCATCCTTGCGGTGAGTTTGATTTTTCTCTATTTAATTTCACTGCCGATTTTAGGTAATCGTCAATTATTTTTATTACAAAATCAGGCGCAATTTATTGAACCGGAACAAAGTTTTCCCAGTGAAACCACCATTGTGGTGGTACTTTCCAGCTTTAAAAGCCATTTATCTCCAGAATATCAAGATGAAAATGCCCCCTCCCCTGCGACCTTACAAAAATTACGCTACGCCAATTATTTAGCCAAACATTTACAACTACCCTTGTTATTAAGCGGAGGCTTATCAGAAAACACCACCACTCCAGAGGCTGTGTTAATGAATCAGATTATGATTGAAGAATACCAGCAACCCGTCGCATACTTAGAGTCTCAAAGTGAAAATCTAGCGCAGCAAGCAGATTTGGTTTCTAGAATATTAAAGGAACATCATATTTCAACCATGGTATTGATCACTCAATCTTGGCAAATGAGGCGAGCTGTGCGTTTATTTAGCCAAACGGGTATGGTCGTTTACCCAGCAGGAGTTGGATTTGTTCAACAACACCCAAAATACCCCCATTTCCTAACCCCCTACCTCCCATCAGCACAAGGCCTGGACATGAATGTTGTCGCATTAAAAGAGTACGCTAAAGAAATGTGATCCAAGCCAGAGGAGACAGATGCTTAGCTGTTTTTTTTGTTTGAACTTGTGGCAGGCTTAATTGATAGAGTAGATCAACATTAAACTCCAGCAATAAAAAGTTTGCAAAAATCGCAAATAAATCAAAAAACCTAATGAATGAAATGCTTGAAGGTAATATTTTCGAACAATATTCCTAATTTCAATTCTGACATTTAGACTCCTGACTAATCCCCAAAAAGGCTCAATCCCAAAAAAAGATTTGAATATTACCCAACCAAGTTAAATGTGCCGCTTCTTTTTTAACTTGTTCTGATAATTGCCGTCCATTCAAAGGCAAAGACTCTATCGACGCTAAAGGGAGCAATATATTTAAATGCACTTTCCCGGATAAAAAGTGTAGTTGCACATCTTTAATTTGTTCGATGAACAGAGCGGCTGTAGGAATTTCTTCAAGTGCCTGCATGACTTCTCTACGTTGCGGCAATGACTGCGCCTGTTCACTTTCAAGATCATCTTCGGGATCAATATGCACAAACACTTCACTAATTTCATCATGGTTTTCTATCAAGGTTTGAGAAACAGTGTCACCAATTTGATGACCTTCAGACACACTGATTGTTGAGGGCACTTGAATATGGACATCCAATAAGATATTGGGGCCCATTCTTCTCGAACGCAAAGAATGAACACCTCTTACACCCTTTATCCTGGATATCTGTTGTTTCAATTTAGGGAGTTGTTCGCTCAAGGGTGAAGTATCTACCAATTCGATGATGCTTTTTTTTATCAGTGCCACACCCACCCAGGCAATCATCATAGCAACTACAATAGCTGCTAAAGGGTCCAACCAAGGAGCGCCTGATAATGCACCAGATATCCCCACAATCACCACGATAGTGGATAACACATCACTCCGATGGTGCCATGCATTCGCTCTTAATAAAGGGGAGTTATACATGAAGGCCATTTTTAAAGTATATTGATAGAGCGCCTCCTTGATAAAGACTGCTACAACGGCAATGCCCAAAGCGGGCCAGCCTGGCATCAAAAAATCTGAATGCGACCAAATTTCATGCATACCTTTCCACATAAAAACAGCGGCAACAGCTAATAGAATGAGTCCAAATATCACTGTACCAGCAGTTTCAAAACGAGCATGTCCATAGGGGTGTTCTTCATCTGGATCTTGGTGGGAAAGCCGAGTGATCCAGATCACAAACAAATCAGTGACCAGATCAGAGAATGAGTGAATACCATCAACGACTAAGGCCTGAGAATGATATAAAAAACCCACCACTATCTTTATGGCACTTAAAAAAAGATCGACAATAAAACTCACTAAATTGGCTTTTTGTAAGGCTGCTTTTCTGTTTCCACTTGGGTTCGCTGAACTCATAACTTTTATCCTGTTTCCCAAATTGGGGAAATTGTAATGTATTTACCTATTCGCTTAACGCATTTAAAATGCACAAATTTCTGCTTGTTGGGCTATCTCCCTAATTATTCAACAATGAAGGCTTTTAGAGAAATGAATATTTTTATGGGGTTAATTTGGTGGATCGGGAACTAATGCCGATGGCGCACCCAGATGATAACCTTGAATATAGTCAACTTTCAATTCCCTCAGCAGTTTAACAATCGCCTCACTTTCGACATATTCTGCAATTGTTCTCTACCCCATTACATGAGCAATTTCATTAATTGATTTCACCATAGCCAAATCCAGTGAATCTTCCACAATATCTTTAACAAAGATCCCATCTATTTTAAAAAAATCTACAGGTAGGTTTTTCAAATAGGCATAGGATGTAAAACCACTGCCAAAATCATCCAGTGCAAATTTACAGCCTAAAGATTTAAGATGTTCAATAAAAGTTACCGTTTTATCCAAGGCTTGAACCGCCATAGTCTCAGTAATTTCAAAACAAATTTTTTCACAAGGAATTTGATACTTTAACATTTCCTCTTCATAAAAGACTGAAATTGGCTATCACCCACGCTGACTCCGGATAAATTGATAGAGCAGAGTCCTAAATTGTCTAAATGAATGGGTTTGTTTTTCAACCATTGGGAAGTGGAACTAAGCACTTCTGGGATTCTAGTTTGAAATGAACCAGCTCATCTCCACTTTGATAATAATAAAACAGCTTCTTCAAAGTTAGCTGTTTTAGCCAAAACATGTAATGCTTCAGTGCCACGACTCCTATCTGAAAATCTTAAAGGCGCCGTTAGTGAGGAGGATAATGCTCTAGGAGCCTGTCCAA
>Ga0210032_1000574_pt1 | contig 25928 bp, 32 predicted proteins | sample CryGeyCG2114_250_2_FD_185458 | JGI IMG/M metagenome (GOLD analysis project Ga0210032, IMG submission 185458) | Groundwater microbial communities from aquifer - Crystal Geyser CG13_big_fil_rev_8/21/14_2.50 (SPAdes) (version 2) | ecosystem: Environmental > Aquatic > Deep subsurface > Groundwater ... | reverse complement strand
CGGACGAAGGGATAGGCGCACCTGTGTTATAAATTTCTTCCCAAGCTGACCAAGTACTACTAATTTTAGACCTAAAAAACTTTCTAGGTTGTGTTATACTTAATAATGTTGCAGTTTGTTCAATATAACGATAGGTTGATTGGTTATTGTTTACAAGCAAAGAATAAGCGCCTGTTGGCAGTCCTAAAGGAGTATGTAGATTGTTAGATCCTCCAATAAAATAAAGTCCTGAAATTAAAAAGTTATTGAAATCCCGACCTGTCGAATATTCATTACTTCTTGTGACACCTGTACCCATCCCGTAATCACCAACTTTAGTTAGCCTGCCAGCAGTAGTATCAGCAGGGGACGTGGTTACGTCATAAGTTATAGCTGTACCTAAGCCATCCACGATAGTATCCCAAAATGCAGTATTCGTAGGAGCATTACCAGTTGTAACTTCAGCACAAATATAAATAAGTCCGTTATAGCTTACAAAGTCTAGCGGCTTGTAGGTAGTAGCAGCCGAATACGCCCCTCTCCAAAGAGGTTTTATTTTACCTAAATTAATCTGTGCCATAGTTAGTCCTTAGTAAGTTATGATTAGTTCGCCATTTGCATTGAATGCTACACTAGTTATTGCAGCATCACTATAGTTAAGAATAAAATCACCGTTAGCATCTATAAAGCTAGTACCTATCCCTAAACCTAGTAGTGCATTAGCTTGTGCTTGCATAGAACCTAAAGTTGAAATAGAGTTGAAAGCAGTTGTAGCTGATTGCGCCGCGTTGGCCTCTGCCTCTAAAGCACTTGCTGCATAACTAGGAGCTGCTTGTATTGCAGATAAGTTATCTGCATTAGCTGTTACATCAGTTATATTACCTGCAACTGTGTTAACATCTGCTATATTTACATATAAAGTATTTAGTTCAGCTAGGGGTAAAGTCTGGTAATAAGCAGAGAAGGTATTTATATGATTATTTAGAATTGCATCTGATGTGTCTCGGTCTATAGCTTCCTGCACAATTCTTTCTTTTAGCCTTCTCAGTTCAGCTGCTGCTTCCTTTACTAAGTTAGTATCTAAAGGAGTGGTAACTGCGTCTACAACTGGCATAAATTTCTCCTTGTTATTATCTGTTTAGTATGTTATCAGCACGTACATCCATAAGTGCCTGCATATATAAGTTGTTGAATCTTTGCTTCTCGTCTGCCTTACCAATAACATCAAATAACATGGAGGCCGCACCTAAAACAATAGCGTCTGTATAGTTATCAGCTATCCAACTAGAGTAATCTACAAGGTTAGGCTTAGTTAGGTAAGATACGTTCAACTGTTCCATAGAGTTAACACGTACATTTATAGTAGTGCCTGCGAGGTAATAGCTATCTTTAGTTAGTCCGCCATACATATCAAATAAGTTGTCTACACTTATCTTAGTTAGGGCGGCTCTAGTTGGAAAGGTCTCTACCGCTAGTTCTCTCCTAAAGCGGACAAATGGAGCCTCTTGAATAAATACTTGGTACACGCCTAGCTCTTCCTTAAAGGTTGGAGTAACTATTGCGTTTAGAATATCTGGCACGTATTCGTCTGAATTGTGTGCTCTAGTTGTTGCTGCCTTTACTGCATAAGTAGTCTCTGCAGCTAGGTCTGGTCTGTTAGTAATAGTGAAAACAGCATCAGATAACTCCTGTAAAGTTACTGCCATGAGATTCTCCTACAAGAAAGCCCCAACTAAGGGGCTATGAGTATTAAAAGCAACTAAAGCTTAACCTACAGATGCAGCAGTTAAGCCTTTAATTACTGCGTAAGCAGCTGGGTTACGACAAACGGTTGTACACTCAGTAGTTAGCGTACCACCTGTAGCGTCAACTGCGTTGTTAGTAGCCTCTTGACCTTGAGCATTGTATACCTTAGAGGCAGTTTTACGCCCAGCTAGGTATGCAAGGTTAAAGGTAACTAAGTCAACTGCAACTGCCATAGCTGACCAAACAGCATTACTATTAAACAGTGGATGTTCAATTAATCTGAACGTACCACGAGTAGTTTTAAAGGTAGAGAACTGTAGTCCCCAAGAAGTTTGACCGTCCATCAACTGATAAGTACCATTCTTGCGAGCAATCTGGTTAATTACCGTCATAGCTTTAGCCCCTACAAATAAGATTCGCTCGTTTGCGTGCTTAGGGTCAGTAGTTTGGTCAAAGACTGGGTCTAACATAGCTTCAAACTGTGTAGCATTCGTAGTTGTCCCTGCAGTGTGAATGTTAGCAGCTGCGTTAGTTGTGATGATACTAACTAAACCATCCATAGTTCTCAAAGGCTGACCGTTTAACGTACCATTATACTTTTGAGAGAAGAAGATAGCTTTTTCAATATCAGCAGCGTGGAAAGCAGCACAATCTTGCTTGTTCTCTGCTAAGTTACCATCGCCTGCAATAACTTCTGTAGCTTGAGCAGTACCTGTTAACGCCCAGGCATTACGAATAATCTGGGTTAAGTTAGTAATGCGGATAGGGTCTAAGCGTAATGCTTGAGGGGCTGTTGAACCCTCTTCCTTGGCGTTACCTACCTGATACAAAGTTTCACCACTAGCAATATTTGCTGCTGCGATAGTACCAACTGCACGACGAACAGTAATGTCAGTAGCGCTATCTACAGAGATAACTAAAATGTTCTCCATAGTTGTAGGGTTCTGAAGAATCATCCCAGGTACTAAGTTAGCTGTACTTACACCTGAGATTGTAGTAGCAGCAGCTAAAGCAGTAGCCCCGCCATTAGTTAAAGATGGAAATAACATTACTTTAGCAAAGTAGCCATGTTCGATTTGTAACGCTGTTTCATCTTTAAGCATAGAAGTAAAGCCAAACAAAGGTGCTTGACCGTTAGGCATGATGCGCGTAATCATAGCCGCGAAAGAGGTTTTACCCAGCAAATCTGGAGTCTTTGCTAAGTCGATAGAACCTACGGAATTAAATTGCCCTGTAGCCATAATATGTATCCTTTACATTAGTTAAAAAGTTTAGCCCCAACTTGAGAAGTCTAACTCAGGAGGTAGCTTATTAGTATCTTGTGGGTTAGGTTGAGGAGCTACTACACTTGCGAATTTCGTTAGATATTCTTTTGCGTGCTGCGTAATTTCGTTGGCAGTTGCATTAGGGTATTTAGCTGTAAGTTGGTTTTCGAGTGCTTGTAACACGGGTGCTACAGCGGGGTCGCTATACATAGGGTTTTCTTGCTGCATCGTTTGAGATACATTAGCTTTTTTGATGTGTTGTGGCAAGCTGGCCGTAAAGTTCTCTACAGTTCTATTTAGTGCATTGTTAATTAGGTGCGAAGTTGTTTCAGTTGAGTTAAGATATGCATTTCTGCTAGTTGTGTTTAGCACATTAGCTAATGTTTTAATAGCAGCTTCACCTCCGTTTGCAATTGCACTTAATTGCTCCGGGGTAATACTATCAGTAAAGTCCATCTTGTTAGCTACTTCAGCTAACTTAGCCCTGTCAAAGGTTAGAACATTTCCAGCGTCTTCTTGCCCGTTGGACATATTATCCCAAATATCCTTATAGGCATCTAGTGGTGATGAAGCTTCTTGTCCGTTGGCCTCTTGGCGGTGCGGAGTGTTCTCTGCATTAGGTACAGTTGTGTTGTTAGTTACTCCTTCTGGTTGTTGAGGTTGCTGAGATTGCGGGTTAGCTTGCGGTTGTTGTGTGTTGCCAAACAATTTGTTAAGAATGCTCATGGTTTATTCCTTCTGCGTTAAAGTTTCGTTAATTGTTAAAAGAAATCTAAGTACACCAATCTCACCCTGTTTTTCCGCTTCTGCTTGCAGAAACTTCTCAGGGTGTTCATGGTCATAGGTTAGATTCAATCTTCCGTGCGCAGCTTCAGAAAGAAGGTTTTGTATATAAGCCTTCTGAAGTACGGTGAAGTCGGTAGCAGTTACAATCTCTTCTGGAGTTAGTTCGTAACTTTCAAATAGGTTATCCTTCCTGTTGGGTTGCATCTTGCTGCTCCTCCTGCATTACTTGCTCTAAGATAGTTTTGTCTTCTGGCTCTTCGTTAGTAGGTTCACCTGTTCTAGGGTCTAAGCCAAAATCCGCCGGGTTGGGTTGAGGTGCTTTAAATTCAACTCCTTGTTTTAAATACTCCATAGCTGTTTGCTGCCAAGTATTAACTGCGTTCTCATAGGCTATCTGTTCAGAAGGCTTCTCAAAGTCTCCAATGTTAGCTCCCTGCGATTTAAACAGATAAGATACTAGTTTACCTAAGTTGTATTCAGCCCCTAGCTGTGGGCTAGACCCTAATACTTGTAACGCTGTGTTAAAGGCGTCTCCATTTAATAACTTATCTGAGGGTAGTAGGCCATCGGATAGCTTAAATTTAACTATCGCCTTTCTTAGAGTTACAGGGTCTACATCTATGTTAGCCTTCTTACTTTCGCTAAACAGTGTAGTTCCGCCTTGATATTGTAAGATGTTTAACTTTAGTATTTCTTTTAAGGGAGTAAAGAACTGAGCTTCTAAGGTTAGGGAGATAGACTGACTTCTGCCATTAGCATTGGCCATAACATCTGAATACTCTTCCCTAGTTTTATTACCTTTTACAAACTGCCCTTGCTGTGCTTTGTTCTGACCAGTAACTACATCAGCTAGGCTATTAACTAGCGATACTTCTTGTAAGATACTGCTAGACATTCTATCGTTAAAAGGAAAAGGTTTGAACGCTGCATCAATACTAGCACCATACGCGGATTGCTTAAGTGGGATATTAGCAATCGGATTAGGATTGTTCATATCTTTGGGGCTAATCATTGAGGGGTCATAAACCGTTCTATCATATACAGCCCTACGCCTAGAAGCTAGAGTTGTGTTCATAAGAGTAGAACTTATAGACTGCATAGGTGCTACATTTTCTGCTAAAGACTTAGTCTGGTAACTTAACCCGTCATCGTAAGGCTGCATAGCTAAAATCGGTAGCATGTTATGTGCGTTAGTCTGCCTTTCAGCATATATGATAACAGCGTCATTTACAATTAAGAACTTCCATATTTGCGGAGTCTTAGAGGCTGGAGTATGAATGTTAAAGTCATCTGGAATAATACGGGCATACAAGGTAGTTAGTTCATAGGAGTCTTTATACTGTATCTTTGTCTTACCTTTTTCATCCTCATACCCAGCCCAAGCCATCCAGTTGTGGTCAGCTACAATATTATTTAAACTATCCCCAAAGATATTAGCGTTTACCTGAGGTATTGAGTATCTTGCAGTAGTTGGAGATTCAAACGCCGGAACAACATTTGCTATTAAGTGCTCAGTTAACTCATTTATAAAGGCTTTTAAAGCTGTGCGCGATTTTCTACTTGTATAACCAATGAACTCGCCTTCATGTGGTAGCTGTCTTGGAGTAACTCTCGTATCCCAGAAGGTATTATAAATATCTAAATGCTTTATTGCGTTACCTGCCCAGATAGTCTCAACTGGTTTAGCTCCAGCTACAGTTGTGCTTATAGAGGCTGTCTTTATCTCATCCCAAACAACCTCTGCAAAACCTAAGTTATATTTAAATCCATCCCGCATAGTTTGCTGTAAATCAAGTACCCAACCGCCCTTAGTTTGCTGCTCCTCTATTACAGCTTCTAGTTGCATAGCTGCGTCTATGTATTCTGGAGAACTTACAACTCCAAACATAGGACTGCCAGTTAGAAATACAGAGGACTGATAAGTTACAGCGGCCTCTACCTGAGGCATTACTACAGGAACAGTTAAGTTCTGTAAGGCTTTTGCATTGCCTAGGATATTCTGTAACTTAGCGTTGAAAGCTTCAGTTGTCATATCTTCTTCTCTGGAGTAGAGTAGGTCAACCTGTCTAAGTCTCTCTGTTATCGCCCAGTTACCTTCAAATAAAGTTCTGCAAGATTTGTAATATGTAGTTAGTCTTGATTGTGTAGTTGAAGATAGTTTAGTTAAACTAGCGTTACCTGCCATTTCTTTTACCTCGTAGTTATATCTGGTTGTATTTGTATCTAGTCACTTAGTTAGTACGGACACCTTAGTGATGACTCTAGGGCCGAAATATCGCTATAATCTTCTATCATAGCTTGCAGGTCAGAACCTATAACTATATGTTGCCCCATCTCTGCTAATACCCTAGGGGCATAAGTTAGTAAGTCAAGAATACCGTCCACATTGTCGGACTTCAAAGGGTTGAATTGCGCTATCTGCATTAGTACCTTTGATCTAACCTCGTCTGAAATTAGTACCTCTGGCTGCTCAGCAGTTAGTTGTTTAAACATATTTAAAATTCTTGTATTCTTGGATAACGCACCTGAGTATATAGGTTCGAATTTAATCCCAGTTATCCCCAACTGCGTTGCTACTGTTTGGAACCAGTACAAAAGAGAGTACTGAAACGCGTTAGCTTCAACCGCAATTAGATAGGTGTTAGTGGTTAGGGCTAACTTTAAAGCTTTCCTAATTGTATCCCCGGGGGACAACTTCTCGTCAATTAAGTCTCGTAATACTGGTACACCGTTAATTACGGCAAACCTTCCTATTGATACATCATCGGAGTTATTTTTGTCGTTAGAGGGGTCAATCACAATAAAGTTACCTATAGTTATCTCTTGATCTAGTTGTTCTAGAGATACGTTAGGTACTTTAGCTAGGTCAATAGCAGTATTTACACTAGCTGTCTCATCATTCATAACTTCACTGTAAAAAATCTCTGGATGGCCTGCATTTAAATCTGATTCAAACTCTTCAAGTAGTTGTGAAAGGGGTTGTACTTCTTCCCAAAGAGAGGTGCCATCTTGTAGGATACCGCCTGCGATAAATTTAACCCAGCTAGGGTTGTGTTTTAACTTCTTTAATATAGAGTTTGGAGTTGGATACATGTTAGCTAGAAATAAATATAAGCAACCAGTAGGTGCTTTAGCTTTCATAGTTGTACCTAATAGTTTAGTGTATATAGCTTCACTTACAGCTTTTGAATCCGCATCTTCCCTAGTTTGTATGTCGTCGAAAATAATAACATCAGGGCGAGCGTTCTTCAGGTTAAGTCCACGGGGAGAACCGCTTTCGCCTAAAGCTGCAAGTATTATATTTCTACCCCTAAAGCCAAACTTTTTTAAATCCTGCGTATCTTTTTCTAACCCTAATCTCCAATCTCCAAAGGTAGCTTGTATGTTAGAACTATCCAAGAAGTCAATTATGTCCGCAACAATGTTAGCAGCTAGCTTAGCATTGGCTGCCTGAATAAGAATAAATTTTCTATTTGTATACAGAATTATATATAGGGCAATTAGTTTAACCCAAGCAGTTTTACCAAAGCCGCGGGGAAGTCCTAAAGCCAACTTAGAGAAATCCCTATCTTTAGCTAAGTAAGAAAGCACTAAGTCAAACGCAGCATGATAAGTTGGAGGGAAGTTAGCTAAGTGTCCTTCTGGATTAGCCAGAGCGGATAAGTAGTCAAGAGAGCTCTTAGCTAACTCCTGTACTTCACTTTGGATGAAATTGCCTTCGACCGTAGGTAACTCCAAGAGTGGAGGTTGACTAGTTACCCCTAGTGCTTCTTCTATCCTATCCTTATCCTTTAACTTAAGTATATCCCGCATATATTAGCCTTGTTGTTTTATGTACTTAGATTTTAACTTAGCTAACCTAAGCAATCCTTCTACCCTAGCTAAAGCCTCTGCCTTTCTTATATTAGTTAGCCTCTCTTCAGCTGCTTTAACCCGCATTTCCAATAGTTTGTTTGTCCTTGCTTTCATTAGCTTTCCCCTTTGCTAATAGGTCCTTAACCGCCCGGGATTGCAAAGTTACAAGAGATTGTGTGTGTTTAGTTCCATCAGAAGTTTCATGCTCTGCTTCTACCACCTGACCTATAGCATTAGTTGAGAAAGAGGCTACAGTGTGTTTAGGCATGATTAAGTTTATAACTGTACTGTTAGTTATACTACCTTGGCTAGTTAGTGTATCTGTGCCCCGCCTCTTCGCTCCATTTATAATCTGCAGTGCCTTTAGAACTTCCCCGGGCTTAGTCATATAAACCAGTACATCTTGCAACTTCTCTAATAGTTGATCTTCAAGTGAGTCATATGTAGCATCTCTGGCATTGTGTTTTTGTAACTCCACCATCCTCATATTAGCTACTTCTGTTGCAAATTCTGTGTTCGCAAGCATCTGACTTATATAACCTTCAGTCACCCCAACCGCCATAGCAACTGTCGATGGTGTTAGTCCCTTGCCTAGCATTTCTTTTATTTTAGTTTTGTTTCCATTTGTAAGCGTACTCACAATTAAACTCCCTCTTTTTAGCTCTAGTATAGCTCATTATATAGGTTAGTTATAATATATGTAAGTAGTGATTTTAGTTGTTGTTGTTTTTAGTAAGTGTTTAAATATAGGTGTCGATAAAAGTTTAGGAAAATTTTTGTGCTCCTATAGATAGGGAACGCATAGCCCAACTAAAAAAGGTTCTACCCCCCTCCATGCTTATATAACCCGTATTGCCAGTTCTTTACACTTTACAGTCTCACTGGTTTTAGTTAGTTATTTAGTTTTAGGTTTTGTTTTAGTTTTAGTTTTAGGTTTTGTTTTAGTTTTAGTTTTAGTTTTAGGTTTTGTTTTAGTTTTTGTTTTAGGTTTTGTTTTAGTTTTAGTTTTTAGGTTTTGTTATTTAGTTTTAGTTTTAGGTTTTGTTATTTAGTTTTAGTTTTAGGTTTTGTGCCAATGTGCCAGATTGCCAGATTGCCAATGTGCCAATACGCCAGACTGCCAGACTGCCAATATGCCAATGTGCCAATGTGCCAATGTGCCAGACTGCCAATATGCCAATGTGCCGGGAGGGTTTTTGACCCCCCTTTTTGACCCCTTTTTGACCCTTTTGTCCTAGTTACGGGTATGCATAACTCCCTAGTGAGGTTAACCCTAGTGCTATGTACATAGGTAGTACCTCAGCTATAGTTACATGTATATACATAGGTAGTTATGTACATAGTTAGTTACAGCTATACATGTATAGTTAGTTACAGACTCCTATATACAGAGCTATATACAGATATACAGAGATAGTTATACCCCTATACACTTTTAACCAAAAATTAAATACCCCTAAAATGAACCGAATCCACAAATCCCCATGTTTTACATACACACCTCTAGTTAGTTACAACATACACACCTCTAGTTAGTTACAACATACACACCAACCCTGCTATCCAGATGACCCAAAAAACCCTCTGCATATATGACCCAAAAACCCTTGCGGCAGTCTGGCAATCTGGCATATTGGCTAAATGGCTAAATGGTCGGAAGGTCTAAATTTAACTTAGTTAAAATAAAAAATAAATCTTGCAACTCCAAAAAATATATGTATAATAATATCTAACGGTTAGGGAATAACTTTTATTCTTTAGTCGGCAGGTAATGACTTTAATTTTATCCAAGAGGATTGCAAAAATGAATATGACTATGAATACATACAACCAAACAGAAGTTAAAAAAAGTAACTCAACGACTCTCGTACCTTATGAAGTAGATACAGCCCTTGGCGCGGATCAATACCTTTTTGCGACTGCACCGCGCAAAAACAGGGAAGGGAAGGTTTTAGGGGAGGGGTTAAAAGCTATCTTTGATAAGCCAAAGTGGCTGTCTTCTCCAGCGATGTTAGAGGAAACTGAAGCCTTAGTGTATACATATGGAGCGGAAGAGCTTTTAAAGGAGTTTATACGAAAAGAGATTAAAGATAAAAACCTTACAGTCGGGTCTACACTAACAATACCCACCCTTGTAGACATAAAAGTTATGAGAGAATCTACAGGGACTAAGCTTCTAACTAAAGCGTCAATTGAAGAATTCTTTGAAGCTTATCTGGAAGAATCTCTCATAGCTAAGTTCATATCTAAAGGCTTTGATGATAACAAAGTGACACTAGGAACAAAAACAATCCTGCTGAAGTTACAAGCTATTGCAGCTCCAAATGCGAAGTTTTCAGAAGAGGAGGCCTCTAAGTTGATAGCTTTAATTAAATCAGCTCCGCAACAGACTGCAGTTAGTAACGCAATGATTACAAGGCTAGAGAGGAAAGAAGAGGATACGAGCATTGACGAGTTCCTATAAGTTATAGCTATCTTATAACCCTCCATAACCCTCATACTTTGAGGGTTTATCTATTTTTACCTTTATTTATCTTAGTTATTTATTTAGGTAACTAAGCTAGAGTTAATTAAGGATACATACGATGAAAATATTTTGCTCGATAACCTCATATCCAATTCACCTGGACGGCTTTGACCTAGTTAAGTCGAATAAATCTCAACCGCACCCAATTTTCCTACTATCCAAAGACGAACTAATCAAGAATAAGGGTAACTTTTCAACCCCAAAAGAGAAGGCCTTATTCTTAATTGCACTTCTTAACAGCTATCCCCACTTAGTTATTCTTGAGGGTCTAGTGGATTATAAACAAGTAACACCAAAACAGTTAGAGGCAATACCCACAATAATCAGGCACTTTCCACGCTTCTCAAAATTACAAACTAGTGGCTATGACCTGCCAAAGCTAAGGTTAGATTCAAAATCTCTTTTAACTATAAACAACTACATAAAAATATTATTTGAAACAATAACTACAAGAGAGAGGGAAGCTATAAGCAGGAGAGAACAGAGGAAAGAGAAAGCGGCAAATAAAATCTTATCTAGTGATTCAAATAACCTAGATAAAACTTTAACTAAATGGCTGTTCCAGACGTTGGAATTTGACCACACACGAATTACTGGAGCCAATAGAAAGACTAAAAAGGGTAAAATATTTGATTACCTAGATAACTACTACAGTTATATGTTCTCTCAACTAGTAAAAAATTCAGCTAACGCGTTTAACTTTCCCTTGGCAGATATTGACGAACTATACGACTTCATCTTGGAAAACTTAGAGAATGATAACAATAACTCCCTACTTGTATTTAAAGTTCTAAATAAAGCCATAAAAGAAGTAACAGATTTAACTATAGACTTTAATTCAGTTATAGGGGAACTGGAAGCAAATAACAACACCACCTCCAACAATACCAACACGGATAAATACAAAGGTGCAAATAAGCCTATAGCAGATAACTACACCGAAAGAACTTCTTACCTTATTGACCTTGCAAGATGGAGACTAGCTAACAATGAAAAATAACACAAATAACACACCCAAACATAAAGTTGAAGAAATAATTAAAGCTATGTTACCTATGGATAACTTTGCAGATAACTTTATAAAAGGAACTAAATCCCCAAATAGAGTACAGCTATTCAAAGAGTTTCTAACTAAGCCAAACCTTTTATACAGGAACCAGTCAAAATTATTGGATTCTTACTATTTCAAAACTGTAACAGTAGCAGAAATGATTAAGTTAGTCAATGGGTCTAAGGGTAACTACTATTCTTTTTTCAGCCCTCTCACTGACTTTGAGTTAATTAACGCGTCAAATATAATCATACATTATAGGGATGCAATTAAAGAGTTAAATATACCCCCAATTGCACTAGTACTAGTTAGGGATTATTACCCTATAATTAGAGCACCAATAACAGAACTGAGAATCTTATAACTAGATTCCAACTAAACAACTATAGGAGTTAGCTATGGCTACAAAATTAAGAGTAACTCTAACAACAAAATTGTTAGAGGCTATCGCAACCAATGAAGAGTTAAACTATAACTTCAAAGATGAAATAACTAGGATAGTTAAACCAGCCCTATTCAAAGTAGGAATAGGTGCAGTTAAAACAATAACAACTAGAGAGTTAACCTTAGAGGAAAAAGTTAAAAGAAACATTGCAACCGATGAAGAGTTAGATATATATGAACAGCAGTTAATGGCTGAGTTATAAATAAAGGGGTACTGACAATGAAACAATACATAACTAAGATAGACAAGAGCCAAGGCCTAGTTATAACTGTAGAGTACTCTAAAAGGTTTAGAGCAACTAAATGGTATAAAAAACTAGCTGCTGCCTCCTTAAAGAACCATACAGTTATTGCAGTTGAAAATGTGGATAGATATGGTAACTTTACACATGAAGTGTTACTGGTAAATGCTAAGAAAATAGCTTTAGCTAGAAGACTAATCCTTAACTTTGACGATTTTGAAACAGTTATATTTAAATAGTTATTTAATACAAAGGGTGTTAGATATGAACCAACTTAGAGTACAACAATTAATAGAGAAGGCTAGAGCAGCTCAGGCGGCGAGAGTCACAAATACAACTAACAATATAAGTACAACTATAACTAACAGAGAAACAGAAAAAACAATAACAATTCTAAATAAGTATAATGAAGCTGTAACTCTAAATAAAGAACAAGTATATGCGACGGAACTAGCCTCTAAACTACAATCATTTGTACTTGTAGGTGCAGCAGGTACGGGTAAAACTACAGGTACTTATGGAGTAATAGAGAAGTTAGGGCAGAATAAATCTATTCCAATTATAGAAGCAGACGGGCATAGATACTTAAAAGGAGGAACCCCCGGCATTATTGGCGTTGCCTATACAAGGAATGCTGTAAACAATTTAAAGAAGTCTTTACCTCTTTCCATGCATAATAATGTTCTAACTATTCATAAACTATTAGAATATGCACCTGTATTCCACGAAGATGTAGATAGTGAGGGATACTTACACACGAAAAGAGTATTCGAACCAAGGAGAAACGCAAGTAATCCTATAAACCCAACTGTAAAAGTGATTATTATTGAAGAAGCCTCCATGGTATCGCTAGATTTGTATAAACAACTACTGGACGCACTACAACACAAAGTAATGTTTATCTTTATTGGGGATATTAACCAGATACCCCCAATTTTTGGTTCCAGTATATTAGGCTTTGCCTGCCTTAACTTACCTGTAGTTGAACTAACTCATGTATACAGAAATGCAGGGCCAATCATACAACTAGCTCATAGAATACTAGAGGGTAGGCCAATACCCAAATCAGAGTGGTCTAAATATGAAGTACCAGATGTAATAAGAATACAAAGTTGGAAGAAGAGACTGTATCCAGAAGATGCGGTACACCTAGCAGCAAAAAGAGTTATACAACTAATAGAAGCTAACTACTTTGATATAGAAAAAGATATGTTACTTTGTCCTTACAACAAAGCCTTTGGAACAATAGAGTTAAACAAGATAATTGCAAATCACCTAACCCTGCAAAGAGGGGCAACTACCTATGAGATAGTTACAGGATTCTCAACTATGTATCTTGCGGTTGGGGATAGAGTACTTCTAGACAAAGAGTTAGGAACAATAGTTTCAATAAAGACTAACGTGGGTTATACAGGCAAGGCACCCCAGAAGGAATCCAAGTACTTAGATAGATGGGGGATAACCAACATGCCGACGGAATCAGAGTTAGTTACTTACAATACAGATGCTGCTAAAGAGGATGACCTAGATACACTCTTGTCGGGTATGACCTCTATTAGTGACGAAACAGAGGATAGAAAGAGGCAAGCTAGTCATGTTGTAGGAGTAGTTTTAGATAGGCACGATGAAGAGGATGAAATTATAGAACTAACTAGTGCAGGGGAAATAAACAACCTATTGCTAGGATACTCTATGACTATCCATAAAGCGCAAGGCTCTGAATGGAGAAGAGTTATATTAGCCTTACACCGCTCGCACAATACTATGTTAGCTAGAGAACTACTGTATACAGCAGTTACACGGGCTAGAGAATCTTTATATACTATTTGTGAAGAAGATACTTTTGAAAGGGGTATAGTTAAGCAGCGTATAACGGGGGATACTTTAGAGGAGAAGGCAGAATTCTTTAAAGGTAAAGTAATTGAAAACGAAATGGGAGAAATAAGGTATTGTTAGAGATAAAAAAGCAGATAGTATTTAAAAAAGACCTTAAGTTAAACCCTAAGAGAGTTAATAAAAAAGCTAGTCAAATAAGAAGGAGGTTTTTAGAGCTTGTTAAGATAGACAAAGCAGATAAAGAGCTAGGCGAAGAAGAAGAAGAAAAGCTTACAGAAACGTTAGTAAGGTAAAAAATTTTCAATGACAGCCTGCCCAAAAAAAGGGTATAATAAAATTCCAAGGCGAAAAGAATAATACCCATTAAACTTTTGGGCCTTGTTTTAATTTATATAAATTAACCTAACAAAAAGGATAACACCATGCAAAAAGTTAAGCAGCCGTTCTATTTCCGCAAAGACGAGGAAGGTAACAAGAGAGATACAGTTGAAGTTGAAGTCCCAACTTTAGAGGTTTCAGATGTTTTAGAGTATCTAAACGATGAAGAAGCTATAAGCGTCCATAGCTGGATTCTTGATGGCATCAACTCACAAATTGTTACAGCAGCGCGGAAGCAAGTAGACTCCAGACCAGATTTTGTAACTGGCGACTTATTAAACGAAGACCAGTTAGATATTAGCTACCTAGCTAGTATTCCTAAATCAACTAGAGGCCTAGGACTAACTAAAGAAGATTGGGAAGATTTTATCCAAGACTATGTACATGTTATGACTACTACCCTAGCTAAAGAACCAGAGAAGGCAGAGAAGGCAGCGGCCTTATTGAAAGGTAAGTTCAATGCAGTTAAAACTAACAAAGCTGTTATAGAAGTTCTTGTATCCTTGTTATCTCAATGGTTTACAACTACAGATAACGCGGCTAAATACTCAGCTATCTATGAGTATCTATCATCCCGTGCGGAACAGTTGTTAGCACAAGATGAGCAAGAGTTGGCAGACTTCTTAGATTAACTGACCAAGGCAACTACACTAGAAGCTTAGGGTAGTTGTCTTATAGATGGTCTAACTTAGTTTAGATTATCTATAAGACAACTGGTAATAAAAACAAGACAAGGTTAATTCTTATGACTAAGAAAGGAGATTCAACCTACAAAAAATACTGGATTCAGTTAAAACAAAACCCAAATATCTTAATCAAGTATGACATAGAGCCAAGAAAGCAAACTAGATTTATTCGCATGGTTCAAAAGTTAAAATGGTTAGATAACAAGTATAAACAAAAGTTTCCCGGAGCAAGACTAGTTGCGTACAGGAAAGAAACTTATTTAAAATTAATGTTAATAACAAGCAAGTCAAAAGCGTTATAGGAGCCAGTACTATGGATTTACAAGAACAGCTAACAGCAGAGATTCTAACACTAGAGGAACAACTATTAGAAGTTTCCCCTCTCATGCCTCAAACTCTTAGAAAGATTCATACAGAATTAGCTAAGAACCCACAACTTATACAGCCTTTAACTGATGAACAAATTGCAGTTATAACCAAAGGCTTACAGAAGTATACAGAAACTGAAATAATTACGGCTAAAGAAAAGAAAAGGAAGCCTTCTCTGAAGAAGGTAACTTTGAATGACCTCCTATAAATCTAAAGATATAACTATAACTTATAGAGATGTAATCTTTCTTATATTTTGGAAACAGTTAACAGCTACAAATAAGCCAAAACAGATAATTGAGAGATTCAAGCCTATAACTAAAGGTTACAAAGATACAGCGAGAGGTTGGCCACCTAGGGAACTAACTATAACTAAAAGTGAAAACTCTCACCTAATTATTTCAGCACTTATAAACCTAAACAGAACACTTGCTACAGGTATTAACTATAACCTATACGGATACAGCGATTCAAATAACCTTATCCATATAGCTAACTTAGTTATAAAATACCTACCAGATTTAGATGTTTATAAGTTACTTCAAGAGGAATTCCTAGAATGAAAACACAAGCACTTAAAACTCTTAGCTACTCTGGAGGGCTAACATTACATGCCTGCCCGCGTCGGTATCAGCTAGACAAACTAATTACAGATAGAAGGCCTCAAGATAGTAGAAGTGTTACCTTTGCCTACGGCCATGCAATAGGGGAAGGGATACAATCAATCTTAGCTAGGGACACCCTAGAAGAAACTATATTTAAGATGTTTCTTATTTGGGACTATGACCTGTTAGAGTCAGAGCCTAGAACTAAAAAGTCTTTCGCAATGGCGGTCTTAGCTATCTATAAATTCTTAGATTACTATGAACATAGTGACCTAGCCAATTATGAAGTTGCTACAATAAAAGGTAAATCAGCAACAGAACTATCCTTTGCAATTAACCTTCCTGATGGTTACAGATACAGGGGATTTATTGATGTTGTACTAGCCCACAAAGAAACAGGAGCATTAAAGGTATTAGAGTTAAAAACTACAGGCTTCACTAATCTTAATCCAGCTATGTACTGTAACTCTAGCCAAGCACTAGGATATGCGGTGGTGTTAGACACCCTCAAAGACAACAACATAGGAGCTAGTTTTGATGTTGAATACTTAGTGTACAAAAGCTCTAAGCAAGAGTTTGAAAACTTTACATTTACAAAGTTGTTCAATCAGAAAGTTAGTTGGATACAGGATACTCTTAAGGATTGTGACCATATTACAGACTACATAGAAGAGAATCACTTCCCTAAGAGAGGGGAGTCTTGTTACCACTTCTTCAGAGAATGCCCTCACTTACCTTATTGTAACTTAAAAGACAAAAACTTAAAGTTAGATTTGGAAGCAATTAAAGAAGACGATACAGATTACACAATAGAATTAAACCTTTTAGATATTATAGAATCAATGGAGAAATAAAATGGAACTAAGAGAATTTTTGAAAAGATTTAACGCATCTGCTTCAGATATTGCCGCGCTAAGCGGTGAAGAAGCCATCAAAGCGGTGGAGAAAGACGGCTATGCGTTGAAATACGTGAAAGAACAGACGCCAGAAATCTGTATTAAAGCAGTTGAGCAAAACGGCTTAGCGTTGAAATACGTGAAAGAGCAAACCCCTGAAATCTGCATCAAAGCAGTTGAGCAAAACGACGATGCTTTGGGTCTCGTGAAAGACCAAACCCCTGAAATCTGCATGGCAGCTGTTGAGGAAAACGGCTATGCGTTGCAGTACGTGAAAGAGCAGACCCATGAAATCTGCATGGCAGCTGTTGAAGAAAACGGTTATGCGTTGCAGTTTGTGAAAGAGCAGACCCCTGATATCTGCATCAAAGCGGTAGAGAAAAACGGCTATGCGCTGCGGTTCGTGAAAGAATCTGCATTTGATGTGGTAAATACTAATTTATAATGGAGAAATAATACAAATGGCTAAGATGACAGAAGCTAAGAATGATGCAGCCCAACATGTAATCATATACGGAGAACCTAAAACGGGAAAGACCAAACTAGCAGGGGATTTAGCTAAGCACCATCCGCTAATTTGGTTCGACTTAGAGAATGGGCACTCTACCTTATTTAAATTACCTAAAAACTCTCTAGCTAACATAGAGTTAATTAACTTACCAGACACTCAAACATATCCTATTGGAATTGAGACCATTAACAAGGTATTATCTGCAACAGGAGAGGTTAGCATTTGTGATACACACGGGAAAGTTAGTTGCGCTATATGTAAAAAGAGTGAGTTACCTATAACTACGATTGATCTAACTACAGTTACAAAAGATACAATAGTCGTTATAGACTCTATATCCCAGTTAGCTAGTAGCACAATGGCTAAGATTTTAAAGAATACCCCTGAAGATGCAAAGCCTGAATGGTCAGACTATTCACACCAAGGAACTATTCTAGCTAAACTACTATCTATATTGCAGCACGCAAAGTATAATGTTGTGTGTATAACTCATGTAACAGAAACATACTTAGAGGATAAGACAGTTAAACTAGTGCCTATGTGTGGAAGTACAAACTTCTCTAGGAACACAGCTAAGTACTTTGACCATGTGATATTAACAGAGGTCAAGAACAAGAAACATATTGTTGGAAGTTCCACTGACTACTCCATGAAAGCACTAACAGGTTCAAGAACAGATGTAGCGCTAGAGAAAGGCGGAAGTATCGAAGATATATTCAAACACCTAATTGGCAATAAAGAACCTATCTACCCTAAGGCTAGAGATACAGAAACCTCTAGTGCGTTAGCTGATCTAAGAGCTAGAGCACAGAAAGGACAAACTATAAAGGGTTAGCTAAAACTAAATAAGGCAAATTAAGGTGGGCTAATTTAAAAGGCGTCAGTTTGAAGCTAGCTAACTTAAGTGAAGCTGACCTAAGATATGCTAACCTCAGAGGTGCTGACCTAAAGGGAACTAATTTAAGAGTGGCTAATTTAGGATGTATCTGGTCACACACAGCCGCGTACGAACAACCTGAAGAAACAAGGATAGGAAGTTGCTATCGCCCTAATAAAGAGGAGGATTTAGTTATGCATACAGAAAACCATATGGTTATAGGGGACCCCTACCCAAAGACATGGGAAGAAGAGCCAGTACCAAGAGAAGAGGTTATGTTAAAGTTACATAACTTTGTTAATGACAACTATGAATATATCTTAGATTTTGTTGCAGACGACTTTATATCTACCTACACTCCAGCAGAAATGAGTAACGCTATTAGTACAGGGGATATAAAAGCGGGTTGGAATAAACTATTAGTGGCAAATGTTAAGACGTTATTTAAAAAAGCTACTGGAGAAGAAGTAACAACTGACGAAGTACTAAGGAGTATTGCAAATGAGTAAAGTATATGAGAACCTACAAGTACAGCTAAGCCCGTGCTCTAAAGATAATATTTCTTTGGAAGCAGCGCTTATAGCCTACGAAAACTTATCTTCTGATTATATAAAGCACAAGCTAGAGGACTCCTATGTGCATAAGGTGGAGTTAATTAGAGTAAAGACAGCTATGGTTAAAGGTGACTATACTTTAGCTATGGCTATGTTAGAGGAATTAACACAGTAACTATCTAACTTTATACCCTCTAATTAGCTACTTAAATACAGTCAGTTAGAGGTTATATGGATAGGTATTTATTACTTATCGTTTAACTAAATGTAACTAAATGTAACTAAATGTAAAAGGAAATTAAAATGACTAATGCTAATGAATATATGACTATGGATAGCTTACTTGATGCAGACTTAGAAGGTTTTGAAGATATCCCAGAATGGGTAGTACCCCCAGCTGGCGGATACAATATAACTATAAAATCTATTGAAAGTAAGAAAATTAATGAAAAGCCAGTAGTTGAGATTAAAGTAGTAATCAACGAAACCTTAGAGTTAAACAATCCTAGTGATACTGAAGTAGCTCCTGGTGTAGAAGTATCACAAGCGTTCTTTATATCTACCCCCATGGGGCAAGGGGCGTTTAAGAAAGTAACAGCTAACATCAAAGAGGCTCTAGGGGTAACAACAATTAGAGAACTTATGGAAGCAGCTGCAGGTTTAGAATGTACTGCGATTACTACCGTGCGTACAGATAAGAAAGATGATACCAAGAAATATTTCACTATGGTGGAATTATTTCCGTTATAACTTATAGGTTATAGCTTGTACCTTTTTCCCCTCTAAATATCGGAGGGGATTTTTATTTAAACTTAAGGGCCAAAGGAGTTAATTATGGATAAGTGAAAGCAAGAACTCAACCTACTTACCCAACCGCTTAACTAAAGAAATATAAAAATATAAAGGAATTACGTATGCGCATAGCTGTAATTATAGACAAGAGGGAAGAGAAATATGTACATAACCTTAAAGGGTTGTTTGGGTCTAACTCTGTTAGGGTATTAACCTCTCCAGTACAAACAGTACTAGCATTACGCCTATATTGCAAACAAAATAAAATAGATTCAGTATTTACAACTCAGGCTTCTCTAATTAAAAAGTTATCTGGAGATGCAAAAGCTACAAGTACAAAGTATGAAGGCTCTATGTTCAAGGTAACTAGAGACGCCTCTATGAGTGCAAGCGTGCTAGACCTTATTGAAGTTGTAGTTTTAAGAGAGTTAGTTTCTTTATACACAATCAACTATCAGAAGTTCTTAGTTGCAAGATATATAAAAAAGATAACTCAGCCCTCAGCTTGGCTAAGCCCGAACAAATTTAACTATCATATAGTTGACCAATCAAACAAAGATAAGTTACTCCGACTATTCTCAACTGCCTTATATGTGGCAGTAGATATAGAGACTTCTAAAGACCTTGCAATTAAATGCTGCGGTTATACAACTGCGCATATAGAGGGGGATGAAATAAAGTTAGATAACTTTGTCCTACCAATAGACTCTCTAGGGGCAGTTGCAACCATGAGAGAGTTAAATGCACACCCAGTTAGAAAGGCGCTACAGAATGGTAAGTACGATTCAGCTTACTTCTACTTATACTCAGCACCACTATCTAATTATCTTCTGGACACCATAAATATGCACCACTCTTGGTACTCAGAGTTGCCTAAAGACTTGGCCACCCTTGCAGCTTTCTATGTAAGAGACTTTCGCCATTGGAAAGGTAGCTTAGAGGATAAGAACTTACAAGAACTGTACGAGTACAACGCAAAGGATACATTTATAACAGCCTTAGTGGTGTTGGCTTGGCTAAAAGAAGCTCCAGTGTGGGCAAAGAATAACTACCTGCAGGAATTTCCAGTTGTGCATTGTATGCACTTATGCGAAATGACTGGACTTAAAATAGATGTAAATAAATTAGACCAGATTAAAGAATTTAAAGCAGCCCAAATAAAAGAATTAAACACTAAACTAGATAAGCAACTTAATGTAACTAACTTTAATACTAACAGTCCTAAACAGATGAAAGCCTTGTTGAAAATGTTAGGGTATAAAGATGCCAAGAGTGCAGATGAAAAAACCCTAGTTGCCTTGAAGGGCAAACATCCGTTAAACTCATTACTTATAGATGAAATAATAGAAATAAGAAAGTTAAGAAAACTAGTATCAACCTATTTAAAAAGAGATATTTATCCTCCAACTAGTTCAAATATAAATAAAGAAATAGTTCTGTATGCATTAAATCCACACGGTACCGAAACTGGAAGATTAGCTTCTAAGGATAGCCACTTCTGGTGCGGTATGAATATTCAGAACATCCCCAGAGGTAATAGAGAAAAAGAAACTTACATAGTTAAAGATATGTTTGTATCTTATGAAGGTTACTACATGGCGGAAGCGGATTATGCACAGGCAGAATCAAGGGGTACAGGTTACATAGTAGGTCAACAGAACCTAATAGATATACTAGAGACAAAAGGCATAGACTTTCACAGGTACAATGCCTCTAGCTTCTTTGGTGTCGCTTATGAAAATGTATCAAAGAGTTTACGAACATTAGCTAAGCCAGTTAATCATGGAGCTAACTACAATATGGGTGCTTATGTTCTAATCCAACAGATGGGCGGAGAGTTAGAAGTTTTAAAGGCAGGTAAACTATTAGGACTACCTTCTAATTACACGGCAGAAAAGATTGCCGTACACCTTTTAAAATCTTTTGATAAAACCTACCCAAAGATTAGACACAACTACCACAACTATGTTAAGATGAAAGTTTTAACAACTAAGAAGTTAGTAGGTGCAACAGGTTGGACTAGATATTGTTTCGGTGATCCTAACAAGAATAAGTTAGACTTAAACTCCTATGTAGCTCATAACCCCCAAAGCTTAAATGCTATGATTCTAAACAAAGCGTTCTTGAAAGTTTTCTATAACATATGGTGGAATAATCCTCAGGACCTAATCTTAAATGCACAGATACACGATTCAATTCTATTTCAATACAAGAAAGGAAGAGATGATTTAGCAGATGACTTAGCTAAAGAGATGGTGATGCCTATACAAGTTACTGACATTGACGGAGTAACCAGAGAGATGGTAGTACCTGTAGATGTCAACAAAGGATTAGTGTCTTGGGGAGATAAGGCGGACTAAGCATGAACTTTTTTGACAAGTATTTTGAATACATAAGAGGCAGCACCGAGGCGCCAATAGTTTATCACAGGTGGTCAGCTATTACAGCTATAGGGGCACTCTTAGAAAAGAACTACTACTTGCCACACGGTCACTCACAAATAAATCCAAACCTATACGCAATGCTAATAGGGAATCCGGGAACTAGGAAGTCATCTGCAATTAAGTTAATCACTACCCTTGTGAAAGAGTCTGGGTATAATAACATAGCAGCAGATAAAACAACTAAGGAAAAATTCTTAGAAGATTTAGCTAGTTCCTCTAAGTTAGGTAATGGCTTTGAATCCTTTTTAGATTCAGACTTAGACTTTAATGGAGATCCCGCTAGTGTACTTATAAGCGCAGATGAATTTAACGAGTTTGCAGGTGCGGGTAACTTAGAGTTTTACGCGTTGTTAGGTTCTCTTTGGGATAAGAACTCAGACTACTTATATAAGACTAAGACGGGGGAGACAATTATACCAAGCCCAGTTATATCACTATTGGGAGGTAATACTCCTGTAGGATTTGCAGCAGCTTTTCCAACGGAGATAATTGGACAAGGGTTTTTCTCTAGGCTAATTCTTATATACGGCGAACCGACTGGAGTTAAGATAGCATTTCCAAAAGAACCAGATTTAAAACTAAAGACAGCTATAGTTAACTATCTAACAACAATACGAACCAATGTAAAAGGTAAGGCAACACTAACAGTTGAAGCACAAGAAGCATTAGAGTATATATATGAAAACTACACAGGTGTACTTGACCCACGATTTGAAAGCTACACAAATAGAAGATTTAACCAACTTATAAAGTTATGTCTTATTCACAGTGCGGCTAGACTATCTACAACTATAGATATTGAAGATGTTGTAGTGTCAAACACAATACTTAGTTATACAGAAAACTCGATGCCTAAAGCACTAGGGGAATTTGGCAAGTCCAAAAACTCTGATGTAATGCACAAAGTTATGGTAGCTTTAGATGCTACTAACACGCCATTATCGATTAAAGACCTTTGGTCATTCGTCGCTAACGATTTGGATAGTTTAGCTGACTTAGCAGGTATAATAAGAAACCTAGTTGAGGCAGACAAAGTACAGAAAGTTAGTGACAGTAGCGGATTCTTACCTAAGAAAAGAGCGCAGGCTTCTATCAATGGTAAGTTTATAGACTTCACTTTACTTACGAGTGAAGAACAAAGTATAACAATCTAACAGGAGTAACAAGTATGATTATCGCAGGTGCAGAACTGAAGCAGTTAGTTAAGGATGGGGTTATCTCAGGACTTTTGTCTGAAGACCAAATCAATGCAGCTAGTATTGACTTAACACTATCAGATACTATTTTAGTGGAACCAATGGTGGGTAAACCCACAACAATTAGGCTTCAAGAAAGAGACTCAATAGTTTTCAATGAGATGACAATTACAGGCAGCAACTATACATTAGCGCCGGGGGAATTTATTCTTGCAAGTACAAATGAAGTGTTTAATTTACCTAACAACATCAGCTGTATGTATAAGTTGAAGTCATCTATGGCCCGCGCAGGTCTAGATCACCTGAACGCAGGGTGGTGTGACGCTGGTTGGCATGACTCTGTACTAACCCTAGAGTTTGTGAATGTAACTAACCGTGTAGACATTGTGTTAGACCACAATACTAAGATAGGCCAAGTTATATTTTTCAAACACGCTGCAGTTGGCAAGGACCAAAGCTATGCAACTAAAGGCAGCTACAATAAACAAACAACAGCTACCTCAACTAGAGTAGGTAAGTAAGATATAAAATAAACATTTGGAGGGGTTAACCCTCCTTTTAAAGGAGTTACACATGTACACAGATTTCGTAGTAGATTTAGAAACACTAGCTTTAAACCCTGCAGAACCCACGAGTATTGTTCAGATAGGAGTTGTAGGTTTAAACAGGTTTGATTTAGATGTGCCCTTTGTACATTTTAATGGGTACGTAAATAAAGAAGGGGGCTACTCAGATGAAGAGACTGTTAATTGGTGGAAAGAAACTAACCCAGAATATTACAACTTCCTAATGACTGGCGCCCCATACTTTCGTGCTCTTAAAGATACACTAAGCTATTTAAAGGCATTTATCCTTGCCAATACAAACACTAAGAATCTAAAAGGCGTTTGGGGTAATGGAGTTGCTTTCGATAACGCCTTTCTTAGAAGTGCGGAGAAGTATACAGGAGTGACACTACCATGGACATTTAGGGAAGACCTTTGCCTTAGAACAGCGTTAGCTTTATTCCCTAGAGTCAAAGAGTGTAAAGAAGCGGCTATGTGTTTTGCAGATAATAGTTTTAAACATGCAGAACATTGGCATTACCACAATGCACACTATGATGCATTGTATGAAGCAGTTATGTTAAAAGAAGTTTTTGGAGAGCTAAATGAAACAGTTTCAAGACATAATTCATAGCCATCAGAAGTGGTTAGATTTTAAAGAAGAGGGTAAGCGGGCAGTATTTAAAGGTGAGGACTTTAGAGAACTAAAAGAAGTAGGCGGCTCTCTTAGGCGCGCTATCTTTATTAACTGTAACTTCTCGCATAGTCTTTTAACTAGAATAGACTTTAGCTATGCTAACCTTGAAGGTAGTTCTTTTGAGGGTGCTTATTTATATGACGTAAGTTTAGACAAAGCTAGACTAACAGATGTAGTCTTCAAAGGAACTAAGTTTAAAAGGAGGCCGCCATCTTTGGATAAAACGATAATTAAGCTAGGCTCTATCTCAGCAGAACTTGGGAAAGATAACTCTAAGATTAACTGCATAAGATTTAAAAACTCGGAGTGGCTCCTATCCTCAAAAGAACATTTAATCAATAGAGGGGTACCCCCCGACTGGCTAGATAAAAACAAATCCATTATAGACTTAGCTATAATGTTAAAAGACTTGGAGTAGTTATGGGCGACGACAGAATAATCAAAGGTAACAACGATGTAATTACTAATGATAACCTGACAGAGAAGGCACATGACTTAGTTGATGTAGACTACTTTCCAGATTCGGTAATTAAATTACAGACTGAGTTATTGCACCCTTATCACAATGGGTTGTATATAAGACTTATAACACAGTTTGAGGAAGAATTTAAGGACATAAAAAATCCTGCGGACTTCTTAACTTTACTTTGCACAGCTATGGAGGTGAAGTTAGATGGGGAGTATACAATGGAGGAGTTGTCTAAAATTGCATACAATAAACTAGAAACAGAGAGAAGGTTGAATTCATTATGAAAAGTATAGTTTAACCCCTTATCAGCAAGAAGCATTTAAATTAATAACACACAAGATATCACGTATCCTTAACGGCAATCCTAACTATATAGATAGTTGGCACGACATAGCTGGATACGCAACACTTGTGGTTAATATATTACAGGAGAGGCAAACTACTCAATAACTCCACCAACAATAGCTTGGAAGTCTCTACCATATTGACTTCCGTTAAAGTTAGATAGTGCCTTAAGGGTAGGTTCTCTTGCCTCCTTTACGGCACTCATAAAGAACTGCCTATATCTAATCATATCCCCTCCTGCAGAAGCGTACTTGTGCGCAAAGTTTTCATAAACATCCATATTAAACCCTTCATTATTAGCTCCCTGTAATCTTATCAACTCTTTAAGACTAGCCATATCCTCTACATACTCCGCCTTATAAGCCTTTTGTCTATACAAAGCATCAATAGCTTTAGCTTCAGATAGAGCCTTCCCACCAGCAAGATTTATAAGGGTTGTGAAACTAGCTAAGTCAAAACTAGCTAATTGCTTTCCACTTTGGGACGTACTATAGCCTTGTAACTCTGGGTTACTTAGCCCTTGTAGAACTTTACCTAGTCCGCTCAAAGGGCGACTAAGGCCATTATGCTCTAAGGCTCTTGTAAAAGTATCGTAGGCATCAGCGCCGTTAGCTAACTTAGAACCAGACTCAGCTAGGTTGCCTAGGAATTTAGACCAGCCAGAGAACCAAGGGGCATCCAAAGGATTAACAGGAATAACTGTAATCTCCCTTGGGTTTAAATCCCCCCGAGTGTACAAGTTAATCCCCTCCAATCCGAATATAGTTGTTGCATTAGAAGCTAGTCCATACATCAACCAATCCGCGCCCTCAGTTCCAAATAACCTATACATA
>Ga0210032_1000573_pt1 | contig 25954 bp, 15 predicted proteins | sample CryGeyCG2114_250_2_FD_185458 | JGI IMG/M metagenome (GOLD analysis project Ga0210032, IMG submission 185458) | Groundwater microbial communities from aquifer - Crystal Geyser CG13_big_fil_rev_8/21/14_2.50 (SPAdes) (version 2) | ecosystem: Environmental > Aquatic > Deep subsurface > Groundwater ... | reverse complement strand
ACAGAAGCTTTGTAAACCACTCTTCTTTTGCTTTGCCAAACGTTTCGATGGCAACCCAGCTGTCTGCTCCGCAAATCGATGCACAAAGCGTAATAAAAAAGATGTCTTTGAGCTTGTGTCGTTTCTGCCTTTCAATGCGAGGGTCTGCAATAGATGAGAAATGTGAGATGATGGAAGTGGTTGGAATGGTAGGTTTTTTCATGCTACAATAGTACCACAAAATACATTATAAGATACTGATTTATAAGATAAAATTGTATTTTATTGAATGATTTTTTTAACTAGAATCACACCAACTTCGACTTCACCAAAGCAAATATGGAATTAACAAAATAATCATTTTCGTTACAAATGATCCTTATGATTTTAATGCGATTGCCCTGCTGCAAAGCTATACCTTTCTTGCGCCTATCGATAAATCAAGCCATCCTTCAATTCTGGATTACATCTACACAGGAGCGTTATATGGAACCCGTCATTATCGGCAAAATCTTCAGTTTTATTTTCACCCCCTGGGTGGCAATGGCCATCATCGTGCTGGTCGTACTCAAATCATCAATCACACTGGTGCCGCAAAATCGCGCATACGTGGTTGAGCGCTTCGGTAAATTCAACACATCCCTGACAGCCGGACTGAACTTCATCGTACCGTTTATCGACCGCATTGCCTATGACAAGACCCTGAAAGAACAAGCCGTGGATGTTCCCAGTCAGGGGGCCATCACCAGAGATAATATCAGCCTGACCGTTGATGGCGTGTTATATCTCAAGGTAATCGATGCCTACAAAGCCAGCTACGGCGTGGAAGATTACACCTTCGCCGTCACCCAGTTAGCGCAAACCACCATGCGTTCCGAAATCGGCAAAATCGAACTCGACCGCACCTTTGAAGAGCGCGACACGCTGAATCTGGCCATCGTCAATTCTATCAACGAAGCAGCCTTACCCTGGGGCGTGCAAGTGCTGCGTTATGAAATAAAGGACATCAATCCACCGCGCAGCGTGCTCGAAGCGATGGAACGTCAGATGAAAGCCGAGCGTGAAAAGCGTGCCGTCATTCTGGAATCCGAAGGCGAACGCCAGTCAGCTATCAACGTCGCCGAAGGTCAGAAACAATCGAAGGTACTGGCTGCCGAAGCCGACAAAGCCGAACAGATTCTTGGGGCCGAAGGCGAGGCACGCGCCATTGAACTGGTGGCCGAAGCCAAAGCCAACGCCTTGCGCACCATTGGTGAGGCCGCCGCCACCGTGGCCGGACAAAAAGCCGTACAGCTTGATCTGGCAACCAAGGCCATCGATGCCAAATACCAGATTGCCAAACAATCCACCATCGTACTGATGGACGGCAAATCCAGCGAAGCCAGCAGCACCGTGGCCGAAGCCGTCGCCATTGTCAGCGCCATGAACAAAAGTGATGCATTTTCGTCACACTCGATATCCGGCAAGAGCGAATAAATGTTAATCGAATATCTCAACGAGCATCAGGCAACATTCTGGATCATCACCGGCATCGTCCTGCTGGCGATAGAAATCCTTGCCTTCGGCATGGCCTCCGGCGTGTTGCTGTTTGCCGGATCAGGCGCACTGGTCACCGGCACCTTTCTGGCGCTCGGCGTCATTCCCCCATCGTGGGATGTCAGCATCGCCTGCTTTGCCGTGACTTCGGCACTGAGCGCCATAGCCCTGTGGAAACCGATGAAACGCATGCAGGGTGAAGGCAACGTTACCCCCGGACAAACCAGCGACCTGATCGGTTACTCTTTTCGACTGGATACAGACATCAGCACCACCAAGCCCGGCTCATGCCGTTATTCAGGTATCGCCTGGCGCGTGGAAATAGCCGATGAAGCAACCGTTGTTCAAATCAGCGCAGGACAAATAGTCCGCGTCGTCGCTGTCGATGTCGGCCTGTTCCATGTTGTGCCAGAACAGCCATCCCATGACTTACCCTGAACAATAATCAGGATAGAAAAAAATCAATTGGAGTTCGTAAGTTCAGAGGACACATATTGAAAAATGACATGGTTCAATTACATTCTCAGAATTATAATTTTCGGGCGAACAGGCAGGGATTCATGACAGATCAACAGCTAAATTTCTTTGAGATTTTCCCCTGGAATAATAATTTCAAGACTGGCATCCCGGTCATCGATGAACAGCACAGGAAGCTTGTGGTATTATTAAACCAACTCGCTGCTCATATTGCTAATCAATCTGATCATATTGAAGTTAATGATGTATTCAATGAACTGGCTGCTTATGCCGATCATCATTTCAAAACAGAAGAAGGAATATGGCGCTCTCACATGAGTGATCATCCCAGATATACTGTCCATTTAAAGGTTCATGCATCGTTTGTTGAAAAAATAATGGCGATGAAAAATAGTTCCTCATCATCAGAAGACACATTGGAAGAAATCCTGAAGTTTCTGGTCCACTGGCTCGCTTACCATATCCTGGATGATGATAAACGCATGGCCAAAATCGCACATGCACTCGATGATGGGCTTGATCTGGACGCTTCAATCACTCGCGCAGACCTTGAAATGAGTGGTGCAATGCGGGAATTGATAGAGGCTGTACTTACCATGTATGACAGTCTTTCTTCCCGAACATTAGAGCTTATGAAAGAGCGATCTGCAAAACAGAAAGCGCTCAAGCAATTAAAAGCGACTGAAGAATCCAAAGCGGCTCTGGTCAGCATGATTTCTGCGATGTCAAAAGCGGTTGAGGCAAGAGACCCATATACTTCGGGACATCAAGATCGGGTCGCTGAAATATCAGTGGCCATTGCCGGAAAAATGGGGTTAAACGAAGAGCAAATCGAGGGTATTTGGCTCGGCGCCAAAATTCATGATATCGGAAAGTTAAAAATTCCAACAGAAATCTTAGTGAAACCAACCAGGCTTAGTTTGCTTGAATACACACTGATAAAAGAGCATCCGGCCTCAGCCGGGGAAATTTTGGAAGGGATCAAATTTCCCTGGCCAGTCACAAAAATTGCCATGCAGCATCATGAGCGATTAGATGGATCCGGATATCCTAATGCGCTGAAAGGTGATGAAATTTGTATTGAAGCGAAAGTTGTGGCTGTTGCGGATGTATTTGAGGCTATGTCGTCGCATCGTCCCTACCGTGCTGCTTTAGGTATTGAAACAGCTATCAAGGAACTCATCGATCATAAAGGCACGCTGTATGACGCCGAAGCCGTGGATGCTTTAGTTGCACATATCAGAGAAAACCCCGGCCATAAAACTGACACCCCTGATCGGAAGTAATCGAAACAGCAAATTCAGTGTAAGTTGACCTCCTACAGGCTGCGGGCAATGCTCATACCCAGCCATGCCAATGTCAGACCCACAACCACCTGGCCCATCACATTACCAAAGGCCAATGCGAAGGCTCCTTCTTCAAGCAGGCGGATTGATTCCAGCGAGTAGGTTGAAAATGTGGTGAATGCGCCGAGAAAGCCGACGGTTAATGCCATACGCATCACTTCACCGCTGGATGAACGCTCGATAAACCAGACAAACAGGAACCCGAGCAAAAAGCTGCCCAGGGCATTAACACAAAATGTACCCCAAGGAAATGCGCTGCCTGCCATGTGCCGCTGCACAGCTGATGCCATCAGCCAGCGCATCACTGCACCAACCGCACCACCGATTGCAATAGCCATCACCTGAGTCATACAGCTGACCCTGCTGCCGCACGCATGAACATCAAGCGCCTGCCTTGTGCTTTTCGGCCACGCGCTGGCGCAACCATTGAATCCGCTCATTCAATGTGCGTTCAAAGCCTCTGTCGGTCGGTTCGAACAACCGCGTGCCATTGAGCGAATCAGGAAAGTGGCTCTGCGTCACCACAGCATCATCAGCATCGTGGGCGTATTGATAGCCTTTACCATGCCCCAGCTCCTTCATCAGCCGGGTCGGAGCATTTTTCAGGTGCGGCGGTACATCGAGGTTAGCCGACTGCTGCGCCAGACGCCGCGCCGCTTTCTCGGCCTTATAGGTGGCATTGCTCTTGGGTGCCAGCGCCAGATAGGCCGCTGCTTCAAACAAGCCCTGCTCACCTTCCGGTGAACCGAGAATTTCAAACATGCGATGTGCATCGATACACACCGAAAGCGCACGCGGATCAGCCAGGCCGATATCTTCAGTTGCCATACGGATCAGTCGGCGTAATAAATATAATGGCTCATCGCCAGATTCCAGCATACGTGCCAGCCAATACAGTGATGCATCGACATCGGAATCGCGTACCGATTTATGCAGCGCAGAAATCAAGTCATAATGATGATCACCATCCCGGTCATAATTAGCCTGCCGCTTCTGCCATTGCTGCTCCACCATCACCGGTGTCCACACCGCACTGGCATCCGCCTCCTGCAATGATTGCAGGGCATTAAGCGCATAGCGAGCATCGCCCTGAGATGCCTGCACCAGCCAGGACACGGCTGCATCCTGCACCGAAAAGCTGGCAGATCGCTGTTGAATATCGGCAATGCCGCGCTGCAGAATTGCTGCCAGAGCGGCGTCATTTAACGGTTTCAACACCACCACCCGACAGCGGGAGAGCAAGGCGTTATTCAGCGAAAATGAGGGATTCTCCGTCGTCGCACCCACGAGAATCAGCGTGCCATCTTCAACATAGGGCAACAGCACATCCTGTTGAGCTTTATTAAAACGATGGATTTCATCCAGAAAAAGTACAATGCTGGAATTTTTACTGGTTGCCTGCTCCACCAGCGACTGAATTTCTTTCTTGCCTGCGGATACAGCAGATAGTTTAGCCATCGGCAATCGGGCCGATTCCGCCATCAGGCTTGCCAGTGTAGTTTTACCCACACCCGGTGGTCCCCAAAAGATGCAGGACAGCGCCTTACCACGGGCAACAGCTCTGGCGAACCAGGCTGTCGCTTCGGTTAATTCCTGATGACCACAGACATCTTGCAATTGTCTGGGCCGCAGGCGATACGCCAGCGGTGCCTTTTCAGTGCTTTGCGCCCCGAACAATCCCCCCGCGCTGTCCATCATCACAATGGTGACATCAGCCTAAAAATCGTATGAAATCGATAAAGCAAATGTTTGATCCCGATCACGATATTCACCGGCAAATGCACCACCGGCCTGTGTTTTTGTGCGGAATTGATAGGCATAAGCCAGATCCATGTGTACTTCCATAACGCGACCCCCCACACCCATGCTCAATCGATGCCCCGGCAAGTCAGCTATCATCGGCTGCAATGCAGCTTTCTTATTTGCAGCGGTTTCATAACCGTAACCAAAACGAAGTGTTGTATTCGGACGCCAGTACCACGTTGCACTACTCTTGATAGCAAAACTATCCTGCAAATCAACAGGACTTGACTGAACGACAGCCCCGGCTTTAGTGACATCCATTGATTTCAGCTTAGACCAGCGTGACCAGTCTGCATCCAACTCCAGACGTACTGCATCGCCCACATCATGTGACAAACCGAGCTTCACTTCATCGGGCGTTTCAAGCGCCAGAGACTGATTGAGATTGTCCTTCATCGAGGCCTTGGCACCTGAACGCAGCAGAAATCCGGCATGCCAGAATGGTGAAAATTTCCAGTTCACACCGATATGCGCACCGAAACTTGCTTTATCCTCGCCGGAAAATGTTGATGCACCACGATCCATCGAAGCCTTGAACCAGTACCAGTCCACACCGTGCGAAACAGCTAACGTACTACTGATGGCATAAACCAGATCGACAGACAAACGACGCCCTTTCAGGGAAAGGGCTGAAACGCCCGGTAATGCCGGAGACCATTGGCTGTTGGCAAGAAATGGCGTTGTAAAAGCCGCTGTCATACCGAAGTTTGAGCTATGCGGCATCCATGTCATGTGAATAGAACGAGCATCGGGGGTGCCGCCGAAATTCGGTATCACAAACCCTCCCCGGCGCACTGAAGTGTTGCGGCTTTTATTCATCACCACACCTTCCAGTTGAAAGCCATCCATCCAGGCCGCTGCTGACGGATTGTAGGATGCAGCTGACGGGTCAGCGATACCTGCCACATTAGCATTGCCCACACCGACACCCGCAGCAGAAAAGTCGGCATTAGCAAATCCAGCTGCACCCGCCTGCATACTCCAAAGCAACGGCAAACATACTCCCGCCCCTGCATGTAATAACCAATTCCGCCTCATCACGGCCTCCAGTAATTTATTCATTGATTTCAATCTGATCTGCATATTCAATCACTTCCACACCTTCCGGTGGCTCAAAAACAAAAACTGATGCTTTGGGTAAAGCGAAATTCATATTATCCAGCACCATCCGGTTCCGATTACCCAGCGCATCTTCACTCTCCAGCCATTGCGGATTACCGCTCTCACTCAATGCCAGCCATAATGTCGGCCCATCAGCCAATTTAATATGATAAATTCCCGGCAACCCTTCATCCGGTAATATATGAACAGAATCGGTGGATAATGAGCCTTCCAGAAAACGCATAATCACCGGATCAACCGCATCCAGTGATGTCATCCACTGCGCCTGCATAAGGTCAGGCTCGTAGAACCATATCCCTTTACCATTGCTGACGTAGAGCTGTTCATACGGTGTTTTATATTGCCAGCGAAACTTACCGGGCTTGGCCATGACCAGCGTTCCACTATAAGCCTGTTTACTGCCATCACCATAAAAAATAATCTGCTTAAATGAACAGTCAAAGCCCTGAGCAGAAGCTAGCTTTTCCAGACTCAACCTGACTTTTTCCGGTAAGGGCTCATGGTTTGCGTCAATTGTCTTAAATGTTGTCTGAGCCCCGCTATCGGCCAAAGCAGTTGATGCCGCTGATGCCATCAGCGGATGAATCAACAAGATCAGCATGGCAGAAATTGCTGCATAGTTTTGAAGTTTCATCATTCGATCACACCACCACCACCATCAGCCTGAGAACGGGCCAGCACCTTACGTATACCACCTGCACCGGGCGCTGTTACCAGGCCTTCTTCTTCCATTTGTTCAACAATACGGCTGGCTCTGTTGTAACCCACCGAAAGATAGCGTTGAACCATCGATACAGAACACTTTCCTTTCTCAATCACCAGCTCAGCCGCTTCATCATATTTTTCATCTCGATCCTGACCGCCACCGGCCATGCCGGATAATTGCTCATCAAGTCCCGGCGCTTCAAACACATGATCCTGATAATCCGGTGGCCCTTGCTTACGCAAATGCTCGACCAACTCAAGTACTTCCTCATCCGAAACAAAAGCACCATGCACACGCTTCAAATCACGACCACCACTGAGCAACAATGAATCACCCTGTCCCAGAAGCTGCTCGGCACCCATCTGGTCAAGAATTGTGCGGGAATCGATTTTTGATGAAACCTGAAATGCCAACCGGCTTGGCAGATTTGCCTTAATCAGTCCGGTAATCACATCAACACTGGGACGCTGTGTTGCCAGAATAAGATGAATACCTGCAGCTCGAGCTTTTTGGGCAATGCGGCAAATCGACTGTTCCACCTCTTTGCCGGCCACCATCATCAAATCGGCAAGCTCATCAATCAAAATCACAATCAGCGGCAGAGCTTCCATATCCGGGTCTTTCGCCGCCAGACGATTGTAACCTTCAAGATTTCTAACTTTGGCCTCGGACATCTCCTTATAACGGCGCTCCATCTCAAAAACCGCCCATGCCAGAGCCTTGGTCGCTTTATGCGGACTGGTTACCACCGGCACCAGAAGATGCGGAATATCTTCATACATCGAAAGTTCGAGCATTTTCGGATCGACCATGATTAAACGAAGGGTCTCCGGCGAATGCGTCATCAGCATCGAACAAATCATGGTGTTCACCGATACCGATTTACCCGATCCGGTTGTTCCGGCCACCAGCAAATGCGGCATTTTCGCCAGATCAACCACCACGGCCTGACCGGCAATATCAACACCCAGAGCCATCGGGATACTTTTCTTTTTATCGGTAAAAGTATGGCTGGACAGCACATCGCTGAGTTGCACCATTTCACGTGTTTCATTCGGTATTTCGATACCGATGGTATTCTTGCCCGGGATATTTCCCGCCACACGTACACTGATGGCAGAAATTGAGCGCGCCAGATCGTCCTGCAAAGAAATAATGCGAGCCACCTTGGTGCCGGGAGCCGGTTCGAACTCAAACTGCACCACCACGGGGCCGGGCTGAACCGACACCACAGCACCTTCCACACGATAGTCCATCAATTTATTTTCCAGCATTTTACTCATGGCTTGCAATGTGTCGCCACTATAGGCATGACCGCGCTCAGGGTTTTTCTTAAAAATACCCAGAGAAGGAAGCCTGAATCCGGTTCGTCCTTCTACCGCCAAAGGTAATTCTACCTGCTGCTCTTTTCGTGCCCGCTGCGAAACCTCCACTCTGGCTACAGGTAAAATTTCCGGCTCGATCTTTTCCGCTTCGATAATCGTGCGCTTCTGCTTCTCTTTCTGGCGAACCTCTCGGACTTCCAGACGCTCCCGGCGTTGCTGGAAAAAAGCTCTTACGCAGCTCAGTGAATGTCCCAGCGCATGCAACAGGGCCAATATCATAAAACCTGTTCGCTGCGTCAGTGTTAGCAATGAAATGTGCGAAGCAATAATCAGACTGCTGATCAGCATCGTCACCAGCACCAGAATTGCTCCTGCTTCATGCATCGGTTGAATCAGCGCATCCGACAGAAGTTTACCCATCGCTCCGCCCGGCCCAGCAGGAAAACCCCATGCTTCGACACTAACACCGGATAAATGCAACAGTCCGGCCAATGCCAGCAACATCGGCAACCAGAACAATGAACTCCAGCCACCACTGTACGGTGCCTTGTTCAGAGCAAAGCGAACCACCCAAAGCATGGCAAGAAAGACCACCAGCCATCCGCCATAACCAAACAACTGATAGAGAAAATCAGATAAATAAGCACCAACAATGCCGAGTATGTTTTGCACCTCAGCATCAGATGTCTGATTAAATGATGGATCAGCGGGAGCGAAGCTATACAGGGACATTGACAGCATCAGCACGCATGAAAATGCCACCATCGCCAGTGATTCACGCACCAGCAACAGCGAACGTGAAGATGATACCTGTGTCCCTGTCGAATTATCCGCAGTCATTGAAGATCCCTATATCTCAATCACCGCAGGCAAAATCATCGGACGAGCACCGATCTCACGTTTAATCCAGCGACGCACCCAAAGGCGAACTTCTTCTCTGGCTTCTTCTGTATCTGACAGAAACTCTTTTTCAAGCGTATTCAGATAAGCCTTCAGACCAAGCGCGATCTCTTCAAGCACATGCTCACTGATGGATTCCCGCAGCACACCACGCGCAACGATCTCCGGTTCTCCCAACACTTTACCCTCGTGCTGACTCACCACCACCGTCACTGAAACCATGCCATCTGTCGCCATTGCCCTGCGATCACGCAATACAGCATAATCAATTTCATCACGACTGGTACCATCGACATACACAGCGCCGACATGAAATGTATCGCCCAAGCGCACGCCTTCACGATCCAGCTCTACACACTGACCGTTCTCTGCAATCACTGTACGCTCGAAGGGTACACCGGTCGCCAATGCCAGATCCCGGTGCTCTGTCAGATAACGGTATTCACCATGCACCGGATAAAAATTCTTCGGCCGGGTCAGTTGAATCATGGTTTTCAATTCGTGCGATGCGGCATGGCCCGACACATGTAAGGGTGCCTGCCCTGCATGCATTATACGTGCACCACGACGAGCAATATGGTTGAAAATATGGGTGATTGACCGCTCATTACCGGGAATAGCTGAGGACGAAAAAATAACCAGATCACCAGTTTTCAAATGAATTTCCTTAAAACGATCATGCGCAATACGGGCCAGAGCTGCCCTGAATTCGCCTTGTGATCCGGTTGCAATAATCAGCAATTCCGCATCAGGAATATCGCGAATGGCTTTAACATCAATCAGCGCATTTTCAGGAATATTCAAACGGCAAAGCTGACGGGTCACGTCCACATTGCGCTCCAGCGAACGACCAGCCAGCGCTACTTTCCGGCCATTTGCGATGGCGGCATCTATAATCTGCTGGATACGGAACATATTAGAAGCAAACGTAGTCACGACAATTTTACCGCTACAGCCAGCCATAGCCATTTTCAAAGCGGGTCCAACCGAACTTTCCGAAGCCCCGGAACCCGGCCGTGTTGCATTGGTTGAATCGGAACTGAGCAGCAACACACCCTCATCACCCAAACGGGCAAAGCGATGTAACTCGGTCATGCGCCCATCCACCGGTGAGGAATCAAATTTAAAATCACCGGTATGAATAATCGCGCCTAAAACTGTGTGGATCACTACGGAAACGGCATCCATAATCGAATGTGTCACAGGGATGGCCTCAACTTTAAACGGGCCGATTTTCGTCATTTTACATTCTGATAAATCGCGCAAATCACCTTTGACACCGGCTTCATCCAGCTTCCCCCGAACCAGCGCCAGCGTAACCGGCGTGCCATAAACCGGAAGTTTCAACTGCGGCAATAAAAATGGAATGCCACCGATATGGTCCTCATGGCCATGCGTCAGCACGATAGCGTGAATGTTCAGGCAAAGTTCATCCAGCACAGAAATATCCGGCACCACCAGATCAACGCCATAGTGCCCCTCATCAGGGAAGCCCATACCGCAGTCGACAATCAGTGCATCACCATCCACAGCATAGATCATCATATTTTTACCGAATTCACCCACACCTCCCAATGGAAAGCAACGAATGACGGGATCAATAGCCATCAGGCAGCTCCACGACTACCAGGCTTCACAGCCGGGATTCCATCAGCACACATAGGGCAAGCCTCAGACGTAAATGTTTCCACGCGCATGGCAATGGCTGTGGCATAAGGGATATCAAAACGGCCCTCGCTGTCTGGTGCACGATCAACAACTGCCACGATCTGCGCAGGTGTACCACCATGCTGGCGCACGACTTCGATACACTCACGTACCGAACCGCCTGTGGTAATCACATCCTCTACCACCAGCAAACGAGAATTTTGCACAATGGTAAAGCCTCGACGAAGCTGCATCTCACCCTCTTTACGCTCAGTGAAAATAAACGGCTTATTCAGCAGCCTTGCCACTTCCTGACCAATCACCAAACCACCAATTGCCGGAGCAACCACCATATCAAAGTCTTCTGCATTAACTTTTGAAATCAGTTCGCCAGCCAGTGCTGTGGCATTTGATAAATCCATCAATACCAATGCAGACTGTAAATATTTTGCTGAATGCCTGCCGCTGGAAAGCACAAAATGGCCGTTCAAAAGTGCTCCGGCATCTTCATACATGGTCAACATCTGTTTTTCGTTCATAAAAATTCCTGTTTAAATTCTCTTCCGGAATCACACTCTGCCGGAATTAGCATAGTGCGGCAGTGTAGCATCTTACGCCATAAGCGCGAATACAGAACTCCGTATCTGATAGTTGACAAAAAAAGGGCCACCGAAGCAGCCCTGTATTTGTGATGATTTACCTGCACTCAGCTGGCCGGTGCTGCCTGTTGCTGGCCACCGCGCAGATAGGCAGGAGCCAACACTTTCAACTTCATTTCGCTCTTGACCTGCTCCACCCATTCCAGGAAACGTTGTTGTTGAATAACATGATCAATTTTTTGTGTCACCTGCGCCAATGGTAAGGTTTTCTTTTCCTCATGTCCGATCAACTGAATGATATGAAAGCCAAAACTTGTTCTGACCAGATCACTGACATCGCCTTCTTTTTGCAAAGAAAATGCCGCCTGTTCGAATTCAGCCACCATTTTCCCTTTGCCAAACGGCGGCAATTCACCACCTCTTTGCTTACTTGATTCATCCTCCGAATATTGCATCACCAACTTTTCAAATGAAGACTCTTTACTTTTAGCCATTTCCAGAACCTTTTTCGCTCTGACTTCAGCGCCTTCACCAAGTCGAACAAGAATCTGTCGAACACGAACTTTCGCTGGTTCCGTAAATTCGTCCTGATGCGTTTGATAATATATTTCGATAGCTTTGGCGTCTGGCTTCATACCTTTACGCACACTTTCATTCATTTCCTGGATCAGCATGTTCTGCTGCATCCTCTCCAGCTTGCTCCTTATAGCAGGACGATCTGCTATGCCATCTTGTTTCGCCTTTTCAGCCAGAGCATAGCGAGTCATCAGGTTATTCAGAATATTCGCTCGCATGTCCGGGTTACTCTTCATTTTCTGGAAATTTTCCGGCATTGATGAAAATTCCATATCGATATCTTCTTCCGTGAACACATGAGAGCCCACCTGACCAACACCGGTTTCGACTGGCTCACGATCTTTAGAAGCTTGCTTCGTCGTCGACTTAACTGAATCCGGCATCACCATTTCTTTGCTTCCGCTATCACAGGCTGCGAGCCCAAAAAGCAAAGTCATCATCATTACTGCATATTTCATTCATCAACCTCTTTATCTTGAGCTATTGCAGAAAAGGGCAGCTAAATGCCACCCTTTTCTATTCATCCTCGGTATAGATTTAAGGAATAATCATATCCTTGAGCCAGACATTACCTGTGACCGGAACAACAACCTGAACTGACCCAGCCGGTGCAGCAACCGGATAAGGCCACTGGCGAGCTTCTCTGACAGCTGTCGCGTTCACCCCACTATAGAAATAGTCAGCTTCACCCGGCATTGTTAAATCATAAGTTCCCGGGAATGCTGGAATATTGGCCATACAATCCTGAACTTCATCGACAGCACTACCGCCGGCGAACAAGCGCACGCCGTTAACTGTTCTAAATTCAAGATCAGCCCCGCGAACAGCACAATGACCATCAGTACCCAAGACACGTACACGTACTTCCTGTGTCGGAATAGTTAATGACGATAAGTCCATCGATATCATCAAACCACCTGCCGGAACCGCAATCGGCACAGCGGTCGCAGCGTCGTGCCATGCAACGCCATCCCAATACATAACATAACTGCGGTAACGCCCACTTGCATCCAGACCTGAGAAGCGTGCTGCCAGATAATAGCTCCCCGGCCCGGCCTCAAACCATGCTGTCGTATTTATCGCTTGTGGAACTCCATAAGATGGGAACTGCCAGTATTCAGTCGTCGGCCCCCGTCCATTAACATCGTACAACTGCAATGTATCCAGCGTCCACCATGCCGGCGCTTGTACATTGATGTTGATTATCGCCGTTGTTGCATCGGCAAAGTCCAAACGCACATCAGCATTAGTCACAGTCACCATAGTTGCCAGCGCCGGATCAAGCGTGCCACCACCAGCACCATCAGCAAATGATGGCAGCGAACCACCCCACCAGCCGTTATTATCCCACGTAGCTACTTTATAGGTTCCAGGCACCACACTGACTTTATACTGCCCTGTAACCGGATTAATTAACGGGTCACTGAAAGCACCCTGATAATTGCCGTTAGCATCTATCACAGGTGCTGCCATGACCCCGAAATTACCCAATTTCGTCAAATTACCTGTCACCGTACCATAGATATTATATGTTGGTTGCAAATTGATCGTGATATTCGCACCCGCAGCGGTTGCTGTAACCAGCGCCGCTGAATACGCATCCGCCGTATCACCCAGCCATGTTGGTGCATAAACAGTACCCGTTACAGGATCTTGCATGAACCAGTCACTTGAGAAATTTGCACTGGACGAAGCATAGACATCAAACCCTGCTACTACAGTGCCAGTTGCTCCGGCAAACGTGCTGAATCGAACACGCCCGTTATTATCAGTTACCAGACTACTATATGAGCTGGCGACCCACTGCCATGTCGTTGTGTCCAGCCAACCATTCGGCCAGTAACCATTTCCTTGCTGCTGAATACCAACAGGTGAATTCAACTCCACAATTGAGCCTGGAACAGACTGCCCCGCAGCCAGAACTGTTACATCTACCGGAACAAGTGCTGGCAAGGTCATATCGGCACGATAGGCAATACCTTCGAGCGCATTAATTGATGCCGCACCTGCTATTGTCATAGAAGGAGCAACCCCAGTTCCCGCCCATATCACTGTTGGTGTAGCCCCTGTCGTATTACTCGATAATCCATATCCTGCAAAAATACGCCAGACACCCGGTAGTACGTTCATACTGTAGTTACCGTAAATATCTGTCATTGCAAAGCCAGCAACATCACTAAATAAACCACTACCCCAGTTAAAGTAAGTCGTATTCACATTACCGGTAAGCACATCGGCAACCGGCAATACAGCAACTTCCACACCTGCTGCAGGCTGGTTGAGGTTATCCAATATCGTACCCTGAATCATTGCCGGAACATATCCGTAAAAATCGATCGGGTTTGGAGATGTTGAACCCAGAAGATCCGAAGCAACAATTGTCGTAGCTCCTGATACATCGCCACTACGCCCACTACCAGCCGCAAACCATGTACCTACAGATAAATTTCCATAAGCATCGAATTGCTGAGCTTGTACCACATATGAACCCGGAGCGAGATTAACAGTATATGTACCGTTGAGCGCAAACGTTTGCACATACTGCCCCAGTGTCTGACCCGTTATCGGATCATAAACCGGCGAGAAGGTAACCATCGCAATGTTAGCAGGAGCACCACCTACGCCTATGTAAACGTTTCCGGCCAGCAATCCGGTATTATGCAAACCATTGCTTTGACTGGTCAACAGCACCGAAGTCTGTGGTACAGCTCCTTCCTGCCAACTGGAGCCTGCCGCATAAACGATCCCTAAATTATTACTGGCAAGGCCTTGCAATGCGGGCCCATTTATCCAGCTACCAAACTGATCGTTTCTTGATTCTACGCCACTAGACGATAATCGCCAGGTTATACCCCCATCAAAAGAGACGACAATTTCACCTGCGCCACCGCTTACGATAATTGTAGAAGGATCAGATACAGTGATATTGGTCGGATAAACATTAAAGTTAAAGATATTGAAGTTATGTTGCGTCCAATTATATCCACCATCCAACGTTTGCCATGCCTTGCCAACGACATTACGGTCAATCGCCCACCCCGAATACGCATCGATCATACTAATCCGTGTCGCATCTCCCCAGCTAACAGGTAGTGAACTACGCAATTGCCAGGTTATTCCGCTATCGTTGGTACCCCACACCTCATTACCGGCCAAAACCATACCGCTATAGGTATCAACAAAGTCTGCATCTGTGACCAACTGCCCCGTGAACTGACCAAACCACTGTTTCGTCCAGGTAAAGCCATCAGTCGAACGCAGAGCAAATGTATCCCACGTCAAGTTCGGACCTGCCCCCTGCCCAAAGGCAAAAACAGCATAACCATCGATAATACTGCCTGCCACATGTACTCCGGATGTTGTCGTCAACTCATTATTAACATCCACATAACTCAGTGGAGCACCTGAGATCGTATTGCCAATCACCGACATACCAGATGTCTGCTCAGCTCCAATCATCCAACCGGCATAAACATCGACCATGTCCATGCCATCTACACGACTCATACCGTTCGCCCAAAAACGATCCCAGACCAGACCACCATCAACCGTTGAAAGAATAACCCCGACGCGCTGCTCATTATAATTGCCATAAGCATCAACCGAGGCGTAAACATCCGATCCATAGGCCCAGGCTGTATATGGATCACCACGCAGATTACCATAGGCATCCACACCAAATGTCCCAACACCTACCAGATACGGATCTCCAGCAATCAAAGAAGGGTCCCACGGTTTGGTGTTACGTTTGACTGCATTGAACGTAACGCTGATTGCAGAACCGTTAATCACCTGAACCTGGCCAGCCGTGGCCTGATTCAGCGTACTTGTATTGTTATCCTGCCACCAGAACGTTTCAAACGTGTTGTTCGTTCTGAAGGCTTTCAAAGAATATAATCCAGCAGGAACACCAGACTGGAACCAACCCAAAGCATTCGAGATCACCTGATCCTTCAAGTTGCCATAACTGTCATAAACATCGACAGTGAAATTCGGCAAGCCTCGGCCTAATGAATCAACGACATGGCCCAGCAAACTCGCGGCATTAAGCGTTGCCTGCACCGGAGATGGTGACGTACCGTAAACATCGGAAACTATAATCGTTTGCCGATTACCATTGACATCAAGCACAGAGCTAGCAACATATAAATTCAGACCTGTGTACGGATCAATCAAAGCAGCAGCAGGAACAACATTCGCTGTATATTGTCCTGGCGCAAGATTGGCCACCACCTGACCATTATTTGTAATCATATTTTGCATCACACCTAAGTTCTGGCCTGTAATCGGATCAATAACAGGTGTAAAGCTGACCATCGATGAAACAGGCATCGCCGAATAGACATCGACAGTCACAAAGCCCGTGTTATAGCGCCCATTATTTGAACTCTGCAATAAAACCGATTGCTGTGGAATGGCCCGTTCATACGAGGCACCACCGGCCACATAAACCTGGCCCAAACCATTAGCTGCAATGGCACGCAAAGGTGCTGTCATCCCCAGATTCGTAGCTGTATTACTTTCAATACCCGTAATTGATTGCTGCCAATTCAAACCACCATCATGTGTAACAACCATAACTCCATCAGTACAGGAGATAAAGATCGTTGCGGCATCAGCAGCACGAACATCCTGCGGATTGATATATAAATTAAATTGCGACAAGTCATATTGGATCCAGTTCTGACCACCATCCACGGTTTTAAACACCAGATTCAGGCCCATCTGACTTACGGCCCATCCCGTGTAAGCATCAACCATATCAAGCTTATAATCCCAGTAGCTTCCTGGCAATCGTGTTTTAGGCTGCCAGGTCAACCCACTATCCTGTGTAGCCCAAACCTCTCCATAGTTCAGCACAGTAAAACCGATATTGGCATCGATAAAATCAGCATCTGATACCGCCGCAAAAAACTGACCAAACCACTGTTTTGTCCAGTTAAAACCATCAACTGAACGCAAGGCGAACGTATCCTGCGTCAGAGAATTCGGGTTAGTCCCTTGGCCGAAAGCAAAAACAGCATAACCATCCACTGCATTGCCCGCCACATGTACACCAGCGGGCGTAGTCAACTCACCATACACATCAATATAACTCAACGGTGCCCCGGTAATTGTATTGCCAATCACTGGCATACCGGAAGTCGTCTCACGCCCAATCAACCAACCCGTATAAATATCGACCATGTCCATACCATCAATACGACTCATACCCTTAGCCCAGGTGCGATCCCAGCTCTGACCGCCATCCATCGTTGAAAGAACCGCACCGCTCCTCTGTTCAGTATAATTACCGTATGCATCTACGAAAGCATAGACATCAGATCCGTAGGCCCATGCTGCATAAGGATCTCCCCGAAGGTTACCGTACACATCCAAACCGAATGTACCGACTCCCGTTAAATATGGATCACCGGCAATCAAAGCAGGGCTCCATGGCTGTGAATGTCGTAAAGTGGCATTAAATGTTATGACTGTTGTACCAATGGCTACCTGCACAAACCCTGCCTGAGCTGGATCCAATGTGGTTGTATAATTATCAACCCACCACATATTACCTTCAAAAGTGGAATTCATACGATTGGCAAGCAATCGATAATTACCCGATGCCACATTAAACTGGAACCAGCCTTGTGCATTGGTTTGAGCCGAATTTAACCAAGAACCATTCGAGTCAATAATACCCACATTCATATTAGGAACACCACGGCCCAAGGCATCAACAACCTGCCCTTGCAGATTCTCCGGCACGAGTGTGGTTGTGACTTGCGCCGGTGTCACACCCAGATATGACGAATTTATACTGACGGGCTGACCACCAGGGCCAGAGACAGTTTGATTTAAATATGAAGTCAGACCGGTGTAAGGGTCTATGCCGGAGGACATTGTATAAGGATCCATTCCACCGCCATAGATATACAGATTATAAACACCCGGTTGCAATTGAACTGTTAATTTACCATTTGCAGCGAAACTATTTTGCCACACTCCCAGATTTTGACCTGTTATCGGGTCATAGACTGGACTGAAATCAATCCAGGCTGATACCGGCACGCCGTTATTTCCGTATATATCAACGGTTAACAACCCGGTTGCATTGGTAAAGAAACTGGTGAATTGGTTCGCCATCAGGATCGGGTCGAATGCTGGTACAAATGCTCCATTAACGTCAACCTGACCAGTCAGTACATTGCCAATTTGAATTTGTTCATTCTGCTCAAAAACATCATCCATGCTCAATCCCGGGGTATTAGACGGATTAAGATTAATCAATACCTGATCAATCATCTGAGTCAGTAACGTCTGATTATATGGATCGAGGAGATTTGCTCCCTGAGCCTGAGCACCTGAAATAAGAACCGGAATAATTCGATTTACCTGACTTATACCAAAGCCTAATCCGGCTTGAGGAAACTGAGCCAATGGAAGCTTGTTCGGCACACCTCCAGGCTGAAGAATATAAACTTCGTTCTCAGCAATCGGAACGCCGCCTATATTGTCACCCGTCAAAGCCAGACCATTCAGAACCAATGGTGCTGTACCATTGGCCAAAGCACCTAACAATGTGGATTTCAGACTAAGAACTGTATTATTCAACCCCTGACTGCGGCTAGTCAGCACCAGATCGAACACCAAGTCACCATCCTCATCACGCTCGGTCAGATACAAGCCATCCATCACCGCATCCAGTCCCAAACCATTGGCTGAGAATAGTGGATCATCCAATGGATTACGTTGACCCAATACTGTGAAAGACGTTAATCCAAGCGATGTCATCATATTGGTTACAGCGGTATACATATCTGTGTACACCACATTACGTCCTGTTACGGCAAAATTACCGTTAATGGCCGTCGTATTACTCACACCCAGTGCTCGTGCCGTTGCCAGCGTCGTGAGTGTGTTCACATGCGTAATACTCCCCGAAGATGTTGCGATACTGTAAAGCGAAGGCAAGCCAACTCGATCCACGCGCAAAAGCACAGGTGGTCTCATATACGCATTTATTTGATAGTTACCGTAAGCGTCAGTTACAGCAGAAGCGGTCATACCAAATGCGTCAATTGCCACCACAATTGCATTGGCAACCGGTGCTCCTGCAGCTGCAACTCCGAAAGCGTTAAACGCGGGAGCCACTGACACTTGGGCATTGGCCGTATACAAATCGCCAATTAAAATCGGCACGATAGCTGCCGCATATGGATCGGGCGTTGTCTGTCCATAGATATCAACGTATCCACCCGCCAGTCCATTTGGCAGTAGTGACTGCTGATTGGTATTCGGGTCATATGTATAAGAATCAACCAGCACTTTATACTGGCTTGGCAACACATTGATCGCGTACTGCCCATACACGTCCGCTGTAGCGGAAAAGAACGGCTGGCCGTATACATCCTGCGCAATGACATTGATATAGCTTATAGCTACGTTATAAGGGTCAACCACCTGTCCGGTAATGGTGCCGCCAGCAGCATGCTTCATGCTAACATTGATGTTACCCCCAGCAGTCACAGTCTGAATCACTGCAAGGTTACGGTCGGCTACCAGCGTTCCAGCGCCATCAGCATAACCACCAACCTGACCATTTTGCAGTGGCAGGTTCGACCATACATTCATGTCATAATACTGGCCATCTGAACGAATCAGGTACGGACCCGCAAGAACATTCTTCGAGTATTGACCATAGATATCTGCATCAATACCGCCCCACTGAAAGTTACCCCCCGCATACGGTTCAATCTGAATAAATGCAAACGGAATCGGCGCTGAATAGTTATCGATAACATTTGCAGAGATCGTGCCACCCGCAAGTAGAGATCCGTTCATGCTTGTGACCGCGCCATTACTTACAGTCATAGCTACTGCTGTAAGATCTGATTGTACCACAGGCAGATTATTTCCGGACAAATAGCCGCCAACCCACCCGCCAGGAACAGCCTTTTCAAATCCATATGTGTCCAGTGCAGATATTCCGGCCACTACCAGATAGCTACCTGCAGGCATGCCTATAGCATATTGACCATTTGCGTTGGTGAATGTGAATATACCGTTACCCAAATTAGCATATGGGGAATTGGCTACTGCTTCGACACGGACATTAGCCAACGGCACTGCATTCGCGTCGGTAATCGTACCATTTATCAAACCTGATATACTCGTAACCAACGTAAGGTCTGCGGCACCGGAATATGCAGTTGGCGGTGTAAAAGCATTGAGCTGCACTGCCGTGGATTGCGTCAGATTAATCACACCTGCAACACCAGCTGTTGCAGCATTGCCATCCCAGAACCCAGAAAGCAACGGTAAGCTCGGATGCCCTACACCTATAAAATAGCTGGTCGCCGGATTAAGTAATCCCAGAGCATTTCCGCTCGCATCAGTAGTTCCAAATGCACCTTGCGCACGCGTAGACTTGTTATAGAAAAAGACATTCGCTCCAGATACCGCCACGCCATTAACATCCTGCACATGAATCATCGTCGTTCCTGGCAGGGCAGCACCCACAGTGATCGATGTGCTGTCACTGTTATTGGCTGAGTAAGGATCAGGTAGCATCTGGAATGTATTCGGATCTGCCGCTTGTGTAACAGAAGCTGAATTAGCAATCACCGTGCCCGCTGCCGCATTAACAGTAGTGTACAGATCTAACGTCGCAGAACTTCCGGAAGCGAACTGATTAACACTCCAGTCACCAGTTCCAGCAATATAGGACGAATTAATCGAAACAATTGATTGAGTCAGCGTTAACCCTGCTGGTAAAAGATCATTCACTATAATCTGATCAGCCTCTAAAGGACCATTATTGGTCAACGTTACAGTATAGTAAACCGAAGTTCCAACAGCTGGTGTTAGGCTATTTACACTCATCGTCAAAGCCAAATCCGTCGCTGCGCTTGCTTGCAATGTAGCCGAAATACCTGAACTGTTCGTTGGATTAATATCCACTTCGTTTGCTGCAAATGAAGCACTGGCAATGAGCGGTGTTGTCACCTTTGGTGTTGCATAAATATCTAACCTTGCAAAACCACCATTCGCCATATTACCTAAAACCCATACGCCTTTGACCGGATCAAATGCACCCGCTGAACTCACATACGAATCTATCGACAAGCCTGCTGGAATGGTGTCTGTTACGACCGCACCAGTTGCAGGGAATGGGCCATTGTTCATAGCCAACAGGGTGAATATCACCTGCTGCCCGGCCAGTGGTGCAGGGTTACTCACCGTATGGGTCAAAGCCACATCCAGACCTACGACATTTACTGTTCGAACAGCTGCAATTGCAGGATTTCCAGCTGCATCTGCTGCATTATAAGTGACGGTATACGTACCCGGAACAGCTGTATCGACCGTGCTTACACCGATAAGCTGCGTATTGATCACATCGACATTGTCTGTAACTGTAGCATAAGCATCGATATATGTTTGACCAACACTCATCGTATACGGATTAATACCATTGATTTGAATCACTGGCGGTATCCGATCGGTTACATTCACTGTTGCTGTAGCCGTGCCTGTATTAGGTGCCGCATCAGAAGCAGAGAATGTAACTGTGGTAAGGCCAAGCGGAAATTGGGCCGGGGCATTGTTGGTGATAGCACCAACTACCGCCACGTTATCTATAGCTGTGGCGCCAGCCAGAAATACTGCAACGTACGGATCATTCACGGCTGCACCATAGCTATCCACTGCCGCAACCGTAATATTCGCAGGCGGTGTAATCACCGGAGCTGTTGTATCTACCACGTTAACCGTACGCACAACTGCTACTGCAGGATTACCCGATGTATCGCTTGTATTGTACGTTACCGTATAAGTGCCCGGAACAGCAGCGTTGACCGTGCTTACACCTGTAAGTGCAGTATTGGTCGGATCAATATTGTCAGTGACTGTCGCATAGGCATCAACATAAATGCTGCCTGCTTCCACTGTGGCCGGTGAAACGCCGTTAAGCGTAATGACCGGAGGTGTTGTATCGCCGACCACTACGGTTCGCACAACCTGAGCAGCCGGGTTACCCGCAACATCTGTAGCGTTATAAGTAACTGTATACGAGCCCGGAACGGCTGTATTAACAGTACTTACACCCGCAAGCTGTGTATTGGTCGGATCGACATTATCTGTAAATGTTGCTTTGGCATCCACATATACCTGCCCCGCGCTCATTGCATACGGGTTTATACCATTGAGTGTAATCACAGGTGCACTCTGATCGAGCACATTCACTGTAGCGGTTGCAGTACCATTATTAGGGATTGCATCAGAGGCCGAGAAGGTCACTATCGTCAGGCCCAGAGGGAATCGAGCCGGAGCATTGTTGGTGATAACACCGACTACAGCCACATTGTCCGTTGCTGTTGCACCAGCCAGAAATGCTGCGATGTACGGATCATTCACAGCAGCACCATAGCCATCGACGGCGGCAACTGTGATGTTTGCAGGTGGTGTAATCACAGGTGCTGTTGTGTCAACCACATTCACTGTACGCACAACTGTAATGGCCGGATTTCCAGCGGCATCCGAAGCATTATAGGTGACCGTGTAGGTGCCAGGAATGGCAGTATTGACTGTGTTTACGCCAATCAGCGCAGTATTTGTCGCATCAACATTATCCGTCACTGTGGCCTTGCCATCAACATACACGCTACCTGCCTCAACTGTTACAGGAGAAACGCCATTGAGTTGAATGACTGGTGCTGTCGTATCTATGACAATTACCGTCCGAACCACCGGAATTGCCTTGTTGCCAGCAAGATCAGTCACATTATATGTAACCGTATATGTGCCCGGAACTGCTGAGTTAACCGTACTTGTTGTTACAATCTTCGCAGTAATATCACCGTCAAAATTATCCGAGGCAGCTGCTCCGGCATCTACATAGATATTACCTTGAGAAATCGAGTATGGGTTAATGCCCTGCATCGTAATCACCGGTTTGAGACCATCAGTAACCGTGATGACAGCCACGTCACTTATTACAGGACTCTGATCAGGATTCACCGCTGTATCAACTTTTGCCGTAATCGTATAAACACCGGCTTTCTGCGGGGATGTCCAGCGGATTGTTGCGCCATTGGCCGTTGGAGTGCCAAGCGTGCCCTGCCCCACAGGCAGTGACCACAGCAATGGCGATGTCGCTGGTGGCGTGGCACCTGAAACCAAACCGTTCAAGTCAAACGTAACCACACCTGTATAGGGATCAGATGAAACCAGCGTGGCACCAACAATCACCGACAGATTCATCTTCACCGGCACAGTCACCGCTGTACCTGTTAAGCTTTGCGCAGCTGATAAACCTTCATAAAGTTTTGTGCCGCCGGCATTGAGCGCACTAAATGCCAATACGCGAAATCTGATGCCGCTCGCATTGGGAACACTTAATGTCACCGTTAATCCGGGTGCATTGGCGGTCGCAGGACCCGCAATCAAATTACCTGCTGAGTCTAAGGCTGTAACAGAAATGGATTTTACTGATGCCGGAACCTGTCCGCTGGGTAACAATGCACCAGCTGCAATTTGAGAAAGAGAAATGGTAACTGAAGTTTGGTTTGGGTTGGAGGATACTGCACTGGTTGAAGAAGTGTTGCCGCAGGAAGAAATAAGAAACAGCAACAGAAAACCCATACACAGTCTGCTAAATCTGAGTACAGATGAACGAACTATTCTAAGTTCAGGCTCCATTCCATTTGCCCACCCGGTAGGTTCGAAACTTCAACCTGCCTGTTACTTAACTCTCCATCCCCTTATCGGTATTCCCGTCCCATGCGATTAATTAATAAATCTTAACGTAAAAGACATAAAAAAGTCAAGATGAATCAGGACATATTAAGGAGTCCTTTCATCACCATGTCTGTATAACTGACAATACCAATCACCTTTCCTTCATGGCTTACAACAGGAGCACGAGATAAACTGAGGCGACCAAAAAGTGCACTGGCATGACGAATATCCATGTCCGGATGAACGGTAATGGCCGGTTTTGTCATCACTTCATAAATACTCACTCGATCCGGCGAGCGATCTTTTGCAAGAACCAGGCGAGCGATATCGGCAATGACAACAACACCATACTCATCATTCTCATGTCTTTTATTTACGATAAGACACTTGGTCTCAACATGGTGCATCATTTTCAGGGCATCGCGTACGGAATCACTGCTTTCGACGATATCGAATTGATGTTTCATAACATCCCTGACACGAATAATGTTATCATATTTCATAGCTGATCCTCCACTTCTTCGACGATGGCACTGATTTGTTTATTAAAGCCAATAGCATCTTCAATGTCGATTTTGAAAGCCACACCGCTGCCTGGCTTATCTTCAAATCCACCGACTTCAGAAATTTTTTCAAGTACACATCGGCTTAGATGCTCTTCTACGATAAATAATAACATGTTGCGCTGAGTTTCCAGAGCTAAGCCAAAAAAGGTTTTTTGTGGCCTTAACCCCTCTCCGCGCGCATCAGCAATCACTGTTGCACCGGTTGCTCCGGCATCTCGCGCAGCTTGCAGAATATCCTCTGTTTTAGTATCTCCAACCAAAGCGACGATTAGTTTGAATTGCATCATTTACTCCTTACTGGCTGAGTTGAGCTCATCCTGAGATCGCTGACGATTTTTTAGGACTTCAGCGGTTTTTGCATATGATAATACTGAAAGAATAGGGAAAACACTGGCAAAGGCGATCAAACCAAAGCCATCAATCATCGGGCTGCGACCAGGAATGGTACTAGCCAAACCCAGACCAAGCGCTGCGAGTAATGGTACCGTGACTGTTGATGTGGTTACACCGCCTGAATCATATGCCAGCGGTATGATCATTTTTGGTGCATAAAATGTCTGCACTATCACGAGAATATATGCCACCACGATATATTCCCATAGGGGTCCTCCGGTCACAATGCGAAAGCAACCGATAGCGACGCCAATCGCCACACCTAATGCGACAGCAATACGTAAACCAAATGCCGATATTGCCCCACCAGAGATATCTTGCGCTTTCGACGCAACTGCGATCAAAGCAGGCTCTGCTAACGTCGTTGAAAAACCGATAAGGAAGCCAAACAAATACACCCATCCATAGTCATACCATAAATATGTATGCGGTTGTGAGCCGTAAAGAAATTCAGGGTCAGTCAACTGTCTGGCCATCGTATCGCCCAGTGGAAAAATAGCTTCATTTAAACCCACAAGAAAAAGTGTTAAACCACTGATTACAAAAGACAATCCCATAAAAACACGGCCTATGTGGTTAATGGATTGTTTGAGTACTACATATTGAAAGAAAAAAAGAGTCAGGATAATCGGTGCCACATCGAGCAGCGTATCCAATGCTGTTTGCAGCAAGTTGATCAGGAAGCTATTCATGAGTGAATTAGGATGCCGTACAGCATGACAAATAAAATCGGCAGCAAAGAGGCAAATGCAATCAGGCCAAATCCATCGAGTACCGGGTTTCTTCCGGAGATTGATGAGGCAAGCCCCACACCTAGCGCTGTTACAAGTGGTACGGTGATAGTAGAGGTTGTCACGCCTCCCGAATCGTAGGCAATTCCAATGATTTCTTCTGGGGCGAATGGAGTAAGTATTTCAATGAGCAGATATCCGCCCAATATCATAAAGGGAAGAGGCCACCCCAGTAGAATGCGTAACACGCCAACGAGAATGGCCAGGCCAACGGACAGAGCCACGCTCAAACGCAGTCCATCTGCGTAGTTATCTCTTGCCGCCTGTGTCGTATCAATTAAATGACTTTGCGCTGCGATTTCTGCTGCTTTATCAGCGATTGCAATCAATGCCGGTTCGTAACTATTCAGCCCTTTCGGTAGTGAGGCATATTGCCACACTGCAAAAACAATCCTTGACATGGTTTTTCTGCATTTTTCTCTTTTGAGAGGGGCGGGTTTGTTCAGGGGGATTTTTAGCAATTC
>Ga0210032_1000568_pt1 | contig 26167 bp, 16 predicted proteins | sample CryGeyCG2114_250_2_FD_185458 | JGI IMG/M metagenome (GOLD analysis project Ga0210032, IMG submission 185458) | Groundwater microbial communities from aquifer - Crystal Geyser CG13_big_fil_rev_8/21/14_2.50 (SPAdes) (version 2) | ecosystem: Environmental > Aquatic > Deep subsurface > Groundwater ... | reverse complement strand
TCGCCTGGTTATTATTCTAATAAAATAGAGTTTATTATAGTGATAAGGAGAGATTGTGAATTTAAGGAGTAATAATTTCTAACCCATCCTAACCTTCCCTTTGCAAAAGGGAAGGAATTTAAAAGTCCTCCCTTTGAGAAAGGGAGGATTTAGGTGGGTTTGTTTTAGTTGCTAAGTTTGATTAAGCCACCTTAGTAAATCTGTACGCTATTACGTTACCGCGCTGATTTTCTTTTTCGCTTCTTCAATTTGAGCGATTAATTCTCCCATTTTTTCGTACGGAACATCTTTGGCGAAATTCCATAAATCTCCAAACTGTGCGGGACGAAGTTTGTTTAGCGAAAATTTTTCGGGCTGAGCAATTTGTTTATCCGGTTCCCATTCCATTAAATCGTTTGGTGTGCAGTTTAAGGAGAGACAAAGTTTCTCAAGATGCTTGGGAGAAAGTCCGGTAAAATTATTTCTCGCGATATTGTAAGCAATCTGTTTGGTAAAGCCAAGTTGCATTAAAAACTTGGTTGGAGAAGTTATTCCGCGCAGCTTGAAATGTTTTTTTAGGTTATAAGTAAGCATAAAATACCTTTCAGATTAGTAAAAAATACACTCTGCAATTTAAATAATAGAGTTTGAAAAACAAAAAATAGACTTAGCTTATTGCAAAAAGCATTATGCAGTTTAAAAAATATGGATAACAGAGTATAAAGAACAGTTTATAGAGCAAATAAATGATATTGCCGTTTAATTTAAACACATGTCTGTTTAGAAAGTAGAAATAACCGGGCAAAAAATAGATATATTAGTTTAAATAATACAGATAAACGGGGTTAAAAATGGAGCGGAAGAGTAAAAAAGTGGGAATTTAGGGGAAAAAGTGAGGAAAAGAGTAAAGTTCAAACGAAGTTAAACCTTAATATGTAAAAGATCGTCATAGTTACAATCTTTCAATATGGATTACAACTTTATTAAATGTGGCAATATAATCTTTGTCCACAAAGTCCAATCCGGGATCAATTGAAATCTCAAAATTATCCGTTCTAATTGTCCTTAAATGCTCAGCATAATTGTTAAATATTGGCGTAATTGAGAATGATCTAACAATTCTCTTTTCAAAATCAATTTTGGAAATTTCACTCTCATTAAAGTATGTGCTTATTTCTATTGATTGAAGTTTTTTGCAGAGATGCAAAATTCTTTCAAGATTTAAAAACGATATTTCTTTTGCTAAATAACGGTCATTTATTTTGATGTGTTTGGTTTCAATCAGGTACGGTTCAAAAATATTTTCAAAATACAGAGGATCATATCTTTTGATCGTTATCTTTCTTTGGATACAAAACAAAGCACTTTTGTCAGATGGAGTATTGAATTGAGAAATGTTAACCACTTCTATTTCTTTGTTCAACATTTCTTTTAGAAACTCTTTTTCTGAATGCAGAATTTTGCTTGAAGTCAAACGAGCAACGGCTACATCCATATTTGAAGATGATTCAACTTCTTTGAAGGTCAATCTTCCTTCTTGCTTAATTAGATTCCTAAATAATTTCGAGAACCCTTTGCATTGAATGCTATCATTGAAGATATTTTTATGACCCGACCAAATAAATAGATTCTTCAATTCGAGATTCTTCTCATAGCTTTTTGAATCCCAAGTTTCTTGCTCTTCAAAATAAAACTGAATTTTTCTGAAGACAGAATCATCACATGCTATTTCTTGTCTATACATATTCAATTTTTGTGAATTGCTGAAAACAATTCGGAAAATAGTTTTGTGTCTTCATCAAAAAAACCATGTGGCCAATCGTCAATAAATAGACCTCTTTCACTTAACTTCATTTCTTTAATTTTCGTTTTTCCTTCTTTCTTATCGAAGTAGTAAACAGCAACATCTTCTTTGTTTAGTTTTCCTTGTGCAATGAGGACTTGGATTTTCGTTATTATATGTTCGCTGTGGGTTTCGATGACTTTATATTTATCTTTAAATTCATCAAGCGTGAAAAACTCTGCTAATTTAGTTTGTAGTTTGGGATGTAAATGTAATTCGGGTTGCTCACAGAAAAACAATTTATAAACAAATTCTCGATTTATTAATCCAATAATTGGTAATAGTTGCAATAAACCACTGCTTGTATTGGCTAAATTATATTCGGTTTCTGTTATTCTATTTTTTACTACTATATACCCGGCAAGAGTTTCTTTTTTAATCTCAATAATTTCATCAAATTTAAATGAGTTTAGCAAATAAATATTTATTCTTTGAAGAAAATCCTTTCCATCCATGTCTAGCTTTTTGTCTTCGTCTAACAATCTCAGCAAATTATAATAACTCCAAAGGTCAAATCTATTATTAAATAGTGGGTAAGATTTTTCCGGTAAGCTTCTTAAGGATGGAACATGTAAAGGATTAGAAAATATTTCGTGAACCGCTTCTGGTATGAGAATAAAAATTCTCTCAAACAAAGTCAACAACCGTTTTTTTGAGTAAGAAATGCCTGAATTTAACATGGGCATTCGTTTTTTAATGTAATCCATGTAATTGTCAAGATTACTATCTTTAATATTTTTATTAAATGCAGGAGTAAACCCTATTTTTTCGAAAATACTATTTAGCGGATGTTCTTCTTCGCTATTAAGAGTAGTTATAGTAGGCTCATAATGTGGGGGCTCATTCTCGTTGTATTCTTTGATTTGCCAATAGGAATATGATAGGTTTTCAATAAAGTCAGATATAGTAATACTTTTCAAAAGACCAACATCACTTCTTGCGTCACGAAAAACAAACTTCACATTAAAGTCAAAATATCTTGGTTTGGGCGTTTTGCTTTTAAGCGACTTAGGGACTCCATTCTGGTAGTAATTTGAGCAACAATTTTTAACTATAATTTCAAATTCAATTTGTTTTGACGTGTCATTGTTGGCAACCATTTCTTTGTATGAGCCAAGATCGGTGTATTCATCAATCTTAAATGCTAACTCAGAGTAGCTTGAAAAAGGATCCCAATTAGCATTGGGGTTAATTACTCTTGAAATATAATTTCCGAAAAACTTAAAGGCATTGATAAAAGAACTTTTCCCCGCTGCGTTTGAACCAAAAAGAAAAGTTAATGGTTTTAACTCAACTTCAATATCAGCAAGTGATTTAAAGTTTTTGATTTTTACAAATACTCTTTGCTTTTCCATAAGGATTCTTCTTTTAATTCATTATCAATTCACCGGCTAATCTTTCAAGCCGGTATCGTTTTGTAACATCGTAAGCTTTTGCTTTATCGGTGATCAAGTTAAACAAATCATATTTAGATTTTTTCCAATCAAAGCCTTTGAAAAAGTCTTTGCTTTGTTGTTTACCGGTTATAGCATCAACTTTGTAAAAAAAGTTATCGCCATATTTTTCTGCCGGTTCATCACTACTTTTTTTCAGAGCAAAAATAACATTTTTTCGACTTGATTCAACTTTATCAATTCTTTCAAAAAGGAAATTTTTCAATTCACCGGCAGGTAAGTTGTAATGGTTTTTTCTTTCGTTAACTCCCTGGATATGTGCGGTTGCACCATTAACACAGGTATATCTCAATATAAAATGCTCTACGGAAAGAGCTGAGAAACCCGTTTCGGAGTTAATGATATTAATCCCGAATCCACAAGTATCACCAACTACTGGTTCAGCTTTATATTTTTCTTCAGTATAAATACGCATGATGTAATCGTTCAATGAGATTTTGCTTATACCCAAACTTAAAACTGATTTAATTACATCAAGGTTTGTGAATGTTGTGTAATATGGACTGTTTATAGTAACCACTTCACTATTTATCACTTTAAAATTTAGGTTGCGGGCATTAATTGCTTTGAGGGTGTCATTACAAATTGCAAGTAAGGTTCCATCTTGCAAAAAATCATATTTTTCGGTTGGAAAAGAAAACCATTTTAATGTTTTCTTTAGACAACTTTCACGCATAGGATATTCAAATGATAACCCTTCATCATAAACTTGTAGAAATAATTGTCCCAGATTTGATTTAAATTCCATATCTGAAGGAGAAGCAGTATAAACTTTGACATCTTGAGATTTCAGATAGTCAATGACTTCAATTGGTGAAGACTCTTTAAACTCTTTTCCTAACAATGTTTTCATGGTTTTAATTTTTCTCCTTTTTAAAAAGAAGTTGTTCGTATTCTTCTAACATAGCGGACGCGTTTTCGTCGCCCAATTCAATTGCTTTTAGAAAATCATTTCGAACATCATCCGGCGTACCCCTGAACTGCTGAATATACGCTCTAATGGAATAGGCATATCCATATGCATCATCGGAGATAAAAAACTTGTCAATGCATTCTTTTGCCAAATCAATTTGTCCTTTACAAATGTACTCTTGGGCAAGGTTTAAATAAACAGCATCGTCATCAGGATTATTTTTATTAATTAGGAGTAGATCGTTAATCACATTATCAGTTTTCTTAAGTCGTTTGTTAGCAATGCATCGTATGTTTAACAAATCGTTATTATCCGGCGTAAAAGCTAACCCTATTGTTGCATCTTCAGCTGCTTTTTCAAACAAATTTAGCGCGTAGTAACATTCTGCTCGAAAATTATACAAATCTGAAAATATTTTTGGGTCTTCATTACTTGCTTGAGCCATTGATATATTCCACGTTAAGTCATCTATTGCTAACTCATGCTTTCCGTATTTTATATAAGCTAATGCCCGGTTTAAAAAATGCAAAGGATTATCCGATTCAAGTTCCATACTTTTTGTAAAATCAGCAATAGCATCATCTAACAACATTAACTCGCTGTATGCCAAACCACGACGTCTATAGAAGTCGGCAGTATCCGGTTCAAGGGAAATGGCTTTAGTAAAACTATAAATTGCTTCGGAGTATTTTCCTTCTTCATAAAGTGCTGTCCCTTTTGTCACATGTCTTAAGGTCGCTTCGTATTTAAGGGTATTTGTCCGTTCATGAAATCTCATTGTTTTACTTTCCTTTAATGATTTTTTTTCTTACTGTAAAAATAGGGATGAAATAGCCAAATTATCTTTCCGCAACCTTGCGGCAATGTTGGGGGAAATGCAATGGTACGCGGAGTGGTTATGCTTTTAATTCCTAACCCATCCTAACCTTCCCTTTTCAAAAGGGAAGGAACAGAAAGTCTTCCCTTTACAAAAGGGAAGGAATTTAAAAGTCCTCCCTTTACGAAAGGGAGGATTTAGGTGGGTTCGCTTTTGTGTAATTCGGCAGCTACAATTTCTAATATTTCTTTTTCAACCTTATTAATATTTCCAAGTACTTGTTCGTTAGTAAAGCGAATAACTTTTATTCTAAGGGATGCAAGATAATTTGTTCTTTTTTGATCATATTCTTTTGCTTCATTACTTTCGTGAGTTGGTCCATCAACCTCTATAGCAAGTAATAATTTGGGAGCATAAAAATCTAAGACATAGTAGTTGACGCTAAACTGCCGGAGAAAGCGAACACCGTGTATTTGTCTTTTACGTAACACTTGCCAGAGATTTTGCTCGGCTAAGGTTGCATTATTGCGCAGTAGACGGCGTTTGGCTTCTTCGGATTTCTTGTTAAAGAGTTGAGTCATACTAACCCACCCTTGCCCTCCCTTTCAAAAAGGGAGGGAATGTTTGATGCGTGTGAATCCCTTTCAAAAAGGGAGGGAATGTTTGATGCGTGTGAATCCCTTTCAAAAAGGGAATGAGTTATTGATCCGGAAGGAATAATTTCAATCTTTTCTTTTGGGAGTTTTATGCCATACGTTGTTGCGTGGCGTTTGCCGTGGGGACTAACAATATAATAATCAATCATCGAAGGAACGGTAATAACTTTTTTAATTGCCGCTTTTATTTTTGAAATATTGCTGAGTAAAGTTTCTTTGTTAATTCCTTGATTCGCCTTTATAAGTTTTCTCATTTCTTCGCGGGTAACATCGGAATCGGGAAATGTTTCTTCGTGAAAAGCTGCAATCGCTTTAACAAAGTCAACTGATGTTCCGTAAACAGAAAAACGTTCAAATTCTTTTTCTTCTTTTGCCTTCTCTAAAAAGTAACGGTAATAACAAAAAAGAATAGGAGAAAGATTCACTTCTTTCTCACCAATAAACACTTCACCTTTTTTAATCAATAATTTGATGTTGGGGAATAAATCAAACTTCTCTTTAGTCAGTTTTTCTTTTTCTGTTTGCAGTTCTTCAAGTTGATTTTGCAGACCGATAATTCTTGGTAACGCAGTTCCTAATTTTACTTTCGCAATTTTCTTTTTGCTGAATTTCGGTTCAATACTGCGAACAAGTTTAAGAGGATTTGCTGAAGAAAAATCTCCTGATTCAGCTAATAATATCCAGCAGACTTGCATCGCCGGAGTACCGGAAGAAATCCCCGCTGTGTAGCAAAAGTTTTTTTCTTTGTTCAGCGTATCGCAAAAGTTTTTCAATAAAGGATAAATTATATTATGGTCAGCAACATCGGGAATATTAAGTTGTTCAAGCGTAACCGTTCCTGTAAAATTTCTTTTTAGTATTTCGTGCTGAAGATATTCCGCAATTTGTTTGAAAGATACTTGCCTCCCCTTATTATCGTTCCAAAGTAAAACAACTTCAGAAAATATTTTTGTTGAAAGAGCTGTAAGAATTGCTCCGTCATTTTCACCGGAAAGCTTTCCTGCATCGTTAAAACCGACAAAGGAAAGGAAAATATTTTTCTTTACAGATTTATTCATTTTTGTGTTTTACTTCATTCCCAATTCTTTCGCCATACGGAAATAGTTCGGCGGGGCGAGTCCTAATTTTTTTGCGGCATCCGTGTCAGAAGAGGAATTCTCTCTTACAAACGAAAAATATTTTTCACGGACCATCACTTCCAAATCACGGAGAGGAAGAATGTTTTCTTTATCGAAATTAATGCCGTTTCGATCAGAACTTTCTTCATTTAGACCATATTTCCCTATTGCAAGTTTTGCCTCTTTTAAGTTGATGATCTTTTCATCATTAAACAAAAGCCGCTGGACGACATTCTTCAACTCGCGAACGTTGCCGGGCCAATCATAATCAATGAATAATTTCATCGCATCTTCTTCAAACTTTGGCTTTTCGCGAATCATATCAATACTCATTATCATCATAAAATGATCAAGCAAAATAGGGATGTCTGTTTTTCTGTATTTCAGATCGGGAACATGGATTGGCAAAACGTTGAGGCGGTAGTATAAATCTTCTCTAAATCTTCTCGCTTTAACTTCTTCTTCAATGTTTCTGTTAGTTGCGGCAAGGATGCGGACATCAACTTTAATTTTTTCAGTTCTCCCGATTTTTTCGATCTCGCCGTCTTGAATAACGCGAAGCAGTTTTACTTGTGCCGCAAGGGGGAGTTCAGTTACTTCATCAAGAAATATTGTTCCGTTATGGGCGACTTCAAAAAGTCCAAGTTTCTTTTTATCGGCGCCGGTAAAAGCTCCCTTTTCATAGCCGAATAATTCACTTTCAACTAAATCATGCGGCAGACTTCCGCAATTGATTATAACAAAATTTTCAAGTTTGCGCGCGCTAGTATAATGGATGTTGTAAGCGACAAGCTCTTTTCCCGTACCGGAAGCGCCGCGGATAAGAACGTTAATAGTACTTTGCGAACATTTAGCAATCTGTTCTTTCAGTTTAAGTATTTCGGGAGATTCCCCAACCATTCGTTTTTGCTCTAAAGTTTCTTCTGCATTACGCACTAACTTTTGATTGACACGGAGCCGTTCAAGTTCCAATTTTCTTTTTTCAAAAGCGTTGAAAATGCTGATGATAAAATCTGTCGGCTGATAAATAAATTCTTCGATGTCACCGGGATATTTAGTACAGTACCAAAAAGCACCGGCTTTCATCAATTTATTTGCAAATGCATAGTCTGAAATATTGATAGTCATTTTCGTTACTACAATTATTTGAAGTGCAGCATCAATCTCTTTTATTTTGTGGATCAGTTCTTCTCCCATCAGACCGCCGGCGATTTGAAAATCCATGATCACCAGATCAAAGCGCTCGCTTTTCTCTTTAAGCAATTCGATTGCTCCTTTACCGTCAGAGACGATCTTTCCGATCTTAATCTGATCAGAAAAAGGTTTGATCGTATTTTGTACACGCCTTACATCAAATTCTTCATCTTCGATTAAGAGGACATTTATTATTCCATCTGAAAACATGAAAGCTCCTTATGTTAATTTGTCTTTAGCACAGCAAGTAGCAAGTAGAAAGTAGAAAGTAAAAAGTATGAAGTTAAAAACATAAACCTTATTCTAAATACTATAATTAGCCGTTAAAAAAAATCCTAATTCCTAATTCATAATCTGGCTGAGCCAGAACCAAATAATTTGTAATCATCGAATGAATGAATGGTTGAGTGACTGAATGAAAAACATTCATCCATTCATTTTCATTCATCCAGCCACTTAACTATTTTCTACTCAGCAAATATTCTTGCCATTCTGCGTAGAATATTTTTGCTCACTATCTACTTCCTAATTTCTAATTAATATAACAAATTTGCATCCGGCATCCGGAAGATTTTCCACTTCGAGACCCCAGCCGCATCGCTTAGAAATTTCATAAGCAATATAACACCCATATCCAATAGTTGGTAAATCGGAATTTTTTGTTGAGATGTTTTCGTGAAAAAGATGTTTTATTCCATCTTCCTCAACTTTTAAAAGATCGGGGGAAATTCCCTTTCCGTTATCGGAGATAGTAATGAGCGACGTTTTGTTACCTTCATCGTAATTCGATGAAACCGTGATTTGCAAATTCTGTTCTCCGCCATGATCAATGCTGTTTTGAATAAGCGGCTCAATTATTTCCCACACCACAAATTCGTTTACCGGAACATTAGGAAGTTTCTCATCAAGCGATAGATGAATAGTAAACGCATTTGTCTTTTTGGCGACTCTCAAAAAGATGTGCTGAACAAGAAAATCTATTACTTCATTAAGATTCGTATGAAACAACTGGTTCCGGATCGTTTGAATCGGCGGATCATACCACTTCATATCATAAATAACTCGTGAAATAAAATTTGAATATTTCGCCACACGATATTTTATTTCGTCAATATTTCCGGTAGTAAGTTGGCGCAAATCTTCTTTGATAAAACCCATAATTTTTTCCGCTTTGTGGTGCGTATGATAAATTCTCTTTGTAAAGACAAGCTCTTTTTGATAATTAATCTGCTTCTTCAAATTCTCTTCGTGCTCAACAAAGAGTAATTTCTGAGCTTCATCTCTTTCTTTAACCGTATAAGAAGAAATAAAGTACATCGCCAGCAACCCGAGCAAAATAAGTGATAAATAAATAACTGAGGTCTCATCATATCCGGAAATAATTTGATTTGTGATGAAAGAAAAGTCGGGAGAATTTTTCATATAGAGCGCCCCGATCACTTCACCGCGCAAGACAAACGGTACAAAAATATTGTATGACTTTTTATCCGTTAAAATAGTTTGTATCTGCTCCTGTGATTCCACCTCATCCTTAATTGGCATGTAGAGCATAATCGCTTTTCTGTAATTATTTTTGATTTCATGAACCGATAAATTTTCATTCACCAAATAGGAGAAGAGGACTTTCCCTTCGTCAATAGCAACAACGCTATCACCTTTATTTACAAGGATGCAAAGTTCTTCTATGTTATGCTGCAATAGCTGCTGGCTGAAGATGATATCGAATGACTGTGTTATCCTTCTCGATTCTTCTTCGCTTAATACTTTTTTCGGATTTATCGTTTCCAGCAGGAGTTCAATTGAGGTGGTGGTTAAATTTGCCAGCCGCTCGGCGGAATCTTTTTGATACCACTCCTGCGTTGAACTTAAAAAATTGGTGATGGAAACCTTGTTGATGATAGAGATAATGAGTTGAAACGCAAAGATGACAATAAAAAGAACCGTGAGATGTTTAAACTCAAAATGGTATTCACGGAATTTGTCAACTATTTTTTTCTGCGCCATAGTTTTCTCAGTCTGACTTCCTGACGATAATTCCCGCCTTCCTAATTTTTTCAAAAGCGGTTTTGATTGCCGCATCTACGCTTACTTCTTGTTCCAAGGCTGCATGAATTGCATCTGCAAGAATATCCGAAACCACGGTGTACTGCTTAAAGAAAGGACGGTGAACCCCCTGCTGCATTAAGCTTTTATAGAAATTTAGTTCGGAATTGTTTGCAAAAATATTTTCGGAAGCATGCTCTTTTTTCTCGTCGAAGAATATGTTAAGCACGGGTAAATAACCTCCTTCTTTGTACATTATTTTTTGCGATTCTTCGCCGGCAAAAAAATTAATGAACTTCACCGCTTCACTTACATTAGTCGAAAATTTTGAGACCATTAAATTCCAACCGCCGAACGCAGAGGCAGGTTTCCCGCCGGCGAAATGAGGGGTTGGCGCTCTCCGTAAGTTTTTCATAATTTCTTCATATTCAGAAGTCGTTGCTCTCCCTTTGGAGCTCGTCCAGCCTCGAACTGAGAGACCCTCATTTTGAAGAAAGAAGTCTATACTCTCATTTTCTTTAAGACCTAAAACTTTTTCCGGGGAGATTTTATCTGAATAAATAATTTGTTTAAGCTGTTCAAGTACTTTCTTAAATGCCGACTCGCTTAGATACAGGGTGTCATTTTTATAAAACGAACGATTGCTGTTTGCCATCATTTCAAAGAAACTGCAAATGAGTCCTTCATAATTGTCCGCTTGAAAAATATAAAGAAGATTTTTCTTAGAAGGATATTTCTTTGCTAATGCAGATAACTCCTCCCATGTAATAGAAGAATCGAGTTTCTTTCTTAGTTCGGAATAATTCGGAAATTTCTTCAAAATATCGTCTCGATAATATAAGTGGGTGATATCAAGGTAGAGTGGATAAGCCATAAGTGAGTCGCTGCACATGCACGTTTTAAGCACGCACGGAAGAAGCTTTTCTCTTTCTTTTAATCCATAATAAGGTGAAAGAGGAACTGCCCACTTGGCGAAACGGGGCACCCAAATTTGGTCAACTGCAAAAACATCAATGCGGTCACTTTTGTTGCGCAGATACCGGGCAAGCAATTCCTTCCTTTCGTTTGTACTGAACTTATCAAACGAAAGGTTGATCGCTTCCACTTCAATTTGTCCTTCGTACTTTTTATTAAAAGCGTCAATCACTTTTTGATGCGCGTTAGAAATGTTATCTACATAATAAATCTTTTTTACGCTTGAAGTCTTAGCTCCCAAACTCGCGCCAGTAGGAAAGACATACGTTATCAAGAGAAAAGCGGTTATCAAAATTCCGCTAAGAATTACATAAAAAGTTTTTTCAAATTTCATTTCATAAAAGCGTTTACTGGTTTCAAATTGATAAAGATTAACATGATAGCGAAGAACTTCTTAACAGGATTGCATGGTTGAATGATCGCATGAAAATTATTAATGCTATTTATTCTTACCATCAAAACTACGGTAGTACTTTTTTCTGATTCTGCCAATTCTTCATCCATTCATAATTCGGTGTTACAGTTGGGACCCCGGTAATCCTTCCCCCAAAGCCGATGAAACGGTAAACGAACATATTTACCTCTGTAACGGAAAGCTTTTTCAAGGTTTGATCATAAAACGAAACACCATATTTTCGGGCAAACCCGGCGGTTCCTTCATTCACATTTTCATAGAGACGCTTGACAAAAAGTTCTTCTTTCACTTGACCTTGGCTCGCCTGAAAACTTTCCTTCAATGAATCTTGCGCTTCTCTTCTTCCTAACAATTTAAAGATTGAATACCCCCCCTCAACTTTTAATGGACCGTAAACTTCCCCTTCCTTCATCGCTTCGGCAATTTTACCGATCTCGCCGAGTTGAAAAGTATATTGCCATCCAAATTCTCCTTTTTGCGTTAGCGTTGATTTCCGTTGGTTATATCTTTCCGCTAAATATTTAAAATCATTTCCTTCACTTATTTTTTTTAATATCATTTGAACAGAATCCAAATTATCAGAAAATATTTCAACCAGATTTACCTTAAGCCCGGTAAGTTGGTTCCCGGTTTTTTGCAGGGAGTATTGATAAGCATCTTCGTCACTCACGCGGGAAGAATCAACAAAAACTCTTTTCATGAACTGCGACAAATAATTATCGCTCCACATCTGCATATCTTTTTTTACTTCGGGAAGGTTTTGTAATCCTCTTCTCAAAGCTTCGCGGGCAATTAATTCATGCTGAACAAAATCATTCAGTTTTTTTTGCAATAAACCTACAATTATTTGTTTGGATGCGCGCTTAGCATTGAAATCTTCAACAAGCAAATAGTAGAAAAAATCATTTAACGTCGGAGCATCATGCTCAAACATTGCAATCGGAGCGGCAAGTAAATCCTCGCCATAAAGAGAGGACAAGTACCCCAAATCAAATTCCGTAAAATGGAGATTTGCGGAATCAGCCGGATTAATTTCTTGTCTTTTTTTAAATGACTGCAATAATCTATCGGGAAGATCGGTCACAATTCGTTCATTAAACTGAAGTTGAACGCCGGTAAGAAGCCTGGTTAAAAATTCCACACCATACTGTTTGCTTCTTCTTGTTTTGATAATGTTTTTAACGTTACCGGGAGCTGAAGAAGATTCACCCGGTACAAGGTTAATTTTATCAACGAGTTTAAAAATAAACCAGCCGTTTTTATTTTTCATCGGTTTGGAAAAAGTGAGTGGTTTCATTTTATACAAGGAATCTTCCATCCATTCGTCTTCCATTTTGCCGAAGGTGATAGGGACGGGCTCATTCTGAATTGCATAATCGGGACGCATTTTTAAAAGTGAATCGAACGAAGCTCCCTTTTTAAGCTGTTTATAAATCGTGTAACTCTCGGAAGAATCCACTGAACTGATGATCAAGACTTTTAAAGTTGTTTGGGCTCTAACTTTGCCGCGGATCAAATCTAAATCGGTAATTTTAATTCTACTTTCAACTTCCTGTTTGAATAATGCATCGCGCAGAAACATCTTCTCCAGCGGTTTAAGCATATTTCGGTACAGCTTTAAAGTATCAAAATGTTTTTCTCTTGCTTCCAAAGCCCACAATTTTTCTGCGACAAGTGAAGCGAGAAATTCTTTTTTAAGAGAGTCGGCATTTTTATGCGTCATACTCGGATGGGGCAAAAATTCGTAACGGGTTTTAAACTCATCTGCGGTGATAACAGCATTCCCGATTTTTGCAACCGGTTCATCTTTTTTTTGCGCCTGGCAAAAATAACCTTGTAATAGCAATACAAATAAAAATAAAAGGACGTTTTTCTTCATTGGCTATGAATCCTGCTCGTGTTGTTCTTAAAGAATTAAATTTTTAATGCAATATACATTTCTGTAATTAATTTGAAGGGGTAAATTATGAGAGGCAATTTGAAAATTTCTCAAACTTAAAAAATGAATAACCGACCTATAGAGATTTACAGTAATTTTTAGGCTAACGTCAACCACTGATTAAATCATGACAGTCTCACTTTAAACTGACCAAAAGCGAAAAGTAAAAAAATAGGTATATTTGTAGAAAAGAGCTAAGTCAATTCAAGAGATTAAATAATGAGACTGAAATTTATTGATTGCCTTGAGAATGGTTGCGATGCAAAAAACATCTAACCCTGTTCTTCGAAATTCAAATTTCTTAGCAGCTAAGAAATTATCCGAATTTTACAAATAATGTATTTTCTTGCCGTTTAACTTTCTTTCCGTTTTTATTTTCGAGTTTTTCAACTGTTGTGTTTTCTTTGATTAATGGGAGTTCTTTTTCAGAAGGGATTAATTTCTTGTCTTTTATTTTTATTCGTTTATAATCAATAGCTCGTATTGGTTCTGGCATAATAAAATAATCTCTAAGCCTATTCCAATCATTATTTCTGATAGTAATTATATCATTAAGATAAAAACTTACCCAACTTTCACCTATTTTATAATTAGGCATTGTTTTGGCCAATTTCTGTTGAGATATTTCAATGTAATTTTTATCTAACTCAAATCCAATATATTTCCTACCCAATCGTTTTGCAGAAATTGCCGTTGTACCGGTGCCGGAGAATGGATCAAGAACAAGGTCGTTATCATCTGTTGTTAACAATATTAATCTATCCATTAAATGAATGGGTAATTGACATGGATGTGGATCTCGTTTTGTATTATGTTTAATTCGATGAATGTCTGCCCAAACGTCTGAAACTAAAGGTCCAAAAGGGTGTAATAAATCTTTCTTTCCGCCATAATCTTTCCATAAATAACCTTGTTTTCTATCTCGCTTATGTGGATGCCTTAATTCATAAATCTTTGCACCTTTTGGTTCTTTGGTGTAAAATAAAATGCCATAATGAGCTGGTTGCAATGATTTTCCCATTGGAGCGGTTGGTGCATCCCATGAAATCCAATGTTTAAAATTCGCAAATCTGTTTAGATAAGTCGCGTAATAAGTCAACCACTTAGGGATATTATGCACGAAAATAGCGCCGGTTGGTTTAGTTACTCTAACCATTTCGGAAATCCATTTTTCGCACCAGTTCAAGTACTCGTGAAATTCAAGACTGTCAGTATAACTCGTGTAGTTTTTCTTTAAATTAAAAGGAGGGTCGGCAAATGTCATGTCAACAGAATTATCCGGTATGTTTTTGAATAATTCTAAACAATCACCTTGAAGAATTTTATTTATAAATTTGTCTATCATTTTCTGAAAGTTTCAATTACTAATTGTTCAAATCGTTTCAACTCGTCAGAGTGAAAAGTAAATACATCTTCGTATGCCGTAACCATTCTTTTTAAATCACCTTTACGAACATACCAACCAATACCATCAATAAAGCCGATAAATTTTGCTTTCGGATAGTGTGCTTTGAGAAGAGTGTCAATTGAAATTTCAGTTTTAGATTTATCTCCTTGCCCTGAAGATGTTGTCGCAAGAAAAGAACTTTCTGCAATTATTAAGGGATTTTTTTTGTTTGGAATAATAAAATCTATTGTTCTTTTATTTGCTGGAGCATTGACGATAAGTTCTTTTAAATCACCAGTCTCATAAGTAATGTCTTGCCTGCTTAAAATTTCAGCAACAAGCGTTTCCGGATTGTTTTCTTTCATCCCTGAATAGCTCCCTTTTTCTTTATAGCGAATAAGTGTATCTATAAGTTCAGGTATTTCAAACTTTAGTTTTGATATGCTCAACTTTTTAAGTTCAAAAAGGGGAATTGTATTTGCTAAGAATGGTATTGAACCTCCTTCAAAGAAAATATTCACCATACCTTTCCGAAAATATTCATTTTTCTGAATGAGATTTGAAATTTTATCATCCGACCATTCTTGAATATTATCCGGATTATTTTCATTGTACCACTTTTGTTTAAAAACAAGCTTATTCAATTCTGGATTGTCAACTATACGAATGATGGTTGTTAATCTCTTTAAATACTCGTTGGAAAAACCTGTTAAAGCTAATAATGCTCTTAAACCGTTTTCTTTTTCAGTTAACAGCCATTCAAATATTTCTTTTTTTAATCCTTCGGTTTCAACTTTATTTTTTACAATTAACAAGGTTTCTTTGAGAGAATTTATATATCCCTCATAACCTTCTTCAAATTTTGAATCGAAGAAATGAAATGTGTTCTTCTGTATTACCGTTAAAAATTTATCATTGACACTTTTTTTCATGTTATTTCTTTTCAAATATTAATACATATTCTTCTTTCATCGTATTTCTCATTCCTTTGATTGGTTTCAGAATACTTTTAACTAATGGCATATCATATTTTTTTGCTGAATTAATTACAGTCTCCTCTAATCGAATACCCCCGGTTTGATTAGTGTTTGACCCAATTATTAAAACAAAGATTTTGCCTTTTTTTAAAACATTAGAAACCTGCAAACAGAAAGAATCCATATCAGCAAAATAGTTTTCTAATTTTTGAGTTTTTGTATTCCCTTTAAGACCGACTAACCTGTTTTTCAATTCAGAGGTATCATAGCCTAAAAATTCTAATTGATCTTTATCGTTCTCAATATAGTCAAGAGCAAATGAGTATGGCGGAGAAGTTATTACACAATCAACTGAATTATCCTCAAGATTAATATTTAGCGCATCTGAATTGAATAAAATATCCAATTTCCCCAATTTCTTTTGGTCGAAATATTGATTTGAAAGAAATGCTTTAACTGTTTCAATATATCTCGGCAAAACCTTTTCAAAAAGTTGCTCATGATTTGATCTTGCAACTCGTTTTGAATAACCAAGTGCATCTAAAAATGCTAAAAAAGCGAGATTGTAAATTTTGATTTTGTTCGGATCATCAATTTTTTCTATTCTCCTGGCAACATTCCCTTGTTTAAAAAAATCAAATAATTTTTTAATGTTTATTTTAGTCTTTATTAATGAATTTAAGTCAATCGTGAGTGCTTCATATTTTGTTTTAATCATTAATTGACAAAACGGGCTAACATCTATTGCTTTTGAGTTAATTCCCATCAACGCTGCTTCAATGTTGGTGGTGCCGCTTCCCGCCATTGGGTCTAAAATAGTTTCACACTTTTTGACATTTATAATATTGATCAACCCCTTAATTAATTGAGGATAAAATTTCCCACGATAAGGAAACAACCCGTGAGTAGCATAGCCTGTTGAAAACTGCCTTTCTTCAAAATAGGCTTGTGTAATAGCTGATCTATTTAATTGTATTGCATCTGTTTTATTAGAATAAAGTAAATAATGATTTGAAAACTGATTGTCAATGGATTTGATATAAGCTGTTCTCTCTAGCAATTGGTCTTTGGGGAGACATTTATTCTCTAAATGAGCTAATTCTAATTCAAACAGTTCGTTAACACTTGGGAACAATTCAACCTTGTTGCCAAAAGCTTCATTTATAACTGAATTGATTTTAATAAATTCATTCATTGATTTGCAAAAATACTAAGTATTATTGAGGTATCAAACATATATGAAGTTGATTAATAAATTATAATCAACACATTCTTTTTCTTAAAAAATTTAATGTGATAAAGCAACACAGAAATCAAATGATCTTTTCATTTTTCTTATCCTTCAAATTCACTTATTTTAATAGAAGAAAAAATCAACTAAAACGATATGAAAACTCCACTTGAAATTTTAAATAAACAATTCGGCTTCAACGAGTTTCGTTTTCACCAGGATCAAATTATTGAATCGGTGCTGGCAAAAAAGGATACAGCCGTTTTGATGCCTACCGGCGGCGGCAAATCGTTGTGCTATCAAATTCCCGCGCTGCTATTCGACGGGTTGACTATCGTCATTTCTCCCTTAATTGCCTTAATGAAAGATCAAGTTGACGGACTGCGGTTAAACGGAGTGGCTGCTTCGTTTCTCAATTCCACTCTTTCGGTGAATGAACAAGCCGAAGTGATGAGCGATATTCGCAATCAGCAAATAAAAATTCTCTACATCGCCCCGGAAAAAATTTTCATCAACGAACGGCAGTTTCTCAATTTCCTCAAACCTTTAAATATTTCTTTGTTCGCTATAGATGAAGCGCATTGTATTTCTCATTGGGGACACGATTTCCGCCCCGAGTATTTGCAATTAGCCGTTCTAAAAAAACATTTCCCCGATGTTCCCATCATTGCATTAACGGCAACTGCTGATGAACTGACGCGAAAAGATATTCTGGAAAAGCTCAAACTACAGTCGCCCAAAATATTCATCTCCAGCTTTAACCGCGAGAATATTCACTACTATGTTGAATCGAAACAGAACTGGTTTCCTTATTTGGTGGACTACTTAAAAAAACACAAAGAAGATTCGGGAATTATCTATCGTCTTACCCGCGCATCAACAGAGTCGCTTGCTGTGGATCTATCCGAGCTTGGCTTTTCTGCAAAACCTTATCACGCCGGGTTAGAGAAACAAACTCGCGATCTGCATCAAGAATTATTCATCAAAGACAAAGTTAAAATTATTGTTGCAACGATTGCGTTTGGACTTGGTATTGATAAGTCCAACGTCCGGTTTGTTTTTCATGTTGACCTGCCGAAAAATATTGAAAGTTACTACCAGGAAACGGGCAGAGCCGGACGCGACGGAATTAAAAGCGACGCTATCTTATTTTACAGCAGAGGCGACCTCGTTAAACTTAAAAAGTTTTGCGAGATAGAGAATAATCCCGCGCAAAGTAAAATCATGTTGGAGAAGCTGAATAAGATGGCGCGATTTTGCGAAACACAAACCTGCCGCAGAAAATTTATGATGAATTATTTCGGCGAAGAATATCCAAATTATTGTGGAAGCTGCGATGTCTGTTTAAGTAAGTACGAAAAATTTGACGGAACGATCGTTGCGCAGAAAGCCCTTTCCGCCGTGGCGCGGTTAGACCAAAGGTACGGAGTAAATTTTGTAATTGACTTCTTGCGAGGTTCAAAATCGGAAAAAATTTTACCGTGGCAAACGAAGCTAAAAACCTATGGCGTTGGATCTGATAAGAGCAAAGACGAATGGCGGCAATACCTTAACGATTTCATCGTGATGGGTTATCTACTCCAGGAAGAAGGGCAATATCCTATTTTGAAATTAACGGAAAAGAGCAGGGCAGTTCTTAAAGGAGAGGAAACAGTAATCTTAGTGAAAACCGTTACGCGGAAGGAGGCAGAACACAAAGAACAGCCCTACGAAATTGAATTGTTTTCTCACCTGAAAAACCTTCGTAACCATTTGGCGGAAGAAGCGCGCGTTCCGGCTTATATTATTTTTTCAGATACAACTCTCCTGGAGCTGGCAACATATCTTCCGCAAGATTTTTCAGAGTTGGCGAAAATATCCGGCTTCGGTGAAATTAAGTTACAACGTTACGGAAAAGTGTTTTTAGATGAAGTGGTTGATTACTGCAGGAAAAGCGATTTGCCGTCTCGAGTAATGAACAAATTTCCCAAGAGGCTGAGGAAACCGCGATCTCCCCGCGCCTCTGAAAGGACAGACACAAAATTGGAAAGCTTTGAATTATTCAGAAGTGGAAAATCCGTGACCGAAATTGCGGCGATTCGAAATTTAACAACTTCAACCATTGAAAATCACCTGGCTCACTACATAGAGACCGGAGAGATCGGAATAAATGAGTTAGTAACACCGGAGAAAATAGGACAGATTGAAAAAGCTATTCAATTACACGGAGATTTATTGCCCGGTCTTCTTAAAAATGAATTAGGAGAAAATATTAGTTACGGCGAAATAAGAGCCGTGATTAATTATCTAAAGTTAAAGAACGCTTGAAGAAATTTCTCTCTTAAATAATCTATTGGGGCAAGGATGACGGAAGAATAAATAATTCTTCTGCCGCACTGCAAACTTCCGCATACTATCTTCCATGGAAATCCGTTTGAATTTGGATCGCTCTTTTAAGGAAAATTTTTAAATTGTAAGCATTGTCACAAATACGCAGTTGAGCATTTTAATTATTGACATTTATATCGGTAATCACTAATTATCAAAGTGAAAACTCGTATTTTTTGACAGATTTTTCTAAAAGCTATATTCTGAGAATTTAATGAAAAAGTTGTCTTTCATTATCTTTGTGAAACGGAATATTAAATCAGGAAATATTTACTTTTAAAAGATTTTTTTTGCCTACATCTTTTCAATCTCAATAAAAAACTTTGCCAAGTATTTATTTTATTTAAGTTAAAAAATAACTTCTATTTAGTCTGAAAGGAACATTACCATGAAAAAATTTTTACTCTTGGTTTCTGTTTTATTCTTCTCTCAAAATCTTTTCTCACAAATCAGCCTCCTTTATCCCAACGGCGGAGAAACCTTTATTGCAGGAATAACTGAAACCATTCGTTGGACAGCCAATGCAACAACTTCCGTACAAATAGATTACTCCATAGATAATGGCGTTTCCTGGACGACCATCACCCCCGCTACCTCTCCTGATGTTCTCTTTTACGATTGGACGGTTCCTAATAATTTGTCGACAACATGTTTGGTTAAAATAACAGATATAACTAACGGTGCTACTTCCGATGTGAGCGATCTTGTCTTTACCATTGCTGATAGTTCTCCAAACCCAATAACACTTGTCACCCCTAACGGCGGAGAATATTTTGTTGCCGGGACAACCGAGACAATTCGATGGTATGCTACTTCTATAACCTACGTTAATTTAGACTATTCCACAGACAATGGTTTATCATGGATAAATATTAACTCAGGAATATCTTCAATGTTCCCAATTTATAACTGGGAAATTCCCTCAACTCCCTCCGCAAGTTGTTTAGTAAGAGTATCTGACTTTAACAATGAAACCAACTTTGATCTGAGCGATGGGCTTTTCACGATTGAGGAAAATATAGCCAGCACCTTAACCCTTACTTATCCCAACGGCGGAGAAATCTTTTATAACGGTTCACAACAAGATATTACCTGGCTGAGCAGTAATGTCGGTTCGGTAAATTTATATTTCTCTCCCGATAGAGGATTAAACTGGTACTCGATTGCTTCAGATATTCCTGCTTCTATGGGAAGTTTTACAAGTACCGTTAATGCAGCTTCAACCACCAATGCTCTGGTTAGAGTAAGCGATGCAGCAAATGCTGCAATGTTTGATGAAAGCGACAGCGTTTTTACAATTATTGATACAACAAAAAATACAATAATTGTCTCCTCTCCGAATGGCGGTGAAAATTGGCAAAGTGGATCAACTCAGTATCTCGCCTGGACAAACACAAACATGACGGGTAATGTAAACATTGATTACACCACCGACAACGGAACTACATGGTTAACTGTTGCAACTGATCTCCCCGCGATGTATCCATCATTTATGTGGACTGTTCCAAATACTCCCTCTACTTCATGTAAAATAAAAGTGTATGACGCAAGTGATGCTTCTGTTTTTGACGAGAGTAACTCGGTTTTCACAATTACAACTTCAGCAACGGGAGGAGTTGTAGCCCACTATAATTTTAACGGCGATGCGAATGATGGTACCGGTAACGGACATGATGGAACAGTAAACGGTGCGCAGTTAGTTGCAGACCGTTTTTCAAATCCGAACAGCGCGTACTCCTTCCCCAATCCTTCAAGAATTGCTGTTCCACATTCTCCTGAGTTGAATTTTGCCGGAGGTAAATTTACTTTTACCGTTTGGATGAAACAGGAGGCAGGCAGCAACGCTTTCAATTGTATTCTTGGGAAAGATTACACACAAGAATTCGGATTCGGCACATGGGGAACGGACGGCACTGCTCCAACCTATCCACGTTTATTTATTTCCAATCACGAAACCCCTTCAAACTTTCTTTCTCCTCTTAACGTAGGAACGTGGTATCACGTTGCAGTAACATTTGATGATGCAACAGACCAGGTTCAATTTTTTGTTAATGGAGTTTTAAACGAAACGTCAACCAATACCGGCTCAATAACGGCAACAACTACAGAAATGGGAATTGGTTCTGACGGAAAATATTTTGACCAGTTTTCAGGAGTTCTTGATGACATAAGAATTTTTGATCATGTACTTACATCTACTGAAATTTTTTCAATCTATAATGATTCAGGAATTTTAGATCAAGTACTAGAATTAGAAACTCCCAACGGAGGAGAATATCTTGTTGCAGGAACAACCGACACCATTCATTGGTTCTCAAATTATTTAACACAAGTAAAGTTGGATTACACAACAGATTACGGCGCAACCTGGACAAACATAGTTGGCAGTCTGCCTGCAGAATATCCTTCCGGTTTTGCATGGGTTGTTCCAAACACACCATCAACATTCTGCAAGGTTAGAGTAACAGACATCAACGACCCGACAATGGTGGATGAAAGTGATAATGTGTTTACAATTAATTCCGGCAATGGATTTGATTCGATCTCGTATGGCGGCAAAATATATCACATAGTAAAAATTGGGACACAAACCTGGTTAAAAGAAAACCTTGATATTGGTACAATGATTTCCGGAACGCTGGAACAAACTGATAATCAGGCTATTGAAAAATATTGTTATAACGATGACCCGGTTAATTGCGATACCTATGGTGGTTTATATCAATGGGATGAAGCCATGCAATATAATTCAGTTACGGGAATGCAAGGGATCTGCCCGATTGGTTGGCACATTCCTGACGACAGTGAATGGAAAGTTTTGGAAATGTACCTTGGTCTTACTCAAGCAGAGGTAGATGCAACCGGATGGCGGGGAACAGATCAGGGAAATAAATTAAAGTCAATCAGCGGCTGGAGCAATCAGAACGGCACAGATGAAAGTGAATTTACCGCTTTGCCGGCGGGCTACAGATATTATTACAATCAGACCTTTTTAGGTCTGGGGGATAAATCGGATTTTTTAACATCCACAGGTTACGATGAGGCGGAAAATTGGACAAGAAGACTTTCCTCTGACTATACAAACATTTACAGATATCATTTTAATAAACAAACCGGTAAATCTGTCCGTTGTTTAAAAGATGAGTTCATGACAGCAACAATTGAACTTACTTCACCTAACGGTGGAGAAAACTTTTTTGCAGGAACAATTGATACTCTCCGCTGGAAAAGCAGCTACGCAACTACTTTAAATATAGATTACTCCATAGATAACGGAACAACCTGGACGAATATTTATTCCGCTATGCCTGCTGGTATTGGAAGCACCCCATGGTTAATTCCAAACACTCCATCAACAAGCTGCAAAGTAAGAATAGCTGATGCTGCCAATCCAACTATTTTTGATGAAAGCGATAGAGTGTTTACAATTAGTGATTCCATGTCGAACGGTCTTGTTGCCTACTACCCATTTAACGGTAATGCAAATGATGAAAGCGGAAACGGAAACAACGGGACAAACAATGGGGCGGTTCCCACTTTTGACAGATTCAATACTCCGAACAGCGCATTAAGTTTTGATGGAAATAACAATTTTGTTTTGGTTCCAAGCAGTTCGTCGTTAAATGTTCAAAACAGCATCACGTTATCTGCATGGATAAAAACCAACAATCCACATATTATTCAAGACGTTAATCCCGGGTCCATTATCGCGAAGCATGAAACCGTTCAAACGAGACAATATGATCTATTCTTTTACAGCACAAATTACGATTCACTTCATTTCGATTTAGTAGATCAACGCGATAATTTTTCTTCAGATGAGTATTTCTTCGCAACTTCAACACCAAGCGCTTCATATCGAAATAATCAGTGGCATATGGTTGTTGGAACATATGATTACAACACCGGTTTCTCTCAAATTTATATCGACGGAGCGTTAACTTCGTCTCGATATTTAGGACAAATTAATTTAATGAAATCAAATGTACCATTAACAATTGGTTGCTACTCAGAACAAAATTCAAATTTCAGAGGATTTTACCAAGGGATAATTGATGATATCCGTATTTATGATCGCTCATTGTCACAACAAGAAATCATGATGCTTTATTATGAAAAAGAATATGTTCCTATCTCACTTACCCTAATAACTCCCATTGGTGGTGAAGTTTTTCAGGCAAATTCACTTGTTCCGATTGAGTGGAGCGCCAGTAATGTAAACAATTTCAGTTTAGAATTTACTTCTGATAACGGTGCAAGCTGGTCTCTGATTTGCGATACGCTTACCGCTGCTTCAACCGGTTTTCTCTGGTACGCCCCCGATATTGAAAGTAACATGGTAAGAGTTAGAATTTCAGATAAAAATAATCCCGCCCTTTTTGATGAGAGCGACAGCAATTTTACCATTACAAACAAAATAACGCAGTACATTCCTCTTTTCTATTCCGGATGGAATATGATTTCATTTTATGTTCAACCTTTGCCAAATTTACCGCGCGATGTATTTCCTTCACCGCTGGTGCTTCAAGTAAAGACGGAACTACAATCATTTGATCCTGCTTTGCCCGAATTCCTCAACACACTGAAAAGCGTATACGCATCGCAAGGATACTTAGTTAAAACTGATTCTGTTGAACATTCATTTCCGGTAATAGGAGATCATTTTTATCCGGCGGATGGAATAAATTACCGCGCCGGTTGGAACTTGATGAGCTATTATTATTCTTATGGAGAATCTGTCTGGTATGCATTTGAGCCGATCATGACTTCCGTTGAAGAAATTAAAACGTTAACGAGTTACTACAATCCGCTTGGTTCCCCTGAGACAAACACTCTCTATACACTTGAACCGGGAGAGGCATACTGGCTGCGCTTGAAAAATAATATTGACGGGTATGTGCTTCCTTCCCCGCAGGCGATCATGCCAAAGAAACATCAAACCACCGGGCAAAAACTTATGGCTGATCTTCCCTGGAAATTGAAAGGATATCCGCAAAGTACCGTTGCAATATTTACTGTAACATCGGATGGAAAACCGGTACCTGCCGGAAGTGTAGTTGCAGCGTTCGTCAACGGAGAATGCAGAGCGATAAGTGAAGTTAAACTTAACTCCGAAGGAAATGCGTTTGCTACTTTAGTTATCAACGGAGATAAAGAAGAAGAAGTTTCGTTCAAGATATTCGATGCGAAGAAAAAAGAAGCGTTCGGTTCAAATCTAAAAATGAAAACAAAACCGGGCACAACGATCGCCGGAATACAAGAACTTCCGTTCACGTTTGTAACGGGAGTAGAAGACCCGATTTTACCAACAACAACAACTTTAATGAACGCGTATCCTAATCCGTTCAACCCGGAAACAAGAATACGCTATTCGTTGAATAAGGATCAGCATGTTAGCTTAAAGATTTATGACGTTCTTGGAAAAGAAGTTATCACCTTGGTAGATGATACTAAAAATGCCGGCTATTACGAAGTTTCATTTGATGCAAGCGGATTACCAAGCGGAATTTATTTCTACCGGATGCAATCTGGAGATTATGTCTCGGTTAAAAAACTTTTGTTGTTGAAATAAAAGTTTGCGTCTCGGCGCGAATAAATTGGAATCAGATAGTTAGTAAAAATATAATAGAATGGATGAATGAGAGCGAATGGATGAATGTTATTCATTCAGTCATGCATCCATTCAATCAGGCAAAGATGATTTTGTTCTAACTTAACCAGGTTAGCTAGTATGTAAAAATCCGGCGGCGGAGTGAGATCAATTATGTCTGTGGTTTAACCGGATAATATTTTTGAAGCACTCATAAAAGATGGAATGAAAAGAGTAGTAAATAATTTATAGTCTCTTTGCGTCTTCGCGACTTTGCGCGAAACAATTTTGATTGCAAAGACGGAAAGAATGTAAAGCAATGAAGTTTAATCAGAAGGAAATAATTATGAAAAAGCTGATACAATCAATTAGCTTGTTGTTGATAAGCACGGCAGTACTTTCTGCACAACCCAACTGGAACCCGGTGATTTACACCAACAGCACTACACTGTATGCGAAAGTTACTATCAACGGATTGCCCGCTCAAACAGGTGATAAAGTAGCCGCTTTTGTTAACGGTGAATGCCGCGGAGTTTCCGATGTTGTCACTAACGCGAATGAAGGTTATGTTACCCTGCTTATCCAGGGAGAATCTGCCGAAGAAAATGCTTCCTTCAAAATCTGGAGTGAAAGTAATGATGTCGTTTATTTTGTTAATAAATTCGTTTGGACAAATCCAGGTAACACCATCGGAACACCCCCCGACTATTTCTTAATTGAAGGAAATGGTCCAGACTGGAAACCGGTGATCTACACAAATAGTACAACATTGTACGGAATCGTTACGATAAATAATGTTTCTGCTCAACCCGGCGATGTAGTCGGCGCATTTGTGAATGGTGAATGTCGCGGAAGAGAAAAAGTTATCATGAATAACGATACTGCTTACGTTACGATGCTCATTCAGGGAGAAGCAGTTGAAAACGTCTCTTTCCTAATTTGGCAGGCGAGCAGCGTGAAAGCACTTCTCGTTCCAAAACACATTTCTTCCGATCCTGGAGGAACAATTTCTTTGATCAACATAAACGCAGTCAACGGATTGGTAGCCTTCTATCAATTCAACAATAATTTAATTGACGAAACAAAAAATGGATTTGATCTTTTTGGCGGCGGTTTAACCTTTGTTAAAGATAGATTTAACACTCCAAATACATCAGTTGCTTTCGATGGTTCTACAAGCCAGGCGGAAGTTTCCAATTCCTCTTCACTTGATTTCCGCAAAAACGGATTTACCATTTCTACATGGGTAAAATACAGCAGCAATGGTAA
>Ga0210032_1000565_pt1 | contig 26248 bp, 19 predicted proteins | sample CryGeyCG2114_250_2_FD_185458 | JGI IMG/M metagenome (GOLD analysis project Ga0210032, IMG submission 185458) | Groundwater microbial communities from aquifer - Crystal Geyser CG13_big_fil_rev_8/21/14_2.50 (SPAdes) (version 2) | ecosystem: Environmental > Aquatic > Deep subsurface > Groundwater ... | reverse complement strand
GGTGATTTCGGAGCTCAATACTGAGCCTGCACGTTCCTCTGTCAACGCTTAACCCCTGACCTTACGGGCAACGGCTCATGACTCTAGGTCTCGGCGGATAGTTAATCCTTACCGAGTAGAGGAATTTCACCTCCAATCTTCTGCCGATTTATCTCGGCGCTCTGTGTGTCCAGCAAATCTTAGGGAAAAATTAAAATGCTCTTGCCCTGCACAATCGCTGAATTCACCAATATAATCGGAGAAATTTCTTGCTAACCTCTTGGGAATAGCTCAGAATTTATACTACATCGTTAGTAAATAAGAATGAGTCTGATTATTAGCACTTTATTCTTGGGGAAATTTATAATTCAATGGTGTTTGCTCCACTTTAAAAATAAAACACTCCTTTTACAATTGAAACTAACTGGTATTTTCCATAGCAAAAGAGGATTTATAAAATGACTGCTCAACGTTCGCTGATAATTGCATTAAGCTTGTTATCATTGTGTTTACCCTTTCATTTACAAGCAAAAGACTCAAAAACTATTGATCTTAAACCCCTAGCTTTCGAACAGCTTCAAGGGACTCAGGTTCAATTTTTCCTGAAACAGAGCGTATCAAATTCGACTCTGAGCATTTCAGGCCCTAGCGGCTATTATGTAGAAAAATCATCTAAAACAGACGCACCTTCTGTGAGCCTAGAAGATTTTGGTCAATTGGAAGATGGTCTTTACAAATACCAACTTAGTGCCGCGACTTCTGAAGAAATGACGATTCGAGATAACTTAGATAATGGTCGAGGTGAAAATGCCCGTAAAACTGTTAACAAACCCATCTATCAAAGTGGTGTGTTTAGAGTAGTCAATGGACAAATTGCCCATTTCTCTGATGAAAATGAACCTGTTTCAAGACAAGATAAGTAAGGAGTTGCACTAATGAAATTTCAAAACAAAAATATCAGGCCCCTTTTAAGTGCATTAATTGCAGCTCTTTCTATCAATGTCGCAAATGCAGATCAAGTGATTGCAGATGACCTGATTGTACAAGGCAGCAACTGTATAGGAATTGACTGTGTCAATAATGAATCCTTTGGATTCGACACTCTACGCCTTAAAGAAAACAATCTGAGAATTACAGCGGTTGATACGAGTAGTAGTGCTAGTTTCCCAACGAATGATTGGCAAATTACGTTTAATGACTCAGCCGATGGTGGTCAAAACAAATTTTCTATTGATGATATTGATGGCGGTAAAACGCCCTTTACCATAGAAGCAGGTGCGCCAAGTAATTCATTATATGTAGATTCGTCCAAGAATGTTGGATTGGGGACTAGCACTCCTGCACTTAACTTACATATTTTAGACGGCGATACACCTGCAATGAGATTAGAACAAGATAGCAGCTCAGGATTTACAGCTCAAATTTGGGATGTTGCGGGTAATGAGGCTAACTTTTTTATTCGTGATGTAACCAATGGTTCAAAGCTCCCTTTTAAAATTATCCCTAATGCGCCAACGAACTCCTTATACGTAGCTAGTAATGGGAATATTGGACTTGGCACTGCTTCTCCTGCAGCTTCACTACACGCTAAAAGAACAGATGGAACAGCTTCACTTAAAATCGAAGAAACTTCAGGCACTGCAGCAGTGAGAGAGTTAGTATCTCTCGTCAATAACGGTGGTTCCTATATAACAATGGAAAATACCAGCGTTAACAACACTTGGTGGATGACCCATGAAAATCGCGCTCCAAATGGATACCTCATTACTAACTCAGTAGGCGGCGTACAATTCCGCTTAAATCCAAATGGAAACTTAACTATATCTGGTTCAATTTTCACCAACGGTGGAACCTGTGGTAGTGGCTGTGATGCAGTCTTCGATGATAAACATAAAATTGAATCTATTGAAGAACATGCCAACGAAATGTGGAAAAATCATTACCTACCTTCTGTTGGACCAACGATTGAAAACACGCAAATAAATCTTAGCGATAAAACAGGTAGAATGCTAAATGAATTAGAAAAAGCACATATCTACATTGCAGATTTAAATACCGAAATCCAACAAAAGGATGCAAAAGTTGAAAAGCTCATTAGCCTTGTCACTGATCTAGAAAGACGATTATCTAAATTAGAAAACAAATAGGATATTTGTTTATTCTTTTCAAAAAGGTTACTAGTTCTAGTAACCTTTTGTTTTATAGTGTTTCAATTCGTCCCCTATTTCAATTAGAATAGATTCTTTGATTCTAATTATCCGTAAAACCACATGATAAATTCAGTCACTCCTAGTATAGAATTTAGAATTCCGATTAGTGCAAATGAACAATACATGCACATGCTTCAATTTCTTTTAGTGTCAATTGAATTACATGGTGGTGAACTGGCTAAATCAGCTCATTTTGTAATTTCCGTCGTAGAGACACCCCAAAGAGAAACCTCTATAAAGAGAACCCCTGGTTATTAAAATACTCTATTGATATTAGATGGGTTAACCAAGGTATATTCAAAAAATATGAATATGATGGAACAGGATTGGATAGATTTTATATAAAATCCAAAGCTGATATTATTGTTTTATGTGACGCAGACTTGTTAATTGCAGGTAACTTTGATGATGTATTGATACGCTCATATAAAGAAAACGTCCAACTTGGCTTTATTGCTCATGTTTCACCATTTAACGGCCAGGCTCTGAATGAACATGATGGATATGGATGGTGGAGTAAAATCTTTGCAGAAGCCAAACTCCCTCTCCCAGAGTTTAATCAAACCCATACAGGCTGGGGTATTTTGGGTTCAACTGAAGACATAAGCAGAAAAATGACACCATTTTACTTCAACTATGGATTTATCGTTTCCCCACGTAAGTACATAGAACAAATGGGAAAGACATATGAGCAAGATATCTGCCACGTAGAAAATGTAATAGACACTTGGTTCAAATCACAAATTGCCAACACTCTTTCTTATACAAGACACAATATACCCTGTGCAACAATCTCTTTAAATTACAACTATCCACTCCATATTTCGGAAGAAGCTTTCAGAAAATTAAATGTGGCTGAAAATGGTCAAAATCAACCTAAAGATATTAAGATCTTCCATTATCTAGGCGATGGTGAATTTAACAAAACCGATTTCATCTCACAAGAATCACTTAATTTGGCTTTAAAACGCCCTCCGCTGAGTAAAAGTGGTGAGGAATTTAAAAAAATACTCGGAGATGTTTACAAAACAATAAACAACACTTCAGTCATATCAAAAAACGACATCTCAGCACCTCCAACTTATATACTCTGTGGCATAAGAAGAACTGGCACCACGCTATTAAATGCAATATTCTCTTCATCAAGCGCTTGTAACAAGCTAGGTCAAGAAGCTCAATTTTTAACAAGAATACTTGAGTCCTATCAATGGAGTGAAAATAACTATGATGACTTTGGCCGCTCTTTCTTTTCAGAGAAGAATTCTCTGAAAGAGTTTTACCATGTTGCAATAACAGATTTGCTCCATCGTATTTCCAATTTTACCACTGCCTCTACATTAATCTTAAAAAATCCGGAGCTTTCATTTGTCCTCAATGAAATAAATGATACTATCCCGCATGCTCATATATTTGCAACTATTAGAGATCCAAGAGATCAAATAGCATCAGAATTAGAAGTGGGAGCTAGAAGAGTCTCTATGGGTATAATTGACAATAACTATACTCAAAGAAATATAGATGCTTATATTCAAAGTTATTTGAAATATATAACTCCTTTGTTGAGCTTTAAAAATATCATGCCTTCAAAAATTCATTTTCTTAAATATGAAGATTTGATTCTGAATACAAAATCAATTATCTCTGATCTTGAAATAATTACAGGTTTGGAAATTCCTTTTTCTATCGATTCAAGATGGGAAAATGTTTCTGAACATGCAGCCCTACATATTGGCCCATCATCAAGCAAACACTACGATTCTCCGATATCTTCTGAATCGGTTGGACGTTATACTAAAGATTTGACCATAGATGAATCAAATAAAATTGAAATCAAAATGCGTGATATTATGAATTTATTTAATTATCAATAAAAGACTGTATAAAATATGATTTCAATCATGCAACCATATTTTTTTCCATACATTGGTTATATCCAAATGGTATGCCAATCAAATATATTTGTACATTATGATGATGTCCCCTATATTAAGCAAGGTTGGATAAATCGTAATAGAATTTTAATTAACGACAATCCAAGTTATTTTACTTTACCATTAACTAAAGCCAGCTCAAACAAAAATATAAATGAAATATATCTTGATGAAGAAAAATTCAATCGTTGGAAGGTTAAATTTATAAAGACTATTGAACAAAATTATTCACAATCCCCTTATCTAAAAGAAACAAAACAAATGATATATGACGTCATTAATACTTCATCATTAAAGCTATCAGATATTTCAGAAGATAGCATTGAAACTTGTACTCGCGCACTAGATTGCGAGACACAATTTATTAAAAGTTCACAAAGTTTTTCAAATATAAAAACCAATAGCAAACAAAGAATTTATGATATCTGTCACTCAATGAAGAGGTATCAGTATGTAAATGCAACTGGTGGCTCAATTTTATATACTAAGGAAGAATTTCAGGAAAATGGCATACATTTGTTTTTCATAGAAAGTAACTTGCAAAGTGTTTTAAAGAATCACTTTTATATGTCTATACTAGATGTTCTTTTAACCTATGGTTTAGAAAGAACGAGATCGTTAATTAAAGAGTATCGCCTTATATGAAAGCTATAGGTGGATTTTTACCTTATGATACATTGTTCTCAGAGAAATCTACTTCATTAAAAAATAAAATAATGTTAAGTAGTGGAAGATCTAGCCTTTATGTCATATTAACAACAACCAAGCCATCTAAAGTCTATTTACCATACTATATCTGCGATGAAATCTTGCGTCCATTACAATACCTAAACATCAACTTTGAATTCTATTCAATAAATAAATCACTTGAAATAAATTCTTTACCTGAATTAAAACAAGATGAATATTTTCTTTATGTAAATTATTTTGATCTAAAACCAGAATATATAAAAATATTATACTCTAATTATAAAAGTAATTTAATTATTGATAATACACAAGCATATTTCTCCAATATTGGTTGTCCTACTTTTTCTTTCAATTCAGCAAGAAAGTTTTTTGGTATTCCAGATGGTTCGGAGCTGACTTCACCTGAACAAGTTATTTTGACAGAACTTCCAGAAAACCAACCTTCAACTGAATACCTAAAAAATAAATCTGAAGGTAATCATGATTTAGCATTTATTCAGTATAGAGCATATGAAGATCAAATTAGTTTTCATCCAAGAAAAATATCAAGAATTAGTAAAAATATATTACAAAAATTAGATTATAATCAAATCTCTACAAGAAGAAAATCAAACTATCAGATAATCAAAAACAATCTTGAGAACCTAAATGAGTTATCACTAAATTTTGACATGAAAAATGATGTCCCACTGTATTATCCATTTCTAGTTAAATCTCATACACTAAGAAAAAAACTACTTTCTAAAAACATATTTACCCCCATTCTCTGGGATGATGTTATAGCTAGAAATATTAGCAATTATCGTTGGGAGAAATATTTAGCTACGAACTTAATACCATTACCTATTGATCAACGCTACGATTCAGATACAATAAATGATATGTCACAACTAATTTTTGAGTTAACTACAGCATGAAAACTTACTGGAAAAATTACTGGGATAACCACGTAAAGACAGTTGATAATCAAGATAAATTTTCACAAGTATTGAGAGTGAAAGAAGGAAAACCGCAATCAAATGAGGATTTTCAAAAAAGCATTCAGCATGTAATCAAGCATTTGGATATCAACGAGAATTGCAAAGTACTTGATCTTTGCTGTGGAAATGGGTTGTTTAGCAATCAATTTCAAAAATTAGGATGCAATGTTGTTGGTGTAGATTTTTGTTCCAAGCTTATTGAAACAGCCATTGCTCAAAATGACAAATCAATTCATTTTATTCAATCTGACGTGTTAAACGTTAGTTTAGAGAACAATACTTTCGATCGAGTTCTACTGGCAGCTGCGCTTCAACACTTCTCAGAGTCTGAAATAATTCAATTATTTGACACAATATTTAATGTCTTAAAACGCAATGGTAAATTATTAATAACTGACATTTTGAATCAGGATAAAATATGGAATTTTTATAACACTATCGAAAGAAAGAATGCATATTTCACGAATAAGCAGCAAAATACTCCAATACTTGGTACATGGTTAAATACTCAATGGCTCGAGGAGCTAGCCATGTACTCTAAATTCAGCAGAGTTGAAATCATCACTCAACCACCTGAATTTATTTATTCACATTATCGTTTTGACTTGCTTTGTGTAAAATAATGGGGAACTAATAACTAGAGATCATACCAACTTCTGATGCATAGAAACCCAGTTTTTCTCATTCAGATTGCGGAAGAAAGTAAACTCAGTGTGGAGTTTAAATGTTGGAGAATATTCGAAAATGGGTACTAGATATTGAACTTTATTCTAAATTAAATCTACGCAAGCTAAAAATTTAAGGGTTCCACTTCACGAATTTTCTAGTTTGATCTAATTGCACCTATTTGCAGGAAATTTTTATAGGTATCTAGCTGAAAATTTCGATTTCATAAAAATATATAAGAAATATTTTTTACAACAGCATTCAGTTTTCTATGCTAAAAGTTGACCATAATCAAAAATAGGATTACGGTCAACTAAAGTAGGCCACTTCAATCACCCTTGATCTTGGTTCGAATGAAAATTGAAACCAATAAAATCTCTCATAATTCAATAGAAAGCTAACTAATACTCATTAATCCTTTCAGTTAGAGTATTTTGACTGTTAAGGAACTACTGGTGTTATAATTTGAAGATTCATTATTTTTGGTGCAGTTATCCCCAAGGAGCCCAGTATATCTGCACAGCCAAAAGTCACGATTCTTACTTTTGTGCCATTCAAACTTGCCGACAATGCAGCAGCATAAACTTCTTTAGCTGCAGCAGAAGCTGAATCGATAATAGCACGATCACTTAAAGTGCAGCCTTCTGAAGTACCATAAGAACCCGAAATATAAATGGCATGTTGGCCACCCTCTCTCGTTTCAATAGAAGTAATATATGTATTAGCGACTACAGAACTAATGCCTACAGAAAATGCATCGTAGTACGCCTTATCTCTCGAATAAGCCGTACCTGCGATTGACAATAATGCCACTGCTAATAAAGTTTTAATGATTTTCATGTTCCATTCTCCAAGTTAATATTATTACTCCGATACTTTCAAAATTATATCAGAATTTAGTTGTGTTGTATGTTCGTTACTCTCAGGTGTTAAATTATTTGTTTTTTCTAATTCCTTAAGTTCACTACCTAACCTCTTATTGGAAAAACAATAATTTTATTGTTTTTCATTTTTAACACTTTAAAATCTGCCAAACTATTTAAATACTCTTGTAAATTAGTCACTCCATTACTATTGATATCATCACTGGCATCATTCACGAATGGATCTAAGCTATGTTGAATTTCCCATCCATCAGGCATACCATCGCTGTCTGTATCTGAGTCGGGAAGATATGTGATCACTATATGAGTTGGAGAACTGGTCACGACCTCTTGGTTGCCTGCGATATCAGTATAACTTGCTTCTACTGTGAGGGTTTTCCCGATCTCGGAACTTGTTAATAGATAAGTGCTACCCGTCCCAATTGTGGAACCATTCGCTTTCCAGGTATAAGTGATCTCCCCTAATCCATCAATATCTGCGATAGTATCATTAGCAGTGAGTATTTGAGTGTCTATAGTGTATCCTGAAATGGTGACAGTGCCTGTAGGTAAGTGATTACAAAATGCAGGCACGCTATAGCTGATGCCCCAGCTATTTAATGTGCCCACATCAGCAGCCCCATTATCACTGATTTTTAATGTCCATGTTCCATTTAATGTTTCACCATCCCAAGCAGAAAAATTATCTACTGGTGATAATGTTGTAGGATAAATACCATTAACATCATTTGCACTATCGCTGCCAGAAACTGCCTTTAATTGTACTTCTGTGCCAGTTGGCGACACTAAACTGATTTTGATATCGCCACGAAATGGATGAGTAATATTCACAGAGACAATGAGCTTTGAAGATTGAATCGAGGTTGTTGCACCACTGATCACAATATCTGATGTAATACCTGTAGAGTTGTTATCTGGGATGGATGCTGCGGGCGTAACACTATAGTCTGTTGAACTGCTGACCCCTGTTGGTAGCACCAGATTTAAATAATCAGTTTTAGAACCACTGTTTTGGTATTCCATTTTTAAAGATAAATCAATATCAGCGCCACAAGTATGAGAGCTTGGCACTGTGAAGTTAAACAATGTTGAGTTGCTTCTTTGACTACTCGCGGCCATATCAGGGTACGCACTTTGACTGGTATTGAGAATAACTCCAGATGTCACAGCAGTCATTGTGGCTGTGACACTGCTAATTGTTGCAGCGCCTGCATTTGTTAATGGAACTTCCATTGAGACTGTTTCACCGGGATCTATAGCATTATTATTACCCTCTCCAGTTAGAGCTATTGTGCCTACAGTTAGAGGTGAGTTGAGTATATTGACTTGAGCAAATTTCTCATAAAACACTCTAGCATGAGAGCCAGATGGAAAAAGTGTGGCGGCAGCTTGAACTGTGGATAAAGCTAACTGTGGCATAGTAACCCCACTACCCAATCCAAAGTGTGACTCTAAAATAATTTGATCAACCTCTGATCGTGGCACGCCATCGGCCATCAATGTCACCAAACTTTGAAATAAGGGGGTTGACCACAGTTCATCTCCTAAAACTCCACCGACTGTTGTATGTGCACCATAAGTACTGGCTGAATCATATTGAAAACTAGTTTGATTCATCACACGACCTGCCCAGCAAGCATTATGTCCATCCCAGCTAAAGGCCCATTCTGGATGAAATGATTGACCATTCGTGGTGCTATAGCTATATGAACCAGCCCAATAATCACCAAAACCTTCACCCATGGCACCAGTGTCACCACCAGTCCAGTTATAATTGATATCATGTTGAATACTGTGACCATACTCATGCAATATCACATCTACATCTTCATTATCATCAACACAACCATGGCCAAAGGCCAGTATATTGGTGCCTGGAACAAAATGTGAATTATCATCACCATTAACACCATCGGTATCAACAGAAATAGGGCCTTCTTGAATTCCAGTTGAACCAGTGAAACCTAAGGACTGAATATAACGCTGATTTTGATCAATATGAAAATAGGTATTCGCATCATTAAATGCATTGTTTCCTCGAGTAAATGATGACCAGTCTCCATCAGAAGTGGTACTAGGTGCATCCGTAGGTGCTTCTATTTCAGCAATTTTAACCCATGGGCCGTCTAGTGAATAAGTACTGCCGTTTAAGGTAATATCCAGTAAAGTTTTACTGATATAAGCTGAGGTGAAATTTGAGCCAGCATCAGTATCTTCCATGGTATCATTTTGCAACCTAGTACGCGGATCGGGATCAAAAACTTTGGCACTCCCGTTCACTGTGGATAGCGCTGAAATGAAGTCAACACTTGGTTTTTTGATTAATTGTGCTTCCTCAAATTGAGTAAGTGCTATTTTGAAAGGAATATGTTTAGGTGATTTGAGAGCTGGCAAAGTTTTCCCGCCAAAACCGTAAGTATTCCTGGTTGGTTTAATGGGTAAATCATTTCGAAAGGCACGTACAACTTTACCTGTATTTACATCCACATAGGCTTTCCAACTTGCACTGGGATTTGAAGCAAAAAGATTTACTCTGTAGACTAATCTAAAATTTAATCCTTCATTAAGATAAACCAATTGAGATTTTGGTTGTGACAGAAGCTTTCCTTCAATCTGTACATAATCCCACAATGCTTCAATAGCAGCTTGTTTATTAATATTAGCTTTAAGTTGTCTTGGAGGGCTATTAGTTTCAGGATAAATATCGTTATAAACTTTATAAATCTGATGTGTTTTTTTATCCAAACTCACCACGATTTCTGCATTTTCAACATCTATACCATGAATTTGCTGTTGAAAATGAAAATGCGTGCCAATTAATGAATCTTTGACTTTATTTAAATAAAGATTAGATAAATCCTTGGCTAAACCATAGGTAGTAGCATTTTGTTCCAAATAGACCTTAGCTTGGTGAAGTGCATTTTTGCTAGCTAGCCTGCCAATTTTGGAAGAACTGGAAGGAATTATCACCAGCTGAGGCGTTGTACGATAATCTTTATGCAATACCACATTCTCTGCCAGTTCTTTAGCAGCAACAGAAAACGACTGAATGAATGCCATGCAAGCCAACACTAATCCCAAATTTTTTTGTAAAGTAACTTTGTTATACATACCTAAAACTTTCCAAACTGGTTAATAGGCAACCAGTGTAGCCCAAAAAAATCGAATAAATATGTAATATTCTCATTTTCCCTCTTGTGGATAAAATTCTTCCACTTTAAATAAATAAGGCATCAGGCCCATAAATATTGATTACGAATTGAATAATCCTACACTCTAATCAAGGGTACAGAATACATTAAATTAATGTTCATAATGATTTATCAAATCACTTAATCTAGATTTAAAATCCAAAGTGTGCAGAAAATATGCAGTTCGATAATAAAATCAGATTTGCTCAAACACAAATATCAGGTTTTAGTTTGGCTTTCAAATCATAGACAGCGTTTTATCAATGGCACTTAACTCGCAATATGGTGTATTTATTATCACTAGGAAGCACACCCAAACATTTATTGAATACATGGGGATCGCTTCCCAGTTGATATTCGCGTAAATTAGTGCGCCCGTCTGCGTCGGGATCTAGGTTGGCATCATTGATTAATGGCTCCAGATTATGGCTAATTTCCCAACCATCGGGTATTCCATCGCTATCCGTATCTGCTACATTTGCCCATGTACCCGCTAAAAACTCTTGCAGATTTGTTAATCCATCATGATCTAAGTCCCCTGCCGCATCATTTACAAAACGATTAAGACCATTGGCGCTTTCATAACCATCTAGCATGCCGTCAAGATCAGTATCTAAATCAATACTGATTTGACTGATGCTAGGTGTTAATATGGTGGAAAGAGATTTTAATTCGGCTTTCCAAAATAAAGCATCCGTTCCAGCATCTGGAAAGGTGAAAGTGGTACCTGATTTAACTTGATACCATTTGTTGCCACCATTATTGGATAAATAATATTGAATATTTGTGTTTCTTTTATCAACAACATTAGAGGTTTCAAGCGCGGTTAAACGTACAGATAGCATATTGGTTTCACTTGCATTAACTTTCAATGATTCAACCATGCCTTGATCAATTCGATGCATCCCTTGATAGTATACTTTGTTTAAGCCAGTACGATTGGCCGTTATGATGTCGAGATCGCCATCGCGATCAATATCAGCAACAATTAAATCATTGGTGTTATTGCTCTCTTTACCAAGAGCACTGCTTATGGATAAAAAGGCACCAGAACCGTTATTTAACCAAATGAGATTCTGGCCAACACTGACACCTAAAATAATATCCAAATCTCCATCTTCATCTATGTCAGCCATTCGAATGGCTCGACTATCTTTTGAGCCACCATCAATATCCATTCCAGAAAAGACAAAACTAAAAGTGCCTGTACTGTCATTGAAATAAATTTTGCTTGTCTGTGTATGATTGGCAACAACGAGATCTAAAAATCCATCTTGATTCATATCCGCAACGTCAATAGCCTGTGTTGAATCGGAGTCTGGGCCTATATCTTGAGAAAAGGTAACAAAACTCGCGCTCCCATTATTTAGGTGTAGTTTGTTTTTCTGTCCCGAGTTACCAAAAACGACGTCCAACAAACCATCCCTGTTAAAATCGGCCATTTCAACTGCTGTGCTATTATCTGTTGCTGTTCCAATATCAGTGCCAGTCGAAGAGAAAACGCCACTTCCATTATTCAAATACAATTTGTTCCTTTGAGAGAAATTAGAAAATACCAGATCCAGATCGCCATCCTTGTCAATATCACCAACAGCGACTCCAGTGCTATTATCTGTTTCAGAACCGATATCTACGCCTGTCTCTGAAAAATATCCAAAGCCTAGATTGAAATATATTTTATTAGTTTGTCCTTGATTAGAGACGATCAAATCCAAGTCACCGTCCCCATCAATATCCGCTAGAACCACGCCAGTTGTTGTATCCATTTCACTTCCGATCGCTGTGGATGTAGTGGATAAATTAGTGCCGTCATTTAGATAAAGTCGGTTAAATCCATTCCAATTTCCTGCCACTAAATCCAAATCACCATCATTATCGACATCACCTAATACCAATGAGGTTGTAGCTTCGGCCACTGTATCGATATTTTTAGGAAGCTCAAAACCTCCATTACGAATTCCTCCAAATAAATACAGTTTGTTTTTATGTGAAAAATTATTTCCGCTGACAGCATCCAAATCGCCATCTCTATCTAAATCAGCTATAACAATAGCACGTGTATTATCGGTATCTGCCCCTAAGTTTTTGCCTTTGGTAGAAAAACTGGCAAGGCCATTATTCAGATAGTATTTATTGGTTTGTCCATAATTTCCTGACACCACATCCATATCATCATCATTATCTATATCAATCAGTTGAATAGATAAACTATCGTCCACATCAGTCCCCACATTCACACCAGTTGAAGAAAAGGTGCCTCCGCCAGTATTGAGATAGTATTTATTCTCCACTCCCCAATTCGCCACAACAATATCAGGTCGGCCATCTAAATTAATATCACCAATACTCAGGGCAAAGGATGGTTCCATTTCCGTACCTATATTGTTTCCTGATACTGGAAAAGTCCCATCACCCTGATTGAGATAAATATGATTATTTTGACTATCATTTACTTCAACAATATCTAAATGACCATTTTGGTTTATGTCGTAGAGTTGGATGGCGCGAGTTTCTGAATTTGTTGCACCAATATTCGTGGCGGGCGTTTGAAACACACCGCTGCCATTATTGTAATAGAGTTTATTTTGACCCGAGTTACCTGAAATTAAATCTAAATCTCCATCGTTGTCCACATCCCCAAGAAAAACAGCATAGGTGGTACCATTATCAGTTCCTATACTAATTCCAGATGGTTCAAAACTAGCCGCCCCACTATTTAGGTATATTTTATTAACCCCAGCATTACCCGCAATAATATCAAGATCACCATCGCCATCAATATCACCAACAGCCAGGGACCATGTGGCATCAGCATCCAAGGAAATAAATGTACCATTCACAGGAAAGTTTCCCATGCCATCATTAGAATAGAGTAGGTTTTTACTACTGACATTCGAGGTCATCACATCCAGATCACCGTCACCGTTCATATCCGCAATAACAACTGCCGTCGTATCAATCACATCCGCAGAGAGATCACTCCCGGCACTTGAAAAACCACTGTCACTATTAGGAATCGTGCCATTTAAATAGCTTTTATTGGTTTGATTAGTTCCATTACCTGCTACCAAGTCATCATCACCATCTGCATCTAAATCAGCAGCTAATACCGCAAAGCTGAGATCAGTTTCGCTGCCAATAGTTTGTCCAGATGAGGGAAATCCAGACGTTCCATTGTTGAGGTAAAGCTTGTTGGCACCACTATTGCCGGCAATAATATCTAAATCACCATCCACATCCACATCCGTTAATACCATAGATTCCGTCGTATCTGTTTCACTACCTATATTTGTACCTGTAGTTGAAAAACTTCCCTTAGCATTATTGAAATACATTTTGTTGGTCTCAACCAGATTTCCAACGATTACATCCAAGTCACCATCTTGGTCAAGATCTGACAATTGCAGAGAGGAAGTATGATCAGTCTCTGTTCCAATAACAGCTGCCGTTGTTGAAAACCCTGAGCCTGTATTTAAATAACGCTTATTGGTTTGCCCATTATTGCCTATCAGCAAATCCAAATCGCCATCTGCATCTATATCGGCAAGCTGAACAGAGGAGGTGTTATCAGAAGCTAAACCCAAAGATACACCCGAAGCAAAGCCTCCTGCGCCATCGTTTATATAAAGCTTGTTGAATCCATTATTACCCTCTACGATATCCAGATTGCCATCAGCATCTATATCTCCCACAGCAATAGAAAGCGTATTATTGGACCCCGTACTAAAACTGATACCTGTTGATGGAAACACGCCTAAACCATTATTGAGATAAAATTTGCTGCTTTGAGTTGCTGTACTATTGCCTACTATAACGTCGAGATCACCATCGTTATCCAAATCAGCTAATTGGATTGCCATTGACGTATCAGTTTCAGAGCCAATCGCCACACCTGAGGTAAGAAAATGCCCAGTCCCATCATTGGTATAGAGTTTATTGGTTGCACCAAATTGAGCGATCACAATATCCAGATCACCGTCTCTATCCACATCACCCACAGCAATACCACGAGTGATAGTCGTTTCGTCACCTAAATTAGTGCCCGCAGTAGCTGCTGTGGGAAAATGATGTTGCCGATTTTGCCAAGCCAAAAATACCTGTTTCTGTTGGGTCGACCAATACGCATGAGTGGTCGAGGCATTCATCAGTGTTTGACTAGAAAAATCTTCCTTAAAGGGCAAACCCGCAGTTGCGGCAAAAATATTAAAAGTGGAAACAGAGATGCAAAAACACCAGAAAAGTGTCACTTTCCTGATTGAAATTTGAGTTTGAATAAACATGAAATCCCCTCATAACCATGTTTACGTTCAATCTACAGAGCAATTAACAAAGGAGATACAAACAATTGAGTGTATTGATGAGCGTAGAAACAAAAGCCTAATAAACTTTATTTTTAGTAGCGGTTGTTATACCAAAAATAGGGTTATTAAACAACCTCAAAAAACGGCACGAGAAGATATGGCAGAAGATATATACCCGTGCTACCTCTCTAAATACAAAGAATATTAATCTTTTCTTGTTTATTTTTGATTGGAAAGCAGGTTTCAGGGGATGAGCTTTTGACAAACTCCATATTTAACAAAAGATTAGGCGAACCTGTTAGGTCTGAAATATGATCGGGATTAGCATGATCAACCAATGCACTAGTGACTTGAGCTGGCGTTGCTGTGGGATGCAGTTGTAAGTACAAAGCTGCTGCGCCCGCCACATGAGGCGAGGCCATTGACGTCCCGCTAATGGTTGCGGTTCCACCACTCAGCCAAGTAGAAGTAATACTGGAACCAGGAGCAAAAATATCGATACAGCTACCCCAATTAGAAAAGCTTGATCTAGTATCCACTGAAGTTGAAGAACCTACGGTAATTGCTGCGGGCACTTTATTAGGAGAACCAACACAGGCATCAGAGTTATCATTTCCCGCAGCAACAGCAAAAGTAATTCCTGCCTGAATCGCATTATCCACTGCTGTATCCAAGGCAACTGAATCGCCACCGCCCAAGCTCATATTAGCAACGGCTGGAAATATCGCATGGTTAATGACCCAATCTATTCCAGAGACAACACCAGAAGTTGTTCCACTACCAAAGCAATTTAACACTCTAACAGCGGTTAAACGGACATTTTTAGCGACTCCCCATGTCGCACTGCCAACGATCCCCGCAACATGGGTACCATGTCCATTACAATCGCTGGCATCACTATCATTATCCACATAATCCCATCCACTCACAGCTCTGCCCCCAAAATCGGTATGAGAGATATCAATGCCCGTATCTATAATATAAGCGTGCCCTCCCGTTCCATCTTGGGTGTAATCATAAGTCCCTGATAAGGGTAAATTCACTTGATCAATACGATCAATGCCCCAAGTTGCAGTATTTTGTACAGTATTTGCCACCATCTTTTGATCTTGTTCTATTAGCAGAATGTTGGGATCATTTCTGAGTAAAGGTATTTGAGCAGCATCCAGACTAAGCACATAACCCTCGATTGCCTTTGAAAACTGAGTAATGATCTTACCTCCCAGCTTTTGAGAAAGTGCCATTGAAGATTGCATTTTATTTTGGAAAGATTGATTTGAAGTTGATTTTTTCAACAACACAATATATTGATTTTTAATGGCTTTTGAGGGTACTGCGAGAGCAAGTTTAGCTATAATACCTACTTTAACAACAGAGGTATTGCTCTTAGCCGCCGTTGTTTCTTCTACATCGCCCCCGTATACCAGACTAAAATAAGTCATCGAACAAACTGCAAACACTGATCTAGGGAGGATAAATGATTTCAAAGCATGTTCCTTGTGTTTAACTGAATAATTATCATGCTTGATTCTACCAAAAAAACCTATCATTTGCTAAAATTGCGATGGTACCCTAACAACGCCCACTGGGGATGATAATTGGGTGCATATTCTCTTTGCCAGCTTACCTAGTCCTAGGGTTGGTGCTAATGTAACTGCTCATGAAATTAATCAATGCAATAACTCACCGCTGAATTTTTAATAGTATTACTGCCTGACATAAAATCAGCTGTCAAAAAGCGGGTAGCAGATGGGCTATTTTTGGTACCCCACCATTTGAGCAGCAGGCTGAATGTAATCGACCAGCCGACCAGCTTCTGATGCCGGAAAATCCTGTTTATCCAATTCAGTTTGCCAGAGTGAATGTGTAGCAGATCAAACTAAACAAAAAGGCGTACAACTAAAAGAACAATGTTTTCAATGCCAAAATCCTTGTGGATTTTTTCTCAACCTTGTTGAGGAAGGTATAACAGTTGGAGAAATTTGTAACGATTAAGCCTTCTATTACTCACTCATATACTCATCATAAGCCGCAGCGACTTCATCGGGAGCACCCTGCATTCTAATGGTTTTATCATCAATCCATATGGCTCTATCTGCTATTTCTGTCACTAACCGAGAAGAATGAGACACTAAAACAACCGTTTGATTCGATTCAATCCTTTCTAAAATAAAGGCTTCAGATTTTTTTCTAAAATGACTGTCTCCAACGCCCAAAACTTCATCCAGTAGAATAATATCGGGATTAACAACAGCGGCAATTGAAAATCCTAAGCGTGCTCGCATCCCTGCGGAGTAATTTTTAACCGGTTTATACATAAATTGTCCAAGTTCTGAAAATGCGATAATATCAGGCAATTTCTCTGTTATTTCCTGTTTGGTTGCGCCCAACAACATACCATTCAAATAAGCATTATCAATACCACTTAACTGTGTATCAAAACCCGCCTGTAATGAGAGTAGTGAAATAGAGGCTCCATAATTAGTCAATTTCCCCGAGTTTGGGACAAGAATACCGGCCAGCAAACGCAGTAGTGTGGACTTACCCACACCATTCTTACCTATAATCGCCAGTGTTTCACCTCGATACACATCCATAGTAACGTTACTAAAAACCCTGTAATTTTCTGTTCTTAAAAAGCCAGTTTGTGTGTGATAGTGGAAATTCACCTGCTCAAGGGAAAGTAATTTTTCTTTGCTCATGACAACATCCTAGGATATTGATGATCCAACTTTTTTATAAGAGAGCTGCCAATAAACAAAAGAATCAATGATATAAGGAATAACGCGCCTAAATGATGCCAGTCGACAGAAATCCCCTCTATTAAAATATCTCGATAACTTTTGAGTAGAAAAGCCATCGGGTTTAGTAAAAAAATCTGTTGGTACTCGACAGGAATTTCTGTATAACTAAAGAATACTCCCGACACAAAAAACATCCCTTGTAATCCTATAGAGACTAAAAACTTAAGATCAGGCAATAAAGGGACAACAGCGGCAACTAAAAATGCGATGGAGAATATCCAAACCATTTGAGTAATAAAGAGTGCAAAAAGCTGCAACCAAAGAATGGATACATAATGTCCATTCAAAAATAACAGAGCAAAAAGTGCCAAAAAAGAAAACTGTTGTTTGAAAGAATCAACCAACACTGTAATAGTAGGGAAAACTCTTTTATCTATATAGACCTGTAGAATGAGGCCTTTATTCTGTGTGATACTGGTCATGGAACCTGACACTGATTTTTGAAACCATTGCATAGGAACAATACCAGTCAATAAAAATACATTATAATTTTCTGATCGACCGCGAAGTAGTACCACAAACACAAAGTAAAACATCAGCATGATAAGGATGGGTTCCACAATCCACCACAAATAGCTTAAGTAATAGGTCGATGCCTCAGAGCGCAAACTCGTAGAAACTTTGTAGAGCACAAAAGCTCTTAGCTTAGTATTAAAAATCATCTCTTAAAGAAAAATCTTCCTTCGTTCTGGTAAGATTCGGATTATACATGGGATCGTTATTAAGCACATCCCCCCATTTATTCCACATATATTTAACTTCCGAACGGTAACGCTTTAACTTCTTGGGAGTATCTTCTTTACCTCGACTAATCGACTCATGATGAAATAAAACGGCTTTAGGTGTATAGATATTTCTATAACCTAACTGTCTTACTTTTAAACAAAAGTCCACATCATTATAGGCAACTGTAAGATGAGTTTCATCAAGCCCTCCAACTTGTTGATAAAGCTCTTTTCTCACCAGCAAACAGGCTGCGGTCACAGCGGAATACTCACCTGCATAGTTCAATCTATTCAGATAGCCAGATGCATTTTTATCAAAAAACCGATGTGCATGGGCTGCAACATTCCCAACACCACAAATCACACCAGCATGTTGGATTCGCATATCAGGATAAAGTAATTTTGCGCCCACACAGCCCACATCCTCTCTCATCACATATTGGAGCATTTTCTCCAGCCAAGTGGGAGTAATCACTTCAATATCATTATTAATAAGCCCGATAACCTCTCCTTTAGCCTGTTTAACCGCAAAATTATTAATCGCAGAGTAATTAAATGGATGAGGATAAGAAATGACGGTTACATTGTTCAAACGCTGGATGCGTCTGAGATAAGCCTTAGTAGCAGGTTGTTGTGAATCATTATCGACAATAATAATTTCATAATGTTTATAGGTAGAGAGTTTTATGATACTTGATATACATTGTTTTAAAATACCCAAGCCATCTCTAGTTGGAATAATTAAAGAGACTAAAGGATTGTTATCTGTTTGATAAACTTTTGACTGATAATACCTTTTTATCAGATTTTGATGTGTTAAATCAGAACAGGTAGTTTTTTTTAACCTAGAAAGAATAAAAGGTATATGACCAATTCTCTGTTTCTGTACCAGCCCCCACCAAATCAATAGCTCATCAGAAACAGTATTTTGACAAACACTAGAACCCATTTTTTTAATGAAAGCAGACACAACGTCTCTGTGTATCACACAAGCTCTAGAAATATAATTAGTCGAAATAAAAAGCTCTTGATTCCAATCTGGTTTTAAAGCGTGGTGGTTTGTTGAATTAAGTTTACTTTCATCATGATCAACATACCAAATTTTCTCTTCTTCACTAGCGGAAGAATAATGAGTGAGAATGAGAGCGAAATGAGAATTAATAGAGTCTTCATTTTTTAGAAAGATAAACCACTGATGATTGTCAAGGAGACATTTTGTTAAATCATAATCGAAAGACTCAATAGCTGTGGCTCCTTGGGGACTTTCTTCGATAAAAACTATCCGCAATGTATCCGAAACATCTAAGTTTTTTGATGATTTTTTTAAGAATTTCTTTATATTTCTTTGTTGGTGCTGTAACAGATTTAAGTATATTTCACCCTCATAACTAAAACCTTCTAAATATTTTTGAGGGGACTTTAAAAAATTAAATAACCCAACATGATATAACGATTTTAATTTATCTAAAATAAAACCAAATGAACTTATTTTTTCCTGACGGCTTTGTTCATAAATATTTTGCAATAATGAAGTGAATATTTTATATCTATTCGATTTAAAAACATTTAGTGCAATTTGACTAACCATCTCACTTGAATGAACTTCAATCATTTTAACTTCAAAATCAACCTTAAAAATCAACCTTTTTAAGAGTTGCACATCATCCAGCTGGTAGGTAATTATTTCATAAGACTGACGCCCTAAAAATATCACTTTCAAGATATTAATCTTGTTATCAGATTCAAAAAATGACAACTTGAAACAATTAAGAGATATGTTTTCAGGTTGACACTCATATACAACAGTATCACCTATTGCTGTATTTTTAGGTAAAAAAGTTAAAATCGTCGATGGTTTCATTTTTTGACAATTTGCTTTAAATACTGACATAAAGAAGCATCATCTTTTTGTATATAATCCCACATTAATTCACTATCTTTTGCTAATTCACTCTGAGTACGATAATTTTTCTGTGGTGTTGCATTAAGATCCTCAAGATATTCCTCTATTTCTACCGCGTTAAATTGCAGCTCTTGTAAAAGAGCTTGCATGTACTCGACTTCTTTCTTCTTGGTTATTTGAAAAAACTCTGGAGGTAACAATGAATAATGGTAATCACCATCAGGGTATCTCTGTAGTAATTGATCGAGTTTAATATTAAATCGCCTACTAATTTCAAACTGATTGAGGAAACGTTTAAATTCTAGCGCCTCAAAACTGTATGAAGTATTAATCTCTTCGTGCTCTACATTGGGTAACTTTGTGAGACCGAAAATACTATAAAAATCATAAAGTACATTGCCTTCTTTAAATCGTTTTCGATTATATAACTTGATTATAAAACGTTCTCTACCATACTTTGCTACCATATCAAGCAACATTTTAGCGCCATAACACTGAAGTTTATAATTTGGCAAGGTTTTTTTGATTTCTGTGGATATATTTTGTCTTTTAACTCTTTGATTGTAGCCAGATTCTAGAAAGCTCATAGGAGATCTAATATAAAAAATGAACTTGGCTTGAGGAAAAAATTGACAAAGAGAATCTAATTGCATCCAGAATGCCTCCGAAGACAACAGGATGTTTGGATATTTCAGTGATTGGATAACCTTTAAAAACAACTTGGATTTAGCGCTATCAAAATAGGGTGGAGAATATTTGACTTGATCATTTAAACTCACTAATTCCCTAGAGCAGAGCTTATTTGCATGACCTGAACTGATCCCGTTTGAATCAAAACCATGATTAGGATAAAAAAAACAACTCTTTGCTAAGAAATCTTGATTTTGAACGGACCAGTTTTGAATCACCGAACTACCAGTTTTTCCTGGTCCCACATGAATGAATAAGTTAACAGGCGTCTTTTTTAAAAAAGGAAAGCCACCAAATAATTTACTTATAAGCATTGATAAAATGTTCCCTCATAATGTAAAAATTAGCATTTTCAGTTTATAAAGGGTAATAATTGATCAGTCTCTTTAACTTTACAAGATACTTGAGAGGATAGAGTTTTCGAAGGGAGCTTGAATCTAAAACCCACATATCCGTTTCTAGGAGACTTTAGTGAATCTAAAGTTATATTATATTCATTAGCCAATAACTCGCCGACTAACATATCATCAATATATATCTCAATCTCAACAGGAGCATCAAGCTGCATTTGAAATGCCCAGCCCATTATATGATTATTCTCAGCAAGATGGAACTGACCAAAGGTATATACTTGTTTCTGGGAGTGTAGCTTCGATCTCATCTCAAAGATATTTAAGACATGGCTGTATAGAATAAAGTCGTTTTCATTTAACGAAATAATTCTATCTTTATCACTCTGTGATATTCCTCCTTCAATAATCTGTTCTGCTGGTGAAATATTTGAGTTGAAAATAGGAATACTTCGATCGTAAATTGCATTATATAAGTTAACCGATTCGGAATATCGCTCGGTTAATCCAATGAAACCTAGGGAATTAAGCGGTACCTGAGCCAATAACCTTGACTGTGTATTTACATTCCTGCCCTGTTCTGCAAACTCCATTAATGTTCCATCGAAACCTGAGTGGCGGACAAAGTGTTTATATTCAGAGATAACACGCTCAAAAGGATTACGAATGAAAGTAACAATATCTGTTGATGGGAATAACCGGGCATATTTAACCACTGGAAAATGTCCAGCAAGAGACTTAGATTTGTTTTTTTTAAATCTATGTAGAAAAGAAAAAAAATCTTTTTCATCATAAATATATTGATACACGAAGCTAGTTGTTTCAGGAGCTTGCGGCCCATAATCTCTACAGACAGAATTAAAACCATAATGGCCTTCCAATGCGACCCTAAAGCTTGTTCCAGCCGTTTTAGGTATATGAGTGAAGATAATTGGCGTTTGATTGTTTTTCAAAATGAACCCTTAAACAGAATATTGTGGACTAATAAAAATAAAATTAGTCACAGTTATAATTACTCAGTGTAAATGAAAGCTAGAAATATGTTCTCAAAACTTAAACGGTTTAAAAACGGTTCTCAACGAGATGCTATTCGCTAGATTCAAGACTATTTTTATCACGACTAACAGTCAATTATCCATCATATTTGAAACTTAAATTAAGTGTAAAACAAACAGAAATTACCTAGTCAGTCTAATATTCGCAGATTTAACAACAAGAAACCTACTTCCGAAACAATCTAAATGGGGCAGTAATACGCCAGGATATAGAACTTTCAAAAGCCTGTTTTTGTTTCTTATATTCGCTAATTACAATTTCCAAATTTTTCCTTCTCAATTTCAAATTTTCATTTTGCATTCTTATAATCATATTTTCATGATTTATTTTTTCAATAGTTCTGAATGATTCATTATTTTGTGCAACAACACTATTCAACCTGTCATTAATTCGGCTTCTTTCCATACACACACGAATTAATTCATCTTGAATTAAAGAAGACAAAGAATTTATCGCGTCAGATTCATTTTCAGATCGCTTTTCTAACGAAAATTCTTCTTTTATGGATTTTAAAATTTCAGAGAATTTAGCTGTGGATTTATTTTGAACTAAAACATCTTTTCTTAGTCGTTTTAAAATAGAACACATTGCTGTATAACTTTTTGATTTCTTGTCATTTATTGCATTTGTGTTTGTCTTTATTTCATCTAGGACCATATCAACTTTTGCATCTGTATGGTTTAATTTGTCGACCAATTGAAACAACCCTTGAAAATCCTCTATTCTTAAATCAGAATTCTTCTCTAATAAGAATCCATGAACAATCGATATCTCATTGCCAATTTGCTTAACTAATTCCTTATCAGACGCCATCTCTTCAGAAAAATTTGATTGTAATTCTGATATTTTATTAAACAAATTAAACTGGGAGTGTAGCCTGGATATCTCAGCTTCATTCTCCTTTATTGTTACCATATGTGATAATAGTTTTTCATGAAATGAGGTTTCCAGTGCATTTAATTGTTTTGCCAGCAATTCAGCACTCATAGTCCAAACTTGAATCAGGCTCTGTAGTTCACTATTCATTGGTTGTCCATGTGCAACTAGTCTTAACACTCGATATAAATCAAAACAAATAGGCAGCATCCATTTCTGCTCTGAAACATGATAGGGGCTGTTGAGATTAGAGAGCAAGCTTCGATCATAAAACTCATTTTCAAATAAATTCAATTTATCAGAGTCCACCTTTAAATTAAATTTTTGCATTATATTTTTCGTTTGCTTTTTCGGGCTGTCACAAAAATCAAAGAAATCCAAAAAAAATACTTTATACTCAGAATTCATTATAAGGTTTAAGTTATCAAGATTATGATGCAGCCATATCAGCTGACTAAGTGCGAAGGTTTTATTTTCACGTTTAGCCAATGAAATACAAACATCGTTTGGACTTCGAAAAATAAAAATAAAATTGGGTTTAATACCCATTTCTTGAAACACTCCCAACCAAAAAGGCAAAAGTCTGATGGTTCTAGGATCTTTGAAAGCAAATGATTGATTATTTTCAGCCAGTTTTGAATACAACAAACATTTTGCCTCCTTGCTTAAATTTAAAACATTTTTTTGAGTCCATCTTTCTTCATTAATTAAGCCCAATGTGTCCCATGTATAGTTAATTGTAGCTAACAATTTATTGTTCATAGATACTATATCATTATCTTCCCAGTGACCTTTTAAGTTATCTTTTGTTGCCCCCATTAGATTATTTCCAAAAGACAAACCAGCATATGACAAACCAGCGCATAATAGACTTGTACCACTCCTATGCATACCTAATATTATATATATATTATTTCCGGTCATACACACCTCAAATCTAATATTCATGGCATGTATCTGCCAAAACACAGGCCATTTAAAGTTCTACTATCATAGGATAAGACAAATTATGGGAAGATTTGCAAATACCAACTCAATTATTATTTTTCCTAGTTAAAATGACATCAATTAACTCTGCCCTAATACCCGCATGTAAATCATTGATTATAATATGCTGACTAAAGCAGCCTGTTTCTTCAAAAATATATCTACATATATCGTACCCCCAGTCAGTTACAACTAAGGAACCATTATTAGACACGGGATTACCATGATATACTTCTGGAAGTAAATGAACAACATACCCAAACTCATCTCTTTTTGCACGTAACTCTGAAGGAACAACTCTTTTTACAAGAGGGACGGTAAAAATATGAGCACCTCCAGGCTTTAAGGTACGATTAATTTCAGAGAACGCTTTTGGAGTATCAAAAACATGTTCCATAACATCTTGTGTAATATGTAAATCAAATTCATTGTTTTTATAAGTTAACGATTCCAAATTCTCACATCTTACATTATTTTTATATTCACCTAACTTTACATCACTAAAAAATTGCGTTCCTACATATCCAGGGCATTCTTCTTTTAACTTAGAACTAACACCACGATTGGCAGGTGAAGACTCATGAATTTGAAGCATTCTAAAATTGGGATAATAAGTTTCAATAACTCTCATTAATGCTCTTTCCCTAGGAATACTTTTGCAATTCTCACATTTGAAATTATCTCTCAACCACTCAGTTTCAGATTGAAATGTCACATTTTTTTTGGCAGATGTTACAATACCCATTCACAGAAATATACATATCTATCCTATTTGATAACGGTTTTAGTAAAAATTATGACTAATACATCATTAGTCAAACTTAAAGAAATTTGACATTCATCTTTTGACAGGCTCACATTAAATTGTGTTTTAATAAAATACTGTAGCCTTATCACAACATCAGCTCGTTCAATTTATTCAACATAAAAATATTGCAATCTATTTTTAAAGTAGCTTTCGGAGAATCCCAGCTCAAGATTTACTTCATTTATAAATTTATTTTGCATGGATAAATCCAAGCTATACTTATCTGTGTGTTTCACAACGGTCATTTGGCATTTTCTTTGAAGATGATTCTCTATCATTTCAATTATTTCTAATATGTGATACCTATATGGATTTGAAAAGTCAATTGTCACATTTTTTTTATTATGTTTTAGGAATTCGAGAACCAAAGCCTGCAAATCCTTGGTATAAATCAAATATCGATAGGCATCATCGCTAACATTTATTTCCACATTATTTAATATAGATTTAAATATAAAATTAATGAGTGTATTCTTATTTGCATTATAACACCCAAAAACCTGTGGAAATCTAAAAATGACATAGCTAGCACTTTCCTGCTTAACCATCTGTTCCATACTCAGCTTATGCTTATAATAGTCATTATAAGCATACTTTTCAGCAGATAATGCACTACTACTGAAATATACTATCTTTTTTCCAGGATTTGATTGAATGGCTTGTTTCAATAGATTTGATTCTCGACAGAATTGTTGACGATCAACACAGTTTGAATTTGAAACACCACTAGCAAAAAATAATATGTCACAACTAAAAGTTTCGTTAATGAAGAGTCTTGCTAACTCACCATTACCTATAACATTAAGATTGCTCACTATTAACCACCTCAAAAGCTTTTTTAATACTAGCGAGCATTGGGCTATTATTAGCCTTCATTATATCAGCATCAAGACAAATCAATATTTCTTCAAATATATCCTTATCTTTTTGAAAGATATATTGTGTAATAGACAAAATTTTTGAATACTCTAAACCTGAATAAGTGGATTTTGTTTTGTTAACCGTATTGTCAAATAAGAAACTAGAACCCACACCATACTTTTTATGCACTAATTCATTGTTACTTTTGAATCGTTTTATAAACTCGCTTCTAGAGTCATCATCGAAAAAAGACAAACGATTAATCTCCTGATCTTCATCTAATTCAACTCCAGAGTACAACTCTAGTATATCAAGCAATTTATTACTCTGCTTTTCATAGAAATGATTTAAAATAT
>Ga0210032_1000560_pt1 | contig 26437 bp, 19 predicted proteins | sample CryGeyCG2114_250_2_FD_185458 | JGI IMG/M metagenome (GOLD analysis project Ga0210032, IMG submission 185458) | Groundwater microbial communities from aquifer - Crystal Geyser CG13_big_fil_rev_8/21/14_2.50 (SPAdes) (version 2) | ecosystem: Environmental > Aquatic > Deep subsurface > Groundwater ... | reverse complement strand
CCTGATAAAGTCTAAACATAAATCGTTCATATTTTGGCTTTAGTAAAGTAGAACTATTCACATAAAATTTGACACTTTTAGAAAAAATTGGCCAATCAAATATTGGAGAATTCTCCAAATCAAGAACCATCTTCACTTTAGTTTCTAGCTTTATATTTGATGAAAATCCAATTTTTTTTCTTTCTAGCTGCTGACTAAATATTTGATAGCCTTGTAGTTGCCTCAATACATATTTGTTCTTCGCATTCCAAATTTTTAGTTTATCTCCATGTTTAAAAACAAAATCTACCAGCCGGTGATCCATAAATGGTGAGCGATTCTCAACAGAATTATTCATTGCGACAATATCACCATAATAAAGTAAATTAGAAAGTCCTTTGGAGTGTTGCTGCATTAAATAACCATTTAGGTCTGTACGTTTATTTGGAGCTACACTATCTTCCTCTAACAGAGTCTTTTCCGAATCTTTGAAATCAGAAAAGAATTTCTCATAGCCGATAAAATTTCGTAGAACTTTTTTACTTGGCTCACTTAAATTAGTACGTAATGACAACTTTAATGAACTTAAGAATCCATCTTTTATCATGTCTTTAGTTAAAAGATATGCCTGTTTGAACTGCATAGATTTAAGATAGTAGGGTAATAAAACTAAGAAATAGGTTTTGTATCCCCCTAGTAACTCATCTGCTCCTTGCCCATCCAGGCTAACTTTTATATTTGAACTTGCAATTTTTTCATATAAATAATCAATTGATACAATTGCTGGTGAAGAATGTCCCTTGCCCAGATGTTGTACTAATCGCTTTAACCTTAATATATAATCATCTGGATTATTATCCTGTTTACTTATAACTAAAGACATTTTTAATTGATTAGCAATAATTTGTGCATACTGGCTTTCATCATTGTGATCTTCTGACGCATATGTAAATGCTAGTATTTTTTCATTTGTATTTTCTTTTCGCATGTAATATGCAACTAAAGTACTATCTATTCCACCAGAAAGTAGTACGCTTAGAGGGACATCTGCTCTTAGTCGTAGTTTGACAGAATCTTCAAATAAATGTTCAAATTCATCAAAAACCTTATCATTAGTTTCAGCTATAGCTCCATCAAAATATTTCCAATAACTATTTTTCTCTATTGAACCATCTGATTTTACTTTCCAATACTCAGATTTTGGGAAGGTTTTTATGTCTTTAAAAAAAGTTCTCCCACCTAAATCAGCATCGCCTTCTTTCAGAAAACTTTGGATCATAAAATAATCAACCGCCAACTGTTTTTGCATTGTTAACTGTTGAATTTCACTCGCAAAATAAAGAACATCATCACTTTGCATATAAAATAAAGGCTTTTGACCAAATCTATCTCTTGATACATAAATTTCTTTAGAATGAGTATCATAAATCACCAACGACCACATACCATTAAAATGAGAAAAACACTGTTCTCCCCATTTGTGAAATGATTTTATCACCACTTCGGTATCTGAATCGGTATCGAAGTGGTAGCCATGACATTCTAATTCGCTTCTTAGTTCTATATAATTAAAAATCTCCCCATTATAAATCATTTTCAGATATTCAAAATAAAATGGCTGATTTCCACTTTCCTGTAGACCGATGATAGACAGTCTTGTATGACCTAAGAAGCAGCGTTCATCGCTTTCATATCCGATATGGTCTGGACCTCTATGTTTGACTTTTTCTATTGCTTTTATACAGTTTTCAATATTAAGCGCTTTCTTAGAGTAATTAAAAGCCGTAAAAATACCACACATTGATGACCCCTAAAGGAATTTTGATTTTTAAAATCGGTACTTATACTTATGCCACCTCAAAATGCAGGTAGCACGAGTATATCACTTTGTTTGAGATGAAGAATCTTGTTACATAATTATCGTGAATTCACATAAAATATCATTTGTATTCTGCATGACCTAACACAGTTTCAATGACATTCGACATAAAAGTCATATCACTCAAGCACAAAGTTGGATGAATCAAAAACATTAAACTAGTTTCCCCTAACTCTTTGGCAATTGATAACCGTTGTTTAGGTCGAAATCCTGTATTATCAAAAGCCTTTTCTAAATATATTTCAGAGCAAGATCCTTGAAAGCATGGAACACCCAATTTATTAATTGCATTTACAATACGATCTCTATCCCAATCTGATTTCAAGTTTTTGGGCTTAACAAAAGCATAATATTTATAATACGCATGTACTATATTGTCTGCAGGTTTAGCTATTCGAATACAATCAAATTCTGTCAGAACCTTTTCAAGCATCTTTGCGTTTTGATTTCTTTTTTCAGTCCAATCTTTCATTTGTGTGATCTGGTAGCGGCCGATAGCAGATTGCATCTCAGTTAATCGAAAATTTGTGCCAAAACTTTCATGAAGCCACCTAAAACCTGGTGCATGTTGACGATTATAAACCGCATCCCAAGATTTCCCATGATCCTTATAAGCCCACATTTTTTTCCAGAGAGACTCATTATTTGTCGTGACCATACCCCCTTCACCCCCAGTTGTCATAATTTTATCTTGGCAAAAAGACCAGGCATTAATATGACCGATAGAGCCTACAGATCGACCTTTATATTTTGCACCATGGGCTTGAGCACAATCTTCGATCACAAACAGATTCTTCTGAACCGCCAAATCCATAATAGGGTCCATATCGCAGGGCCAGCCAGCCAGGTGAACACAGATAATCGCTTTGGTTCTATTTGTTAAAACTTTAGATATAGTTTCAGCAGTAATATTTTGCGAATTTGGATCTACATCTGCAAAAACTGGTATAGCACCAGCATTTACGATACTGCTTGCTGAAGCTAAAAATGTTCTAGGCGTCACAATGACCTCATCGCCAACACCTATATCTAGAGCATGAAGTGCTAAATCGATAGCAACAGTTCCATTAGCCAAAGCAATAGCATATTGTGATTGCGTATAGGCTGCAAATTCTTTCTCAAAACATCGTCCCTCATCCCCTGTCCAATAATTCACTTTGCCTGAAGCAAGCACTCTTGAAACCGCTGATATTTCATATTCTGAAAATACAGGCCAAGAACCAAGTAATTTATCATTCATTTAGTTCGTTTTTCCTTTAATAATTTTAGTGGGAACACCAACAGCAGTTATATCACTTGGAAGGTTTCGAATCGCAACACTCCCTGCACCCACAATCGAGTTTGAACCAATGGTAAGATTTTGAATAATTGTAGATCCAATCCCTATCCAGGAATTTTTACCAATCGAAACATTGCCGGCTATGTGTACACCAGGGCAAATATGCACATAATCACTGATACAACAATCGTGATCAATAGTTGCTGCGGTGTTGATAATAACGCCATTTCCGAGTTTTGAATCAATGTTAATACAGGCTCCATTAGCAACCAAGTTACCAAGTCCTATTTCGACGTAGGTGCTAATAATGGCTGAAGGCGAAATCAAATTAACCACATTATTTGATGTTTTAAATAATGCTTCAAGTTTCTGTTTACGTGCTGAGTTATTTCCAATCGCCACAAAAGTAGCATCATATTCTTTCGCTTTTAAAAAGAAACTCTTCTCATCACCGATGACTTTCCATTTACATAAATTTTTCTCATTTAGCCAATTGACATCATAAAAATCTATCTGTTGCCACCCCAAAGCAAGAGCAATTTCTGCAGCTACTTTTCCATGTCCACTGGCGCCAAGAATAGCAAGTGTTTTCATAATGATTTTTCCTCTAAGGCTTTCCATTAGAACCTGAAAATTTTGACATAGTCACCTCTCCTTGTGCTGAGATCCCTTCACGGAAAAAAACTTTCTTTACTGTTAAACAAAGAATTTTTATATCTAACCAAAAACTCTGATTATCAACGTACCAAACATCTAATGTGAATTTATCTTCCCAGCTTATCGCATTGCGACCATTGATCTGTGCCCAACCTGTAATACCTGGCTTCACCTCGTGACGTCGTGCTTGTTGTGAATTGTACAAGGGGAGATATTCAGTCAGCAAAGGTCTTGGTCCCACTAAACTCATGTCTCCTTTGAGCACGTTCCACAAACCTGGTAACTCATCTAAACTTAAACTGCGTATTAGTTTACCAAAACTGGTGATCCTTTCCTCGTCAGAAAGAGGATTGCCATGATTATCTAAAGCATTTTTCATAGAACGAAATTTTATCATCTCAAAAATAATATTATTTTTTCCGGGTCTTGATTGCCGAAAAAGAACAGGTGGGCCAAAGTTTATGGCCACGAGCAGACCAGTCAATAGCAATATTGGCCAAAGAATTAAAAGTGCAGAAAAAGAAATAATAATATCAAATAACCTTTTCAACATGATTTTTCCCAACTTGTCTCTAACCACAACACAAATTGTTCAGCCAATATTTCTCGATTAAACTGTGAAACGGCTAACTCTTTTGCAGCTAAACTCATAGGTTTCAATTGTTCTGAATTATCAGCTAAATTTTCTATAGCGAGAACAAAGGCTTCAGGATCATCGGCGTCGACAGCAACCCCACATTTTACATTGGTAATCAGATCAGCAATCCAACCTGGATAGTTACATAAAACAGGTAGTCCAGATGATAAATAATCGAAGAACTTATTTGGTGATGTGCCATAATAAAATGCTGGTACATTCGCTAGAATTTGTAAGCCCAAATTCGCTGACTTGGTTAATCCGGTGAGTTGGTGTTTTGAAACTGGATCGTGGAACACAATGTTTTCTAAACCTTTATTAGTCGCTAACTGTTGTAATTGTGCTTTTTCCTTTCCCTGTCCAACTAAAAGTATTTTAATATCATATCGTTGATGTTTTTGGAGAATTTCTGCTACTTTTATCAGTGCCCCCAATCCATTCGCCAAGCCATGAGTGCCGGTAAATATTGCCAGGAAATCAGAATCATTAATGGATGCAGGCCGCCAAGGAGCAGCTGATTTTTTATCAAAAAAATCAATATCACATCCATTAGGGATTAGGATAACTCTTGATTCATCCTTTATTATCCTTAAAATTCCTTGTTTTATCCCGGGAGATAAAGCAATTAACCTATCAGCACTCTTATACGCAGTCCATTCCAAGAAGCTCATTAACCCTAAAACAATCGGATTTTTAATCACGCCCATGGCTTTGGGAAGCTCTGGCCATAAATCTCTTACTTCAAATACAAAAGGCTTTCGTCTAATCAATTTCGCAAAAATACCAGGTATTGCAGCAGTCAGTGGTGTTGTTGTTGCAAATAAAAGATCATAGTTTTCAAACATGGCGACTTGAATACTCTTAACCGCAAAAGATAAAAACAATAGTGTCCTTGTCATAAAACCATCTTGATTTGAATAATTTAATTTAAACTCTACAACATGAATACCATCCACAACTCCTTTTCTAACGCCCTTTATGAAATCATTTTTTAACCCCGTTTCCCCACCTGAATAGGATCCACAAACCATGGTTACATGGTGGCCATGACTAATTAATCTTTTTGCCATTTCATAAGAGCGCGTGCCTGCTGCACCCGAAGGCGTAGAGAAATGTTGATGAAAATAAAGGACTTTCATAAATTAAAAGAAATACTCTGTATGTATTTGTCCAGCTTGATTGAACTCAATTTCAATCACTGGAATTTTTGTCTTTTGCAGATAATAGAGGGATTCTTCGCCAATCGTTAACTCCATACGGATAATCGGTATATCTGCGGATATTTCGATACAATGTATACCGTTTGTCACTTTATTTCCTTCTAAAACCCAATCACTAGGTTTTAGCCTCCAACGCAATACGGCTTTTTCTTTAAACCCAGAAACATTGTCCGTCACAATCAATCTATTGGGTTCCAAAACCACTTCCCGAGAGTGACTGACTCCTTGCCTGGTTCGATAAGAGGCATTGCATTGCCATTTATCATCCAACAAAAAATCGACATCATTAGTTTTTAACCAATCACCAAACAAAAAACGACCAATTCTGGGCATCTGTTCATTTCCATCAAACTGAATGGTATTATGTGACGAAACCCCAGAAAAATAATAATAATCATGCTGACTTGCATTATAACTGTAGCTTCCACCATCACGAAGTAAATTTTCACCTCTATGCCAGAAATCAACATGTAAAACATCCGCTTGGCCTGGCCGAAATTTAAAACGTGCATATCTCTGCAGGACAAATGCTTGCTTATTGATTAACAGGTTATATCCACCTTGATCAAACTGTATAGAAGTTTTTGGAGTCAGTAATTCTGTAGGGATTTCAATCTTTAGCCAATTGAGTTGATCATTCATGGGACCTTCAGATTCAAACGCAATTTTCTTGAGAAATAATGCTGAGGCCAACTGTGTAGAAGGCCTAAAATCTCGGTAATCCGCTGAAGTGAGAGGCAGTAGATTTGCGCCATCATTAGCGCCTAAATTCGGCACAAATCCATTCTCTGATTGGATAAAATGATAAATCCATAAAGTGGCTTTTGCCAATTTCTCATAAAAATTGGTAGAAAACTTGGATAAATTTAGCTTGAGTCGCCAAATTTCAACAATAGATAAAGTATCTAACATAAGACGGTGATAATTGATAGAGTACTGGCTAAAACTCCCATCATTTTCAATAAGGCTTAACACGCATTTTTCCAACCATTTTTCTCCTAACTTACACCAATCCTTACCATCCTTATTTCCATTTTTTTGTAACCAACTCCCTCCTATGTATAAAGCTGCCGCTTCAGAAGTACCGTGGTTATTATTTTGTGCAATAGCATAAGAGAGCGTAGGAGCTATTCTTTGAAGATGGAGATGAACAAGATTCAAAAGAGCAGGTGTTGTTTTAGTCGATTGATTTAAAATCAATGCTGCTACCGCTAAATGAATAATTCTTATAGAAGCCTCCTGTCCACATTTCCAATTTTCTCCCTTATATGGAGGATTATTCAAAATCCAGTCGGCTATCCATATATTTAGTTTGGGTAAATTTTCATTTTTACCGAGAATTGTTTGTTGCGCAAAACCAATAACCCAATCAAATCTTGAAACTTCCCAAACCACTTTAATATCAACATGATCCGAAGCAAAATCTGGCAACTTCCACCAATCAAATTGAACACTAGAGATTATTTTATTCATAAATGGATTTAAGTGCCATTGAGGGACTTCAGCGTGATTTAAGGTAAACCATCCAAAATAAGTGTTCTGATTCATCCAAGCCAGATTGCTATCAAGATGGTTTAGTTCTAAATCATTTGGCGGTTGGAAAAATATACCTGTAGGAATATCAGCACCCATTCTCAATACTGGATTAGTGCCAAACTTGATACTTAACTTATACAGAATATATCGATAGATACTTCTTATACCTATGTCAAACGCAGTTCGCACAAGAATAAGATAACTCATCTGAAAAAAAAACTTCTTGGACCAAAATATTTTTTGGCCATTACAATCTTTCTATTGGACTGGTTAAGTAACATCATATAATGCTCATTCAATACTGTTTGGGATCACTTCATTAACGCTTGATTGACCCTATCAATCATGATGGAACTATTCCAATGATTTTTTGTTAAATTCAAGCTATATTGACACATTTCATGGTAATTCTGATTATCAAGTACCTTAGTTATAGCTTCAGCGAGATTGTGATTTGAATAATCATTTAAGATATAACCATTTTTACCTTCGTGAATAAGATCATACTCAGTACCATCTGCAACACGAGAAACTACAGGTTTACCCAATAATGTCGCATGATGAATAACTAACCCCCCCATGCCAGGAACCACCACCACATCAGCTCTTTTGAAGTAATGTCCCACTCCATTAAATATTGCACCATAGAAGTTAACGGACTTCTCTAGCTCAAGCTGTTTTGTCACCTCTTGTAATTGCTCAAGCTCAGGACCTGCACCTACAAACCATAGAAAAACATCTTGGCTCTCCCTCTCTGCTCGCATTATTTTAAATGCGTACAGAAGATCCAGAGGTCTTTTTGATTTAATCAGAGAACCTACATAGAGTATGATCCTGCCCTCAATACTAAAGTTTGGTGCTGGATATTCTAAATCATCCAAAACCAGTCTGGTATTCATACTATTGGGAGCCAATATTATCTTGTCTTCATTGACATTTTTACAATCTAAATAATAGGTTTTAGCCAAAGTATTTCTAGCTAATACACAACTACTTCGTTTAATTAAAAAATTAATAATAGGCTCAAAAAATCGAGTTAAAGCATTTGGTTTTCTATCTCTTACCTTTCCAAGACTCCACCAAATAAATTTTTTTCTAAACAGAAAGCAATATAAAAATATAGAAATATTATTTAGGAAATTGATTTCACCTTCCGTGATAATCCTATCTGGCATATCTTTGATTAATCTGAAGAATAAAAAAGGAGAGAAATAAAGTGGATAATCCTGATTTTTGTATTTGAAAACCCAAGAAGCATTCCATAGTCTTGTAATTGAAAAGTTGGCATCATGCCCTGATAAAGATTTAGGATCATCCTTTTGTTTAAACCCACCATCATAAACAATCACGTCATGTGAATTTTGCTCTATAAAAGCACTTAAAAAACCAATTCGCCAATTAGCTAAATAAGGCTGAAAAAATGCAACTCTCATAGTTAGTATATATTTTCCAGTAAACTATACACATCTTCTTCTATCGTTCTGATCACTCTAGCTGGACTTCCAGCAACAATAGAGTTATCGGGCACATCATGTAAAACAACAGAGTTTGCACCGATAATGACATTATTTCCAACACGAATATCTCCGAGTATCCGTGAACCAGCTGAGATATAAACATTATTTGCGATAGTTGGTACTCCATGAGGGGATAGTTTTCTTCCAATGGTAACATTTTGACCAATAATCACCTTTTCACCAATAATTGCTTTGCTATGAATAACCACACCAATTCCACCATAAGCAAATTTGCTATCTTTCCCAATTTTGGTTGTATAAGGAACAACTGAATTATAGAAGAGGAAAATTAGCCCTTTAATAATTTTAGGTAGCAAAGGTATGCCTAACTCATATAATTTATTTGCTATTCTATATAATACTATTGCATTCATAACCAGACCTGTACAACCCAGAGAGCTTGTCGATAATGATATATTTTTTGATTAAATCCTAGAAGCCTGTCCGAGAACAGACTGAACTACTGCGGCCAATGTTGATTGGCCAGCTTTCCCGATGAATTTCGTTACATACGACTGCATGGATGCAGAGCAACGCAGGAGCAGTTGCCGAGAATGACTATTCACCTCAATCCAGCGAAAAATCTGACTCAAACGGGCTTTGATTACCACCAATTATAAGAAAATACAGGAAAGCGGTACTATTATTACATAAAAATATATCCACTGCATGTACCAAAATATGATTAGCGCTTTTTAGATCTAAAATCATTGAAATGATACAAGGTCATTGATATGGCGTACAAGGTAAAATAGGATATTAGGGTAGAGAGTGCAGCCCCCATAACTCCCTTGGTTGGGATTAGATAGAAATTCATAGCAATGTTAATGATGGCTGCTATCAATGAAGATATTGTTATTAAGTATGTTTTTTCAATTTTTGCCAGAAGGTAATTCATTTTAAAGAAAAATGGCATAATCAAATGTCCCAACAAAACCAATATAAATGAAATCAGGGAATCTTGTTCTCCATAATGCATTTTGGATAAAAAATAATTATAAAAAATCACTACCCCTAGGCTTACAGCTCCTCCTAATATAAGACATTGCCTCAAAAACTTATTCGCATAATTCTCAGCCAACTCTATTGTTTTTGCATTATAGATAACGACTTCCCATTTCACCGCGAGTATGACATAAATAAAAGTTAGGCTAGAAGCAAATGTATACAAAGCACCATATTGACCAACAACAACTATGGGCAAATAAATAGACAGTATTAATCTATCAGAATAAGCTAAAACAAATGAAGTCAGGGCGTGTAAGGTAAGAGGTGTACCAAATCTGAGTGATTTTTTAAAGTATCCATTCCTGAAGCTACCAGAAAAACCAGTAAAAGTTTTAAATATTGTTTTTTTGACAAACAAACCAAAAATTAGAGCAAGCAATTCAGCGACTAGGTAATAAACTGCCTGCTCAAAAACAACAATCAACAAAAATCCAATCAATAATCTTGCAAACGCATAACTAATGCGTATCCAACCAAATTCGCTGGCTGTTGCTGTTTTTCTCGCCAGGGCGATATGTAAACTATAACTGGTATATAAAATCGCTGTAAAAAAGAGTAGTAAATGATAGCTATTATCGAGTTTCCCCCATAAAAGCATGACTAGATAAGTCAAAATTGTACCTAAAAGGCTTATTAGTAAATTATATGGAATGTTTTTTGTATTAGAACTATCAATATATCGCAGAATAACAGTATTTTGTCCTAGAGCTCCAACACTTGATACAAACAATAAATAACTGGACAACAAAACTATATTTCCATATGTTTTTGGCTCAATAAAAAATGGCAGTATAGCTAACAGTAGCCAATTACCTCCTTTCGCTATCGCTTCAAAGATGCTTAAGTTCAAAAAGATATTTTTTATATTCACGAGGAGTAAGGCATACTAATTAGTGATAATTCTAATAGTCTCAGAACAATCATATGATGCCTCCATTATATTGCTTCAACTGAATGAGAAGTTTCGGATGCCTTGGTTTCAAAAGCTTTTATTGCAACAGGAACAAAAAACCACATAAAAAGCATTAACCCCATGGCGTCCAAAGATCCAGCCTTTAAATCGTGGCCAACCATAAATAATCCCAAAAATGAAAATAATACAATTTCCGTATTCCACATGAAATTCTTAAACGGCCTCATTACTTTTACTGATGTATAAACAATAGAGAACACGATATATGTCATAACCACCCCTCCCAAAAGGCCTAATTCATAAAAAGCTTCTACAATATCATTATGGGGATAGACATTATTTCCAGGGAAATCAACAGCAAAAGATGCTAAACCTCCCCCAAAAGGGTTATTTGCTATTCCTTCAAATGCAAAATCGTATAATATTTTACGGGAATTAGTCGCTTCACCTTCTAAAACCTGAGACCAATATAAGAACAACCTCTGATCATAGATTTCAGAAACATCAATTATGGTCAATACGTAGAGTAAAATAACACTGAGCACAAAAAAACTTAAGAAAACCGATAGCATACCAGCGCGTCTATATATAAAAAAACACATCAATACAAATAACATCATGGCATGGGCACGTTGTCCAAGGATGAGAATTAAAAATATTAACAAAAAAATGTATAAATAACGGATGCTATTTATAAACCAGTTTCTTTTCTTGGGAAGAATTAACCCCATTAAGGTAAATGTAAATATCAAAGACATACTGATAATAGAAAACTCTTCCATCTCAACAAACTCTTTACTTGATCGCCATGTCGAAAAAATCACATATTCTCTATATTGATAAACAAAAATAACACCAATTATCGAAATCAATAGAAATCCGTCAAAAATGCCATAAATATATGATTTTTTATTCTGATTGGATAATGCAAAGGCGACCAGAATGGTTGGTAGAAAAACTGAATACACAAAATAAGATAACTTTACCTCAACATAATTTCCATATCCAGGAGAGAAAATTGAATATATTTGATTTTGTGATGAATACAGAAGAATAATGATAAATAGTATAAATAAAACCATGAGTTTTTTGCTGTTTGTTTTATCGAGAGAGCCTCTCATTATATTAACCAAGGCTGCTATTGATAAAAAAAGGAGTCCTATTATTTTATTATGGATTCCCAAATCCAGGCCTCTCCCCAAATAGGGCCATAACACGCCAATGCCTAGTATAAACCCCTCTCTCCGAGCTAATATATAGGTATTAACCACGGTTTAGTTCCTGTGTAGAAAGGGGGCCTTCTTCAAATATTAGCGACGGATTAAAGCAACAACACTTTAATTGAGTCAATTGCAAAAATAATTTGTAATATATAATCATAACCATTCAAGAGAACAGAACTAAGAGAGAAAGCACATTATTTTTATCCATTGAATGCAAAAAATATCTGGTAAACTACATTTTAGAAATAAGGATGTCGTTGTGCATCTGTCGTAGTGATCAAAACCAAATTCCTTTGGTATCGATACACCTTTTACCCTTTAACACTTCGGGATCAATTTTTTTAAATTCGTCATGCTCAACTAACAGCAAAATAACATCCGCTAAATCTATAGCCGTATTTAAATCCACAATTTCAAATGAGAATTTATGATGTTCAATTTTTAAATTGGGTTCAACAGAGATAAGCTTACAAGCAAGCTCTTGATGTAATATTTCAGTAATTTTTAAAGCGGGGCTTTCTCTAATATCATCAATATTGGCCTTAAATGATAAGCCCAAGCAAGCCAAAGTCAAATCTTGGATATTTTTATGCGGGTTATCTGTACAAACATCTAAAAGAACAGATTTAACTTTATCCATCACCCAATTAGGTTTACTGTCATTGACTAATCTAGCTTGATGGATAAGTTTCGCTTGAGCAGGGTTTTTTGACACAATGAACCATGGATCAACGGCGATACAATGCCCCCCTACTCCAGGACCAGGTTGTAAAATATTAACCCTTGGATGTCTATTAGCTAGCGATATAAGTTCCCAAACATCAATCCCAAGATCATCACAAATAATTGACAACTCATTAGCGAAAGCAATACCTACATCACGAGATGCATTCTCAGTTAATTTTGCCATCTCTGCTGTTCTTACATTTGTAATGACGCATTCTCCTTCAACAAAAATCCGATACAACTCTAACGCTTTATGAGAACAAGCTGGTGTAATGCCACCAATAACACGATCATTTTCTCGCAACTCTCTCATAACTTGTCCAGGCAGTACCCTTTCAGGACAATGTGCAATGTAAACATCTACATTATCCCGACCTTGCTCGGCAAATACCAAGTCTGGCCGAGCTGCTTGTAGCCATAAAGCCATCTGTTCTGTTGCCCCTACTGGAGATGTCGATTCCAGTACCACAAGATTTCCTTTCTTTAAAACAGGTGCAATCGCTTTTGCTGCCGCTTCAATGTAACTCAAATCAGGTTGAGGGATTTCTTCCTGATTTTTTACTGGAAAAAAAGGCGTTGGAACAGCGATTAGAAACGCATCAGCACATTCAGGAACTGTGGTTGCACGCAGATAGCCACTTTGTACTGATCTCAGCACATAGTTATCTAACTCAGGTTCAATAATGTGAATTTCCCCACGATTAATGGTATCTACAGTCGACTGGTTCACATCAACTCCGATCACTTTTATTTGTTTTGATGCAAATGCTGCAGCAGTGGGTAATCCAATATAGCCGAGTCCAACAACAGAAATAGTTTCAAATGACATTAATTTTCTCTATATATATCAGGATGCAATAATAGCGTTAAGTATTTTTTGACTAGCGGTCCCATCTCCATATGGATTATGGGCTTTACTCATTTTTTGATACAGCTGTTCATTTTCTAATAATTCAATAAGTGCTTCGGATATTTTATTAGAATTTGTACCAACTAATCTTACAGTTCCAGCTTCAACAGCTTCCGGTCTTTCAGTCGTATCTCTCATCACTAAAACCGGTTTTCCTAGAGTAGGCGCCTCTTCTTGAATACCGCCAGAATCGGTTAATATAATGTATGATCGACTCATTAAATAGACAAATGGTAAATAGTCTAAGGGATTAATCAAAAAGATATTACTTTTGTTGGATAATAAACGTTTTACAGGTTCTTGAACATTTGGATTAAGATGAACAGGGTAAACAATTTGTAATTGAGGGTATTTATCTGCAATCTTGGCTAGTGCACAGCATATACTTTCAAAACCTTCACCAAAACTCTCTCTTCTATGCCCCGTCACTAAAATTATTTTTTCCTCATCATTTAAGAAATCAAACTGCTCACTACATTCTTTTGCTAACGCTTTATTATTTTTAATTTTATTGACAACTGTAATCAAAGCATCTGTGACAGTATTACCCGTTATATAAATTTTATCGGTAGTTACACCTTCGCGTTTTAAATTATCGGCAGCTTTCTCAGTGGGAGCAAAATGATATTCAGTCAAAACGCTTGTCAATTTTCTATTGGCTTCTTCAGGCCAAGGAGAATACAAATCTCCTGTTCTAAGTCCAGCTTCAACATGACCAACTTTGATCTGTTCATAAAATGCAGCCAGGGCAGCTGCAAATGTTGTGGTGGTATCACCATGAACCAACACAATTTCTGGAGCCAATTCTCTAAGTATAGGGCGTAACCCATTTAATATACTGGTAGTAATACTGCTCAAAGACTGTCCTGGTTTCATTATATCTAAATCAAAATCAGGTGTTATTTCAAATAAGCTCAGTACTTGATCCAACATTTGACGGTGTTGAGCAGTTACACAGATCTTTACATCAAATTCTTTTCTCAACGAAAGACACTTCACTAAGGGAGCCATTTTTATCGCTTCAGGACGAGTCCCAAACACGAATAGAATTTTCTTTTTTAACATATTTTCAACTTTCATATTTACAATTTTTGAGGAAATTGATTCATGAACAGGAACCAAACAAGAAAGCCTTGTAGAAATTCTCCAGATGCTGCAAGTTCAACTCGGTGTTTATGCATTGATAACATTTGTAGATATATTATGTTGAAACCTTCCTCTGGTATCAATGATCAATTTGGCATTAGATAAAATTAGATCATAATTAAATTTATCGTGATCTGTTGCCAGTAAAACAACATCAAATGATTTTATCACAGTTGATGTTAAAGCAATGCTGGTTAGGTTGAAATGATGTTGTTTCATTTTTGGGAAAACTGGAACATGGGGATCTGAATATTCAAGAATGGCGCCTTTGCTCTGTAGAATCTCCATTAATTTTACTGAGGGTGATTCTCTCATATCATCGACATTTTTTTTATAAGCAATCCCTAATAAGAGTATTCGACTTCCTTTCACCGACAAACCCAGGTCATTTAAAGCATTGACTAATTTCTCAATAACCCAATGGGGCATTGAAGAATTCACTTCACCAGCTAATTCGATAAAACGGGTATGTACTCCATATTCTCTTGCCTTCCAAGTAAGATAGAATGGATCAATTGGGATACAGTGTCCTCCTAATCCTGGGCCGGGGTAATACGCAGTAAATCCGAATGGCTTGGTTGCTGCGGCTCTGATCACTTCATGAATATCAATTCCCATTTTATCAGCAACAACTTTCATCTCATTCACTAACCCTATGTTCACAGAACGATGAATATTTTCTAATAGTTTGGTCATTTCAGCTGTTTTTGTAGAACTTACACTAACAACTTTATCTATGACAGCTTCATAAAGAGCGACTCCAACCGCTGTACACTCGGATGTATAACCCCCACAAATTTTGGGTATTGTTTGGGTAGAGAACAAATTATTTCCAGGGTCTTCTCTCTCAGGAGAATAGATCAGAAAAAAATCCTCTCCAACCTTGAAACCCATAGACTCGATTCTGGGCAATAATTCTTCGTCTGTCGTCCCAGGATAAGTGGTGCTTTCCAGTGATAATACTTGCCCCTTAACGAGATAAGGTAGCATTGCATCCATAGTGTCAAGCACATGACTTAGATCAGGTTCTCGAAACTTACTTAAAGGCGTTGGTACACATAAAATTAAAGCATCACATTGAGTGATATTTGAAAAATCTGCTGTTGGAAAGAAGCCAAAATTTATGGCATTATTTATCGAGCTTGAAGAAATATGCTCTATATAACTTTCTCCCCTTTTCAGTTTGTCGATTTTGAATGTATCAATATCAAATCCTATGACACTGAATCCAACCGCAATATATCTCAGCATCAATGGTAAACCGACATAACCCAAACCAACAATTCCAATAGTTGCAGATTTAGAGATCAATTTGTTTTTTAGCTCATGAGCTATCGCTTGATTCATTTTAAGCACTCGTTCTAAATGATTTTGCTAAAATCCTCTATCTAACAAAATCAAGTGAAATTCAATATTCTTTAGGCATGCCATCTACTTACATAAACAAATGTATGGAATATACCCAAACCTTATTTTTGACCAACTTTCTTGCCAAACAAATACATGCTTAAAAGGCTAAAAACACCACCAATAATAGTTCCTAAAATAACAAGAATCACTCTTTTGGGTTTACTTTTTATTTCTGGCGTTAATGCTGGATCAACAGTTTTTAACACATATTCATCTCTAACATTCGCTAACATCATCGTCTTGGATTGCTCTTGTATAAGATCAAAAAAAACTTGTTTCATTTCTGTTACAGTTGTTGTCTGTATTTGTTTGGTTAAAAAATCTATACTTTGCTTTGATTCTGAAATATCATCATTTCTAATGGTGTTGTTAAGATCCTCAATTATCCAAGTCAGCCAATCATGGGCAGTTTGAGGGGAAAAAAACTCAAAGCTTACTTCAACAAATCCTGACTTTTTATCCTGTGATGAATTTAATCTTTCTTTTAAGACCTTATATGCCTCCAGATCGGATGGCTTGGGAGTCAATGGCGGTTTGACGTCTCTCACCCATTGTTTTTTAGAGGTGTTATAAATATCATCATCAATAATGAGTTTATTTGTATCAGGATCCCATTTTTTTGTTGCCATTAATGGAATTAATAGATCATGATTTTTTATAAAGTTTATTAAAAAAATTCGCGATTCCAAAGTTTCCAGTGCCAGAGCTGTTTTATCGACCCCGCTCGCACCTACATTAATCCCAGCCATACTTGCAAGCCCGCCAAATCGACTGACTAAATTAGCAAGTTTACCTCCTCCCGCTTGATCATTAGAAGTGGTTGGCGCCAACAACACTTCAGACTTATATTGGTCAGGTAACTGTAAAGAAATAATTATGCTCGCGACAATGAATATTCCAGTAATGGATATGACCATAATTTTATTTAACCACAGCATTCGCCATAGCTCTTTCAAACTGATCACTTCATTCTGCTTTGGGAATTCTGTAGAACTCTGCAGTTCTGATTGCTGTACATTCATAAAGTATTAGCCATTCACTCTTGTTTATTAAGCCTATAATCTACCCAATGTAGCTAATGCGACAACATTTTGGAATATAATTTGTGTCACTTCTGACCAAAGTGTAATTGGCTTTGTATAGTTAGTATTTAATGGCACAATAATGGTATCACCAGGTTCAAGTTGCGTACTTGAATTTGCAAACCAGACGCTTCTATTCTGAGGCATTCTCACAGCACCATTGGCTTTGATGATAAAGACTCTGTCTTCGTCTGCTCTTGAAGTTAAACCTCCACTAAGCTGTAGATAGCTTTCCATATTCAGTTTTTTATCAAATACATGTGCTGTTGGATGTTGGACTTGCCCCATAACAGAGACTGTTTGCGCACTGGGTGGTATTGCGATTTCATCACCATCTTTTAGAACTAAATTGTTTTCAGAATTTTTCTCGCCAACAAGCACCGAAGGAAGATCTATAACCAACCGACCTAATACCTGTGTAGAATCTAGTTTTTCAACCAAATCCAGAGAATCATCTTTTTTTATTACCTTTTTATCATCAGTTGCTTCACTAAGTGATGCTGCTGCAAGTTCATTTTTTAAACGCTCTTGCATTTCTTTTAACAATTCTGCTTCTCGTTCTTTTAACTCTTTACGTAGAAAAATAGCGCCCTTCGCATAGGCCATATTGGTTAATCCACCCGCGCGAACCAGCACATCTTTTAATGTTTCACCTTGGCTTATCACATAGGTTCCTGGAAACTTGACCTCTCCCTTCACAATCACTTGTTTAACTTCATTCCACTCTGGTTTAATTCTTACCGTCACTACATCTCTAGATAATAATCTTAATTTTTCAGTGCTTTCCCCAGATATCATGTCTTTCATAGTAACGGTAATATGTTCTATATTCATTGGTTCATCAGTGTTGATTTTACGCCGAGTTAATTCGGCGGCCACAGTATAAGCCGAATCTTTAAAACCACCCGCAGCTTTTATCAAACTTTTTATGGTGTTTTTGTCGGTAATTGGATACAGACCTGGAAAGTTGACTTCTCCCTGAATAGTATGCACTAACAGAGGAGAGTTTAATGAAGCTTGTTTTTGTAACTGTTCTATAATCGGTTTTAAAAGTGTCACTCGAGAGAAATCTTTTTCTTCTTCCTCACTTTCATTTTCGTTAATTTGAGGGACATATTTTTCTTGGTATTTAATTTTTTCTGCACGCTCTAACAACAATTGTTTTTGTTTATTTTTATTTTTAAAATCAAACTTTCCCAAATTAAACTCTTCAGCATATTTCACTGAATCTTTGACTGAAAAAACTAAGATTTCGTCTTGAGCTTGTAATTGAATATCAAATTCATCCTTGTTTTTATGTGATAGTGCATCGGCCAAAGAGAATTGGACAAGGTTGATATCATTTTGAATATTTATCTTTCGTACCACTAAAGAGTATCCCAAGTCAGCATCAGGCATCAGATCTCGGTGTAAATCGCGGATCACATCAGAAATTCTTATTCCTTCCTGCCAATGATAGGCACCTTCACGGGTAACAGCGCCAATAAGTTTAACAGCGCCATCAATGAAATCAGATATTTTTCCCATGACTAGCTCATCGCCATTCCTTAAAGTCAGTTTTCTATCCTCTGGATGAGCTAAATTAAGGTTGAACGCTTCTCTGACATTGTTCGCATTAATTCGGTTTAGCAATGCCGAACTTTTATTTGATTGAGCCTTTGCGTCACCAGCCATAAAGAGTAAATCGGCAATATTTTCATCTTTCTTGATCTCAAATATCGCAGGTCTGTTGACTTCACCCATAGCTGTCACTCTGGCACCCGCACTGGGAATAAATACAACATCGCCTGCTTGAAGTCTTAAATCTTGATTTGTCTCCCCTTTTAGCAAAAGATCATAAAGATCCAGAGTTGCAATTAATTTACCTCGCCGCTTCAGCTGGATATTTCTTAATGAACCTGTTTTTTTAATGCCACCACTCACAAAAATAGCGTTAGTGATAGTGGTTAATGAACTCACTTGATAAGAGCCAGGCTTAAAAGCATCTCCCAATACTAAGATGCGCATTGAGCGTAACTCACCTAAAGAAATAGACACCTCAACCCCGAGGATTTGGCTTTGAATTTTTTTGGTGATGAGCTGTTTAACTTCCTCATATTTCATACCAGAAACAGCAATAGGCCCAATTTCAGGTAATTGAATTTTGCCATCTCGATAAACAGATAAATTATAATTTTGGTTTTCTTTCCCATAAAGTTGCACGACCAATTCATCACCTGGGCCTAAAATATATTCCGAAGGCACTGGAATATCAGTGACAGGGGCAAAAGTTGTAGGTTCACCAGCAAAAAGATCATAACCAAAATACTGAGGCTCATCATTTTTTTCTGGAAACTGGGCCAGTATTTCATCCAGATTCAATGGTTTTTCTGCTTCAGGGCGAGGATTCATCAAGTCAGGAACTTCTTGAAAATCTTTCTGCGGTCCACTAATGCCCTTTAAGTCACCAACATCATATCCCAATTGCTTGGCTATCTTTTTTTGTTGTTGGGGCGATAGTTTTTTAAATTGTTCAATTTGCTGTGACGTTGGAGTCAAAGCATAGCTAGATTGTATTTGCAGAATACTCATGAACAAGCTGGCGCAAATCAGCACCATATTTTTTGACAGCATCTTAGATAATTTCATCATTTTAATTAATATTGATTGGCAATTAATTTGTCCAGTTAAAAGAATTACAAAGTTTTTGATTCAAATTTTGGGCATGTAAACACATGAACCCTAAACTTCGCGGCGTCATTGTACCTGTGATAGTCTAGGAGTTCCAATGAAAATTATTTCTGGAGGGTTGTCTGAATGACAAACTCAAGCTGTATACCCACTGAATCTTATAGAACCGACGGATCTATTTGATATTTAACATAATTCTAAAATGTCGCAATTTCGATAACAAATAAAGCCTTCATACATGTTGAGCATCATTCTTTTGTCGTAAAGCAGAAATAACGCCAGGTATACCTTCTTTCTCTAAAAGCATTCTCGTTTCTGCCTGTTTATGCCTCATCATGCTCACCCCTTCAACTCTGATATCGATGATCAACCAACCCTTTTTAGACTTTTTTTTAACATAAAAATCCAAATCTATTCCCTTATCAGCAGCAATCTTTGTATTCATACGCAACCAACAACGGTTCTTTGCGGGACAGCGAATATCGTTCTCTAGCTTAAGCCGTTGATTGGTATAATAGGGATAGGCTTTATTGAAATAGCGAATCAATGTTCTTTTCCATTCTGATTCTAATTGCTTTTTAAGTCCATCATCCGCTTGATACCAATTCTTTCCTGCTAAAGCTTTGGCCATTAATGGGATATCCCAAAATATGAGTGCATGTTCCTGTAGCATTTGATGAAGATCTAGTGGATTTTGATCATAATCGGCTCGATTTTTATCGATAATATCCAAAAAATCATTCACAGTGGTTTCTAACCAATGTTTAGCCTCCCCCCCCAAAGTTCGAGAGCTGGCACCAGTCTGTTGTGAGTAATCTTGAGCATACACTGACTGAATCAAAGCCATTCCCAGGACAATAAATGCCCATAAAGAACCCAAAAGAAGATGAGGAACTAAATATTTTGATTTCTTTTTCATTGGCTTTTTCATAAAAATATCTTTACTCAAGGAATGCCAATTTCATACAGGATTGGTGGCTTTTTAGATAGAGATGATATTTTAAAGTCTTTCCTCTAAATATCAACTTATAATTAGCTTATCTACTTTAGCTTGTATATACAAGTACAGTAAGCTGGGATATAATGGCTTTATGACAACCCCCTCTGCGAACTAATTCAGTTGAAATCCGCTATTGCTCGTTATCTCAGAGTTAAACAGTTTATTCTTGAAGGCATTCAAACAAATCATTGGTTGCCATCTGATAAAATACCCTCAGAGAATGAACTCACATTGCTTTGTTCGGTCAGTAGGATGACGGCTAAAAGAGCCTTGGATGAATTGACTCAAGAAGGAATTCTTGAGCGACTGCAAGGATTGGGAACTTTTGTTAAAGTACCCGTCGCTAGCTCCTCATTGCTTAAAATTACTGATATTTCACATGATATTCGGCTCAGAAATCATCGTCATACCAGTCAACTTTTAAAACTCGAATCAAAAACATTTAAACAATCCAGCCAGTTTCCAGAGATTATTCCCTCAGGGAATACGGTTTTTTATTCTGAATTACTCCATTTTGAAAATGATTTACCCATTCAGCTTGAACAAAGAATTATCAATCCAGCACTAGCACCAAGCTATCTTGAGCAAAATTTCTTAGAAGAAAGTCCTAGTGATTATTTATTAAAAACCATCCCTATCACAGCAGCCCAACAAAAAGTTGCAGCCACTTTAGCGTCGCTACAAATTTGTCAACATCTGCAAATAGCCATCAGCCAACCTTGTCTAGTTTTACACCGAAAAACTTGGTCGGGTTCACAATGGGCGACTATCAACACCTTTTACCACCCCGGAAATCGTTATCAATTAGAAAGCAATATTACCCAGGAGATATCATTATGAAGAACAATAGACATGATCCCACAAGACATATTAGTGCAGCCAAAGGAACGGCTCTCACTGCAAAAAGTTGGATGACAGAAGCTCCACTTAGAATGTTAATGAATAACTTAGATCCCGTTGTAGCAGAACGACCAGAGGATCTGGTGGTTTATGGTGGAATTGGTCGTGCAGCCAGAAACTGGGCTTGTTATGACAAAATTGTCGAATGTTTAACAGCATTAGAAGATGATGAAACCTTATTAGTGCAATCAGGTAAACCTGTTGGCGTTTTTAAAACCCATGCCGATGCGCCCCGAGTACTTATTGCCAACTCGAATTTAGTCCCCCATTGGGCAAACTGGGAACATTTTAATGAACTTGATAAAAAAGGCTTGATGATGTATGGCCAGATGACTGCGGGTTCATGGATCTACATTGGCAGCCAAGGCATTGTTCAGGGTACCTATGAAACCTTTGTGGCTATGGCTAAAACACATTATCAAGGGTGTTCAAAAGGTAAGTGGGTACTCACAGGCGGTTTAGGAGGTATGGGTGGTGCTCAACCCTTAGCAGCGACCATGGCTGGATTCTCTATGTTAGCTGTAGAATGCGATCCAACGCGCATTCAAAAAAGATTAGAAACCGGCTACCTTGATGCAAAAACAACCAGCATTGAAGAAGCCCTGGCGCTTATCCATAAAGCTCATGACAATAACCAAGTGATCTCCGTGGGTTTATTGGGTAATGCAGCCGATGTATTCCCTGAATTAGTCAAACGGGGCATCAAACCTGATGTGGTCACCGATCAAACCAGTGCACACGATCCTCTCAATGGTTACCTACCTTCAGGTTGGACGCTAGAAAAAGCGGCACAACTGAGAGAAACTAACCCGACATTCGTGGTAGAAGAAGCCAAAAAATCCATGGCAATTCAAGTACAGGCCATGTTAGATTTTCATCATCAAGGGGTTCCTACGGTAGATTATGGGAACAATATCCGCCAAATGGCCATGGAAAAAGGCGTGGCGAATGCCTTTGATTTCCCTGGTTTTGTTCCAGCTTATATTCGCCCTTTATTTTGCAAAGGCATAGGTCCTTTCCGTTGGGCGGCACTTTCCGGTGATCCCGAAGATATTTACCAAACAGATGCCAAAGTGAAAGAGTTAATCCCTAATGATGAACATTTACATCATTGGTTAGATATGGCTCAGCAAAAAATTCAATTTCAAGGCGTACCTTGCCGTATTTGTTGGGTAGGGCTAGGAAAAAGAGCCTTGTTAGGATTGGCCTTTAATCAAATGGTCAGAGAAGGCCTATTAAAAGCCCCTATTGTAATAGGTAGAGATCACTTAGATTCTGGTTCTGTAGCCAGTCCAAATAGAGAAACTGAAGCCATGAAAGATGGTTCCGATGCCGTATCTGATTGGCCGCTTTTAAATGCTTTACTCAATACCGCCAGTGGTGCAACTTGGGTGAGTCTGCATCATGGGGGTGGCGTGGGTATGGGCTTCTCCCAGCATTCAGGCATGGTCATTGTTTGTGATGGCAGTGAAGATGCGGATCGTAGACTACGTAGAGTATTGCATAATGATCCGGCCACGGGTGTTATGCGACATGCCGATGCAGGTTACGATATGGCTATCCAATGTGCTAAAGCGCATCATCTTAATTTACCGATGATCGATTAAATTTAAACCCGGCGCATTTTGAATACTCCGGGGTTAACCCAAAACAACTTTGAGAAAACAACATGAAAACCATTAAAATACTACCAGGCCATATGAGTCTAGAACAAATTAAGGAAATTTGGTCAGCGCCATGCAGCATTGAGTTGGACGCCAGCTGCCACGACAACATCAATGCCAGTGCTGCAACGGTACAAAAACTCCTTGATAACAAAAAAACGGTTTATGGCATTAATACAGGTTTTGGCATATTGGCCAATACCCGAATAGAGGATAAGAATCTTGCGCTCTTACAAGAAAGTTTAGTGTTATCCCACGCCGTAGGAACGGGTGCAGCTATTGATGTTGACACGGTTCGTTTACTGATGTTTTTGAAAGTCAGTAGTCTTGCACAGGGGTTTTCTGGCATTCGATTACAAGTCATCGAAGCACTTTGTGACCTCATCAATCATCAAATCACCCCCATCATTCCAGCCAAAGGCAGTGTAGGAGCCTCTGGGGATTTAGCACCCTTGGCACACATGAGTGTCGCCTTAATTGGTGTTGGTGATGTGATGTACCAAGGTGAAAAAATTTCAGCCAAAGACGCATTAGCCGCTTGCCAACTGTCTCCAGTGGTTTTAGGCCCCAAAGAAGGCTTAGCGCTGCTCAATGGCACTCAAGTCTCCACAGCCTTAGCCCTAAAAGGCTTATTTGAAGCGGAACAGAATTTTGCTGCTGCTTTATATTGCGGTGCTTTATCTGTAGATGCGGCAGCAGGATCTGATACACCATTTGATGACAGAATCCAACAAGTGCGAGGCCATCAAGGTCAAATTGACGTCGCCGCTCTTTACAGAGAGTTACTTGAAGGGAGTGACATTAGAAACTCTCACCGCGATTGTGATAGGGTTCAAGATCCCTATTCTCTACGTTGCCAACCTCAAGTCATGGGCGCAGTGCTTACGCAATTGCGTTATGCAGCTAGCGTGTTGCACACTGAAGCCAATGCAGTTTCCGATAACCCTTTGGTGTTTAGTGATGATGGCGATATTTTATCAGGCGGAAACTTCCATGCAGAACCCGTTGCTTTTGCAGCCGATGCCATTGCGATTGCCGCCAGCGAGATTGGTGCGATTGCCGAACGAAGAACAGCTCTTTTAGTGGATAAACATCTGTCAGGCCTTCCAGCGTTTTTGGTCACCAATGGCGGTGTGAACTCAGGGTTTATGATAGCTCAAGTTACCGCAGCCGCTTTAGCCAGTGAAAACAAATCCTTAGCCCATCCAGCCTCTGTGGATAGTTTACCGACTTCTGCCAACCAAGAGGATCATGTCAGCATGGCAACCTTTGCAGCCAGAAGATTAACGGATATTAATGATAACCTAAATGGTATTTTAGCCGTTGAATATCTCTCTGCGGCACAGGGCGTGGACTTTAGAGCCCCACTAAAAACCTCACCTATGCTGCAAGCGTTTTATGCTACCCTGAGAAAAGAAGTGGCTAATTACGACAAAGATCGCTTTTTTGCACCAGATATAGAAATAGCCAAGAGACTCCTAAAAGAGGCGGCATTGGTTGAAAATCTAAGCATCAAGCTATTAGCTTAAAGCCTTGGACAGGCTCCTAGGAGCCTGTCCAAGGCTTTCTTTTTAGAAAGATAAGCTTCAAAAAAAAGTCAAAAAAAAGCCCGGTAGTGATTGACAGATCAGGCCGGGCAGACCTCAACTCTAAAAGGGGAAGTGAGTTGAGCAAAATTGGGAAATAATCGCTGTTACTTACAAGGTTAGTCCATTCCGTTTAAAAAAAGTTCATAAATTGTAAAAATATTTTTTAACCATCGAAATCTAAGGGCATATCTGCTTGTCACATCTATATTCAGGCACTATGCTTACCATATAATGAAAAAAGCAACTTATTGAAGGAAACGCATGGATATCAATCTATTATTACGCTTAATGGCAGAAAAAAAGGCATCTGACTTATTTTTTAGTACTGGTGCTCCACCTCATATGAAAATTGAAGGAGTGTCTACAGCTATTGGCTCGGGTGCTCTACCACCAGGTGCCATTAAAAAAATTGCTTACTCCATTATGAATGACACCCAAATCAAGGACTTTGAGGAGAATTGGGAAAGCAACTTTGCCTATACGGCAAAAAATGTGGGTAGATTTCGCGTCAATGTCTTTATGCAAAGAGGAGAAGTCGGCGTTGTTTTAAGGCATATTAATTCCGACATCCCGACGCTCAATCAGCTTAAACTTCCTAAGGTGATTTCGGGTTTGGTCATGGAGAGAACAGGCTTGGTTTTAGTCTGCGGCCCAACGGGTTCAGGTAAATCATCAACCCTTGCTGCGTTAATAGAACATAGAAACTCGGTGGATTCTGGTCATATCCTAACCATTGAAGATCCCATCGAATTTCTCTATTCGCATAAAATGTCCATTATTGATCAAAGAGAAATTGGTGTAGATACCAAAAACTATTCCAATGCACTCAAAAATGCCATGAGAGAAGCACCTGATGTTATTTTAATCGGGGAAATCAGAGATACTGAAGCCATGGAATATGCACTAAGCTATGCTCAAACAGGCCATTTATGTCTGGCCACCATCCATGGAAATAATGCCAAACAGGTACTGGAACGTATTAGAAATCTGTTTCCTAAAGATATGCAAGGCCACATTATGACAGAACTTGCATCGGTGCTAAAAGGCATTATTTCACAAAGATTGTTAAGAAATAAGGAAGGAAAAAGAGTACCAGCGCTTGAAGTCACCATGGCTGCACCAGAAATTGTCGATATTATCAAACGTGGTCAGTTAGATGAGCTATCTAAGGCCATTGCAGGTAATCGTATGGATGGTATGATGACTTTTGATCAATCCTTGTACGAGTTAGTCAATATTGGTGAAATTACTCAAGATCAAGCCATTAGCTATGCAGAATCCAAACATGATCTTTCTCTTAAATTAAGACTAAGTGGAAAGAAAACCACCCTGACGGGTAACAATACTCAATTTAATACAAAGCTCTAATCCCGCACGATTCGTTCCCACGCGGGAGCATGGGAACGAGAAATACTCAGGTTATTGGGTTATTCAATTTTTGGAAATAATAACCTGTCCATCCACAACATCAATAACGATTTTATCCCCATTC
>Ga0210032_1000552_pt1 | contig 26836 bp, 27 predicted proteins | sample CryGeyCG2114_250_2_FD_185458 | JGI IMG/M metagenome (GOLD analysis project Ga0210032, IMG submission 185458) | Groundwater microbial communities from aquifer - Crystal Geyser CG13_big_fil_rev_8/21/14_2.50 (SPAdes) (version 2) | ecosystem: Environmental > Aquatic > Deep subsurface > Groundwater ... | reverse complement strand
TACCGTGGCCGAAAAGCTAAGAGCAGAATGCGACCAAGTCATGATCCCAGTATTATCTTTTGCGCCATAAGACTGGCCGACTTTGACACTAACAGCACTTGATAAACCAAGGGGAATCATAAAGGTAAGGGAAGCCAAATTTAAAACCACATTATGTGAAGCCGAGGTGATGATATCCATGCCACCAATTAAAACGGTAACAGTTGAAAAAGAGAGCACTTCTAAAAGAGTTGAAAAGCCGATTGGAAGTCCTAGTTTTAAAAATTCACTCAAAAGTCCTTTATCAACTTTATAAGAGTGTTCTCTGAACTTCTTAGTGTGAACAAATAAAACAATCGCCATCAATGTTCTTGAGATAACTGTGGCCCAGGCCGCACCTTCGATTCCCATTTCAGGAACACCGAGCAGACCAAACATCATCACAGTATTAAGGGCGACGTTAATAATATTAAAAACTAGAATGAGTCCGTTGGCATAAACGGTTTTATCCCACGCTTGCAGGTATTCTTTATAAACTTGGAATAAAAGCATTGGCAGAGTTGAAAGACCGGCGATTTTTAAATACTGAGCGACCATGGGCTCAATTTGTGGATTAAGACCGAAGATTTCTAGATTGGCACTGACGATTAAAAGCAGTCCGTACAAAAAGAAACTGATGATGGTGCCAAGTGCCTGGGCCGTAAAAACTGCTTCAGGACGATCGGTATTTTCACCACGGTATTTAGCGACGATAGGACCAATGGCATAACTCACTCCAAGTCCCACCATTAAAAATGGCGCAAAAATACCATTAGCTGTACCAAGTGCGGCCAGTACGTCGTTTGAGTAGCGACCTGCCACCATAATATCGCCGACGCCAAACATCATTTGGCCCATTTGACCGGCGATGATAGGCAGAGCGAAGACCATTAATTCTTTAATTGAGCGTCGTGTAATCATGCCAAGAGTATGAATTGATTGGCTTGAGTGTGCAACTTAAAGTGGGGTGAAATGCTTCAATTTATTGCCCTATGGAATGTTGCGCGTTACCCTATATCTATAAAAAATCAATGAGGTCTATTGTGAGCAAAGATGCTGGAAGCATTAATGAAGAAGGTTCAGGTAAAAAGGGACTGGCAGGGCTTTTAGAGAATGTTCTAAGAAAAGGTCAGTACGTTGGATTTTTCCTTTTCGTTCTTCCTATCGCATTAATGTATGTTATCGCCATTGGTTTTGCTGTATTTCCAGGCCTTCTCATCTGGCAATATTTAGTTTCAATGGCACAATCTCCTATTGAGTACGCTTTATTTGGCTCTATTGCTTTAGGCTTTGGCTTCTTTATCGGAATCTTTGCTCTTTGTGTAATCGTTCCAATTTTAAACTTTCCATTAATCTTTTTTGTTAAGCCTTATCGCGGTCCATGGTTAGCGCTTGAAACAGTGGCTTGGTATTACCACAACGCTTTATTTTATCTAGTTCGCTATACCGTTTTAGATCTTGTGACTCCATCTCCAATTTCTCAACTTTTCTTAATGGCGATGGGAATGAAGATGGGTCGAGGCAGTATGGTGAATACTTCTAATATTTCAGATCCATGTCTTATTCGCCTTGGTGATTATGTGACTGTCGGTGGTTCAGCCTTTATGATGGCCCACTACGCGCAAAAAGGTTACGTAGTCATCGCACCAATGACGATTGGTGATAAATCTACTGTAGGTTTAAACTCGATCCTGATGGGTGGAGTAGAAGTTGGCAAAAAAGTTTCAATTGCTCCCAATGCTACAGTTCTTCCAAAAACAAAAATTCCTGATGATACTAAGTATGGTTATGAGGGGCTCAAGTGATTTTTATTCCTCGTTTTACATTAGTTTTTATTTGGGGTGTTTTCTCATTCATGATGGGAATCGTTATTGGTATTCTTAGACCCTTCCATCCATCTAACGTTCGTGCGACAGGAATGATTCTTTGCCCGGTAGGTTTTAAGATATTGGGTGTTGAGTTTGAAATTAGAAATAAAGAGAACTTTAAAAAGCAGTTTCCATTTGTTTTAGTGGCCAATCACCAAAATAATTTTGATATGTTTCCTGGTGGTGCAACGACGCCAAATCGTTGTGTGACACTTGGAAAATCAAGTATCGTTTGGATTCCAATCTTTGGACTCTTTTATTGGCTGGCCGGAAATATTTTGATCGATCGATCTAATAAAAGAAAAGCCAAAGCCAGCATGGAACGAGTAACGAAAGAGATTCTAGAAAATAATAAATCCGTTTATATTATGCCTGAAGGTACTCGTGGCCGTGGGCGTGATATTCTTTTACCATTTAAGCGCGGTGCTTTTATTACAGCTATTAATGCACAGGTTCCGATCATTCCGGTTTGTTATTCTTCTTATCATAATCGTATGAAATGGAATAAGTTGAAGGCAGGAAAGATTATTGCTCAAGTGCTTGAGCCGATTCCAACCAAAGGACTAAAGCCTGAGGATTCAGTTAAGCTGATGGATGATGTTTATAATCTTATGAGAAATCAAATTATCGAACTCAATAAAGAATTAGGCTACGAGGACTTTGTTAAGGCGCCTTAACCGCTTCTTTATACATCTCTAATGCTTCCATTCTTTTCTTTGAATAATCAACAATTGGGGCAGGATAATCTTCGCCAATGATGCAGCCATGGAGTTGTTGATCCATCGGTGTCATTGTATGGGGAGCATGAATGTATTTGCCTTCTATATTTGAAAGCTCTGGGCACCACGTTCTAATAAAGACTCCGTCTTTATCGAACTTTTCAGATTGAGAGTAGGGATTAAAAATTCGAAAGTAGGGTTGAGCATCAACGCCACTACTGGCACTCCATTGCCAGCCGCCATTATTGGCAGCCAGATCAAAGTCTAAAAGCTTTGCCGCAAACCAAGCTTCACCTTTTCGCCAATCAATCAAAAGAGTTTTACAAAGAAAAGAAGCCACTACCATGCGAAGACGATTTGGCATCGTGCCCGTCGCCTTAAGACAGCGCATGGCCGAATCGACAATAGGAAAACCAGTTTCACCTTTTTTCCAAGCTTCAAATTCAGCGTTAGTTCCACGCCATTTAATCTCATCGTATTGGGGCTTAAATGAACCTTTCGTCACGTAAGGGAATTGATCAAGAATACATTGGTAGAATTCACGCCAAACCACTTCGGCCAACCACTTATGATGGCCATCAGTGTCGCCATCTTTGCCTGCACGAACCATATCGCGTACAGATATATTTCCATGGCGAATATAAACGGACGTATTTGATGTACCGTCTGCCGCTGGAAAATCTCTCATCTTTCCATAGTCCGAAATTTTGTTACTAAACTCTTTAAGCTGTTTTTTTGCAGCGATGGTTCCGGCCTTAAAGTGTGGGGGAGACTTATTAAAACCAATCTCTTTCATCCAATCGATTTTGGTTATCGATCTTGGATTATTTCTTTTGGCCATCTTCTTGAGGTTAGGAGAGTGCAAAGCTACTTCTCCGCCATACTGATTGAGCACACTCATCCATTTACGCATATAAGGCGTGAAGACCTTATAGGGCGTTCCATCGTCTTTTAGAGTACTCGAAGCTTCAAAGACTACTGAATCAATATGAGAGTGTAGGGTGATATTTTCTTTAGCTAGAATTTTTGAAACTTCTTCGTCACGCTTTTTAGCTTGTGGTTCATAGTCTTTGTTAACAAAGACATCAGTAATATTATTCTTTTTACAAAAATCGAGAATTTCTTCTTTAGGGGCACCAAAGCGAATTTCGAGGGAAGACTCATGTGAGTTAAGGGTTTCTTCCATTTCAATCAGAGAGTCATGAATGAACTGTACACGTTGATCGGTTTTGTCTTCCAATTTATCTAAGATCGCAGGATCAAAAATAAAAATTCCAAAAACCGCATCGCTATTTTTGGTGGCTTGGGCCAAAGCAACATGGTCATGTAGTCTTAGATCTCTTCTAAACCAAACTAAACTTTTCTTCATTTGAATGAATCTACTTTTGTAAGCGTAATGAGAACGTCCATATTATCGCCTTTTTCATTTTGAATATTTGAAAGACCGCGATAGGCAAGCAGATTGCCTTTGTTGTCGTAGTCAACTTCAATTGAATCGGCGAACATTTTTAAAATCCAATTGGTGATGGCAAGCTTAAACGTTTTAACGTTTCCTTCTTCTTTAATAAGAGATAGATCAAAACTAAAATAATCGCGTCTTGAAGGAAGAACGAATTTAATTTCTTTGATTTCATTACCTTTGAAGTTGTTAAGATTGCCACGGATATAGTTATGATAGCCTTGGCCACATAGAAGGTTTGATTCTATATCCAGCTTTCCTGTCTTAATGACACCTTGGCCATTATTCGTTGTAACTAAGTATTTACCATTAATCAGCTTTGTTTCTTCAATTTTATTATTTCTAAGATCAGTAAAAACAGAATCAGGTAAAAGTGGCGAGGATTTAAATGTTGAAACTAAAGAAGCAAACTTCTCACCGTTCGGTTTAAAATAATTTGTATCTACTTTTTGAAGATTTTCTCCGTCGTATTCCATGACATGCTGTTCATAGTACTGAAGTTCACCTTCTCTTGATTTTGCCTCGCCTTTGATGAGCTCAGTACGCCCAAAGGCGGGTAAGATGAAAAGAAAAACGAAAAGCGCTTGGAGTAATGTTTTCATAGGGCTATCTTAAGGTTAAAGGTTTGTTTTTGGGAGTCTGTCTTATGATTGTACAGGATAAATGTGTTCTTATAACAGGGTCAAATAGGGGGATTGGTTTGGCGTTTGCTAAGCAAGCTCATCGACTTGGTGCACGAGTTATCATGGCCATGAGAAATACAGATGGATTTACTCAAGATTGGTTTGATGAGCGTGTTCAACTTATCGAACTTGATATGGGCTCGTCTGAAAGTATTGAGCGTTTTATGCAAAATAGCGTTTTGGCCGAAGTTGATATTTTAATTAACAATGCCGGTCAATTAACCGGCGGCATTCTTGAAGACCAAAAAGTGACAGATATTTATTCAATGTTTCAGGTTAATCTTGTAGGGCTTATTCACTTAACAAAGCTGATGCTACCTCTTTTAGAACAAAGACCAAAAGCCATGATCGTGAATAACTCGTCGGTCTCTGGCATTATGCATCTGCCTTGTACTACGACCTACACCGCCGCTAAAACAGGCGTCGTGGCTTTTAGTTCTTCTTTAAGACAAGATCTTAAAGGGACAAACGTTAAAGTGTTGACCCTAATTACTCCAGGTGTAAAAACTAGAATGTTTGATGAGATAGCGCCTAAATACAGTAAACATATGGATGTCTCAAGTCTCTCGACCATTTCACCAGAAGATTACTCCGTTAGAGTTTTTAAAGCGATTGAGAAGAATCAGTCGGTACTACTACCTACAGGAGCGGAGCGAGTTGGAGTTTTTGTCGCCCAACACTTTCCACAACTCTTTGAAAAACTAGCCTCAGCTCGTTTTAAAAGGTGAAAGCTCCTTGAGGATTATGAATCATCCATGCAAGTTTAATTCGCTGCCATGGATTTAAATGGGTAAAACTTAAACCCCAACCTCCTGGATATTTTCCATTTTGGTGAGTCTTACGAACAAGCTTCACTGTAAATGCATGTAATTCATTTTTAAATGGAATACGAATCGCCATCTCTTCGTTAACTGGCGCCATAGAAGCAATAATTGGTTGATTAACGTCAGTGATAAATAATCCAGTAGTTGAGATATCAAACATCTGTGCCTGAAAGCGGTGACGATCTAAAAACTCAACTACTACTGGAGCCTCAATGCGGTGACGTTTGGCTGGTTTCCACCATTGTTTTTCAGGAGCAAAAGCATGCTCATATGTTTTAGACATCATGATTGTACTCATAGCAAAAATAAAACAAAATGAAGAAAGTGTGGTGTGCAGATGGCTCCAATCAGTGGAGTAACTCGAAACAATAAGATTATTAACCGTGACGATAATACATGAAGCGACTAACCAACGAGTAATATCTTGCTCAACATTCCATACCTTCCAAGCACTGATAGATAGAATAAGAATCGTGGCAATATTGTTAATCGAAAGCTTATTCCAAACCGCATAGACATGAGATGTTTGAGTTAAGTCGTAGCTATACATGCCGGCAATTTGTAGCGGGAACGAAACTGCGATAAGCGCTAACGCAACAGAAGTGAAATTAAAAAGTTGTGGTTTAGTAGGCATCTTAATACCCCCTGGCAAAGTCATAGCAATAGCTTTTAACATTATGGACATACTTTCTGGCTTCACCAAGGTTTGTGGCCTCAAGCCAATTGGTGCCAAGCTTATCTAAATTTCTTCTTACTCGATAAGGACCAGAGTTATAGCTGGCTAAAATAAGATCAACCATTTCATTATCTTTTTTATTCGTATCAAGAGAAGCCAGTTTTCTTTGAACAAGCGGATCAAACGAGCTCCAGTATTGTTCGATATATTTTAAATAAGAGATTCCACCTTGAATGGAGCGATCATGAGATAAGCGCCATTCATTTCTCTCATTAATTTTTCCAAGTGCGACTAATGCTTTAATACGAAGAGGATTCATTTCGGATAGACCAGGATAACGTGGCCAATTTGAAGCACGCTCTCCTAGATCCTCTAAAATATGAGTTTCTGCTGGCGCTGTAATTTGCGTCAGTCCTAAGGCCTTCGCCGTACTAACAGCGCGAGAATTAAAACTAGATTCCTGTGCGATTAAGCCCGCAATCAAAGCAGGGTTCATTTGGTTAAACGCTGAAAGTGTTTTAATTTTATCAATTAAAAGATCTGAAGTATCAAAACCGCGATTAGTAATCGCTGATGTAATCGTTTGCAAATCCTTCATCGGACAATATGGCTCTTCAAAGACTTTACCAATAAGTTGATCGTTACCAAGTGGATCGAGTTTAACGTAAGTGACTACTAAAGCTTTATCTTGATCGGGTAAAAGGCGAAAAGCTGGTAGGCTGTATTTGACGGACTTAGAATCATTGGCGTAGTGAACTTTTGCATAATTCGTCACTCGATCAGTCACATCCTCGCCGTCATAGAAAAAATTAATCTTTGTGTTTTCATCAATGCCCATTTCATCTTTAATCGTAACAGTCAGATCAAATGCTCGATGCCAAAGCTTTCTTGGTGGATAAAACTCAATAGATGCTGTGCTCGTCGAAGCAGGGGAGCGGCCTTGTATTGTGTTTGGATTAATGGCTAGATTGGCATCGCTGTTTATTTGAAGATCCATCGCTTGAGCGCTCGATTGTAAAATCGGCTTTGCGCCAAACGGATCCATGGGGCCGGCACAAGAGACTAGCTTCAATAGAGATAGCAATAGTAGGCCGTGGCCTAATTGGTATCGATAATTCATGAAGTTTCCAATCGGCCGAAATGGCAATATATGAGAAGCCTTTGCGATAAGAACTTACGGACAACGTGCAAAAGCAGTTCATCATATCATGATGATCGAATGGACAAAGGCTAAAGCAGCAGCTTCAATGATATCAAAGGTTTTGAAGTGCCTCATCGATCTTAGGGTAGTCAAATTTAAAGCCTAAATCGCCTAGTTTTGTGGACACAACAGTCTGTGAATCAAGTACGATTGTTGACATCTCTCCCATAGCAATTTTAAGCCCAAATCCAGGCACTGGGAAAATAGCTGGTCTAGACAGCGCAGAACCTAAAGCCTTTGAGAAGACAGAGTTTGATACAGGATTAGGGGCTACAGCATTGAGAGTTCCCTGAAACCCATCATTATTAATTGCTTCAGCGTAGAGGTTGACTAGGTCTTGCTTGTGGATCCAAGACATAACCTGTGTTCCTGGAAGAACTGGTCCACCAAGACCAAGCTTGAATATGGGTAAGAGTTTGGCCAAAGCACCGCCGCCTTTTCCAAGCACAACACCGACTCTTAATATGACTGTTCTTTTAGCATCGATAGTATGCGCAGTTTGCTCCCAATCTTGGCATAGTCTTGAGAGAAATGAATTGGCACTTGGGTGATTCTCATCCATTTTTAAGTTTAAGTTAACAGGGTAGTAGCCAATAGCAGAAGTTGAAACGAGAACATCAAGCCCATTTGGTAGATCACGCTTAACGGCTTCAGCGAGCTTTGAGGAAGCCAGTACTCTAGAATCTCTAAGTTTTTTCTTTTGAGATTCACTCCATCTTTTTCCACCAATATTTTCACCCATAAGGTTGATCAAGGCATTGGCATCTTTAAAGGCTCCAGCAGGCAGATCATTATAAGGAGCGTCCCATTCAATAAATTCAACTCTCTCTTTAAGGTCTGAAAATTTAGATTTGGCGCGATTGGCAGAACGAGTAAGCACTGTAATCGTGTGATTTTGAGAGTGTAGTTTTCTTAGTAGAGTTGAACCAACGAATCCTGTAGCACCAGTCATAATAATTTTCATTTTTAGCTCCTTAGTGGCTTCAAGATTAGCTTATCTGTCTAGGTTTTGTTATAGACAATGGTTAGACAGCGCCTGGACACAAATCCAGACAAAGCGTAGATTGTCTTTATCGGAGTCTACCATGAGTGAAAGATATAATATTCAACTTGCTTCCAAAATTTCTGGTGTTGGTGTTCATACTATTAGAGCCTGGGAAAAGCGCTATCAAGCCGTTACCCCTGAGCGCAATGACAAGGGACGCAGAGAGTATTCTCAAAAAGAGATAGAGCGTTTAAGTCTTTTGTCAGAACTTTGTACTTTAGGTCACAGTATTGGACAAATCGCTAATACCGATACCCAAGAATTAAAAAAACTATTAAAAAAACTCGGTAAGCAAACTGCTGATGTTGAAAGCAATGAGCTTAAAAACTTAAAAAAACCTTTAGTTGATATCGATATGTCTTTATCTAGTTTGATGATGGCACTCGCTACATATAAACTTGATATTATTTCTCATGAGATTGGAAAACTAAAACTTCTTTTAACTCCAAGAGAATTCGCTCTCGATATTATTTCCCCACTTCTAACTGAAGTTGGCAATAAAGTTGTCAGACAAGAGTTCTCTATTTCTCAAGAGCACGCTTTAAGTGCCATTTTGAAATTTCATATTGGTCACTCTTTGTTTAAACATTATTCTCAAAAATCAACCAAACCTTATAATTTCATTATAGCTTGTCCTGAAGATGACTATCATGAGTTTGGCATTCTTCAAGCCGCTCTTCTTTGTGCCCATTATAATCTCAACTTCTTTTATCTAGGCCCAAATATGCCACTTCAGTCTCTACTTGATACTTATCAATCAGTAGAAGCGAATAGAATAATCCTAGGAGCTACTAAAGGTGTTGCCGATAGTAACGGAGAGTTTCTCGACGATTATATCTCTCGTTTGATGAAAGGGATCAATAACGACGACATGCTGTTGTTTGGTGGTACGGCAAACTTTGATTATGAAAGGTTTAGCGGTTCTAAGAAATTTAGGTCATTCATTAATATGAAAGCCTTTGATAATTATCTTAAAGATCTATAAGTATTTTTCGATATCACTAACTAAATCTTCTGGTTTGTCCTGTGGAGCATAGCGCTCTACAGGCTTTCCATCTTTATCGATAAGAAATTTCGTGAAATTCCATTTAATGCCTTTGGTGCCAAGAGCGCCAGGCTTTTGTTCTTTAAGAAAAGTATATAGAGGGTGAGTATTGGCCCCATTTACATCAATTTTTGAAAACATTGGAAAGGTAACGTTAAAAGTCGTTTCACAAAATGTTTTGATGTCTTCATCTGAGCCAGACTCTTGAGCACCAAATTGATTACATGGAAAAGCTAGTATACTAAAATTTTTGTCTTTATATTTTGCAAATAGCTCTTGCATACCTTCGTACTGATTGGTGAATCCACAACGACTTGCAACATTAACAATCAACAATACTTTACCTTTCCAGTTAGAAAGTGAAACTTCATCTCCGTTAATTGCTTGAGCTTTAAAGTCGTAAATGCTGCTTGTCATAAATTCTCCAATGAATAATTGCTAAAAATGTATCACAGACTTTAAAGAGTGTGGGTATAATTTGTGAGTGAAATATGATCAACGAATAGAAAATTATTTAACAATTTCTGGCCAATATCTTATTGGTAGAGAAACAGAAGTTTTCTTGGTTCTCTTAGGAGTTCTTGCAAAAGGACATATCCTCATTGAAGATCAACCAGGTATGGGCAAGACTGTACTTGCGTCTTTAAATGCAAAGCTTTTGGGACGACCAGTCACTCGTATTCAGTTTACGAATGATCTTTTACCTTCTGATATTTTAGGTGGTCCGATTTGGGTTAAAGATGAAAATGCTTTCATGTTTCAAAAAGGACCTATTTTCAACGAAATGATTTTGGCCGACGAACTCAATCGTGCTTCACCAAAAACGCAATCGGCTCTGCTTCAAGCGATGGAAGAGAAGGCTGTCTCTCTTGACGGCAAAACCTATGAGCTTTCTGATAAATTTTGCGTGATTGCAACCCAAAATCCCTATGAACAAGTTGGAACAAATCCGCTTCCAGAGTCTCAACTTGATCGCTTCAGCTTAGGTATAACTCTTGATATTCCATCAAGAGAACTTGAAAAGAAAATTTTATTAATGGAAGACCCAAGAAGTTTAATTGAAAAAATTGACCAATGTTTAACCGATTCTGACTGTGAAGAATTTGCTTGGAAATCTCGTGACATTATCGTGAGTGACCAGCTTTTAAATTATGTCATGGATTTAATGACGGCTTTAAGGCAAAAGGGTGCTCATATTTCACCTAGATCAGGTCAAGACTTGATGAGTACGTCAAAAATGTTAGCAGCATTTTCAAATCGATCTCATTGTACACCTGATGACATTCAGTATTTAGCTCCTTATGTTTTTGGTCACCGTGTAGCTGGGGCAAGGGGAATGAAAATTGGCCAACTCGAAGTCTCAAAACTTATCGGCGAGTTACCTATTCCTTAGACGCTTAAGTCAAGTAATGCCAGATTCTTTTATTCAAAGGATCTCACAGGTTTCTCATGGTAAGCGTGTTTATATTATTCCTACGAGTATTGGATTCTATTTCTCTTTTATAGCTTTTGTGCTTTTTCTTATTGCGATTTCTTATGGGCATAACCTTGCTTTTTATTGCACCTTTTTATTTTTTTCCTTTGTTTCTTTTTCAGCAGTAATTGCAAACGAATCAATTAAGAAAATTGAAATAAAACCAAGTGAAGAAAAAGTTTTAGTTAGAAATAATTCTTTTTCTCCATTAAAAATAACGGTCGAAAATACATCAAGGCGCTCTCAGTTTGATCTATTGATTGAATCTCAAGGTGTCGTAGTTGGTTTTATTGAAGAGATTAAACCTTTAGAAAAAAAGAATATTTATCTAGATATGTCATTGCTTAAACTTCCAAGAGGTGTTTACCAACTTTCACGCTTAACAATTTCTACGCGTTTTCCACTTGGGCTTTTTTATTCTTGGAAATATAGACCCATAAATAACCTTTTAAAGGTTTTACCAAAACCTATTGAAGGACAGCTTCATACTTCTACTACTCATGACCATAAAACTTCATCTGCACCACGAATCACCTTGACCACAGGCACTGAAGAGTATGTCGAGACTAGAGAACATAGAACAGGTGATGGTGTATCGCGGGTAGATCAAAAAAGAAGTATGCTACTTGGAAGTCCTCAAGTGCGAACCTACAGCGATGAATCTGGTTTTCATGAATGTCTTGATCTTCGAAACGGGGATATAGAAGATAATCTTTCTAAAGCAACTTATTATATTGAGAACCACCATTCAAATTCGAGCCTTTCACTCATCATGCCTGATGGGTTTAAAACCATCGCTACAACAGGTGCCTATCATCATCAATACCTTTTTGAAGTTTTAAGCGAATTCAAAAAAGAAAAGATCTTTTTGCAATGAAGGCACATATTTTTTGGATCTCCATTCTTTTTTCATTGGCAGGTTTCTTACCTTTTTACGCTTTACATTCAAATACAATCGTCATCGTTTACCTTGTTTTGGTCTCAGTGGCGGTTATTTCACGAGTTACGCATATTAGAATTAACAAGGCTCTTCGATCCTTGATATTAATTAGCTCAATTATCTTAGTTTGGAATGAGTATTCTGGACTTAGAAATGTTGAAGCTGCAGCTGGCTTATTTGCTTTATTGTCTATTTTAAAACTCTGGGAAATTAATAAAAGTCGTGATTATTTTCTTTATTTCCTTATTTTTCAATTAATGATGATTTCACAATACCTTTTGCTTGAGTCATTACTTTTGCTTTTATTTATGATTGTTTCTGCCACCATGATGTGTGCCGTCTTTATGGATTTACAAAAAAACAAATCAACTTCAAATGCCTTTATGAATCCAGGAAAGAGAAAAATTCTTTGGCGATTAATGATTACTTCGATTGCTCTGGCAACAGTTTTATTTTTCTCCTTTCCTAGATCATCATTCACTCTTTTTAGAACAACTTCAAAAAACCAAACGCATCCATGGACCGATTATTCAGAAAAACTTCAACCAGGCTCCATCACTAAACTGCAGCAATCAGATAATATCATTTTTAGAGCTCGATTTAGTGCTTCTTCACCTGCATTACCAGATATGTACTGGCATGGTTCAACTCTTGGAGTAACAGATGGGTTTAACTGGTTTAGACTCAAATCTGTAATCTTTGACAGTCATCTACCTGTCAATAAGTTAGGTTTCTATGATTTTGAGGCCGATATGGAGGACTTTGGAAAAGGGTCTTTATTTTTATTATCTCCAGTTAGTGATTTAAAGCTCCTTTCTCTTGGTCAGGTTAGTTGGCGTGGCCTGGGGGATGCCAGAATGGATCCCTTAACGAATCAAAAAACACGTTGGCGTAGTTCATCATTATTTGAAAATAAAAAAAAGGATGATCCTGTTTCTCTTCAATCTGCCACCCAAATTCCTGATGAAATTAAGGAATATATTAGAAATCTATTTCCTGAATACAGAAATCTTAGCGGACAAGAGATACTTAAAAAAAGTAACGAACTTTTTTCAAAAGATTTTCAATATTCATTATCTCCGGGAGAGTACGAAGGGACACCATTTGAACAACTAAAGAGTTTTCTTGAGGATCGTAAAATTGGCGTTTGTGAACATTTTGCATCTGCTCAAGCAATCATTCTTAGATCTTTTGATATACCTTCTATCATTTCTGTAGGCTTTCATGGCGGAGATTTAAATGAAATAGGTGATTATTGGGTCATTCGCGGTCGCGATGCTCATGCTTGGGTTCATTTTTATGACGAAGATAATGGTTGGGTTCGTAATGATCCAACCCTCTTTGTTGCTCCTAGTTTAATATCTCAGGGAGCGACTGAATTTAATCAGCAATGGTATCAAGACAACCAGATTGAGGGTAGGTGGCTTACAAATTATCGTTTTGTTTATTTCAATGATTTTTTTAAGTTTATTGACTCCACTTATTATAATTTAAATCTCGCTTTCATCAATTTCGATCAAGATAGACAAGAAAAAATTTGGGAATTTCTTGGACTTGAACAGCTTAGTAAAAAATGGCATCGTTGGAGCACTTTCTTTATTGCAGGGTTTGGTTTATTTCTTTTTTGGTTATTCAATCAAAATAGATCAAAAAATCCATGGTCTAAAATTAATCGTTATTACGATAAGTTTTTTAAAAAACTACACAAACTTGACCTAAATGTTGATAAAACTGTGGCACCATTACGTCTTAGGGAGATTTTGGTTGAAAATGGTGCTGATTTAAGTCTGGTTCATTTCGTTGATACCTATGTCGATGTTAAATACAATACGAATTTAACAATACCAACTAAAAATCAGATACATTTATTGAGAAAATTCCTTAATAAAAATATTTATAAACGAGGCTAATCCTTTGAAGTTGATTCTTTTATTAATTCTATTTAGCACTCAGGCTCACGCACAGCTCCATTTACTTTTTATGGGAGATTCTCTATCTGAGGGCTACGGCGTGTCGAGAGAGAAAGCCTTTCCAAGTATCATCAAGCAACAGCTTGAGGCTGATGAACTAGGATTTAAAGTCAAAGTTACCAATGGAAGTGTTAGTGGATCGACAAGCGCAAATGCCCCTTCAAGACTGAAGTGGTTCTTAAAAAGTAAGCCTGATGTTTTAGTTTTGGCTTTAGGCGCAAACGATGGTCTTAGAGGAATTGATGTTGAGTCTTCATCAAAAAACTTAGCTCAAACGATTGCCTTGGCAAAAGAGAATAATATTCGAATTGTTTTAACTGGAATGCTTATTCCTCCAAATTATGGAGAGGAATATCGAAAGAAGTTTTCTTCGATGTATGACAAATTAAAAACTAAATATCAATTAGACTTTATACCATTTCTACTTGAAGGCGTTGCTGGCATTAAAGAGTATAATCAGGCAGACGGAATTCATCCTAATGTTAAAGGGCATGAAGTTTTGGCAAAAAATGTAATGAAAATTTTACGACCTATCTTAATTTCTGAAAATGATAAAAGAAAAGGATCAAAGTAATGATATTTGAAGTAAATAAAGTCGCTAAGGGATTTGATACGCCTAAGGGACGCCTTGAAGTTTTAAAAGAGATTACTTTTTCCGTAGCTAAAGCTGAAAGTGTTGCTATTGTTGGAAGATCTGGTTCAGGTAAATCGACATTGTTAAGTCTTTTATGTGGACTTGAACGAGCTGATTCAGGTCAGTTGAAGTTTGATAATATTGATTACTCGACGCTTAGTGAAGATGGGCTAACTAGTTTGCGTGCCACTAAAATTGGAATGATCTTTCAGCAGTTTCATCTTCTTTCACACCTTAAAGCATGGGAAAATGTCGCATTAGCTTTGGAGTTAAAAGGCGATAAAGAGGCAAAAGACAAAGCCTTTAATATTCTTAAGGAAGTCGGTCTTTCTAACCGAGAAAATCATTTTCCAAACCAGCTCTCTGGCGGAGAACAGCAAAGAGTGGCCATCGCCAGATCTATTGCCATTAATCCTAAATTAATCTTAGCAGATGAACCTTCTGGCAGTTTAGATGAGAGTACAGGTGATGAGATCATGAATTTGATGTTTGATCTTGTGGAAAAACATGAAACTTCTTTACTTGTAGTGACCCACTCAGATCGACTTGCAAAAAAATGCTCAAGAATCTTAACAATGCAAAATGGCAGTCTAGTTCAGGGAGCATCTCTTTGATTCTACAACTTGCACTTAAAGAAATAAGAAATCATCGAAGATTTTCTTTCTTTTTTGTCATCAGCGTTTTTTTTGGTCTTTTAGGATTAACTGGGATTGAAACCTTCAAAGGCCTTGTTGAATCAAATTTACAAAGTAGATCAAAAGAATTATTAGGTGCGGATCTCGAAATAAGTTCTCGCTTTCCCATTAAAAAAGAACAAGTTGATCAGGTTCAGAACTATTTTCCAAAATCTACACCAAAAACGTCATTAAGTTTATTTTCGATGACTTCGTTTAATAATCTTTCTCGGCTTATTCAAATCCGGGCGCAAGATGACGGTTATCCTTTTTATGGAGTGCTAGTCTTAGGCTCTGGAGCAAAATATCCTGGAGATGCAGATCGCTTAAAAGAGGATGAAGTCTGGATTTATCCAGAAATCGCTAATCAGTTAGGTGTGAAAATTGGCGATATTATGCCAATTGGAAATTCTGAGTACAAAGTTAAGGATATAGTTGAGCAGGATGTCCAGCAGTCAATGCAGACTGGAGCGATTGCTCCTCGAGTTTATATGTCGATGGAGGGGATTGATCGTGGAAAGCTTATTCAATTTGGTAGTACGGTCAGTTACAAAGTCGGATTTAAATTTTCAGATGTTCAAGTCGTAGATGATTATGAGGATAAAATTGATCAGCTTAAAAAATCTTATGATCCCACTGTTCGAGTTTCAACTCCTACAAGTGAGGAGGATCAAGTTGGTCGTACTCTTGCTTATTTAGGAGATTTTCTAGGCTTGGTTTCACTGGTTGCTATGTTCTTGGCAAGCGTTGGAATCATTTATCTTTATCAAGCTCATTTGCGTTATAAGGCTTATGATTTTACAGTTCTTCATGCTATAGGAATGCCAAGATTTAGTATTTTTAAATTCTCACTGATTCATCTTATAATTTTATCTGTTGTAGGAACTCTGTTAAGCTTGCTTTTTGGTTTGGTTCTCATTCCGCCTCTTAAAAGTTTGAGTGCTAGCTTTCTTCCAATTGCGCTTGAAGATACAGTCTCGATTAAACCTTTTTTTATAGTCGCATTTGTTGGTATTTTATCGCCATTACTTTTAGCTTTTCCATTGGCCAAAAAGGCAATTGCAACAGCGACTAAATCAAAACTTAGTCTGTCGGATAAAATTTCCTGGATAGGTTGGCCAATATTCTTCTGTATCCTCTCATTTTACGTTGCTCAGTCCTATATCGTTTCGGGTGCTTTTTTAGGTGCGATTATTCTCTTCCTGTTAATCGTATTACCAATACTGCGCTTAACACTCAAATTCTTAGAAGGACTTACGCCTAAAAATATAATGCTCAGGCATACTATTTTAAGATGCTCTCGTTCATGGGCATCAACGAGTGCCATTATTTTGTCTATTTTTTACTGTTCGCTAGTTTTTAATCTCATTCCTCAGTTAAGAGTTAATTTAGAGAATGAAATTAGCGTAGATGATTCTAGAGAGAGACCAAGTCTTTTTCTTTTTGATATTCAAGAGGATCAAGTCGAGGGTTTAAGAAAGTTTTCAAAAGAAAATAATTTACCATTAAAAAATATGTCGCCAATGGTGCGAGCTCGCTTGGTTAGCATTAATGATGATAATTATGAAGTTGAGCTTGATAAAGGCCTAACTCGTGAAGAAGAGCAAAACGCACGTTTTAGAAATAGAGGAATGAATTTAAGTTATGCCAAAGGGCTTAATCCTTCTGAGAAAATGTTGGAAGGCGAGGAATTTTCAGGTCAATATTCAGATCCTGATTTTTTAAAACCAGCTGAAATTAGTATAGAAACACGATTTGCAGCTCGTATTGGTATAAAGATAGGTGATTTGCTGGAATTCGATGTCTTGGGTATGCCTATTAAAGGCATAGTTAAAAACATTCGTTCAGTTCGCTGGACTAGTTTTATGCCTAACTTTTTCATCACTTTTCAAGAAGGCTTTCTAAACGATGCTCCTAAAACCTTTTTGGCCACCTTTGGTCATCTTGAGGATAAAGATAAAGATCAAATTCAGACTGATCTTTATAAATCTTTTCCCAATGTTTCTGCCGTAGATGTGGGGCGTGTGGTGGAGCGAATTGTTGTCGTGCTTGGTACAATGTCGAAGGCTTTACTTCTGATGTCGATGCTCACTGTCGTTGTAGGCTTGCTCGTTATTGGCTTTATTATTAATCACCAGTTACTTGTCAGACAAAAAGATATTGCTTTAGAAAAAATGCTGGGTATCTCAAAAAAGGATCTTCTTTTTAAAGTAAGATTGGAGTTTTTAGGGATTATTTTTAGCGCAGCGGCTTGTGGGGTTCTATGCTCACTTGCTATGAGCTATGCCTTGTCGTTTTTTCTCTTTGATGGGCTTTGGGCGTTTGATATTCAGTTACCTGTGATTAGTCTTTTTGGCATTACTGCTGTTGGTGCTATCACGGTAGAGTTAATTGCTAGGAAATCAGTTAATACTCAAGCAGCAGTACTGTTTAGAGACTCTGATTAGAAACCGTAAAAGAACCCGTTACCGTTATCACGTGCAAGCTTTTCCAGGAAAATGTAGTGATTGGTTGTCTTATCAAGCAAGAAGGAGCTTCCTACACCAATTGTATTAATTTGAACTCTACCTCTGTTTTGCTTAGTTGTTTCAGATACTAGAGTGTAGATATTATCATATTGTCCATACTGAGTTGTCGGTGCACCGTCTGTTAATAAAATAATGTCGCTTGCTCTTGAATATTGTGAAATTGCATAATCAAGCACTTGTCTTGTAGGTGTTCCACCATCTGGAGAAAGTCTTGAAATATGTTTATAAATAATTTTTTTATTCTCAGGAGTTAATTGTTTTAGGCTTCCCCAAAGGACATCATAGGGCTGAGGTTGTTTGCCTGGGAAGTTCACGATATCAACTCTAAAGTCTGCTCCCATTGAAGTGACAAGCATCTTAAGACCTGCTTTAACCTGACCAATTCGATCCTCAGCGTTCATTGATCCTGAGACATCGATAATTAAAACAATATCTTTGCCTTTAAATTTGAATCCGCTATCTAGGTCAGATGCTCCTGAAGCTGGATTTCTTGCTGATGGTTTTTCTACCTTTTCTAATTCTTGTTTTAGTAATTTATTTTCGTTTTCTAGATCCGCAATCATATTTTCTTGCAGCTCCATTGTATCAATATACCCATCAAGTTTTGTCTCAAAAGCTTTGTATTTAGCTTTTTTGTTTTCTTGTGCTCGTACTGTTTCTTCTTTTGGTTTTATGGGTGCATCTTCAGGAGTTGGCATTTTTGATTTTGGAACGGCAACAAATAAAATAATGACGGCTCCCAGAGCTCCAGAGAGAAGGTCTAGAAAAGCGATGTTAATGGCGTTGGCTTCTCTTTTTGCCATTATGCCTCAACTCTGTTGACTAGATTTTCAATCACATATTCTTTAATTTCATCATGTAATCTATCTGTTTCTTCCTGCAGTTTATGGTAAAACCACATCACGATAATCGAGAGGATTAATGCGACTAAGGTTGTATCAAAGGCAACTCCAAGAGTTGAAGTAATAAGTTGCATATCGCCACTGTTTGCAATCGTAAGTGCTTGAGAAATACCTAGGACTGTTCCAATAAAGCCAACCGACGGGATAAGCCAAGTGAGGTAGCGAATATTACTTTGATCACTCTCACTTTTATTTTTATCAATTTCTGTTTGAATAGATATGATCTCGATCATTTCAGAAATATTTTTTGACGTTCTAAATTTTGTGCAGGCTTTTTTAATAATATTAGTTAAAAGATTTTTGTTTTTAGTTTTCTCAGCTTCTTGAGCTTTAACTAATATTTCCATTACATCCTGGGCCATAAGCACAATTTTATCGTTTGTTGGTAGAAGCTTAAGTTTATAACCACGTTTTTGAAAATTGATATTTCTAAAACAATCTCTGATTTCAATCATTGACCAAAAAAAGGCAAAAAAGGTTAGCCACTGAATATAGCCACCAGTTAAAAAGTTTCCACCGGCCAAAACAAAGATTCGATTAAAAAATGTAGGATCACCCTCTGCAACTGTGGCATAGAAACCTGCTACCATCGCAATCTCAATGACAGAGGCAATGATTAAAGCCAGAAGAATGCCGGAAAGTTTTTTACTCAAGTACACATGGACTCCTTATATAATTTTCGGCTTTTATGAAGGATTTATTGAGGGAAAGATAACTGGAGTGTTTTACTCTTAATCATGCAATTTTAAATAATTAAGGTAAGATAGAGTAATTAATATGAAGCTACTTTGAGGAGTGACGATGAGTATCGTTCAAGCACAGAATCTTAGCCATCAATATGGTTCCTATCAAGCCTTGGATAATGTTAGTTTTGAGATTCAAGAAGGGCAATGTTTTGCTCTTTTAGGTCCAAACGGCGCGGGCAAAACGACCTTCGTTAAGATCATGCTCGGACTGCAAAATCCTAAATCTGGATCTTTAAATTTGTTTGATCAAAAAGCAGGAATTGCTGAAGCGAGAGCTCAGATCGGATATTTACCAGAGAAGTTTTCTTTTTACCCATACTACAAAGTTAAAGATACTCTTGAGTTTCATGCTGCTGTTTCTGGAATTTCTAAATCTCAAAGCGGTAGTGAAATTGAATTGGCCATGCAAAAGCTGAAGATTACAGAACTTGCTAACAAAAAGCTTTCTAATCTTTCAAAAGGACAACTACAAAGAGTAGGGATTGCGTCACTTTTGCTTGGTAATAAACGTTTACTGATTTTAGATGAGCCTTTCTCGGGGCTTGATCCAATCGGAATAAAAGACCTCAAAGACTTATTAAGAGAACTTAAAAAGTCAAATATAACTTTATTTATCAATAGTCATATTTTATCTGAAGTCGAACCTTTGTGTGACCATTTTGGCATTCTAAATAGAGGACAACTTCTTGTTGTTGGCGAAAAGAACCAACTCTTAAAAGGTAAATCACTCGAAGATTATTTTTCGGAGATCGTACAATGAATAATAGAGCATTTTTTTTATTGACGTGGAATACCGTTCAAAAAGAACTTCGTAGTAAAAGCTTCTACATGGTGATTGCAATTACCATAGGGATGCTTGTTATTGGCTATAGTATTATGCAAGCCTTTAGAGAACAGATTCAAGTGGAGGGCGGACCTCAAATGCTTGGTAACGGTCAACTCTTTTGGATCTATTACGCTTTCATTAATGCATGGAGTGTTTTTCTTGCTCTGCTGTTTGGTCTTGGTTGTGTAAGATCGGATATTTCAAGCAATGTTATAGGACAGCTCCTTGCATTTCCTATAAACAGAACATGGTATTTAATTTCAAGAGTTTTAGGGTCATGGTTATTAGTTGGTTTCTATCAGCTTTTGAGTTTTCTTTTAACGGCAGTACTCTTCTTTGATGCTATTAAGGAAATTCCTGTTACTGCGATGATTTTAGCGCCAATGATATCGTTATTACCGACTCTGGCTGCGGTAATTTTAGGTCTGTTTGTTTCTTTATGGGTTGGTAAAGCCCCAGGTATGATTTTAACTGGTTTAGCTGCAATGGGTGGTAGCTGGGCAAGGTCTGTTTTTGCTGATGCCGAAAATGCCTTTGCCAATTTATCCTTATTGAAAGTCGTTGGTTTAATTTTATGGATTGTTATTCCAAGATTTGCTGCCCCTCACTCCATTGTTCAAAACTTTGCGGAGACGGCCAATACTGAAATTGCATGGGTTGATATTTCTCAATTTGGCGTTGCAACTGTGATGATCTTTATTATCACCAACTTTGTTTTCAAGAGACGAGGATTTTAGTTGAATGTCTTTACCAAAAATTTAGCTGAACTTGATCTTCCCCAAATGGAGATGGTCTCTGCTGAAATGCCTTTGAGTGAAGTGATTATAAAATTTAACCAGCTAAATGTTGGGGTATTAGGTGTTACTGATGAGGCAAATAATCTTATAGGTGTAATTTCTGAAAGAGATATGGTGCTTAGGACAACACCTGATAATTTTTCATCATGGAATGAGATTCAAGTTTCATCGATCATGTCTAAAAAGATTTTTTATATTGAATGTGATAAGCTCGTATCTGACGCAGTTCAGATGATGGCCTTGATGGAATTTAGGCATCTACCATTAAAAAAAGATAATAGTTATTATATTATCTCTGCCCGAGACGTTTTAGACCTTATTGCTGATAGTTATAAAGATGTCTGCTCTATGTTTGGTACACTCGTCTCTTGGGAGACGGATGAAGGTCAAATTCATGAGGAGTCTCATCTTTATCATAATCAAGAAGACTCGTTAATTACTGGTTCTTTTTTATTTGCTTCGATGAAAGAAGTTGATGGTAGTGAAATTTTGAAAATGGATGAGAAGGCAACAATCAAAGATTTATGGTTAAAGATGAAAGAAACTCATCTTCCAGTTGCTGCGGTGACTTCTTGGTCGACAATTCTTATGGGTATTATTACTGAAAGAGACTTGATGACTAAAGTTTTCACTGGTGATGCAGCAATTTTATCTCAGCCTATCTCTGGCATAATGACGCCTAAACCTCATAGTATGATGCTTAAGCATCATCTTGTCTTTGCTATTAATAATATGTCTAAATTCAGATATCGAAACATCTTAGTTGTTGATGAAGACAAATACCCTATGAAGATAGCGGAACTTATCGACTTCTTAAAATTCTTTAGTCGAGTCTTAAAAAAGTCTACGCCTTAAGCCTTTTTATCGCTTGAAGAATTGTTTCATCTTTCTTCGCAAAACAAAATCTTACTAATTTCTCACCTTGTTTATCTTTTAAATAAAAAGGTGCGGTTGGTATCGCTGCCACTTTCTTTTGATCAATAAGCTTATTACAAAAATCAAAGGCATCTTCATTGACTTGAACTTGTAAAAAATAAGTCCCGTCAGGCTTAATCACATTGTAACCAAGCTCCTTTAATCCATTAAAGAGTAAGTCTTTCTTTCTGGCATAGTCAGCTTTGAACTCTTTTAAGTAGTCAGCACGATTATCAAGTCCCTGGGCAACGGCAATTTGCAGTGGGTGAGTAGCACAAAAAGGAATGTATTGGTGAACCATTCTTATTTTTTCACTTAAGTTAGCCGGTGCTAGTGTCCAACCAATTTTCCAACCAGTCATACCAAAAGTCTTACCAGCACTTGAAATAGCAACACAACGCTCTCTGATAGCTGGGCTTGATCTCCATTTTGCAAATTCACTATGATCTTTATCGTAAGTAAGATGCTCATAAACTTCATCCGTAATAATCCAAGCATCATGTTCGATGGCGAGCTGACCAATTACTTTAAGTTCTTCCAAGCTAAAGATCTTACCCGTAGGATTATGTGGAGAGTTGATCATGACAACTTTTGTTTTAGAACTGAAAGCTTTTTTGAGTTCTTCTATATCAAAAGAAAAGTCAGGTAGCCTTAATGTAACTGGTTTAGCTTGAGCGCCAATCATAGCTACAGTAGCTGCATAGGAGTCGTACATTGGCTCAAACACGACGACTTCATCCCCCTCATCCACTAAAGCCTGAAGAGTAGCGTAGATGGCTTCAGTAGCACCAACGGTAATCGTAATTTCGCTATCAGCATCAAAAGGCGTTCCCCAGTCTTGAAGCTGTTGATTCGCCACAGATTTTCTAAGAATAGGAGAGCCTAAAGCAGAAGCGTATTGATTGTACAAACTATCTGGTTTGGATAAGGCGTCTTTTGCTGCTTCTACAACCCAAGCTGGTCCATCAAAATCTGGAAAGCCTTGGGCCAAGTTGATAGCTCCAGCTTGTCTTGCGCGATTAGACATGGTGGTGAAGATTGATTCTTTTAGAGTCTGTGTTCTTTTTGCAAAGCTAGGCATACTACTTCCGATTTTGCATATGATGAGCAAAGTCGCTCATCGATTTATAAGTATAATCTTTAAATTCTTGATTCCATTTGGTCTTTTGTATGGCCATTTTCATACAGGCCAACCACTGATCTCTTGCACTCGAATCAATGGTAAATTTCATATGCCTAGCTCTCATTCTAGGGTGGCCATAAGCTTGCCAATATAAATTAGGTCCACCAAACCATCCACTTAAAAATTTAGTGAGCTTCTCTTTAGAAAGCGTTAAGTCTTTGGGGTGCATTTGACGGATTTGATCGACTTTAGAGTCTTTATCCATGATCTCGTAAAAATCTTCTACTAAGTTCTTGATACCCTTATTACCGCCGGCTAACACATAGGGTCTTTTTTCTTTTTTAAAGAGAGCGAGCAATTTGTAGTAATATAATTCCACTATGACATCCTAGCGCTAGGAGAATTTTTTGAAAACAGAAGATAATAATATAGCCACTGAGTTTCCTTATTTACATGGGTTTAGTCCTGAGGAACAGGATCGTCTTAGACAACAAGCCGCTTATGCAGAGCATTCAATTTATCAAAATGTTAATTTCTCATCAGTCAAAAAGCTATTAGAAGTAGGCTGTGGAGTAGGTGCGCAAAGTGAGATTATTTTAAGACGTTATCCCAAGCTTAAGCTTACTGGGATCGACTTATCTGACGCTCAAATTTCTATGGCAAAGCAAAGACTCGATAGTTTAGATTTTGCCAAAGATCGTTTTGAAATAAAAAAAATGAACGCCTCAAAAATGATTTTTGAGTCAGGCTCTTTTGATGGAGCCTTTTTGTGTTGGGTTTTAGAACATATGCCCGATCCTCTACGTGTATTGTCTGAGGTTCGACGTGTTTTAAATTCCGGTTCGATGATTGTGGTTAATGAAGTCATGAATTCGTCATTCTTCTTAGAGCCGTACTCGCCACACGTTTGGCAATATTGGATGGCGTTTAATGATTATCAATCTTCAATAGGTGGCGATCCATTTATTGGAATGAAGTTAGGAAATATGCTTCAGTCACTTGGGTACAAAGATATCAAGACTGTTCCGATTACTTGGCACTATGACAATCGCACACCTCAAAAGAGAAAAGAACAAATTGAGTTTTGGACGGATCTGCTATTATCAGCCTCATCTCAGCTTGTTAAGGCCAATGTGGTTTCTCAAGACATCGTTGATAAAGCCAGAATTGAGCTTGATAAAGTGGCCGATGATCCCAATGCGGTCTTTCATTATACCTTCATGCAGGCTCAAGCGACTGTATAATTTCAGTAGCTTAAAAAATTATTTTTCTTTGTAATATCTGAGTACCTCCTTGCACTTACTATAGATCGATTTAACAAATAGTAGGAGGTACTATGTCTCGTTCATCTTCAAAAGCTCTTCTTCTTTCAGCCGCTGTAACTGGTCTACTTGCTGTCTCAGCATGTTCGGCGACTCAAACGGTCAGCGACTCAACGGTAGGTAAATGTATGGGGGTTAATGCCTGTAAAGGTCACTCGGACTGCGCCACTAAAATGGATGGCTGTGATGGTAAAGAAGGATGCCAAAGCATGAGTTCTTGCAAAGGCCATAATAGCTGTAAAGGTAAGGGCTTTAAGAAACTATCGAAAAAAGATTGTGATGCTAAAGGCGGGAAGTTTGAAGCTTAATCAAGCTGACAAAAATATTTTAGTGGGTGTTGGCTTGCGCCACACCCATTTTCCTTATCTGGAATCAACACAAGAAAAGGTTTGTGACTTTTTTGAAGTTATTTCAGAGAATTTTATGAACACATTGGGCAGACCTAGAAGGATGCTCGATCATGTTAGGAAAGTACATCCTATTGCCATGCATGGGGTGTCTCTTTCAATTGCAAGTAGCGATGAACTAGATACAAAATATTTAAGTCAGCTTAGAAACCTTGCCCAAGAAATTAACCCGATAATATTAAGTGATCATTTATGCTGGACGGGTGGAAACGCCCACAACCTACATAATCTTTTACCTTTTCCATATACTAATGAAGCATTAGAGCACGTTATTGAGCGTGTTCAGTATGTGCAAGATTATTTGCAGCGACCATTAACGCTAGAAAATCTATCCGCCTACCTAAGTTATAATAAAAATGAAATGGATGAAATTGAGTTCATGAATGAGCTTTGTCAAAAAGCGGGTTGTTCCATTTTACTTGATTTGAATAATCTCTATGTAAACTCAGTTAATATTGGCTTTGATGCGAAAAAAGCATTATCAAAAATTAATTTTGATTATGTTAAACAAATTCATCTAGCCGGTTATTCCGATTTTGGCACTCATCTTTTTGATACGCACTCAAAAGAGGTGCAAGAACCAGTTTGGGAATTATTAAAGCTCTCAAAATCTAAATTAAGTGATCAAGCTATTTTAATTGAATGGGATGAGGATATTCCTGAATTTGATGTATTACTGGCAGAAGTTTCAAAAGTTAAAGAAATATTAAAGGATAAGGCTTGAAGTTAGCGGACTTTCAAAAAACATTTCTTAATAGTATTCAAGATGATCAAAACATTGAGCTACAGTCTCTTATCAAGCCAGCGGGAACGTTGAGCGCGGCACAAGCGATTCAGGTTTATCGCGGAGATTATAAAGCAAGACTAAGTGAAGCGATAGGAGAGTTGTACGAAAGTATTTGGTATGTACTTGGTGATGAAGAATTTTTTAGTGTGGCTAAAGAGTATATCGAGTCACATCCCTCATCAGTTAAAGAACTTGGATCATATGCCAAAGACTTTCCCATCTACTTAAAGACTCACCCGTTAAGTGAGGACTTTCCATTCTTGTCACAGCTTGCTGAGTTCGAGCAGATTTTTTGGAAATTTTTTCATCAAGCAGAAACTCAGATCTATGATCCTTTCATTGATATAGAGGCAAAGGATCTTGGAGCTTCTACATTTTCATTTCCAGAACAATGCCGTTTGTTTTCATGGCCTTGGAGTATTGATAAAATATTTGAAGCAAGATCAGGCGAGAGTGATCAAGAGCTTGATTGGGATCAACCTTCTTCTTGTATGTTAGTTAAGCTTAATCAAAGAATAAGTGTCTTTAAACTGACTCATCATCAGTATAGGACTCTTTGTAATATATGCAACGGAGACTCTATTGAAAGCAGTTTAGAAGGCAACCCAGAGGATGTTTCTTCGTTATTTTCGCTGCTTCGCACACAGATGATCCCTTTACGAAAAAAGAGTTAGGGCGCATTATGGATACAATAAGATTGGTCGGAGTTTCCATGAGTTCAATACCTTATGAAAGTGAAATATTTATTCAAAGTGTAAGAGAGCTTGACCGTAAAACTATGAGTCAACTTGTTCTCGAACACACTAAAATATTAAGACGAGCTTGTCTTGGCATGGGCTTCAAAGATGATATCGCAGATGATCTTGTTCAAAATACCTGGGTAACATTTTTTGATGTAGCTAATCGCTATGAAGGGCGATCAAAGATTAAGACATTCCTTTTTGGTATTCTTTACAACAAGGCCAGAGAACTTAGAAGAAGTGAAAAAAAACATTCCCATGATGAGTGGAATGAATTTGAATCTCGCTTTGATGACACAGGCCACTGGGTTAAGCCCCCAGAAGCACCTGATGTGTTTTTTGAGCGATCACAGAATATGATCATTCTTTCTTCTTGTTTAGATAAATTGCCAATGCAACAAAGAGCTGCTTTTACTTTAAAAGAAGTCCAAGAGCTTTCAACAGAAGAGGTTAGTGAAGTGATGGGAGTTTCTGCTAATAATTTAGGAGTTCTATCCTTTCGCGCCAAAGCTA
>Ga0210032_1000549_pt1 | contig 26931 bp, 22 predicted proteins | sample CryGeyCG2114_250_2_FD_185458 | JGI IMG/M metagenome (GOLD analysis project Ga0210032, IMG submission 185458) | Groundwater microbial communities from aquifer - Crystal Geyser CG13_big_fil_rev_8/21/14_2.50 (SPAdes) (version 2) | ecosystem: Environmental > Aquatic > Deep subsurface > Groundwater ... | reverse complement strand
ATATCAATACTGAAGGGGTGTATCCCTCTGCTATCATGGCGCGATGTTAAATATTCTCAATATGACCTACCTGCAGGGCGGCATCCCGCTGTTCGAGCAGGCGAATTTGCAGGCGTTCGCCGACCAGCGCATCGGGTTGGTGGGCAAGAACGGTTGCGGTAAATCTACCCTGTTTCGCCTGATACGCGGGGAAATCAAAGCCGAAGCGGGCGAAGTCTCGCTGCAAAGCGGCAAGACGCTGGCCTACGTCGAACAGGAAATCGCCCATTCCGATCAGGCGGCGCTTGAATTCGCTTTGGACGGCGATGTCAAGTTGCGCCAGTTGGAGAAAATTCTGCTCAAGGCGGAACATGATGCGGCGTGGTTTGCCGCACAGCAGCAGTTTGAAGCGATAGACGGTTATGGCGCGCCGGCACGCGCCGCGCAGTTGTTGAACGGTCTGGGTTTTGCCAGCGACGCGCTGCAACGCCCGGTGGCCAGTTTTTCCGGCGGCTGGCGAATGCGGCTCAATCTGGCGCGCGCCTTGATGTGTCGGGCGGATCTGCTGTTGCTGGATGAACCGACCAACCACCTCGATCTGGAAGCCATTCTCTGGCTGGAGCAATATCTGTCACGCTATCCCGGCAGCATCCTTTTGGTGTCGCATGACCGCGAATTCCTCAACGCGACCGTCAACCGCATCGCCCACGTCCACGACCGCGTGATAGACAGTTATGCGGGCGATTACGACGATTTCGAGCGCGCCCGCGCCGAGAAGATTGCCCAACAGAATCAGGTTTATCAGACCCAGCAGGCGAAAATCGCGCATCTGGAAGATTTCGTGCGGCGCTTTCGCGCCAAGGCGACCAAAGCCAAACAGGCGCAAAGCCGCGTCAAGGCGTTGGACAGGCTGACGCGCATCGCCGCCGTGCATGTCACCGACGGGCATTTCGAGCTGGAAATCGAAGCGCCCGAGCGCAGCCCCGATTTATTGATGCGTCTGGATAATGTCGGATTTTCCTATGGCGAAAAAATTCTGTTCAAAAACATTAACATGGCGCTGCGCGCGGGTAGCCGCATCGCCTTGTTGGGGCCGAATGGGGCGGGTAAATCCACGCTGATTAAATTGCTGGTCGGCGAACTTCTCCCCACTTTGGGTCGGCTGGAGACGACACCCGACATCCGCATCGGCTATTTTGCCCAGCATCAATTGGAAAATCTGGATAGTGCCGCCACGCCCTTGCAGCATCTGGAACGCATCGCGCCGAAGCAAACCGCGCTGGTGTTGCGCACTTTTCTGGGGCGCTTCGGGCTGGCGGGAAACGACGAGGACAGGCCGGTGGCGACTTTCTCCGGCGGCGAAAAAAGCCGACTGGCGTTAGCCCTGCTGGCGTGGCAAAAGCCGCATCTGTTATTGCTCGATGAACCCACCAACCACCTCGATCTGGACATGCGCGACGCGCTCACGCTGGCGCTGGAGGAATACACCGGCGCGGTGGTGCTGGTGTCGCACGACCGCAGCCTGATTCGCGCCGTGGCCGATGAATTGTGGCTGGTGGCGGACGGCGAGGCGAAGCTGTTCGACGGCGATCTGGAAGACTATAAAACCTGGATAGAAAAGCGCCGCCCGCGCGAAACCGTGCAGGCAAAGAAGGAAAGACCGCTGCCTGCCGCTCCTAAACCCAACAAAAAAGCCCTGCAAGCGAAGTGCAAAAAACTGGAAATCGAGTTGAACAAGGCGCAAACCGAACTGGGCGAAATTAACGGCAAACTGGGCGATCCTGCCACCTATACCGAGTGCAGTAGCGACTTTATCGCCAGTCTGAATGCCCGTCACGTCCTCGTGCAAGCCCGTGTGGATGCGTTGGAAGAGGGCTGGCTGGAGCTGGAAATGGCGCTGGAAGCGTAGGGGACGCGGCGCACGATGCTGCCGATATTGTGCTTGGCTTGTAGTCTTGAATACAGGGGTCGTTCCTTGCTCGCGAAGAGATTTCTCAAGTCTTCTGCTTTGTCATTATGAGTGCGTTGTGGTTTAATCGCGCCCATGAAAATTTCCTGCAAAAACGTTGCGTTGATAGGCAAACACAAGTCGCCCCAAGTGGCTGAGCCTTTGTTGCGTCTGGCGGCGTTTTTGGTCGGACGGGGGTTGCACGTCGCGGTGGACAGTCTGACTGCCGAGCATCTGGGCGAGCATCCCTACGCGGTGATGAAGTTGGCGGATCTGGCTGCGGGGTCTGACTTGGCGATCGTGATCGGCGGCGACGGTACGATGTTGAATATCGCGCGCGCCTTTTCGCCGCATAATGTGCCGTTGATAGGCGTAAATCAGGGGCGGTTGGGGTTTCTGACCGATTTGACGCTGGATAATATGCTGGACAGTATCGCGGCGATGCTGGATGGCGAATATGTTGCAGAGCGGCGCTTGTTGTTGTCTGTGCGGGTGATGCGCGATGCGGTCGAGGTATTCAGCGGGCTGGCTTTTAACGAAGTGGTGGTTCATCGCAGCCACATCAGCAGCATGGTCGAATTCGAGGTGCGCATAGATGGCGAATATGTGAGCAACCAGCGTGCCGATGGTTTGATTGTCGCCACGCCTACCGGCTCGACTTCATATGGTATGTCGGCGGGTGGGCCGATTGTGCATCCCGGTCTGGACGTACTGGAACTGGTGCCTATTTGCCCGCACACCTTGAGCAATCGCCCGATCGTGGTGAGCGCGTCATCGGTGGTGGAAATTTTGATGCATCGCAGTTACGATATTCCCGTGCGTCTGGACAGTCATACCAATTTTGATTTGCAGATGAATGACAAGATACGGGTGACGCGTCACCCTGAATGCGCGACTTTGCTGCATCCTGCATACTACAGTTATTACCACATGCTGCGCGAAAAATTACTTTGGAATCAATCGCTTTGATGTATTTTTTGCCCATGCTTCAGAATGCTCCATGCTGAAATTTTTAAGCATCCGCGATTTCGTCATCGTCTCCTCGCTGGAACTGGAATTCAGTGGCGGTTTTACTGCGCTGACGGGCGAGACGGGGGCGGGTAAATCCATTTTGATAGATGCCTTGTCGCTGGCGCTGGGCGAGCGCGGCGATGCGAGCATGGTGCGCAGCGGTTGCGAGCGCGCCGAGATTGCGGCGGAGTTCGACGTGGCTTTGATGCCGGAATTGCAGGGTTGGCTAAAGGCGCAGGAGCTGGCGGGTGACGAGGGCGTGTGCCTGATGCGCCGCCTGCTGGATGCGGGCGGACGTTCGCGCGGTTTCATCAACGGGCGCAGTGCTACCTTGCAGCAGATGCGCGAGGCAGGAGAATGGTTGCTGAACATTCACGGGCAACATGCGCATCAATCCTTGTTGCAAGCGGACGCGCAGCGCGCCTTGCTGGATGGTTATGCGGGTTTGCAGGCGGAAACCGCACAAGTCGCGGTCTGCTACCGCGAATGGCAGGCGTTGCTCAATCGCCGTATCGCCCTGAGCGAAAATTCGCAGGCGGCGGCCGCCGAGCGCGAGTTGTTGCAGTTCCAGCGCGCCGAGCTGGAAGGGCTGGCTTTTAATCTGGCCGAGTGGCTGGAATTGCAGGCGGATTACGAGCGGCTGGCGCATGCGGCGGGGCTGCTGGAAACCGCCGCGTTTGGCATCGAGAGCCTGAGCGAAGCGGATAGCGCTTGCCTGACTCAACTTAACGCCTTGATCGTGCGTCTGCGCGACGGTGTTATTCATGATGCCAGTCTTGGCGAGACGCTGCGCATGTTGGAGTCCGCGCAGGCGGAAGTGCAGGAAGCGGTTTATGCCTTGCGCCACTACCAGCAAAGGCTGGATGCCGACCCGCAACAGATGGTGGAAAAAGAGCAGCGTATTCAATCGGTTATGGATATTGCGCGCAAGTATCGCGTGTTGCCGGAACGGCTGGGCGAAGTGTTGCAGCAGACGGTCGTGCATCTGCAAGCATTGGGTGGCGAGGCCGATCTGGCGGAATTGATCGAGCAGGAAAAAGCCGCGCAGCAACGCTATGCGCTTGTCGCCCAGCAATTGAGCCGGACGCGTAAAACGGCGGCCGCCAGGCTGACGACTGAAATCACCGCCGCGATGCAAAAGCTGGCAATGCAGGGCGGCAGTTTTGCCGTGGCGGTATTGCCGCTGAACGAGGGTAATGCGTCCGGGCTGGACAGCATCGAGTTCCGCGTGGCCGCCAATCCCGGCGTGCCGCAACGCAGCATGGCAAAGGTTGCTTCGGGCGGCGAATTATCGCGCATCAGTCTGGCGATTCAGGTCGCTACCAGCCAGGTTGCCAGTGTGCCGACGCTGATTTTCGACGAGGTGGACAGCGGTATCGGTGGGCGGGTGGCGGAGATTGTCGGCCAGTTGCTCAAACTTCTGGGGCGTGATTATCAGGTGTTATGCGTCACGCACTTGCCGCAGGTGGCGGCAGAGGCAGACTGTCAGTGGCAAGTCAGCAAGGCGGTGGAACAGGGTGTTACCTTGAGCCATATCACAGTGCTGGACAGCACGCAACGTATCGAAGAAATCGCCCGTATGTTGGGCGGCGTGACGATTACCGAAACGACGCGCAAACACGCGGCGGAGATGCTGGGTATGGCGGCTTGAGGTATCATGCCGCCGATTCGCTTTGCAAATAACGAGACTATGACTATGCGCTTTAACATTATTTTAATTTCTGTGTTGCTGGCTTCATGCAGCAGCTTTTCCGTGCCCTTGCTGACCCCTTACAAAATGGACATCCGTCAGGGCAATTATGTAACTGTGGAAATGCGCGACAAGCTCAAACTGGGCATGAGCCGTGTGCAAGTGCGCTATGTGATGGGCACGCCTTTGATCAGTGACGCGTTTCACGGCAACCGTTGGGATTATGTGTATCGTCTGGAACAAGACTATAAGCTGGTCGAACAGCAACGCCTGACGCTGTATTTCGAGGGCGATAGCTTGTCGCGCATAGAGGACAGCGGTCTGACTACGCCCGCCGCCCCAGTCGTGTCGGAAGGCAAATAATCGTCAAATTGAAACTAACGGGCATGGAAAAGTAACCACCCCTGATGATGAAACTCTCCATGCCCGTTCCCTCACCCCCGTCCCCCCTCTCCCAAAGGGAGAGGGGTACAGTTCGTCGCTGCGCGAGTTTCACGTTAATGGTAGGGCGGACTACGCCCCTCAAGTCGGTAGCCCGACCCACGTTTGATCCGGATTGTCCGGCAGAGGATAAACATGAGCAAAATCAAAATCGCCATCGCCGGTAGCAGCGGACGCATGGGCAAAACCCTGTTGGAAAACGTATTGCTGGCCGATGATCTGGCGCTGCACGCCGCGCTGGAACATGGCAGCAGCGCGATGCTGGGGCGCGATGCGGGCGAATTTTCCGGCACGCCAAGCGGTGTGAAGATCAGCGCGGATGTGGCAGCGGCCTTGCGGGGCGCGGATGTGCTGATAGACTTCACCCGCCCGGAAGGCACGCTGCATCATCTGGAAATCTGCCGCAAACTGGGTGTCAACATGGTGATCGGCACGACCGGTTTCAACGCGCAACAAAAGGCGCTACTGGGTGCGGCGGCGCAGGACATCGGCATCGTATTCGCGCCGAACATGAGCGTGGGCGTGAACCTGCTCTTCAAACTGCTGGAAACCGCTACTCGCGTGTTATCTGAAGGCTACGACATCGAAATCATCGAGGCGCACCATCGCCACAAAGTGGATGCGCCCTCCGGCACGGCGTTAGGCTTGGGCGAGGTGGTCGCGCGCACCCTGGGACACGATCTGGCGCAATGTGCGGTGTATGGTCGCGAAGGTGTGACAGGCGAACGTGATCCTTCCACTATCGGCTTTGCCACGGTGCGCGGCGGCGACATCGTCGGCGACCATACCGTGCTGTATGCGGGCATCGGTGAGCGCATCGAAATCACCCACAAAGCCAGCAGCCGCGCCACTTTCGCGCTGGGCGCACTGCGCGCCGCACGCTACCTGAAAGCCCATCCCGCCGGGATGTACGATATGCAGGATGTGCTGGGCTTGAAATAACAGTTTTTGCAAGCAGTGCATGTCAGAGCGGGTTCGCACCGACTGCTTTTTACGCCAATAACCGCCCCTAAACCGCCATGCTGATTAACTGTGCCGCCTACCAGAATGGTGCCAAGCTCGCTGATTTCCCGGTTGAGGAAATCAGCGATTACCTTGCGCGCGGGGATTGTTTCGTCTGGGTGGCGTTGCACGATACGATGGATGTCGAACTCAAGCAAATGCAGGAAGAGTTTGGTTTGCATAGTCTGGCCATAGAGGATGCACACCACGGCCATCAGCGCCCCAAAATAGAGGAATACGGCGATACCCTGTTCGTGGCGATGCATCTGATTGATGGAATTGACATGGCGGTCGGCGAAGTGGATGTTTTCGTCGGACCAAATTTCATCCTTTCCATCCGCAATCGCAATGACAAGGGGTTTCTCGGGGTGCGCGGACGCTGTGAACGGGAACCGGAGATGTTGCGGCTGGGTTCGGGATTCGTGCTGTATGCCTTGATGGATGCGGTGGTGGATCGCTACTTTCCGGTGATTGATGCAATGGAGTCTGAACTGGAATCCATTGAGGAACATCTTTTTGACAAGGGTAAATCCCTGGCCACCATCGCGCAGTTATATGAACTCAAGCGCAAAATCACGATACTCAAACACGCGGTAACCCCTTTGATGGATGCGGTCAGTAAGCTGCACGGCGGTCGTGTGCCACCGGTCTGTGCGACGACTCAGGAGTATTTTCGCGATGTCTCGGACCATCTGGTGCGCATCAATAGCACGATAGAAGCGGTGCGCGAAACCATCACTACCGCGATTCTGGTCTGTCAGTCCACCGTATCCATCGAACAGAACGAGGTCAATAAGCGTCTGGCGGCATGGGCGGGAATCTTCGCTGTCGCCACCGCTTTTGCCGGTATTTGGGGGATGAATTTTCAGCATATGCCGGAATTGCAGTGGGTGTTCGGTTATCCTCTGGCGTTGTTGCTGATTGCCGCGACCTGCGCATTTTTATATTACCGTTTCAAGCGTTCCGGCTGGCTGTAATATTTTTCGGGTTGGATCGTGGGCTGATGTCATTGGATTGCAGCAGCCTATTGTCATAGTCATCGAGGATTCGCGTATATGGAACTCAAACTCAACAATCGCAGGGATTTGAAAGTACGCGCCTTGCTGCTGGGAGACCGGCTGGATTTGAAGTCGTTCAAGATTACCGATTGTCTGGCGACTACACCGTTGACGCTGGAGCTGAATGGCGACGGTGGCATCGCGGTGTTGTTCCGCTATGGCGTAATCGTGTTGTTCGGCGTGCCGCTTGAGGATGAGGCAAGATTCATCGCAACGCTTGGGCCGCTGTTGAGCAATGCCTATCCGACCCCGGAAATCGAGGAAATGACTGTTCATATCGGTGGCGACGGTATCGGCGTACAGAGTGGCGTGGTGTCGCTGAACGAGATTTCACTGGAAAATTTGCAGGTCATCGCCGATGCCTTGAGCAAAAATCTGGTGCTGACGCTCTACGAGAAAAAAGTCGCGGACGAATTCGATAAGATCGAACCGCTGGCGCAAGAACTGGCGACGCATGGCAAGGTGAGCGGCGACTCAAAAAATCTGTTGTCCAAGATTGGCCGGATGCTGCTGATCGAACATCGCATGGTAGGTCGCGCCGAGATCGGCGATAAGCCGGAAACGCTGTGGAATTTTCCGCATCTGGAAGGCTTGTATGCCAACATGGAAGACGAGTTTGAGTTAAAGGAACGGCAATCGGCGCTGGATCGCAAGCTGGGACTCATCTCGGGCACCGCGCAAACGCTGTCCGATGTATGGGATAACAAGCAGTTGCACAAGCTCGAGTGGTACGTGATCGGGCTGATTTTGTTTGAGGTCATGCTCAGCCTGTACGACAGAATCGGCAAGTTTTTGAATTAGGAGGGATGGGCAGGATTGTCGCGCTTTTGTCAGCGCGGCTTTCGCGCATTAACCGACACACTAATTTCAGAACGGCAGTTAAGGCCGCCGTGCGCCTGCACTTCTGTTTGATGCGCTGGTGCTATTCGGCTATAATGCGCGTCAATCTTTACGCGGGATGAACTCACGGTTCTTCCCGCTTCTTTATGTCCAGCTTGTTGGTTTTATCTTGGGGGAGTATCTGGTGACGCAAACGAATCCTGCAATTCTTGTACTTGCCGATGGGACGGTGTTTCGCGGTGTTGCCATCGGCGCTTCCGGCAGCCGTGTCGGCGAAGTGGTTTTCAATACTTCGATGACTGGTTATCAGGAAATTCTGACTGACCCTTCTTATTGCCGCCAAATCGTTACGCTGACTTACCCGCATGTCGGTAATGTTGGTGTCAATGAAGAAGATGTTGAGTCGCGTCAAGTATTTGCTAGTGGCTTGATTATTAGGGAGCTTTCTCCTGTGGTGAGCAACTGGCGCAGCACGCAGTCACTGCCGGATTATCTCAGGGCGAATGACGTGGTGGCGATTGCCGGTATAGATACCCGCAAGCTGACGCGCATTCTGCGCGAGAAGGGTGCGCAAAGCGGTTGCATCGCCAGCGGCACGGATGAAGTGGCGGCGCTGGCAGCAGCGCGCGGTTTCGCGGGGCTGTCGGGCATGGATCTGGCGCAGGTGGTGAGCTGCGATCATGTTTACGAATGGACGCAAGGCGAGTGGGCGCTGGACACGGGTTATGGTGAGCGTAGCGCCGCAAAATTTCATGTGGTCGCCTATGATTTTGGCGTGAAGCGCAACATTCTGCGCATGTTGGCCGAACGTGGCTGCAAGCTCACTGTCGTGCCCGCCAAGACCTCTGCAGCTGACGTGCTGGCGATGAATCCCGATGGGGTGTTTTTGTCAAATGGCCCTGGCGACCCCGAGCCGTGCGATTACGCGATTGCCGCGACGCGGAAGTTTCTTGAAGTCGGTGTGCCGCTGTTTGGTATTTGTCTGGGGCATCAGATTTTGGGTCTGGCTGTGGGTGCCAGCACGGTGAAGATGAAGTTTGGCCATCGCGGCGCTAATCACCCCGTGCAGGATCTAGCGAGTCGCCAGGTGATGATTACCAGCCAGAATCACGGCTTTGCGGTAGATGCGGCGACGCTGCCCGCCAACGCACGCGTCACCCATATCTCGCTGTTTGACAGAACCTTGCAAGGTTTTGAATTGATTGATAAACCTGCGTTTTGCTTCCAGGGGCATCCCGAGGCAAGCCCCGGTCCGCACGATGTGGACGGGTTGTTCGATAAATTTGTTGGAATGATGGAGAAGAGCTGTGAAGCGTGAAAGGTGAAAAGTGAAACGTAACGGCAGCGCACCGCCCGGTTTTCACCTTCCGCATTTCACGTTTCACATTTCACTGAAGAAATGGCAAAACGTACAGACATAAAATCCATACTGATCATTGGTGCAGGGCCCATCGTTATCGGGCAGGCGTGCGAATTCGACTATTCCGGCGCGCAAGCCTGCAAGGCGCTGAAGGAGGAAGGGTATCGCGTGATTCTGGTCAATTCCAATCCGGCCACGATCATGACCGATCCTGACATGGCGGATGCGACCTATATCGAGCCGATTACCGTGCAGATAATGGAAAAAATCATCGCCAAGGAACGTCCCGACGCGATTTTGCCGACCATGGGTGGGCAGACTGCGCTGAACTGCGCGCTCGATCTGGCCAAGTACGGCATTCTGGAAAAATATAACGTCGAGATGATCGGTGCGTCGCGCGAGGCCATAGACATGGCGGAAGATCGCGAGAAGTTCAAGCAGGCGATGACGCGCATTGGTCTGGCTTCGGCGCATTCTGCTATCGCGCACAGCATGGAAGAGGCGTTTCAGGTGCAACAGATGATGGGTTTCCCGACCGTTATCCGTCCGTCTTTCACCATGGGCGGCAGCGGCGGCGGCATCGCTTATAACCGCGAAGAGTTTGTCGCGATCTGCGAGCGCGGCCTGGAAGCCAGTCCGACCAAGGAGTTGCTGATCGAAGAGTCCTTGCTCGGTTGGAAAGAATATGAGATGGAAGTGGTGCGTGACAAGAACGACAATTGCATCATCATCTGTTCCATCGAAAATCTTGATCCGATGGGCGTGCACACCGGCGATTCGATTACCGTTGCGCCCGCGCAGACGCTGACCGATAAGGAATACCAGATCATGCGCGATGCCAGCCTGGCTGTGCTGCGCGAGATAGGCGTGGAAACGGGCGGCTCCAACGTGCAGTTTTCCATCAACCCAGATGACGGGCGCATGGTGGTGATCGAGATGAATCCGCGCGTGTCGCGTTCCTCCGCGCTGGCTTCCAAGGCGACCGGTTTCCCGATTGCGAAAATCGCCGCCAAACTGGCGGTGGGTTACACGCTGGACGAGTTGCAGAATGACATTACTGGCGGCGCGACACCGGCTTCGTTCGAGCCGACGATTGATTATGTGGTGACTAAGATACCGCGCTTCGCCTTTGAGAAATTCCCGCAAGCCAACGATCGCCTGACCACCCAGATGAAATCGGTGGGCGAGGTGATGGCGATAGGCCGCACTTTCAAGGAGTCGTTCCAAAAAGCCTTGCGCGGGCTGGAAGTTGGCGTGAACGGGCTGGACAGCAAATTTACCGACCGCGAGGCGATCGTGTCCGAACTCGGCAATCCGGGGCCGGAGCGAATTTGGGCGGTGGGTGATGCGTTCCGCATCGGTCTGAGCGTAGAAGAAGTATTTGACATCAGCAAAATAGACCGCTGGTTTTTGGTGCAGATCGCTGATCTGGTGGCTCAGGAACAGAAACTGCAAGGCTGTACGCTGGATGGTCTGACCGGCGAGGCTTTGCGGGCGCTCAAACGCAACGGTTTTGCCGATGCGCGACTGGCGGCATTGATGGACACAGACGCGGCCGCCGTGCGCGCCTACCGCCACGCGCTGGGCGTGCGTCCGGTTTACAAGCGTGTGGATACCTGCGCTGCCGAGTTCGCTACCAATACCGCTTACATGTATTCCAGCTACGAGGAAGAATGCGAGGCGCAACCGACCCATAACAAGAAAATCATGGTGTTGGGCGGTGGCCCGAACCGTATTGGTCAGGGTATCGAGTTTGACTATTGCTGCGTCCATGCCGCGCTGGCGATGCGTGAGGACGGCTATGAAACCATTATGGTCAACTGCAATCCCGAGACCGTTTCCACTGATTACGATACTTCGGACAGGTTGTATTTTGAGCCGCTGACGCTGGAAGACGTGCTGGAAATCGTGGCGGTTGAAAAGCCGCTCGGCGTGATCGTGCAGTATGGCGGGCAGACACCTTTGAAGCTGGCGCACGGTCTGCAAAAGAACGGCGTACCCATCATCGGTACGACACCGGACATGATAGATTGCGCGGAGGATCGCGCGCGCTTCCAGCAGATGTTGCGCGAGCTGGATCTGAAACAACCGCCCAATCGCACTGCGAGCAATGTGGCGGATGCGATTGCCGGCGCGGCAGAAATTGGCTATCCGCTGGTGATGAGGCCAAGCAATGTGCTGGGCGGTCGCGCCATGGAAATCATTCATTCGCAGCCTGATCTGGAACGCTATATGCGGGGTGCTGAACAACTCGCCAAGACTTACCCCGAGCAAATGCCTATCCTGCTGGATCGTTTTCTGGATGATGCGATCGAGGTGGACGTGGATGCGGTCTCCGATGGCAAACAGGTCGTCATCGGTGGCATCATGGAACACGTCGAACAGGCAGGTGTGCATTCAGGCGATTCGGCTTGTTCCTTGCCGCCATACTCTTTGTCCGTCGAGATACAGGACGAATTGCGCCGTCAGACGGTCGCAATGGCGCAGGCGCTCAACGTGGTCGGCTTGATGAATGTGCAATTTGCGATCCAGAAAAATATTGTTTATGTGCTGGAAGTGAATCCGCGTGCCTCGCGTACCGTGCCGTTTGTTTCCAAAGCGACCGGAGTGCCGCTGGCTAAAGTGGCCGCGCGCTGCATGGCGGGACAGTCGCTGGCAGATCAAGGGGTTACTGGCGAGGTGGTGTTGCCATATTTCTCGGTGAAAGAAGCCGTTTTCCCTTTCATCAAGTTCCCGGGCGTAGACACGATTCTGGGTCCTGAAATGAAATCCACCGGTGAAGTGATGGGCGTGGGCGATACTTTTGCCGAAGCCTTCGTCAAGTCGCAACTGGCGGCGGGGGTAAAATTACCTTCGTCCGGCAAAGTGTTCATCAGTGTGCGCGAGGCCGACAAGCCGGGTACAGTCGAGGTTGCAAAAACCCTGCGCACGCTGGGTTTTACGATACTGGCGACACGCGGCACGGCCGCGGTTCTGTCCAAGTCTGGTGTGGATGTGACGGTAGTGAATAAAGTGGCGGAGGGTCGCCCGCACATCGTGGATATGATCAAAAACGGTGAAGTCAGTCTCATCATTAACACGGTAGACAGCAAACCCTCGGTGATGCGCGATTCCTATTCGATCCGCGATGTCGCGCTGCAAGGTCGCGTGACTTACTACACTACGCTGGCCGGAGCGCGCGCTGCCTGTATCGGTATGCAACACCTCACCGGTTTGCGGGTGTACGACGTGCAGACGCAACATACACGGACCGCCTGAATAGTTTCTGCCTGAATGACTTTTTGTTGGTCGCCAGACGACGACCAACGATTAACAATTAACGATCAAGAGAGTAATAGTATGAGCAAAATTCCATTAACCGTGGTTGGAGCAGAAAGGTTGCGCCAGGAATTGCACAACCTTAAGACTGTTGAGCGCCCTTCGGTGATCAACGCTATTTCAGAGGCGCGCGCGCAGGGCGATCTTTCGGAGAATGCCGAATACGAGGCAGCCAAGGAAAAACAAGGGTTTGTCGAAGGCCGCATCATGGAGTTGGAAAGCAAGCTGGGGCGGGCACAAATTATAGATCCTGCTTCCCTGAATAAAGATGGGCGCTGTGTATTTGCGACGACGGTGGTGCTGGAAGATGTAGACAACGGCGATGTTGTCACTTATCAGATCGTCGGTGACGATGAGGCGAATATACGGGAACGAAAAATTTCCATCAGCTCGCCAGTTGCGCGTGCCCTGATCGGCAAATCCAGCGGTGACATTGCGGAAGTTAAAACCCCGCTGGGTGTGCGTGAGTATGAGGTGGTTGAGGTTCAGTACCTTTAAATCTGGTGAGTAGTGAGTAGTGAGTAGTGAGTGGTGAGTGGTGAGTGGTGAGTGGTGAGTGGTGAGTGTGTTTTTCACATACCACTGATCCGCTCACTACTGATATTTAACCGCGATTGCCCAGTTGTTTCTTGGTCAGAGGCTTCTTGCCGCGATGGCGTGGCATTTGTTTGATTTCAATTTTGTGGATGTCAGGATTGGCTAGATAGACCACCAGAATTTTGCCGATGTGTTGCACGGCAGAAGCATTGAGTTGTGTGCAAATCTCAGTGAGGATGGCTTCACGTTGTTCACGTTCGGCCATGACGCGAATTTTAATCAGTTCATGGAGCTTGAGCGTCTGGGCAATTTCTTTTAATACGGACTCGGTTAAACCCGCATTGCCTATCATCACCGTTGGTTTCAATTGGTGGGCGCGGGCTTTCAGGGCAAGTCGTTCTGCTACGGTAAGGTCTAACATTATTATTCTCAATATTTTTCTAAGGCGCGGATTCTAAACGATGAAGGCTTCCAAAACCAGTAAACAATGGATGCGTGAGCATATAAATGATCCTTTTGTGCAGCTCGCCCAAAAAGAAGGTTATCGTTCGCGTGCTGCCTACAAGTTGTTGGAGATAGATGACAGGGATCATTTGCTCAAGCCGGGTATGGTCGTGGTTGATCTGGGTGCGACTCCGGGTGGCTGGTGTCAGGTGGCGGCAAAAAAATTGGGGCAGGGAGGCAAAATCATCGCGCTGGATCTTTTGCCGCTCGATCCGTTGCGGGGAGTGGAGTTCATTCAGGGCGATTTCCGTGAAGAATCGGTGTTGAATCAACTGGCAGCCAGCCTGCAAGGCAAGCAGGTAGGACTTGTAATTTCGGATATGGCCCCCAACTTCAGCGGCGTTGGTTCGGTTGATCAGGATAGGTCTATGTATCTGGCGGAACTGGCTCTGGAGTTTGCGCTCGAACATCTCAGTCCTGAGGGAAGTTTTCTGGTTAAAGTCTTTCAGGGTGCAGGTTTTGAGGATTACATGAAACTGATGCGCAGCCGTTTTGCCAAGGCAGTGGCGCGTAAACCCCGTGCTTCGCGGAATCGCAGCAGCGAAGTCTATCTATTGGGAACAGGAAAACTTGAGTAATCAGCTGATACATAGTTTAATGTCACACTTCGGTAGCCTCGATGTGTGTAATAAGGAATTATCTTGAACAATTTTAAAAGTATTGCAATTTGGTTGGTTGTGGCCTTGGTGCTGATGACTGTTTTTAACCAGCTCAATTCCCGCCAGCAACAGACTGCGCAGGCACATCTCGACTATTCTCAATTTCTCGACGAAGCCCGGAACGGGCATATCAGTAAAGTCGTTATCGAGGGTCGGAATCTGACCGGGACTTCTACCGATGGCAAGCGCATCAGCACTTACGCGCCCAGCAACGATATCTGGATGGTCTCTGATCTGTTGAAAAATGGGGTGAACATTGAGGCCAAGCCGGAAGAAGGCGAGTCCTTCCTGATGAGTATTTTTGTCTCCTGGTTTCCGATGATCTTGCTGATCGGAGTGTGGATTTTCTTCATGCGACAAATGCAGGGCGGCGGCAAGGGCGGCGCATTTTCATTCGGCAAGAGCAAGGCAAAATTGCTGGATGAAAACAAGGAGCGCGTGACGTTTGCCGATGTGGCAGGTTGCGATGAAGCCAAGGAAGAAGTGTCCGAGCTGGTTGATTTCCTGCGTGACCCAAGCAAGTTCCAGAATCTGGGTGGACGTATTCCGCGCGGCGTGCTGCTGGTCGGCAGCCCGGGTACGGGTAAGACCTTGCTCGCCAAGGCGATTGCCGGTGAAGCCAAAGTGCCGTTTTTCTCGATTTCCGGTTCGGATTTTGTGGAAATGTTCGTCGGTGTTGGTGCTGCGCGGGTGCGCGACATGTTTGAACAGTCCAAGAAGAGTGCGCCTTGCATTATTTTTATTGATGAAATTGATGCGGTCGGTCGTCAGCGTGGTGCGGGGCTGGGCGGCGGCAATGATGAACGCGAACAGACGCTGAATGCCTTGCTGGTTGAAATGGACGGCTTTGAAGGAGCCTCCGGTGTCATCGTGATCGCTGCGACTAATCGTCCCGACGTGCTGGATGCCGCCTTGCTGCGTCCCGGTCGTTTTGACCGCCAGGTCGTTGTGCCGTTGCCGGACATTCGGGGGCGAGAGCAAATTCTTCAGGTTCATATGCGCAAAGTGCCTGCTGCGCCGGACGTGGATGCCAATGTGCTGGCGCGTGGTACGCCCGGTATGTCGGGTGCTGATCTAGCCAACCTGGTTAATGAAGCGGCGTTGTTCGCGGCGCGGCGCGGCAAGCGTTTCGTGGAAATGGATGACTTTGAGGCCGCCAAGGATAAAATATTCATGGGTGCAGAACGTCGTTCCATGGTGATGCCGGAAGAAGAGCGCCGCAATACAGCTTACCACGAGTCCGGTCATGCGCTGGTTGCCAAACTGATGCCCAAGACTGATCCTGTGCATAAAGTCACCATTATCCCGCGTGGTCGCGCGCTGGGGTTGACTATGCAGTTACCCTCCGAAGACCGCTACAGCATGGACAAGGAACGCATCCTTTCCACTATCGCTGTGCTGTTCGGTGGGCGCATAGCGGAAGAAATTTTCATGCATCAGATGACGACGGGCGCTTCCAACGACTTTGAACGCGCCACCGATATGGCGCGCAAGATGGTCACGCAGTGGGGGATGTCCGAGGCATTGGGGATCATGGTGTATGGTGAGAATGAGGGGGAGGTTTTCCTGGGCAGGTCGGTCACCACGCACAAGAACATTTCCGAGGCATCCATGCAGAAAGTGGATGCCGAGATTCGTCGCATTCTCGACGAGCAGTACGCGTTGGCACGCAATCTGATCGAAACGCATCGCGACAAGATCGAGGCGATGACCCGTGCGTTACTGGAATGGGAAACGATAGATGCCGATCAAATCAATGACATCATGGCTGGCAACCCTCCGCGTCCACCCAAACCCAGCAAGGCTGTTGAACCTCCTGCGGCACCCACCGATCAAGGTCCTACCGCACCTGTGGCCAGTACGCCAGTAGCCCCGGTTGTGGGCAACCCCCCTACTGAGCCTGCTAAAGAAAGCTGAAAGTTGCACGCGTGGTCAGACAAAAAACGGTCTGTCCACGCTACTTGCTCAATCATGATGTTGTCCTGCGGCTCATTTCAACTCACTCTATCTCGTCCGCTGGTGATGGGCATCGTCAATGTCACGCCGGATTCATTCTTTGATGGCGGCTTGCAGGGTCGGCGCGAAGCCGCGCTGGCTCATGCCATGCAGTTGCTGGAAGAAGGCGCGGACATCATAGACATCGGTGGGGAATCCACCCGCCCCGGTGCGCAACCTGTCGGCATTCAAGAAGAACTGGATAGGGTGTTGCCGCTCATCGAGGCGCTGCAAGGCGCGCCCGTTCCGCTCTCCCTAGACAGTTTCAAGCCTGAGGTGATGCAGGCTGCTATCGCTGCCGGAGTGCAGATGGTCAATGACATCAATGCCTTGCAGGATGTTGAGGCGATGCGGGCGGTTGCGGACAGCAATGTCGCCGTGTGTCTGATGCACAAACAGGGCAACCCGCAAACCATGCAATTGCAACCCGCTTACGGTGACGTGGTGACAGAAGTCGCCGAGTTTTTGCGCGCGCGCATTGTGGCAGCGGAATTGGCGGGTATTGCCAGGTCGCGTATCGTCATTGACCCGGGGTTCGGCTTTGGCAAAACGCTGCAACACAATGTCACTCTGTTGCGTGAATTGAACAAATTGACCGAATGGGGGATACCCGTGCTGGCTGGATTGTCGCGTAAATCCATGCTGGGTACGCTGACGGGAAGGGATGTTGAACAGCGTCTCACGGCAAGTGTGGCAGCGGCATTGATCGCCGTGCAGCGCGGGGCAAAAATAGTGCGCGTACATGATGTGCGGGCGACAGTAGATGCGTTAAAAATTTGGAATGCGGTGAATTTGGCATAGCCGCGCGATTTGTCGCGCTGCTACGTTTTTGATAGGAAAATCAAATGACTAAGAAGTATTTTGGCACCGATGGTATACGCGGTCGTGTGGGTAAGTTCCCGATTACACCGCAGTTTGTGATGAATCTGGGCTATGCCGCCGGCAAGGTGCTGGCCAATCTGGAACATACCGCAGGAGAGCGTCCGGCAGTATTGATAGGCAAGGACACGCGCATTTCTGGCTATATGCTGGAATCGGCGTTGCAAGCCGGATTGATTGCCGCAGGAGTGGATGTTTACCTGGCAGGACCCGTTCCTACTCCCGCTGTGGCTTATTTGACACGCACGTTGCGTTTGCAGGCGGGTATTGTGATTTCTGCCTCGCATAACCCCTTCGAGGATAACGGCATCAAGTTCTTTTCTGCCAGCGGCACAAAATTACCGGATGAGATTGAACATGCTATCGAAGCTGGGCTGGAGGCAGAAATTAAAATAGAATCCTCTGGTCAACTCGGCAAGGCTAAGCGTTTGGATGATGCATCGGGTCGTTATATCGAATTTTGCAAGAGTACCTTTCCTTCAGCGATGAATCTGCGCGGCATGAAGATTGTCGTAGATTGTGCGCATGGCGCAACTTACAACATCGCTTCACCTGTATTTCATGAGCTGGGCGCGGAAGTCGTGGCGATTGGCGTGACCCCGGATGGAATAAATATCAATGCGGGCTTTGGTGCAACGTCTCCGGCCAACCTGCAAAAAGCGGTGGTCGAACATCGGGCAGATGTCGGTATCGCGCTGGATGGTGATGGTGACAGGCTCATCATGGTAGATAGTGCAGGCAAACTCTACGATGGCGACCAGTTGTTGTTCATCATCGCCAAGCATCGCCAGCAACAGGGCAGATTGCATGGCGGGGTGGTGGGTACGCTGATGACCAATCTGGCCTTTGAACACGCCATGCGGCGTTTGAGTATTCCTTTCCTGCGCGCCAAAGTGGGCGACCGCTACGTCATGGAATTGTTGCAACAGCAAGGTTGGCAGATTGGTGGGGAGAATTCAGGTCATATCATTTGTCTGGATAAACACAGCACCGGTGATGGTATCGTTTCAGCCCTGGAAGTCCTGCACGCGCTGCACACCCGTCATTTGAGCCTGGCTGAAATGTCGCAGGATTTGCAGCTTTATCCGCAAGTGTTGATCAACGTGCGCGTGCATGGTGTCACAAAGTTGAAAGATAACGCCGAAATCAACGCGGCAGTTGCCGAAGCCGAACGTGCTTTGGATGGCAAGGGGCGCGTGTTGCTGCGTCCTTCCGGCACGGAGCCATTGTTGCGCGTGATGGTGGAGGGCGAAGAAGGCGCGTTAGTGCAGCAGTGTGCGGAGCAAATTGCGGCAGCGGTGCGCATTGCTGCGGCTGAATGATGCACTGAGGTAAACCCCCGGCTATGCCGGGGGACGCGTTTAGGTTTGAGCGTTCCGGCGTTCATTGAAGAACGACCTTAAAATCCAGCAACCTTATTCACCCACTTGCAGGGGGGTAGAAACTGAATATGAATACAAGCAAAATCTAAGGAAACGCTGATTTATTTGTCATTCCGGCGCGGAGGGTTTAGCAGGAAGGCGCACGGTGGCTGCTCGCAAAGCCGGAATCCAGCGCCTTGATTAAAAAGGGTTTTCGCTTTTGCGAAAACAACAAAATCGAATAAATCAGCATCTCCCTAACCCTATCCCCGTTGTCCTCTCGCGTCGCAAGCGGGGGAAAGCGAAAACGAATCGCTACGCGAGTTTCACGTTAACGCAACGGTCATGCGGCCACAGCTTCTTCATCAAACTCCAGCACTACCTTACCAGCCTTCACATCCACGGTGACTTTGCCGCCGTTTGCCAGTTTGCCGAATAGCAGTTCGTCTGCCAGCGCGGAACGGATAGTGTCTTGTATCAACCTTGCCATCGGGCGTGCGCCCATCAGCGGGTCGAAGCCGTTTTCGGCCAGGTAATCCTTGAGTGCGTCGGTGAACAGTGCGTCCACTTTTTTGTCGTGTAGCTGTTCTTCCAATTGCATCAGGAATTTGTCCACCACGCGCAGGATGACGGGTTTGTCCAGTTGCGCAAATGAGACGATGGCATCCAGACGGTTGCGGAATTCAGGCGTGAATATGCGTTTGATGTCGCCCATTTCGTCGCCAGCGGCGGCCGTTTTGGTGAAGCCCATACTGCTTTTGTTGAGCGCTTCTGCACCCGCGTTAGTGGTCATGATGACCACTACGTTGCGGAAGTCTGCTTTTCGCCCGTTGTTGTCGGTGAGTGTGCCGTGGTCCATCACTTGCAGCAGGATATTGAAGATGTCCGGGTGGGCTTTTTCGATTTCATCCAGTAGCAACACGCAATGCGGCTGTTTGCTGATCGCTTCGGTCAATAATCCGCCCTGGTCGAAGCCCACATAGCCGGGCGGCGCGCCGATCAGGCGCGACACGGCATGTCTTTCCATGTATTCGGACATATCGAAACGGTGCAGCGGCATACCCATCGCATAAGCGAGTTGGCGCGCCACTTCCGTCTTGCCGACACCGGTAGGCCCCGAAAACAGGAAGCTGCCGATCGGTTTCTGCGGGTCGCCCAGGCCGCTGCGCGACATTTTGATGGCGCGCGCCAGCATGTCTATCGCCCTGTCCTGACCAAATACGGTGGTCTTCAGATCACGGTCCAGATTCTTCAGCGCGTTGCGGTCGTCGTGCGATACGGTGCGCGGTGGAATGCGTGCGATTTTGGCGATGATCTCTTCAATTTCGTGTTTGCCTATGGTCTTTTTTTGTTTGGATTTTGGCAAAATGCGTTGTGCCGCACCGGCTTCGTCGAGTACGTCTATCGCCTTGTCGGGCAAATGGCGGTCGTTGATATAACGTGCAGAAAGTTCGGCGGCGCTGGTGATCGCTGCGGCACTGAACTTGATGCCATGATGATCTTCGAAGCGCGACTTCAGCCCCTTGAGTATTTCGATCGTTTCTTCGACAGAGGGTTCGGCTACGTCCACTTTCTGGAAGCGGCGTGACAGGGCGGAATCTTTCTCAAAGATGCCGCGATACTCCTGATAGGTAGTCGCCCCGATGCATTTCAGTTCACCTGAGGACAGCGCCGGTTTGAGCAGATTGGAGGCATCCATCGTGCCGCCTGATGCCGCGCCTGCGCCGATTAGCGTGTGTATCTCGTCTATGAACAGCACCGCATTGGGCGCTTCCTTGAGTTCTTTGAGCACCGCCTTCAAGCGTTGCTCGAAATCGCCGCGATATTTTGTACCCGCCAGCAAAGCCCCCATGTCCAACGAATAAACCTGTGCGTCTTTCAGCACTTCAGGTACATCGTCCTCGACGATGCGGCGCGCCAGACCTTCGGCAATCGCCGTCTTGCCCACGCCTGCCTCGCCGACCAGCAGCGGATTGTTCTTGCGGCGGCGGCACAGGGTTTGTATCACGCGATCAAGTTCCAGTTTGCGACCGATCAGCGGATCTATTTTTCCGGCTAATGCACAAGCATTGAGATCCTGCGTGTAGTGCTTCAATACGCTTTCATCGCTGGCCGGTTGTGTGGTCGTCGTTTCGCCTTGTGCCGGGACGGCATCGGCTTGAGCGCTGTTGCCGTGAACGATCTGGTTTACCACATCAATGCGGTTGATATTGCGTTGCGTGAGGAAATGCACCGCATGGGAGTCTTTTTCTCCAAACAGGGCAGCGAGGATATTCGCGCCGGAGATTTCCTTCTTGTTGGCGGATTGGGCGTGCAGGATGGCACGCTGGATGACACGCTGAAAGCCCAGTGTGGGTTGCGTGTCCATGTCGCCATTGCCGGAAACTGCCGGGGTGTTGGCATCAATGAATTCGGTGATCACCTGGCGTAGCTCTTCGATGTTTGCACCGCAGGCACGCAACACCTGCGCTGCGGAAGCGTTGTCAAGCATGGCGAGCAACAGATGCTCAACGGTAATGAATTCGTGACGTTTCTGGCGTGCCTCGACAAAGGCCAAGTGCAAACTGACTTCCAAATCTTGTGCAATCATTTTAAATTTCCTCCATGCCGCATCGTAACGGATGCCCGTGTAGTTGTGCAAATTCCGTTACCTGCACGACTTTGGTTTCGGCTACGTCGCGGGTGTAAATCCCGCAAACGGCTGATCCCTCGTTGTGAACTTTGAGCATCAGTTGCAGTGCGCGTTCCCGATTGATGGCAAAAAAACGTTGCAGCACTTCGATGACAAATTCCATCGTGGTGTAATCGTCGTTGTATAAAATCACCTTGAACATGCCAGGTGGTTTGATTGCCGCGCGTTCCGGCGCGAGCGCGGTGTTGTCATGAGGTTGTGTGGGCATAATTTAGGGTGCATTTTGTCACTGATGTAATCGGTTAGCTTAATGATTAGTGATGTTTTTTCAAGTCTATTCATAAATAAAGCACATTAACCATTTGACAGGAAAGGGTTGTAAAGGTTAAAAAGCGCACTGGCGTTTGTTTCAGAGTGATTGCGGAGGTTGTGCGGGCTTGGATTCAAACAGTTCAGCGGGGGGGACCCGTTATTTTTAAGGTGAGGAAGCAATATCATGGCAACTGGTACAGTTAAATGGTTCAACGATGCAAAAGGTTTCGGTTTCATTACGCCTGACGATGGTAGCGAAGATCTGTTCGCGCATTTCTCCGCGATCAATATGAGCGGCTTCAAGTCGCTTAAAGAAGGCCAAAAGGTCAGCTTTGACGTGACTCAAGGACCTAAAGGCAAGCAAGCCTCAAACATCCAAGCACCTTAATCGCTGCTTCGTTGGAAAAAAGCCCGGCACTGCCGGGCTTTTTTGTTGGGGGTGGTCATAAGCCATTGCTTTTGCAAGACACTCAATCACTCGCTGGGGGAGTACGGTCTCTTGATTGAATATATTTGAAATTATTCAATATAATCAATTGGTTATAATTTAAGAAATCGAGGCTAATGCTGCATTAAACGTAGCGCTGGGACGCATGGCCCCGGATGTCCTGGCAAAGTCAGGGTGGTAATAGCCGCCCATGTCCACCGGTTTGCCCTGGGCTGCAATCAATTCGGCATTTATCTTTGCCTCGTTGTCTGTCAGTGTTTTGGCCAACGCGGTGAAACGCGCTGCAATCGCTTTGTCCCGGGTCTGTGTGGCTAACGCCTGCGCCCAATACAGTGCGAGGTAGAAATGACTGCCCCGGTTATCAATTTCACCCAGCTTGCGGGACGGGGTCCGGTTGTTTTCCAGAATTTTCCCGTTGGCTTCATCCAGTGTGTCTGCCAATAGTTGCGCCTGGGGATGATTAAATTTTTGCGCCAGATGTTCGAGCGATACGCCAAGCGCCAGAAACTCACCCAGTGAATCCCAGCGCAGATAGCCTTCCTGCTGGAACTGTTGGACGTGTTTGGGGGCAGAGCCGCCCGCGCCGGTTTCAAACATGCCGCCACCGCTCATCAGCGGGACGATGGAGAGCATTTTTGCGCTGGTGCCCAGTTCAAGAATCGGGAACAGGTCGGTGAGGTAATCGCGCATGACGTTGCCCGTGACCGAGATGGTGTCCTGTCCCGCCCGGATACGGTCTATGGAAACTTGTATCGCCTCTTCGGGGGTCAGGATGCGGATGTCCATGCCGCGGGTATCGTGATCCTTGAGGTAACGCGTCACTTTTGCAATGATCTGTGCATCGTGGGCGCGGTTTTTGTCCAGCCAGAAAATAGCGGGCGTGCCCGTGGCGCGCACGCGCGTGACAGCCAGCTTGACCCAATCCTGAATGGGCGCATCTTTGGCCTGGCACATACGGAAGATGTCGCCTTGTTCGACTTTTTGTTCCAGCAGCGTTGTGCCGGATGCATCCACGATACGCACCGTGCCGTTGCCGCTGATTTCAAAGGTCTTGTCATGTGAGCCGTATTCCTCGGCCTGTTGCGCCATCAGTCCGACATTGGGCACGCTGCCCATGGTTTTGGGATCGAATGCACCGTGTTTCTTGCAGTCTTCGATGACCACCTGATAAATGCGCGCGTAGCAGCGGTCGGGAATCATCGCTTTGGTGTCGTGCAATTTGCCGTCTGCGCCCCACATTTTCCCGGATTCGCGGATCATGGCGGGCATGGACGCATCCACGATGATATTGCTTGGTACATGCAGATTGGTGATGCCCTTGTCCGAATTGACCATCGCAAGGGGCGGGCGGGTTTGATAGTTTGCCTGAATGTCTGCTTCGATTGCGGCGCGTTGTGCTTCCGGCAGCGTCGCAATTTTTGCGTAGAGGTCGGCTAAGCCGTTGTTGACGTTGACTCCCAGGGTACTGAACAGCGCTGCGTGCTTTTCAAAAACCTCCTTGAAATAAACGGTCACGGCATGGCCGAACATGATGGGGTCGGAAATTTTCATCATGGTGGCCTTGAGATGCAATGACAACAGCACCCCTTGCTGTTTTGCCTCTTGCATCTGCGCTTCGTAAAACGCGCGCAGGGCGCGGCGGCTCATCACGCAAGCATCTATGACTTCCCCCTCCAGCAAGGCTAGTTTGTCTTTCAGGACGGTGGTCTTGCCATCATCAGTCTGAAACTCGATACGCACCGCGCCGGCACCTTCAACTGTCACAGATTTTTCGCTGCCATAGAAATCGCTGGCGTTCATGTAGGACACATGGGTCCTGGAATCGCGGCTCCAGGCACCCATTCTGTGCGGATTATTGCGGGCAAACTGCTTCACGGAAAGTGCGGCGCGGCGGTCTGAATTGCCTTCCCTTAGCACGGGGTTGACGGCACTGCCCAGCACCTTGCCATAGCGCGCCTTGATGGCTTTTTCAGCGTCGTTTTGAGGTTCGTCGGGATAATCGGGTACCTCGAAACCCTGTGCCTGCAATTCGGCAATCGCCGCTTTCAGTTGTGGAGGGGTGGCGCTGACATTCGGCAGCTTAATGATATTGGCTTCGGGTTGATGCGTCAGCGCGCCCAGTTCGCTTAGCGCATCGGCGACTTTCTGGCTACCGGTCAGATTTTCCGGGAAATTTGCGAGGATGCGTCCGGCCAGAGAGATGTCCTTGGTTTCAACGCTAACGCCCGCCGCCTTAGTGAAGGCTTGCACGATGGGCAGCAGAGAATAGGTTGCCAGCGCGGGCGCTTCATCAACCATCGTGTAAATAATTTTAGGACTTGTCATGTTTTTTCTTTCAAGTTGGTTCTTTTCACCGGAGCTTGTATCTGCCAGGGGGGGGAGAGTTTGCGGTAAACTGCCCGCTCGAAAATAAACCGAAATTGTTATGGGAAGTATTCTGCTATTCAATAAACCGTTCGGCGTAATTTGCCAATTCAGCCGGGATGGCCTGCATCCGACGCTGGCGGATTATATTCCTGTTCCTGAATTTTATCCCGCCGGACGCCTGGATACCGACAGTGAAGGCTTGCTGGTGTTGACCGACGATGGACCGTTGCAACACCGGATCACCGACCCGAAACACAAATTGCCCAAGACCTACTGGGTGCAGGTGGAAGGTGTGCCGGATGAGGTCGCACTGGGGCAGTTGCGTCGGGGGGTGTCACTCAAGGACGGCGTTACCCTGCCTGCTGATGTCCGTTTGATGGATACGCCCTTGATGCTCTGGCCGCGCAATCCGCCCATCCGCGAGCGGCTAGCCATTCCGACCCGTTGGCTGGAACTGACGATACGCGAAGGCAAAAACCGCCAGGTGCGACGCATGACCGCAGCAGTGGGTTTCCCTACGCTACGTCTGATCCGTTACCGCATCGGCGAATGGACGCTGGACAAGCTGGAACCGGGTCAATGGCAGTTACTGTGAAACGCGCCGCCTGTGGTAGGGCTATGTGCGTATCAGTGAATGACGGGCGTTTCGTCTGGTGCCGGGGGCAAGTCAGCCGGGAGCTGATCTTCTGGCGCTGATTCTTCCTTCTGGCCGGATTTTTTCAGGAGTTTGTCGGCTTTTTTCTTTTGTTTGGCTAATTCTTTCTGGCGTTTTTCGTAGCTGTAGTTGGTCTTTGCCATCTGATGTTGAATCCTTTCTTGCAATGAAATCCATTGCGCATTGTGAGTATCTGTAAAAGTTAAGCAGACTGAGGCATCTGCCTTGCGCGTGCTGCCGATGAAATTTATCTGCCGCGACGTGCGGCGGGTTTCGGCGAAAACAGCGCGGGTTGCGGCATGGCTTGATGGCGAGCCGCTTCGGACATATGTTTTTCAGCGGCTGGTCTTTGGGGTTCGCGTGGCTTTGCCTCCTGTTCGGCGCGGGGCTGGCTGGCACGCGGTTGATTGCTTCGGTTGGGATTCGTTCGAGCCTGTCCATCACGCGGCTGTCCATTGCGAGCCTGGCCGGGCTGTTGCGGATTACCGGGTACGCGGGCATTGCGTGACGATGGGGCATTACCCGCCGCCGGGGAGTTGCCGGTTTTTGCCGTGGTGTTGCTGTGTCGCCGCTGACCGTGCTGGGGGCGCGGTTCGCGTGGCGCTTCGGGCGGAATGTGGGTGGGCGGTACAAAACTTTCGAGGGTGACGCGCGGTATCTGCGTCTTGATTAGTCGTTCGATATTCTTCAGGTGTTCTATTTCTTCATTGTCCACCAGCGAAATAGCCGCGCCATTGCTGCCTGCACGACCCGTGCGACCGATGCGGTGGACGTAATCTTCCGGCACGTTGGGCAGCTCGAAATTCACCACGTGGGGCAGTAACTCGATGTCCAGACCGCGCGCGGCGATGTCGGTGGCAACCAGCACGGGCAAGCTACCGTCCTTGAATTGCGCCAATGCCTTGGTGCGCGCCGACTGGCTCTTGTTGCCGTGGATCGCCATCGCCGGGATGTCGTCCTTGCACAGTTTTTCTGCCAGGCGGTTCGCGCCGTGCTTGGTGCGGGTGAATACCAGCACCTGTTTCCAGTCATTGTGCTTGATGAGGTGGATCAGCAAATAGCTCTTCAGCTTCTGTGGGATCATGTGGACAGTTTGTTCGACCAGTTCGGAGGTGGTGTTGCGGCGCGCCACTTCGACGAAGCCGGGGTTGTTCAGCAGACCGTCAGACAGATTCTTGATCTCGTCCGAGAAGGTCGCCGAGAACAACAGGTTCTGGCGTTTTTTAGGCAATAAAGCGAGAATTTTTTTGATGTCGCGGATGAAGCCCATGTCCAGCATACGGTCGGCTTCGTCCAGCACCAGAATTTCTACCGCCGACAAGTCCAGTGTCTTTTGTCCGATGTGATCGAGCAAACGCCCCGGGGTGGACACCAGAATGTCAATTTTGCCGCGCAGGGATTTGATTTGCGGGTTGATGTTCACGCCGCCGAACATCACCATGGATTTCAGTTGCAAGTATTTGCCGTAGGTCTGCACCGATTCTTCCACTTGGGCTGCGAGTTCGCGCGTCGGGGTCAGAATCAGGCAGCGCGGGCTGCCGTTGCGTTGATTTTCAAGCGGTTTGGCATTGAGCAGATGCAATAGCGGCAGGGTGAAACCAGCGGTCTTGCCCGTGCCGGTTTGTGCGCCCGCCAGCAAGTCTCCGCCCGCGAGGACCAGCGGAATCGCTTGCGCCTGCACGGGGGTGGGGGTGGTGTAGCCCGCGTCATTGATGGCGCGCATTAAGGGTTCTGCCAGATTCAGGCTGGCGAAAGTAATTTCATTTGTCAAAACAATACTCCTGCGACGGCCTGACGCTCAAAATAAGCGCCACCAATCGAGGCAGACGAATGTGTGATCGAAAGATCGGGTGTGAGTTAAGAGACCGCTACGCTGATTGGTCGGGCGCAGGGGGCGCGCATTGTAACAGCATGGAGGGGATATAGGGAATCAAT
>Ga0210032_1000513_pt1 | contig 28290 bp, 27 predicted proteins | sample CryGeyCG2114_250_2_FD_185458 | JGI IMG/M metagenome (GOLD analysis project Ga0210032, IMG submission 185458) | Groundwater microbial communities from aquifer - Crystal Geyser CG13_big_fil_rev_8/21/14_2.50 (SPAdes) (version 2) | ecosystem: Environmental > Aquatic > Deep subsurface > Groundwater ... | reverse complement strand
CTTAATGGGTGTAGCCCGGCTCCTGCCTGACGCTTTGGCAAACTGACAGCCTATTCGTTATTTTTTATTAAAAAAATACCGAGTGAGGTCATTGGGGAGGTTTTACTGTGTTGACCGAGAATTGCTGTGGGATCGTTAGTCCTGTTGACATTTAATTGTAGTCTGAAATAGTGTTGAATTTTATTGTGGTAGCTTTTGACTTGGAATTTTCTTATAAAACCATTTTAAAACGTCAAGGGGATATAGAAAAGACCACCAACACAGCATCCAAAATAACTAACTAGAACTCACGCACCCTCCCCCTCAAAATTGCCCAGATGATTGTGGATTCAGAGCCAATTTGACAGGACGTCAAATTGAGTTGAGTGGAGCAGGAGCGACTTATGTACAGGACGTACGGTAGTAGAGCAATGCAGGATGCAATTGCCGACTCAACGACCCGTCAAGAATCCACAATGTTCTGGGGCAGCCGCAGGCCAATTTTGCTGGGGGCGTTTTCTTTGGGTTCCGTTTTCTTTAACGCTAAAGAAGCAGAAAATTGCTCCTGCATTTTCTGCATACAGACCATCCTGGTCATAATTAAACCCGCCCCAAAGGTGGAAGCTTTTGAACTTAATCAAGAAAATATTAAGAAAAGAAACAGAAAAAATGGTGGGCCCTCCCCGACTTGAACGGGGGACCTGCCGATTATGAGTCGGATGCTCTAACCAACTGAGCTAAGGGCCCTTATTTTGCGGTGTGTTGCGGTGAAAAATGACTTTGTATCTTTCAAACTAAGCTGTTTAAAGGTATAAACAGCCCGTTGCAAAATCGACTCGAAGTTTACTGAATTTCAGCGTTGAGAGCAATAAAAAAACGGAATATTTTTATTACGCTACGCACATAACTCATTGATCGTCTAGGAAGCTACGTAATTTTTCTGAACGAGATGGATGTCTTAACTTACGAAGCGCTTTGGCTTCGATTTGACGAATTCTCTCACGAGTCACGTCAAATTGTTTGCCTACTTCTTCTAATGTGTGGTCAGTGTTCATATCGATACCAAAACGCATACGTAACACTTTGGCTTCTCTGGCTGTCAGTCCAGCTAGTATTTCTCTGGTACTTTCTTTGAGACTTTCGATAGTGGCTGTATCTACTGGAGATTCCATGGTGCCATCTTCAATAAAATCACCTAAGTGCGAATCTTCATCATCACCAATGGGGGTTTCCATGGAAATAGGTTCTTTAGAGATTTTTAGAACTTTCAATACCTTGTCTTCTGGCATTTCCATACGAATTGCTAATTCTTCAGGTTGTGGCTCACGACCCATTTCTTGAAGCATTTGTCTGGAAATACGATTGAGTTTGTTGATGGTTTCAATCATATGCACTGGGATACGAATGGTTCTCGCTTGGTCAGCAATAGAGCGAGTGATTGCCTGACGGATCCACCAAGTCGCATAGGTTGAGAATTTGTAACCACGGCGATATTCAAATTTATCCACCGCTTTCATCAAACCAATATTACCTTCCTGAATTAAATCAAGAAATTGTAGACCTCGATTGGTGTATTTTTTAGCAATGGAGATCACCAAACGCAAGTTGGCTTCAACCATTTCTTTTTTGGCGCGACGTGCTCTTGCTTCACCAATTGCCATTCTGCGGTTAGTGTCTTTAATTTCTTGAACCGTTAGATGGCAGTTGCTTTCTTGTTTACGCAGTTTACGTTGCGCTCTTAAGATATCTTCTGCAAATTCTTGTAACTTTTCTGCATATTCTTCGCCACTTTGCAGATGCTTATCCAACCAATCCATGCTCACTTCATGTCCAGGGAAGGTTGAGATAAATGTTTTTCTTGGCATACCAGCGTGATCAACACTCATTTTCATGATCAAGCGTTCTTGAATTCTGACTTTATCCATCGTGTTTCTGAGGATATCGACTAATTCATCAAAACGCTTTGGCACTAAACGGAACAGCATAAACTGTTCAACCACCGCTTCAAGATTCAGTTTGGTGGTTTTATGGCTATGGCCATATTTAGTCAATGAACCCATATATTTTTCATGGTGCTTTCTAAGTTCTTGGAACTTCTCAAGCGCTTCGATAGGATCGGGACCTGTATCAATTTTTTCTTCAATGATGTCATCATCGTCATCATCGCCATCTAGATCATCAGAGACATCATCATCATCCGCAAGTTCATCAACAGGAAGATCCGAGCCGACATTCGCCGCCCCAGCAATATTAGGAATGTCATCATCGGTATGAAAACCGGTGATAATTTCAGTTAAACGTATTTCTTCTGCTTGCCAACAATCAAACCAGTCAAGCAATGTACTAATTGTCTTAGGGAACTCGGCAATTGAGGCACCAACTTCTTTTAAGCTTTCTTCAATACGCTTAGCAATTTCAATTTCTTTTTCACGGGTTAATAAGTCAACCGTGCCCATTTCACGCATATACATTCTGACAGGATCGGTTGTTCTACCAAAATCGCTATCGACGGTTGCCAAAACAGCAGCGGCTTCTTCCACAGAGTCTTCGTCAACTTGGTCTCCATCGATGATCAGGCTGTCTTTATCTGGAGCCACTTCATAAACTTGGATACCCATGTCATTGATCATGCTGATAATATCTTCGATTTGATCAGAATCGATAATTTCTGGTGGTAGGTGATCGTTCACCTCAGAAAAAGTCAGGTATCCCTGCTCTTTACCCTGTGCAATAAGTTGTTTTAGTTGAGATTGTTGTTGCGCTTTGTCCATAGATAATTATGACCTATATCCAGGTTAAGAAAGTTATTGAGCTTGAAAGCTAGTGACAAGTTCACCCTGCCCCAAATTTTTCTTTAGCAAAAAGGGGCGGTATTATATACAATTTAGACGCTATAGGCGAGAATTGCTTGTAAAAATCGCAATATATTTACTATTTTGGGCTGGTTTTTGAAGTTTCAAGTAGTAATTGCTGAATAGCCTGCTTTTCTTGGGTGGTCAAGGGCCTTGTTTTGGATTCTTGCAGTAAATTTTGCAATTTAGCCTTCTTGGCATTTTCTTGTAAACGTAGGAAAAGTGGCGCTAGTTCTTGGCGTTTATCCTCCATCGCTAAATCATTTTGCCAATTCACCAAAGCCATTAAATGGCTGTACATAGAAGTATCACGCCAGTATTCAATCAGCTGGGCAGTGGTGATTTGAGGACTTTCCTTAATTTTTTGCAATAGTTGCAATAATAACTGGGCACCAGATTCCTGATAGCTTTCTAACCAAGTCCAATCCTCTAATTCTTTAACGCTTTCAGGATCTTGAAGCACTCTGCCAATGGTCTGCCGCATCAACGAGGGTGGTTTTGCCTTTTGCACCCTAATCGGACTTTTATTGAACTTTTTATAAGGTGTTTTGTAGCCTGATCCCCTAAATTCTGAGCGGTATCCTACTGAGGGAATTTGATTGTCTGAAGAGTTACTAAATGGCCTATCCGCTTCGCTTTGTGGTGATATTTTATGGACCGTGCCGGTGATTTTTTGAAACGCTTGGTTCAGCAGATCTCTATACACTTCGTCTTGAATTTTAGCCAATAATGGCCGAGCCAGACTTGCCAGCTGTGAGCGACCATCAACACTGGATAAATCACATTGTTCAGATAAATGGGATTGCATGTACTTGGATAGAGGCATAGCATTGGCCACTCGCACTTCAAATGCCTCTTTGGATTCTTTGCGAATCATACTGTCAGGATCTTCTCCCTCAGGTAAAAACAAGAATTGCATTTGCCGCCCGTTTTTAATTGCGCCTAAGCTATTTTCTAAGGCACGCCAAGCGGCATTAATACCCGCTTTATCCCCATCGAAACAGAAAATAAGTTTGTTACAATGTCTAAACAATAATTGCAAATGGTCGACCGTGAGAGCGGTTCCTAAAGTGGCTACAGCATAATGAATACCAAATTGTGCCAACCCCACCACGTCCATGTAACCTTCAACCACCAATAGATGCTCAAGTTTTTGCTTGGTCTGTAACACCTGATATAAACCATAAACCTCTCGGCTTTTATGAAATAAAGGTGTTTCTGGTGAATTGAGGTATTTAGGCTCGCCTTTGGTGAGTATTCGTCCACCAAATCCCACGGTCCTTCCTCTGCGATCGATAATAGGAAACATAATACGATCTCTAAATCTATCGTAATAACCGCCCTGATCTTTTTTGATGCTCATGCCTGTGGTCACAAGCTGCTCACACGCTTGTTGTGATATTCCTTTGGCTTTGGTTAATGCATCCCAACTTTCTGGCGCATAGCCAATAGCAAATTGCTTAACAATCTCTCCCGTTAAGCCTCTGTTTTTAAGATAATCCTTAGCATGTTGGTTGTCTTTATTGATTAGTTGTTGCTGATAAAATAGCTGAATGTTCGCCAATAGTTGGTACAGAGGGCGATTATCAGGCCCTGCTTCTTTTTTATCTCTCGGTACTTCCATGCCTAATCTGGCGGAGAGTTCTTCAATAGCCGAGACAAAATCCAAACGATCATGTTCCATCAAAAAACCAATGGCATTACCACTCACCCCACAACCAAAACAATGATATAGCTGTTTAGTGGCGCTGACTGAAAATGAGGGTGTGTTTTCTTGATGAAATGGGCAACATCCCATATGGTTGGAGCCAGATTTTTTTAAGTTCACGCGCGCGCCGATCAACTCGATTAAGTCTGTTTTGGCTAAGACATCACTAATAAAACTGTCGGGAATTCTTCCTTCCAATTTTCTTTCTTTCAAACAATATCCCCTTGCATTCATTCAACTCTTATTTGATTAAACCCTGACAATACCAACAAACTTATTTTTATCATCAAAACTAATCTTAAAACGCCCATGCACTCCCTGATGATCCACATATGCCCGTAATATATCCGCTGGGAACTGTACTTTAACACCTTCTAATGATTTTGTAGTGACTGTTTTTGCAGCGCCTGCGTAAACCTTGAGGTATTCTTGGCGAGAGATATTAAATTGCACAATAACATGGCTCATAAATCACACTATTTAGAATAGAAATGGAGAGTTGTTCTTTGATTGCATTGGTTTTATTTCCACAACAAATCCAGTTAGTTAACATTCAATTTTATAACAGGGAGAGTATTCCTCATCATCAATCATCATTCTCTTTTGTTGGATAAAATTATTGAGTAGATGATCTAAGTAACCTAATATCTCTCCACCATTTTTCATCACAAAAGGTCCATTTTTGTCAATCAATTGCATAGATTTTGATTTTACATTGCCTGCAACAATACCTGAAAATGCTTTTCTTAAGGATAAAGCCAATTCATGTTTAGGTTGTTCACTTGAGAGGTTTAATTCCGACATATTTTGATGATTAGGATCGAATGGGATTTGCCATTCTTTATCAATTTTTAAACGCCAGTTAAAATGAAATGATTCATCATTCTCTAACCGAAAACGCGTAATTTCCTCTATCCCTTTTTTAACCACTTGAGCAACTTTTTCAGGGTCATCAATGATAACGCTAAATAGCTGGGTCATTTCTTTACCTAGAGTTTTTTCAATAAACTGCACCAAGGTTTTAAAATATTGGCGGCTGGATTTTGGCCCAGTTAAAATGACCTTAAAGGGATTGTTTTTATTCTCTGGATGAGACAATATCCCCAACAAGTACAAAAGTTCTTCTGCCGTGCCGGCACCGCCTGGAAAAACAATCACTGCATGAGCAAGGCGTACAAACCCCTCTAAGCGTTTTTCAATATCCGGCATAATGACCAGATGATTGACAATCGTATTGGGTGATTCAGAAGAAATAATACCAGGTTCGCTGATCCCGAGATAAAAAGGGTTTTTTAGGCGTTGCTTGGCATGAGAGATAGCAGCGCCTTTCATGGGTCCTTTCATAGCCCCAGTACCACAGCCAGTACAAATATCAAATTCCCTTAATCCCAGTTGATAACCCACTTCTTTGGTATATTTATATTCATGATCAGAGATAGCATGTCCGCCCCAACAAACGACTAAATTAGGGCGTTTCTCAGCCACAATAGACTTTGAGTTTCTGAGAATTTCAAATACTTTGTCGGTATTATCATCAATGCTGGTCGTGCTTGGACAGGATTCTCGTTCAAACATCATTTGTGTATAGACTAAATCCCGCACTACGGCTGATATTTGCTCTTTGATCCCCTTGATAATCTCTCCATCCACAAAGGCTAGCTCGGGTGGATTTTTTAGTACAAACTCCACGCCTCTTTGTCGCCACACTAGTTGAATATCAAAATTCTGATATTGTTTGTTAATTTTGCGCACATTATCTTCGCTTGTACCACTATTGAGCACAGCCAAAACACAGCTTCTTAGCAGCTGGTGAATTTCACTTTCTTGAGAATGACGCTTCAACCACTTCATTTCTTTTATGGATAAAAGTTCCAATGAACTTTCTGGTCTAAGTTGGTATTCTTTATTTTTCACTCAAATTCCTCTTTATTGTGTGGTTTTGATGCGATGAAAGCCTTCTGATAATCTCGAGGGCTCATACCAAAATCTTCCTTAAAACATTTACCAAAATAACTCAAAGACGTGTAACCTACTTCATGACAAATAAGCGAAATCACTTCATTGTTTCTTAATTTTCTTTTGGCCAATTGTAATCGATAACCTCTAATTATGCGTGAGGGGTTTTCTGAAAAAATACTGACGCATTTTCTTTGCAGCTGCCTTTCACTTAAAGCCATCGCTTTAGCAAAGGCTTTAAGATCAAAATCAGCTTCAGAGCCCTTCTTCAGCAAAAGGCTATTCACTTTTTGCTTAAACTCATCATTTGTATCAATTTTTACATCTTCTTTAACGGGCTCTTCAGTATCCTTTCTTTCAAGCTGCTCTATTGGCTTGCTTTGACGGGTTTGATCTGGAGGTTTTAAAGACGCTGAAACTTGAGGGAGTAATTCATCAAGCTGCTTAATAACCGCTTGATGTTGTTGATTTATCACCGTATAAGCATTATTTGGCAGTGGTTGATGTCTTCCTGCATCCATAACAAGTTGGTTGAATTGCCACCAAGCCAGTATAGAAAGCACCACTAACCAAACAATCACCAAGCTGAGACGTTGGCTTTCCACCAAGGGATTCAAAAACTCAAAAAAATACCCTAACACATGCACAATGGGAATAATTGCTGTCACCAATAGTAGCTGCTGCCAAGGTGTTGACTTCGGTGGCTTGACTAAAGGAATATCAGCAAACTCTTCATATTTTCTATTGATGGCAAATGTTAATGGAAAATAGGGTAACCACCAAGTAGGTTCTAGCCTAAACATCAAGGCCTCTGACAATCTTTGACTATTATACAATGTTTCCGTTAAATCGTTGCCGAACCAAATCACAAAAGATTGTAATAGCCAAAAATAGACACCTTTCCAATAAGAAGAGGGGGTATGTATGATTCTTAAGCCTAATCGCCAGATGATATAAGTATCGAGAACCACAAAGAACAGCATAGAAGGTTGCCAGCTTTCATAATATTCTGGCGCATAATAGGCTGGAAGCACAACTAAATAACCAAATAGTCCACAAACCAGCAACGGCCCCCCTAACCAATATCCCCATATTCTATGTTGTGCTAGCGCCTCACCTGACTCTTCTGGATGTAGTTCCAATAAAATCACAAATAAGAGATAGAAAGTAAAATAAAAAATTCTCGCCACCACCTCACCCATGATATCTCCAAGATAAAACATGGGAAACAAACCTAGAACCCTCAAACCCAGCAATATCAACAGACTGGATAAAACCACTCGCCAGAATATAATCATGCTTTTTTTGACATCTTTTTTATGTGCAAACCATCCACTGATTAATAATAGGCTTAAAAATAAAATATCTCCCACACCGCCATCTGACAAATACCCTGTCAAATCTTGATTGGCTCCATCTACCCAAAAACAGAGTGACAAGGCTAGGAAAAGAGCTGTTATCGCCAGAAAATCAAACCAAGAACTTCCATTAAAAGGTTGGGAAATCTTCAATTTTTTTGCAATTTTAGCCAATTTCACTCCTGAACTATCATAAAAATCAAACTAACATGTATAATAAAAAAACGTTTTCTATTTGTAATCAATTAGTTAACTGCTCTTACAATAAATGTCGTATATTTAATAGTATAAGTCGTTTATTTGATAACACCCTATTCATTTCATGAGTTATGTTGGGCTGTCAGTTAATTGTAACAAAATATTACCAGGAGGGGATGAGTGCGACTCATAAATAACAACAGTTAACAAGGAACTGAACAGTTTAACCTTCATCCGAAGGTCGATAAATAACTACTAATAAAAAGGTACAAATGATGAAATTATCTCGAATAGCATTAGCAACTAGCCTTGCGCTAGGTGTTGTAGCTACAGCTCATGCAGCAAATGACACAAATACTCGATACATCGTGACTTATAAAAGTGACGCGGTACAAGCTGGACAAAGTGCTATGCATAGAGCTGGTGGTAAGTCTGCTTTAGTTTTAGGTAATCAACATGCAGAAGCTGTTTATTTGGATGATGCTGGCTTAGCCAATTTAAAAGCAGATAAGAATATTGAAAAAATTGAAGAAGATTTCAAACGCTATCCAACAAGCATTTGGTCTGATGATGCTGGTGATCCAATGACAACTGAAGTCACTCCTTATGGCGTCTACCAAACTCAAGCCAACCAAATGTCTTTTGCGACAACTGCGGATCTCACAGTTTGTATCATTGACGCTGGAATGGATGCAACCAATACAGATTTCAACTGGAACAATGTCACTGGTACCAATGATAGTGGTACTGGAAACTGGTATGAAAATGGCGGCCCACATGGTACTCACGTAGCTGGTACCATTGCTGCATTGGGTGGTAATAACCGTGGCGTTGTCGGTATGGTTGGTAACGGCGGCGTAAAATTACATATTGTTAAAGTATTCAACGAAGCGGGTTGGGGATATTCTTCCGATCTAGCCCATGCAACTGACGTTTGTACTGCAAATGGTGCAGATATTATCAGTATGAGTTTAGGTGGCGGTGGAGCCAACAGTACCGAAGAAAACGCTTTCAACAACTTTGTTGCTAACGGTGGTTTAGTCGTCGCTGCTGCCGGTAATGATGGCAACAACGTTCGTTCATATCCAGCGGGTTATTCATCAGTTATGATGGTTGGTGCTGTTGATGCCGATAACCTAATCGCTTCTTTCTCACAATTTCCACCTATTACCAAACGTGTAAAAGGACAAACCGTTTCTGATGAAACGATTGGGGTTGAAATTTCTGCGCCTGGTGTGGATACACTTTCCACTTACCCAGCTGGCATGGCAACTGTTTCAAATATGACCGCAAATAGCCTAAGCTATGCATCTTCTGCGATGGAAAACCTAGGTAGCGCCAGTGGTTCTACTTATAACATGGGTACAGCTCAAGCGGTTGACAATGGCGCCAATGGTAAAGTCTGTGTGATTGAACGTGGTGTTATTAGTTTCCATGATAAGGTGTTAAATTGTGAAAACAGTGGCGGTATTGGCGCAATCATTTATAACAATGTTGCTGGTATGCTGTATGGCACTTTGGGTGATGCAACGACTAACGTTACTTCTATTCCTGTCGTTGGCGCAACCATGGAAGATGGTCCAGCACTAGTTGCAGCAACTACCGCAACTGTTTCTGTGGGCCCAAGCGACTTTGGATTTATGAGCGGAACTTCTATGGCTACACCCGCAGTATCTGGCGTTGCTGCTTTGGTTTGGTCACATCATACAGATTGTACCGGTACTGAAATTCGTGATGCGCTTAAAGCTGCAGCAGAAGATCAGGGTACAGCAGGTCGAGATGATTATTATGGGTATGGTATTGTGAAAGCTGCTGCTGCAAGTGCTTATTTAGATGCACATGCATGTACTGGTGGAACACCTCCTCCTCCTCCTCCTCCAACTTGTACTAAGAGAAAATGTCGTTAATCACAGATTTTCTAATCTAAAAAATAAAAATGGCTAGCAATATGCTAGCCATTTTTTATTTTAAACTTTCAATTATTCGAGCTTTAAAGTTACAACAAGCCTTCTACTTTTTCCTTAATCACACCCGCCATTTCTTCATAATCATATTCGCTTAAACCAAAATGAGCCAAAGCTTCTGCTTTAAATAAAGGCCATTCCCTGTCTTTCATTTGGCCACCCACCACATGATAAACACCAACGATATGTTCTGCTAGCTTAAGAATACAGATCAAATCTTGTACATCATCATCCATCTCTAGGTAAAACTTGGGGTTGTGATGAAATCTTATGGCATTACAAATATTTTGCGGAAGATGCCAAGCTTTAGCCAAAAAGTAACCAATTACTGCATGGTTGGTTGAATAATGCTGATTTTCATGAAAAACAATGGTACTAGTTGCGTTGATAGCATGATAGCTGTGGACGATAGTCTTCCAATAGTCATCATATTTCGACGCCATAATGGGTAGACCACAATTATGAAACAAACCCGTGGTGTAAGCGACGTCTTCCAAACCTAAATTGAGATAACAGGATATTGCTGCACAAGCTTTCGCAACATCTGAACTGGACATCCAAAAAGTGGTAAGGTCAACATCCGATAAATAATCTATGGAGCTTTTGATAAGAATGGCATTCACAATATTGAGCGTTCTTTCAATCTCTAACAATTGTATTGCATCCTGAATTGAAACCATCTCCTCTATCAAGCCAAAGGCTGGAGAATTGACCGTTCTTAATATCCCTGAGGCTAAACTAGGATCGGTGGAAATGAGTTCAGAGACTTTCTCACGATCATCTTTAAAGCGTCTTATTTCTGCAATAATACTGGGTTGAGGTGGCAATACAACGCCTTTTAGTCCTTGCTTCTCGGTATTCAAATTATCATTCATGGCTATTTAACCTGATGTTATTTCTTATTGTTAGTATTGCCACCAGCACAATTTCCACCAAGAGACAAACTCATTAAAATCAATACTGCCATCTTGATCAGCATCAATTTCAATAAAACCCTTTTCAATCTCAGCAATTTTGGCGTGCGGTTCAATGGCCAATATTAATTCGGCAAACTCTTTCTCATCAATGCGACCATTGCCATCTCTATCAAAAAAGTCAAAATTATCACGTATTTTTTGCAAGTTTTCTTGGAGTACTTTATTTTTTGCTGTCATATTAACTCTTATATAAAATATTTTGTCATGAGTCTGAATTTGTTTGGTTGCAAACTTCTTTGGTACCTATCTGTGCTATCTCAAATCATTCAAGCAAAAAAAAGGCTGAACCCATAAAGACAAATTGCTGCAAAAAGCGCAGCGACTAAATCATCTACCATAATACCTAAGCCACCCGCGACTTTCTTATCAAGAAAGCTGATGGGCCAAGGTTTTACTATATCAAAGATCCTGAAAAGCACAAAGGACGCAACGAACGTCATCCAATGATACTGGGCATAAAATGCTATGTTTTGTGTTAGAAAAAGGGTTAACCAAAGACCACAAAACTCATCCCAAACAATCGCTGGATGATCATGAATTTTTAAGTTTTTTGCACATTGATGACAAAGATAAATGCCTAGCAATGAACTGAAAACAATCCACCATCCTGCAATGAATATAGGGAAGAATATCGCCAAAATAAAGGCCAAAAGCGTGCCGAATGTACCAGGTGCTTTGGGAGCAAGTCCCGAACCAAAACCCAAAGCCAATAAATTTACCGGTGATTTAAGTTCGCTAAGGGATATTTTTAAGTTTATTTGGGATGAATTCAAAAAAGCTATCCTATCTATTGTGACTCAAAATGATCATAGCCATTCCAATTTAATGAAATGTTATTACCACCACTTTGTAATTGAATCCCCTTATTACCCGTTATGCGGCCAATACAGGTATAGTCACTTCCCGAGTTTTCCAGTGAAGTTTCTAACAGGCTTTTGTTTTCAGGAGAAATAGTAAACAACAATTCAAAATCATCTCCACCTGACAATGCCATTTCCCAAGCACTAATTTCATCCAATGTGGTCTTAAATGCCTCGGAAAGTGGCAGTGAATCCAGATTAATCGTTGCGCCGAGGTTACCACTCGCAGTTAATATATGCTGTAAATCTTGCATTAACCCATCAGAGATATCGATAGCAGAACTAGCCCCTTGACGTAAAGATAAACCTATCCCCACTCTGGGTGTGGGACGATTAAGTCTTCCTATCAGGTAGTTTTTATACTGTTTATTGGTGACTGTGCGTTTATTTTGTATCAAGGCAAGTCCTAAAGCCGCATCCCCCAAAGTGCCAGTGCAATAAAGCCAGTCGCCTGCTTTAGCGCCATTTCGGCGTAATGATTTATCTTTAGGAATTTGCCCCATTGCTTGAATGGTGACGGATAAAGGGCCCTTATTGGTATCACCACCGATCAAAGTCACATGATAAAACTTAGTGCACTCGCATAAAGCATTAGAAAACTCCTGCAACCATTTATGATTAACTTCAGGTAAGCTCAGTATCAAGGTAATCCAGCCTGGTCGGGCTCCCATCGCCGCTAAATCGCTTAAATTTACCGCTAACGCCTTGTAAGCTATATCAGCAGGGCTCGTTTCATGAGGAAAATGTACGCCGGCAATCAACATATCCGTTGTAACGACTAAATGATGTGTAGAAGGTATTTCGAGAATGGCGGCATCATCTCCAATACCTAAGATAACTTCACTGCGCGGCTCATCCCACCCAGTAAAATATTGTTGGATAATATCAAATTCACCCATGATTATTTGCCCTTAGATTTTGCAATAGATTATCGTGCTGCCTGAGAAAACTCTAATGGCCTTAAATCTTTGGCGACTTTATCCACAACCCCATTAATAAATTTATGACCATCCGTTGCGCCAAATAATTTAGCAAGATCGACAGCTTCATTAATCACCACACGGTAAGGAACATCTAATCGGCATTTCAATTCATAGGTCGCCATTCTTAAAATCGCGCATTCTACAGGATCCATTGATTGCATAGAGCGGCTCATATGAATTTCTAAACACTCGTCAAGTTGTGAGACTTGTTGGGGAATTGCATGTAACAATTCTTGGAAATAAAGCACATCCACTTTATTCCAAGAGTTATCTTGTAAAAATTGATTCTCAATATCAATCAGCGCATTACCGCTTAATTGCCATTGATAAAGCGCTTGAAGTACCCGTTGGCGCGCTTTTTTACGAGCGCCAGGACTCATTTTGACGGCTTTTGCTGGCTGATTTGTTGAGGTGTCGTTCATTTAATTTCTTCTAGTAAGTTGACCATTTCAAGGGCGGCTAAAGCGGCTTCAGCGCCTTTGTTTCCAGCCTTGGTTCCTGCTCTTTCAATCGCCTGTTCAATGCTATCCACGGTCAGCACACCGAAGGAAACGGGGATATCTTTAGCGAGACTCACCTGAGCTAAACCTTTCACACATTCACCAGCCACATATTCAAAATGAGGCGTACCACCTCGAATCACGGCCCCAAGCGCAATAATGGCCTGATAAGTACCTTTTGATGCTAATCTTTGTGCCGCGATAGGCATTTCGAAGGCACCGGGAACTCTCACGATATCGATTTGCGATTCGGCAATACCATGACGCATCAACACATCTTTGGCACCCGAAACAAGGCTTTCAACGACAAAACTATTAAACCGTCCAACCAATAAAACGTACTTGGCTTGATTAGCGATCAATTGACCTTCAAATGTAGGCATGGTTATTCCTCGTTAGTAACGTATCCAACAACTTCAAGATTAAAGCCTGAAAGGGCGCGATATTTTTTCTCTTCACTCATTAGACGCATTTTATGCACGCCCAATTCGCTCAGTATCTGAGAGCCCACGCCAATAGTTCTTGAACCTGATGTTAAATTAATAGGGATAGTATTTTCACCCCGATCTTCTCGGGCAAATTGTTCGAGTTGAGACAATAGGGATTCTGGTGACTCGCGTCCCGACAAAACTAAAATAACGCCGCAACCCTCTTTAGCAACTCGAGCCAAGGTTTTATTCAAGGGCCACGCACTGGCGCCTTTGCGAATACCAAATAATCGATCACTTTTAGTATCAGCCATATGGACTCTAACCAAAGTCGGCTCGGAAGGATCTGGCTGCCCCATGACTAAGGCGAAATGCAGTTGTTGATCAATGGTGTCTTTGAACCAATGTAATCTAAAATCGCCAAACTCTGTCGGCCAAGCACATTGATCGACTTGTTCAACGGTTTTTTCATTGATGGCACGATATTCAATCAAATCGGCAATGGTACCCATTTTTAATTGATGTTCTTGTGCAAATTTTTCCAAATCGGAGCGTCGTGCCATGCTACCGTCTTCATTTAATATTTCAACAATAACAGCTGCCGCTTCGTGACCCGCTAACTTAGCCAGATCACAGCCAGCTTCGGTATGACCAGCTCGCGTTAACACGCCACCAGATTGTGCCATCAAAGGGAAGATATGCCCTGGTTGTACCAGATCAGCGGCAGATGCATCTTTAGCAACAGCAACGGAAACAGTTTTGGCTCGATCTTCCGCAGAAATACCAGTCGTCACACCCTTGGCAGCCTCTATGGAAACAGTGAAATTGGTGGAATAATTGGCACCATTGTTATGCACCATTAACGGCAAACTAAGTTGTTCACAACGTTCTTTGGTTAGCGTTAGACAGATAAGTCCACGCCCATAACGCGCCATAAAATTAATCATTTGTGGTGTGACACAGCTGGCTGAGATAACAAGATCGCCTTCATTTTCTCGATCTTCGTCATCCATCAGAATAACCATCTTGCCTTGGCGGATGTCTTCGATAATTTCTTGAATATTATTCAACGTAAAACTCTTATTAAAGGATTGAAAAATTATTAATCTTGTTTGCCTCTAACGCCTAACGATTGGTCAGTAGAGCGCTAAAGTAGGATTATAGCGGAAAACTGTTAATCAAACCCCAAATCATTCAATTTTTCTCGGGTAAGACCCATTTTTTTAACTGTTTTATCCTGATTAGGCGGTGTCTGACAATGCTCAGCCTCAAAACTCAATAGTCGTTCGGTATAACGAGCAAGGAGATCAACTTCCAAATTCACCTCTGTGCCCAGTTGGTATCGATCAATATGAGTGTTGCACAGAGAATGCGGCACGATGGTCAAACGAAAGCGAGTTGCTGGTGATCCGATAATTTCATTGACTGTTAAACTAACGCCATCGACACAAATTGAGCCTTTTGCAGCAATATATTTCATCAGTTCTAGAGGCGGCTCTATAAAAAGATGCAAAATATTGGCCTCAGGCTTGAGCTCAACCACTCGACCGATGCCATCTACATGCCCACTCACCAAATGCCCACCTAATCTTGTTGTGGGCAATAAAGCTTGTTCTAAATTAACGCCTTTACCCACGGCATAATGTCCAAGGCAGGTGCATTTTAAAGTTTCGGAAGAAACATCGGCAGAAAATTGATGATATTTTTTCTCGATAACTGTTAAACAGACACCATTGACGGCAATACTATCGCCCAAAGCCACGGTGGAAAAATCAATTTGCTCAGTGCGCACCGTCACTCTGGCATGATTTCCCATAGGATTAATTTGAGAAATAACTCCTTTGGCTTCGATTAACCCGGTAAACATATTAATGGGCCTCTGGCAAAGGATGGCAAGTGATTTTAAGATCAGGGCCTATAGATCGAACTTGGCTGAACTGCATATTCTTGACATCTTTCATGCAATCGATCTCTGGTAGATGGAATAATCCTTTGGCATTATCACCCAATATTTTCGGTGCCATATAGATTTCAAGTTGATCCACCCATCCTGCTTTTAACAAAGCACCACTTAATTGGGCACCCGCTTCAATCATCAACTCATTCACTTGATAATTTTGGGATAATCTATAAAGAATGGCTTCAAGATCTAAATGACCATTGTTCATCGCAACTTCTTCAACCAGAACACCCTGCTGTTTAAATAAGGCGGTTTTTTCACTTTGTATGGGTAAAAAGATAAGCGCTTGCGCTTCACCATTAAAAAAGGTGCTTTCTGGTGTTAATCTTTGTTGCCCATCAATCACCACTCTCAACGGTTGGCGGGTTTGTTTTCCACAAAGAGGCTGTTGATAGCCTAAGGACTCTGCTCTTACTGTCATTCTGGGATTATCATGCAAAACCGTTTCGCTTCCAGTGAGAATCGCTGAAACTCTGGCGCGTAATCTTTGTACATCTTCTCTGGATTCAGCAGAACTTATCCACTGACTTTCACCGCTTTGCATGGCTGTTCGACCATCCAAACTCATGGCCAACTTCATCATGACATAGGGTCGACCCAGAGTCATTCTCTGAATAAAACCAGGATTAAGCGCTCTCGCTTCCTGTTCCATCATACCCACTTCGACTTCAATTTGAGCAGCTTTTAGTTTGGCTATCCCTTGCCCCTGTACCTTTGGATTGGGATCTTGCATGGCAATCACCACCCTGTTAATCCCAGCTAGAATCAATGCATCAGCACAGGGAGCCGTTAAACCATGATGAGAGCATGGCTCAAGTGTCACATAGCAGGTCGCCCCTAAAGTTTGTTTTTGCTGTTCTTTTGCATTGGCAATGGCAATCACTTCTGCATGGGCTTCACCAGCTTTTTGGTGCCATCCTTCCCCGATTATTTGGCCTTCTTTTACTAAAACAGCACCCACTCTGGGATTAGGATCTGTGGTAAACAGACCCTTTTTTGCCAGTTCAATGGCTCTGGCCATAAAGGAAATATCAAGCATGACAGGAGGCAAAACTCTACCCATTCTGCTCTGTGGATTGTGTTTGCTTTTCAAGATCTTCTATCTCCTTACGGAAAGCATTCACATCTTGGAAGTCACGGTAAACTGAGGCAAACCGAACATAGGCGACTTTATCTAAAGATCTCAACGCATCCATCACATATTCACCCAACTGTGTTGAATATATTTCTCTCTCACCCAACGCCCTGAGTTTAGAGCAAATGTGGCTGATCTCTTCCTCAACCCGCTCAACAGAAACAGGGCGTTTCTCAATGGCTTTAGAAATACCTGATCGGAGTTTATTTTCATCAAATGGTTGGCGAGTGCCGTTTGTTTTTATGACTTTAGGCATCACCAACTCGGCGGTTTCAAAAGTCGTAAATCGCTCACCGCATTGCCCACATTCTCGACGTCGACGTACTTGCAGCCCGGAGGCTACAAGTCTTGAGTCAATGACTTTGGTGTCTTTTTCGGTGCAAAATGGGCAATACATAATAAGCCTTAGAATACTTAGGGGTAAACAGGGAAATCTTTGGTCAGATTGCCCACTTTAAGTTTTACCGCTTCTACCACGGAAGGATTATTAATATCGTCTAAAATATCACAGATCCAATTGGCCAGCAGTTGAACTTGAGGTTCTTTCATGCCGCGAGTAGTGACCGCAGGCGTTCCAATTCTAAGACCACTCGTCACAAAAGGTGAACGAGTTTCATTGGGTACAGTGTTTTTGTTCACTGTAATATGCGCTCTACCAAGTGCCTCATCTGCTTCTTTACCGGTGAGTCCTTTATCGGTTAAATCTAATAAAAACAAATGGTTTTGAGTGCCACCAGAAACAATCTGATAGCCTCGTTGTTGAAACTGTTCTACCATGGCTTTGGCATTATTCAATACTTGTTGTTGATAGACTTTAAATTCTGGTTGTTGTGCTTCTTTAAATGCCAACGCTTTGGCAGCGATAATGTGCATTAAAGGCCCCCCCTGTCCACCAGGAAAAATAGCGGAATTTAATTTCTTTTCAATCTCAGGGTTTGAACGACATAAAATCACGCCACCTCTAGGGCCTCTTAATGTTTTATGTGTCGTTGAAGTCACTACATCAGCATAAGGCACGGGATTGGGGTAAAGACCCGCAGCAATCAAACCCGCCACATGAGCCATGTCGACCATTAAGTAAGCACCTACTTTATCGGCAATTTCTCTAAATCTTTTCCAATCTGCCACACCAGAAAATGCTGAAAAGCCTGCTAAGATCATTTTAGGTTTATGCTCTAAAGCCAATCTTTCTACTTGTTCGTAATCTATATCACCACTGGGTGTTAAACCATATTGAATCGCGTTATACATTTTTCCAGAAAAACTCACCGAACTACCATGAGTCAAATGTCCACCTTCATTCAAACTCATCCCTAATACGGTTTCACCCGGTTTTAATAGGGCCATATAAGCAGCAGCATTGGCCTGTGAGCCAGAATGAGGTTGCACGTTGGCATAATCAGCACTAAATAACTCTTTGAGGCGATCAATGGCTAATTGTTCAACCAAATCCACATATTCGCAACCACCATAATAACGCTTGGAAGGATAACCCTCTGCATATTTGTTTGTTAAAACAGAACCTTGCAACATCATTACCTGTTGACTCGCATAGTTTTCAGAGGCGATCAATTCGATATGTTCTTCTTGACGTTGCTTCTCATTCTCTGTGGCATGAAAAACTTCTGGATCAAAGTCTTTTAACTGTTGAGAAATCTGTTCCGAATTCATAAAATGGTGCCCTGTTGGATGGATAATGAAATTTAGGCGTATTGTAAACTATCGCCCACTACTTAGGAAGTCATAAGGCTCTATGTACTCGCCAAGCGTTTTTTCATAGAAGAGAGTTTTTGATCGATAATCTGGATCAGCGATAATAAGCGTTCATCTTTGATCAGGTCTTTCCATGCAGGATCTATAAATAGTAACCAACTTGAGGTCCAACCCGCATTGATAGCAAGCTGTAGGTAGAGGAGTGCTTGATCATTGTTACCTTTGATCAAGGCGACTTGCGCGTGAATAAAATAATCACTGGGTAAATATTGAGTCTTATTTTGCTGATTCATGGGATCTTCGACCATTTTAGCTAAGACTTCACTGGCTTTATCTGCATATCCCACTTGCTGTAAAGCGTAAACATAGTGAAGAAGCTCAAGATTTTCTGTATATTGGTACACATTGACACCCAGCTCTTTTGACTCCTCAAGAATCTTTTCAAGAGCAACGATACTGTCAGTATATTTTTCAGAAAAATAGGCTTCCTCCGCTAAAATATGCTGATGGATAAGTGTATCTTTTGTCATTTCTGAAGCTTGCTTCATCTGTTGAATTGACAAGTCTATATGACCCAAAATTGCACTGCCCCTTGCCTTAAGGTGCATCAACAAACCAGCTGCGGCTTGATCGCCTGAGTTTTTTTCAATAAGTACCAAGGTATCTAATGCTTCTTTCATGCGCTTTTCATCTCTCAATTCTGAAACAACATTAAATACCCCCATATTAGCCTCTTTACCTAAGGGCTCAAGTTCAATTGAACGTAGATATTGCTTGTAAGCATCCACCAGATGACCTTTTTTCTCATACATAGAACCAAATAAAGCAAAGGCTCCTGGATAGAAAGGATCAATACTAATGATTTTATCAATATAAAACTGTGCTTCTTTTTCCTTGCCTTGGCTAAAGAGATTGCCTGCAATATTGTGAGCCGCAACCACAGATCGAGGATCGAGTACAAAAGCTTTTTGATACTGCTCCAATGCATCTTTATCCTTGTTCTGAGCATTTAACACATTCCCATACCACATATGGGCGGGAGCGTAATTAGGGCTTAATTGAATAGCCTTCTTAAGATTCTTTTCAGCCAAGCTAAAAATAGTGGGAGAAGAAGTGGCTTGTTCTAAATAGAGAAGTCCTTGAGCAGCAAAAGCCTCCCCAGACTTTGGATTAATCGCCAGAGCTTTATCAATAGCTGGTTGCGCCACTTTGATAGAGTCATCCAAAGTCATCCCACCATAATTACGCAATAGGATTGCGGAATTTGCCAACCCTACATAGGCATCCTGGTAACTTGCGTCTAACTCTATAGCTCTTTGGAACCATTTAATGGCAGATTTTAACGCAGGTACCGTACGTTTTTGCATTTCTTGATTTCCAGCGCTTTGGGCTATCAATGCATCAACGTTATCTGGCATTCTGGAATACTGTAATGATTTTCCCTCAAATTTGAGTTTGAGCTGTTCCATCACCGCTTTGGAAACCTCTTCTTGCACTTTAAACAAGTCTTTAAACTCACGAACGAAGGATTGCGCCCAGATCTGAGCCCCCGTGGTTACATCCACTAAACTTGCCGAAACCCGAATACGATTATCTTGAGCGTCCCTTCTCACCGTTCCCTCTAACAGGATCCCTACATTGAGTTCTTTGCCTATTTCACTCACAGATTTTTTTGAATCACGATACATAAAGGTAGAGGTGTTAGCAGCAATGCGCAGCCCCTCCATGGTTGAAAGCGCTCCAGCCAATTCTTCACTCAAACCATCGGCAAAATATTGCTCATTGATTTCTTGACTAAAAGTTTTGAAGGGGAGTACAGCCAGAGACTTAATAGCATTTGCAGAATCTGTTGAGGCCGAATTCTGTGGAATATTCGTTTGCAGAGTGGATGGTGATTCTGCCGCAAAGATGGCGAAAAAAACAATAACGACAACAACCATAGAGCCCACAATCACCCAATCATAATGGTGATTGCCTTCTGCTATAGTCTCATCTGTATTGGGGTCGTCCGCCGATTTAGCAACTATAATCCCCTTAGAAGTCAGGTTAAATAACCAAGATAAAACCAAGACCACAGGAAACCCCGCAATAAATGCGATTAATAAATAGGCCATGGCTTTATCAGGCACATTTAAGGGAGGAAAAAGCAAATCAGCAATTTGCACCAAAGGCCAAGCAGCAACCACATAAATGGTAGCGACTCTAAATACTCTGCGTCTTTTTAATTCATTCACAAAATGTTTCAAGTTAAGACTCTCGTATTCCTTTGGCTGAGTGATTGGCCTGGTTTTTATCAACCAGGCGGGCAGATGCTTTGAAATAGCACCGCGATATTGACTTTATTTTATATGGATAGTTCCAGAAATAGTTGTTGCCTCTATTTTCCCTTGACCATCCCCAACAGCTAATGAAAGTTTTGCACCACCAGCCGACACCGTTGTTTCACCACTAACGGGCAATTGGTTGTCAATTTTTCCGCCGTAAAGTGCATTTAATTGACATTGATAACCATCGCTTTTTTCCAAGTTCAAATAGAGATCACCATCCACACTACTCAGAATCAATGAACTTTCATGGCTCATTGAGCCACTGACATCAATCACGCCATTCACAGTGCTAAGACGAACCTGATTGATTTTTTGTTGTTTCAAGATAATCTTTCCATCAATGGTGTTAGCATCTATGTCACCGCTCACGCCATGAATTTGAATATTCCCATTCATGGAATGAAGATTGAGATTTCCCTGTATACCTTCAATTTGGATAGGCGCATTCACCACTTCAATATCAACATCATTTTGTCCATTTTTTAAAAGAACCGATCCTGTCACTGATTGAATTTGTGTTGCACCAAGATTGTCTAATTGCCACTCCGTACTCACACCTTCAATTCGAACACCCATGGATTGAGGCAGCTTCAGTTCTAATTTAGAACCAGATACCGGCATTAAATGCTGGGGCATTTCAACTTCTATGATTAACACCTCTTTATTTTGTGAAGTTCTTAATCCTAGGGCGTTATCATCCAAGGTCCCTTCAATGCTCAGATTGGTTTGTTCTGAACCCGTAAGTTTTACCGCACCTCTAATATTAATAAAATGTACTCGGTGGATATTTTCCAAATCAATAGATTTTTGGACTTTTTCTCTGGCATAGGTATTCACTCCCAGTAAAATCAAGGAGCAAAACCACCATGTTTTTTTGAAAAATATCATTATATTCTCTATAGTTACGTCATCTTTTTCTGGATACAATCAAGAAGCAGTCGCTGGAGTTAGATCTAGGAATTGGCTAATTAATTTTCTAGCTCTGTGTAGCTGTGCTTTGCTAGTACCTTCTGCCCCACCCATTGCTTGCGCAATCTCTTGATGCCCCATACCCAGAATCGAATATAACCAAAACACCCTACGTGCACCACGCGGTAGTTGTGACATCACTTTTTGTAAATCAATATTTACTTCTGGATCAGGATTAACAGTTTTAATCCAACTGTCCGAACTATCTAAGGAAACGAGGGTCATCTTCAGGTGCTTTCGATAATAACTGTTCACTACATTTGTGGCAATGGTTCTTAACCAATGCAATAAGCTACTCTCTCCACGGAACTTAGGTAAAGCTCGCCACGCTTTGATAAAAGTTTCTTGAGTACAGTCTTCCGCCATAGAAGAATCTTTGCAACGATGAGTGCAATGTGAATAAATCAACCCATAAAAAGGATGACATAATAAATCAAAGGCTTTTCTATCACCTTTTTTAGCTCTTTCTATCAATGCGACATTATTGGTTATTGTGGTCATTTTGTAGGCCCCTATAGATAAAGCAATCTGCTTAACATATACCCGTATATATACCCGTGATATCTCAAAGTGCTTGCTTTCAGCATTTTGGGGTATCACAGGCATTAACTCTACCATCAAAAGAGGTAACCAAATGTAACCTTCTGTTAAAGAGCGTGAATTTAGTAAACCACCACGGCTTAGGGTTAACTAGCCTCGCGCTAATAGATCTCTCAAATCGATGATAGCGGCGTTTGCTCTGGCGATATAGGAAGACATGACCAATGAATGATTTGCGACAAGGCCAAATCCAGAACCATTCAATATCATGGGACTCCAAAGAGTCTCTTGAGTCTCTTCGAGTTCTCGGATAATTTGACGTAAACTGGCCGTTGCATTTTTCTTTTCGAGTACAGATTGAAAATCTACCTCAATACCCTTTAGCAGATTAATTAATGCCCAACATGAACCTCTGGCCTCAAAAAAGGTATCATCAATTTTCATCCAAGGATTTTTTACGCGAACTTGATCTGATGTTTCTGTGGATTGACTGGCTGTAGAATCTCCAGATAAATCGGTATTTTCACGGTTTTCAACCACGCTGGCACTCAGGCGCTGTGATAGATTACCTAAACGTTTTTCCACACCTTTTAACCATTCACGCAGGTTATCTGATCTGGCAAAAAATTGAGTTTGGTGATCGGAGCTATCCATCAATTTATTTTGATAGGCTTTCAAATACTGAATTCCCTTCATATATTCACTTTCAGCTTCAGGAAAAGCCCAGCTAGTATGCCTCACGTTAAAGCGTGGCTCAGCTTCTTTTAAATCGAGTTGCTCCGAGGATTGTGATTGAGAACGACTAAAATCATTACGCAACACTCTAGCCATATCGCGAAGTTGTACCAAAACCCCATATTCCCAAGCAGGCATATTATCTTGAAAAATGCCTGGCGGTGTCATGTCATTGCTAATAAAACCACCATTTTTATGCAGCAATGTTTCAGAGACCTCAATCATGGCTTCCACGGTAGAATGACCAACAATCAATTCCTTTTGTTGGCCTGCATGGCGCCATGCTTTTTGATTATTGAGTGTTAGTAAATCAGGTTCTTGGCTCCAATAAACACTCAATCCATATAAAACCATGAAAAAGAGAAACAATACAAAAGGTATTAGCTTCAGTGCTACTGAAGATAACCAACTGTCTTTATCGATATCAGATAATCCGCGATCACTCATTATAAATCCCAAGTCTCAAATGAAATTAAACTTTCTTGATAGCATGCCACTATTTAACGAAGTTCATTGACTAAAACTATTGATATAAACTATTGACATAAACTATTGACGGATAGTTGCATCAATAGAAAGCTTCTCGCCATTACTGAAGTATAACTCTAATGGAAAATTATCGCCTACTTTTAAAGGGTGATGAAAGCCCATAATCATCAAATGCAACCCTCCAGATTGAAAAACCTGTTGTTGATGCGCTGGAATATCTAATGAACTCATCTCTTGCATTTTATTCATGCCATTCACCATTTGGGATTTATGCATGGAACAGCTCATGGCTTCTGACGAGGTGATTTTAGTTAAAGTGACCGGGCTATCCGACAAGTTGGTGATCTTAAAATAACCAGCCGTCATAGTTTGACTGGGTGCAGTCGCTCTCACCCAAGCATCGCTAACACTCAGGCTTGCTGCATGAGTTTGTTGACTAAAAAGGCTCAACATAAACATTGATAATAATAGTATTGGTTTCATCCTATCTCTCTTAAAGGTATTGTCAGAGCATGCTATCATAGCAAATAATGCTATGGTAGCACTAGGAATCTATTCTCGGACAGGCTCCTAGAGAGATCTTATGATGAACGCTTAGGGATAAGCCAAGCCGTTACAAAATAGCTCACAACACTAAATACTGGGGCCACAAAAAACCCCAACAATGTCACCAATCTTATCACTGTCACATCCCAATCCATTTTATCGGCTAAATAAGCGCAAACGCCTGATATCTTAGATTTTGTCCGGTAAAAGTATGGGGCATGGGAATTTGAACGAGACATAATACTTCTCCTACTTCAAAATACTAAAATTAACTCGCTACCTTCATTTTTTGCTTCAATGCTTGTAGCTCATTTTCTAGTTCTTCATTCGCTGCTAGTGCTTCTATCTGCTGCGCTAATCCTGGTTTATTACCCAAATCAAAAGATTCCACTTCCGCTTCTAGACGATCAAGTTTTCTTTCAAAACCTTCCAGTTTATTTAAAGTTTTATCTCGCTGATACTGATGAGAAACTAAATGAATTTGCTTGCGCTTTTGCAATGATTCGCATTGTTGATCCAGTCGCTTTTGTTTATTCAATGCTTCATTTAATTTAGATTGCAACCGTTGCAAATCCACTTCCAAGCCATTTAATGACTGCTGTAAAATGCTTAACTCTTTGGTTTTACTTTCTATTAATTGAATGCAACGATTTTTTTCTTGCAAGGCTGCTTTGGCTAAATCTTCTTTTTCGTGTCGCAAAGCTAATTCAGCTTTCTCCACCCAACCTTGAGATTGCTCAGATAATTGTTTTATTTCTCTCTCAATGGTCTTTTTATCAGCAAGTATAACTGCAGCGCTAGTTCTCGCTTCTGCTAAGGCATTTTCCATTTCCACAATCATTAATTTTATTAGTTTCTTGGGCTCTTCCGCTTTATCGAGAAGGGCATTAATATTACTGCTGATAATGTCATTAAACCGTGTAAACATTCCCATAATAGGCTCCTAAAGTAATAAAAAAATCTTTAAGCAGAGAGTTTGAATAGAATCACATGCTTTTTGATAAATACATAGATGCTATTCAGGAATCATGCCATAATATTTTTTCCTTTATTTACAGAAAGATACGTTTTTTATTCCCCAAAAACATCTAAGGTAATACTCAATTCACTAACTTTTGGTCAAATTCACAACTCATACAGGCTTTAACTCCGGAAAAATCATCCTCTTGGATCTCCCAGCATTTTATGCTTGAATAGCTCACCCAAACTTTAAAGGACATACAAATGCGAAAAATACTTCTTACAAGCTTTGTCACACTCTCGTTGTTTCATATAACGGCCTGTCACCATGACTCAGATGAGCAGCCTATGGCTCAGAGTACCGCTCAGAGTAAAACTGCAACGCCACCCATAGCTCAAGTCGATTCCCCCAAGGAATCATTACAATGGTTGAATCAAGCCGCTCAAGATCGTGCTGATATCTATGCCCCTTTTGAGCTGAATGCTGATTTATCTTCACTCTCTGTTAGACAAAAATCCATGCTGAAGTTGCTAATTGAAGCCGCTGAAATTACCGATCAGCTTTTTTGGGAGCAGTCTTATGGTGAGAAAAATGCGCTGATGCAAAAGCTATCAACTGAACAACAAAGAAACTTTGCCAATCTCAATTATGGACCTTGGGATCGCTTAAATGGCGACAAACCTCTATTCACTTCTATTGGCGAAAAGCCTTTAGGCGCTCAATTCTATCCTGCGGATATGACCAAAGAGGAGTTTGAAAAGTTGAACCTCCCTGACAAGAAAGGCTTGTATTCATTAATCAGAAGAGATGGATCAGGACAACTTCGCTTGGTTCCTTATCACATCGCGTACCAATCACAACTCAGCAGAATTTCCGACTTGTTGAAACAAGCATCAGCCTTAGCGGATGATCCAGAGTTTGCGCAATTTTTAAATCTACGTGCAGAAGCTTTGATGACGGATGATTTCCAACCGAGTGATTTCGCTTGGATGAAAATGAAATCGAACCCTGTTGAATTAGTCATTGGCCCTATCGAAACCTATGAAGATCAACTCTTTGGTTATAGAGCAGCCTATGAAAGTTATGTTTTAATCAAAGATCTCTCTTGGAGTAAAAGACTCGAAAAATATGCCAGCTTTTTACCCGAATTACAGAAAGGCTTACCGGTTACCGATGCCTATAAGCCACCTATGTCTGGCACAGGCAGCGATCTCAATGCCTATGATGTGATTTATTATGCGGGTCATTCCAATGCGGGCTCTAAAACCATTGCAATTAATCTTCCGAATGATGAAGAAGTACAGCTTAAAATGGGTACTCGACGTTTACAACTCAAAAATGCCATGAAAGCTAAATTCGATAAAATATTAATACCCATCGCTGAACAATTAATCTCTCCACAACAACTAAAGCATGTTAAATTTTATGCATTTTTTGCGAACACCATGTTTCATGAAGTGGCTCATGGTCTAGGTATCAAAAATACACTAGCCGGAAATAGCAGCGTTCGCCAAGCATTGAAAGAAAATGCTTCAGCCTTTGAAGAAGGTAAAGCAGATATTTTAGGGCTTTATATGGTGACTGAACTATTTAAAAAAGGCGAACTGGAAGAAGGTGAATTGATGGATTATTACACCACTTTCCTTGCTGGTATTTTCCGAAGCGTACGTTTTGGTGCATCCAGTGCTCATGGCAAAGCCAATATGTTACGTTTTAATTATTTTAAAGAAAGAAATGCTTTTAGCAGGAATGAAAGTGATGGAACTTATTCTGTCAACTTTGAAAAATTTCAGCAAGCGATGACAGAGCTATCTCATGACTTACTCACTATTCAAGGCGATGGAGATTATCAAAAAGCCAAGGAATGGTTAGAGACAAAAGGCGTTATTGACTCAGGGTTACAACAAGACTTAAGTAAACTAGACAAAGCCAATATCCCAGTTGATGTATATTTTAAACAAGGCGTTGATGTACTGGGTTTGTAAATGTAACCGATTTTAAATGGTTTTGAGCAACAAACTCAAAACCATTTAAAGAACTTCAAAATTAGCACCTGTATCACCACAATGGCGAAGGTCACCAATGAAAAAATCATAAAGGCATTGGTATTATCAACCCCAGGCATTCCCCCTATATTAATACCAAACAATCCAGTGACAAATGAAAGGGGTACAAAAATAACTGTAATAATAGATATCACATAAATATTTTTATTAATCTTTTCAGTAGTTTTGGCTTCAATTTGTTTATCTAAAATTTCACAACGCTCTCGAATGAGTTTTATCTCTTCAATTTGAATACACATAAAATCATAGAAAGATAGCGCATGATGTTTAAAAGGCTTTTGCTCCCACGCATAATGATTCACTGATAATTTCCGCAGAGTTTCTTGCTGAGGTAACAAATGCCGCCACATTTTGGATGCCTTACGTTTGAGATCATGCAAAACAAATTGTTCAATACAGCCATGTTCATCAAATTCATCTTCGATGTTCTCAATCTCTTGGGTCATCTTATCTACATAATGTTCAATGCGAGTCAACACTTGGCTAATAATTTCAATAAAAACATCACTACTAGACTTTAAAAAACTATCACTTTCTTGTAGAGAGAGATACACCTTATGCAAAGATTCCATACGTCTATTGGTAACCGTAATCAATTTTTTTCCATCGAAATACATCCGCAATGACACCATGTCTTCAGGATCTTGGCCATGATTAAAATTGATGCCTCGTAAAAAAATCAAAAACTTTTCTTTATCAAGTTCGGTAAAATGAGAGCGAACATTTTCATCAAACAAGGTATCCGAAATAGATTGATTCATGAGTTCATAAACTCTGGATTTAGCATTTTGGTTTTGACGCCAGTTATGAAACCAAAACTCAACATTATGCTCTTTAATCTCATTGACTTGAGAAGGTTTATTATGCTCAAAAACAAAAATTGATTCTTTTATTTGATCCATTTTTTTACAACCTATTCTTGATTATTTTTAAGATGAATGACTCTTTGTGGAAATGGTATCTCTATTTGATTCTCTCTAAAAACATCATCGATAGCAAAGTTAATCTCACTTGTTACATTCAAAATCTGACTTATTTCCCTGATAAAAAAACGTAATTGGAAATTAAGACTACTATCACCAAACT
>Ga0210032_1000504_pt1 | contig 28585 bp, 25 predicted proteins | sample CryGeyCG2114_250_2_FD_185458 | JGI IMG/M metagenome (GOLD analysis project Ga0210032, IMG submission 185458) | Groundwater microbial communities from aquifer - Crystal Geyser CG13_big_fil_rev_8/21/14_2.50 (SPAdes) (version 2) | ecosystem: Environmental > Aquatic > Deep subsurface > Groundwater ... | reverse complement strand
AGTAACGAGGTTTTGCTCTCGGATCAAAAATGCAGAGCTCATCGTACAACTTGAACATCAATACTTTTGGACAATGATGAAGCATGCCCGCCTTATGATAGGCAATTCCTCTTCTGGTATTATGGAAACACCGTCTCTACGATTAGCCACCCTGAATGTGGGCGACAGGCAAAAAGGAAGACTTCAGGCAAAAAATATTATTCAATGCACATCTGACACACAAACAATTACTGCGGCCATCCGTCAAGCTCTAAGCAATGAATTTCAGCAATCCCTTCAATCAGTTAAAAACCCATATGATTCAGGAAAAATTGCCAGTCAGTTAATCGCCAATAAGCTGGCCCAGGTTCCGCTTGGCATGGAACTATTAAGAAAAGAGTTTTACCCGGTAATAAAAGAGGAGCAATATTTTTTTAAAATATTACCTTAGTTTGCAACAAGATCCTTTGAAAGAAAGAGCAGATCAATAATCGTCTGATTGGCTTTTGGGAAAGGGTAAGATCTGAGTTGCTCCAAGGCAATCCACTTTAAGGGTTGACCCTCCATTCCTTGAGGTTCTCCTGCAAATGCACTGACTTTCCAAACATCTAAACCAACAAACTTATCGCTATAATGATGCTCAATTCCAAACAATGGCTGAATAGCGGTTGGGAGTATACCTAATTCTTCTTGTAATTCTCTACTAAGAGCTTGTTGAACCGTTTCTCCTTGTTCAACTTTACCACCAGGAAACTCCCATAATCCACCTTGATGAACATGGGAGGCTCTTTGGCTAATTAAGATTTGTCCGTCATGAATAATAATGCCAACAGCAACATGAACTAGACTCATAGATGTATCAGTGTTCAATGAAATCAGCTGATTCTTCCATGGCAGTGTTTATACTTCTCACCAGAACCACAAGGGCAAGCTTCATTACGACCTATTTTTTTTCCATCTCGTACAAAGGGTGTATGATTTTCAACTTGCTCTTCGTTAAATCCTGCCTCCGGCACATCCGTATCAATATTTTGTGCATCTGGATGTTGAAAATCCATTTGCGCTGCGGCTGCAGTTCTTCTTTTCGCCTCAATTGCTTCTACATCTTCTTCTCTTTGCACTTGTACCTTAGATAAAATCATGATGACTTCATGTTTTAATGTACTTAACATTTGAGAAAACAACTCGAAAGCTTCACGTTTGTACTCTTGCTTAGGATTCTTTTGAGCATAGCCTCGAAGATGAATACCTTGTCGTAAATAATCCATTGCGGCGAGATGCTCTTTCCATGAGCTGTCTAAGTTCTGCAACAGAACCTGTTTTTCGAAATTACGCATGATGGTTTCACCCACCAGATCAATTTTTGATTGATGCTCCTGAGTAATAGCACCAAGGATTTTCTCTCTCAGCGTTTCTTCATGCAGGTTTTCATCTTCATCCAACCACTTTCGAATGGGTAATTCAATTAAGAAGTCATTTCTTATGCGTAATTCTAACTGTGGAATATCCCACATTTCTTCAACACTATTCGCGGGGATATATTCATCAACAATAAGTGACACGACATCAGCTCGGAAGTTGTCAATCACATCAGACACATCTTCAGTTGCCATCAAAGAATCTCTTTGTTCATAAATCACACGACGTTGGTCATTAGCCACATCATCGTATTCTAGTAGTTGTTTACGTATATCAAAGTTTCGAGCTTCAACTTTTCTCTGGGCATTTTCAATCGCTCTACTCACCCATTTATGTTCAATGGCCTCGCCTTCTTCCCAGCCCAACTTTTGCATCATGGACGCCATTCTGTCAGAAGCAAAAATTCTCATCAAATTATCTTCTAAGGACAGGTAAAAACGGCTACTACCCGCATCTCCCTGACGTCCAGCACGACCCCGTAGCTGATTATCAATACGTCTTGATTCGTGTCTCTCTGTACCGATAATGGCAAGACCACCACAACGAATCACATCATTGTGACGTTGTTGCCACTCAGCTGTTGCTTGTTTAATTAGCTCTTCTGTTAACTCGCCGTGCTGCAGTCGTAATTCTTCTAATTCAGCTTTTAAATTTCCACCTAGGACAATATCTGTTCCTCTACCAGCCATATTGGTAGCAATAGTCACATGCCCTGGACGACCAGCTTGAGCAATAATCTCCGCTTCTTTCTCATGGAATTTTGCATTTAGCACTTTGTGAGGAATTTTTTCTTTTTCCAAATAGTGAGACATAAATTCAGAAGCTTCAATGGAAGCCGTACCCACTAACACGGGTCGTTTTTGTTCCATACAATATTTGATATCTTCAACGATTGCGGCGAATTTTTCAGTTTGGGTTAAAAACACCAAATCACCCATATCATTTCTAACCATGGGCTTGTTAGTTGGGATCACCAAAACTTCCAATCCATAAATATGTTGTAATTCAAAAGCCTCTGTATCAGCCGTTCCTGTCATACCAGACAATTTTTTATACAGGCGGAAATAATTCTGGAAAGTAATGGAAGCTAAAGTTTGGCTTTCAGATTGAATTTTGACATTTTCTTTAGCTTCAACAGCTTGATGCAATCCTTCAGACCATCTTCGTCCTGGCATGGTTCGTCCGGTGTGCTCATCTACAATAATAATTTCATTGTTTTGAACAATATAGTCGACGTCCTTCTGAAATAAAGTATTGGCTCGTAATGCGGCATATAGATGGTGGATAAGTGCAATGCTGCTAGAATCGAACAAACTTGCATACTCATCTAACAAGCCTTGAGTTTTGAGTAAGTTTTCTGCTCTTTCTTGACCACTTTCTGTTAAATAAACCTGTTTGTTTTTTTCATCAATCGAATAATCGCCTACTTCTTTAACGATTGGTTGACCTTTATCATCTTCGCCTTCTTCAATTTGCTGCTTAAGTTCTGGAATGATTTTATTAATTTTCACATAGAGTTCAGTACTATCATCCACTGCACCAGAAATAATCAGTGGAGTTCTGGCTTCATCAATGAGAATGGAGTCCACTTCATCAATCACTGAAAATTGAAGCCCGCGTTGCATTTTATCTTCCATGCTAAACGCCATGTTATCCCTGAGGTAATCGAAACCAAATTCATTATTGGTTCCATAGGTAATATCAGCCTGATAAGCAGCACGCTTATCTTCTTGAGATTGTCCACTATAGATGATACCTAGACTCATACCCAAAAACTCATAGACAGGGCGCATCCATTCGGCATCACGCTTAGCCAAATAATCGTTAACGGTAATGACATGCACACCTAGTCCAGTTAAAGCATTGAGGTAAACCGGTAATGTGGCTACCAATGTTTTACCTTCACCCGTCCTCATCTCTGATATTTTCCCTAAGTTAAGAACCATGCCACCTATAAGCTGTACATCGAAATGTCTTAAGCCCAAAATTCTAGTGCTCGCTTCTCTAACCGTGGCAAAGGCTTCAGGCAAAATTTTATCAAGGGTCTCTCCAGACTCAAGTCGTTGTTTGAACTCTTGAGTTTTTCCTTTCAATTCTTCATCCGAAAGCGACTTAAAAGAATCTTCTAGCCCATTAATAAGATTGACTTTTTTCTGTAATTCAGCCAGAGCGCGTTCATTACGACTACCAAAGATTTTTTTAACTAATTTTCCTAACATACCAAAACTACCAAAATTAGAGGGTTTGATGTGACATCATTACCATGAGAGAAGGATTGTTTTTGAGTAAACTGAAGATTTCCAATCACTCAAAAAAAGCGCATTTGACTCAATATCATCCACTGAATAGCCAACAACTATTCATTGTGATTGAAAAATTACAGCTTTTTTAATGGGGGTAAGAATACAGGATTCAAGTAATGCTTGCTATTATTTGTTGAATTAATTTGGAGAGGGGCAATTTGGCTAGAGTATTCTAAGGTTTAAAGATAATTATCGTACATATGTGCACCTTTATCTACCCGCTACCGTACTTGGTATAACTTAAGCAACTATTTTCCTGGTCTCCGCACATATTTTTGGGGGTCAACCGCGCTGTTATATTTTAAGACCTCATAATGAACATGTGGGCCTGTTGAACGACCCGAAGAACCCATTTTGGCTATCTGATCACCTTTGGCCACTACATCACCCATCTTAACCAATACCTCAGAATTGTGACCATAACGAGTTTTAATGTTATTTCCATGATTGATCTCAACGGTAAGTCCATAACCTGACTTTTCTCCGACAAAGCTGATAACACCCGCTGCAGTCGCCACGATAGGTGCGCCCAAATTTCCGGCAAAGTCCATACCTTCATGCCAAGCTTCATTTCCAGTAAAAGGGTCTATACGTTTACCGAAAACTGAGGAGTTCCATCCGGCTTCAATAGGTCGACCTGAAATATAGCTAGAGACATCCATTTCTTTATTCATTAACACTGACTCCAATATGCCCAGCTGCTCTTTCTTGCTTTCTAAGGAATGCTGTACATCTGTAAGTGGCTGTAATAGATCAAAATTAATGTGGTTGGCTGCTGGTGCAGTTTCTGGCCCCCCAATAGATGGGCTGGTATCAAAATCAAATTCTTTGGTATCAAGTCCAGAATTAGTCAGTAATCGCTTACCTACGGCATTAATCCTAAGTACTTCGGCTTGCAACTGACCTATTTTTTTTGTTAATTCAGCGAGTTGGATCTCTGTCATCTTTTTGGCTTTTAACAATTCGTCATCAGCCTGCTGGATGTGCAACTGCATTGAATTGAGGCTAAGTTGGGTATTGGTCTGATTTGGCTGAGGGGAGCTATAGTATAATGTTGCCATAACGCTTGAAGTAACTAAAATAGAGGCGAGAAGGATTGATGTCAAAATAATACCAAAGCTGGATAGAGAATAGCTATTCATTCCTTGGTGTGTATGATGTAATAAGGTAAACTTCATTCAAACTCCGCGTATTTTTCTAAATTTTACGCCGTAGAAAAATAACTTTGTTATAAAATTGTAGGCGATTGTCACAAAAATGAAATCTATTTACAAGATCAACGAAAATCAAGATAACTCTAAAAAACTGAACACCCCCCATCAGCCAGGCAAAAACATCTCGCCTAATGAACATCAATTAGAGTCAGCAGCTCGCTCATTTTTAAACTATAAATCCAGCAAAAAATCAGGCCAAAGAAATAATTTCAACTCAATCAGTACCTTACTGAAGCAACCAAAATCTGAACTTAAAAAACTGTTAGACAGTATTAATGAAGATCTTTCAACTCAAAAAAAAGTCCTGCTATCTTGTCCTATGCCATTACATCCATTTATTCTGAACTCTCATCTGGCCAATAATCGTTTAATTGTTCTGGTGGATAATGGTTCTGCTGCAACACAGTTGCGTTATTTGAAAACAGATTTGCTCAATAAACTTAGAAATCTGGGCTGTTGGGAAATAGCAACTATTGACATTAAAGTCTGCCCGAGAGATTCATTAGCAGACTCAATGCGCTAACATTCTGAATCACTTAGAGTCTGTATGATAATTAACCATATTTTTATCACAAAAGCAAACGATTAAAATAAAGTGCTATTAACCATTGACTGGGTATATACCCCATATATCCAATCAAATTGAAAACAGCTTGATTTATACAGCTAAAGCAGGACTTACTCGATAAGATATAGGGGCAAGTTCCTCATCGGGGTAGCTCACCAATTCCCAAGCTTCAGCATCGGCAACCAGTGCTCTAATTAATTGATTATTTAGCTTGTGCCCTGATTTGTATCCCTCAAAAGAACCCACAAGACTCTTTCCTAATAAATACAAATCACCGATACAATCTAAAATTTTGTGGCGTACAAATTCATTATCGTATCTTAAACCATCTTCATTTAAGACTCGATAGTCATCTAGCACGATAGCATTACTCATAGAGCCGCCCAAAGCCAGATTATTACTTCTTAAATACTCTATATCTTTCACAAACCCAAAGGTTCTAGCTCGACTCACTTCTTTAACAAATGATGTCGTTGAAAAATCAATGGTTGCATTTTGTCTGTCTCCAACAAATAAGGGATGTTTAAAATCGATACCAAAAGCGACTTTAAAGCCTTCATGGGGTTGAAAAACGGCATATTTATCACCTTCCCTGACTTCGACGCGCTTTTTAATACGAATAAACTGCTTTGCCTTGTTTTGCTCTTCAACACCAGCAGACTGTATTAAAAACACAAAAGGCCCAGCACTTCCATCCATAATAGGTACTTCTGGAGCGCTCACATCTATATAGGCATTATCAATGCCTAAACCTGCCATTGCAGATAATAGATGTTCTACAGTAGAAATGCGTACATCATCTTTAATCAAGCAAGTTGATAATGTGGTGTCACCCACATTTTCTGGTCGAGCATCAATTTCAACAACAGGGTCTAGATCAACCCGTCTAAAAATAATACCACTATCAACAGGAGCTGGTCTTAATGTTAGGTAAACCTTGTCACCTGTATGTAAGCCTACGCCAGTTGCGCGGATAATTGTTTTTAATGTACGCTGTCTAATCATGACTCGCCTTCTTATACTGGGTATAATTACCCATAAAACATCTTCACATCCAATAAATCCCTTTGTTTGGTTAAATTTTCACCGCATTCTAACACAAATTTATTCAATATTGACAATACCCATTGCAAAAAGTTGACAGTTTTATGACAAACGGATCTCTCATTAGTTCAAAGTTTAGCATCGACTATTCTCAATCAATTATTAAACTTTTCTCTAATTATTTTGCCTTCTTAAAAAAGCAGGAATATCTAAGTAATCCATATCTGTGTCTACTTTATTTTTACCAGGGTTCTGTCGTCTGATAATTGTGGGCGTATCCAGGTTCTGATAATCAGGTTCCGCTTTCACATTAGCCACACGAGTGACCAAATGTACTGGCTCTTGCAGCTCAACAGAGGCAGTTTGCCGTAATTCTTGTGCACGACCTAGTCCGGTTGCAACCACAGTGACTCTTAGTTCATCTGTTAAATTTGGATCAATGGAAGTACCAATCACAACGGTGGCTTCTTCTGAGGCAAACTCACTGACAATATTACCCACTTCAGCATATTCGTCTAATCCCAAATCTTCCCCAGCAGTGATATTAATCAGAATACCTCTAGCACCTGAAAGATCAACATCTTCCAAAAATGGACTAGCAATAGCCAGTTCAGCCGCTTCACGGGCTCTATTCTCACCTTTTCCGATACCACTACCCATCATCGCCATGCCTTTTTCAGACATCACGGTTCTCACATCGGCAAAATCCACATTAATTAGACCTGGGTTGGTAATTAATTCGGCAATACCTTGAACAGCTCCATGTAAAACCCCATTAGCGACTCTGAATGCTTCTCGTAACTTTGCCCCTTTTAGGTTCTCTAATAATTTATCATTAGGCACAATAATTAAACTGTCAACATGCTTTCGCAGTTCCTCAATACCCGCTTCAGCCACGGTCATCCTTTTCTTCATTTCGAAGAAGAAGGGTTTTGTCACAACCGCAACGGTTAAGATACCCAGTGAACGAGCAATTTCAGCGACAATAGGCGCAGCGCCTGTACCGGTTCCACCACCCATACCAGCAGTAATGAAAACCATATCAGTATCTTTTAAAACCTCTTCAAGCTTTTCTCTATCTTCAAGAGCAGCTTGTTTGCCAACTTCTGGATTCGCACCAGCACCCAAACCCTTAGTAATACTATTACCTAATTGAATAGTTGTTTTGGCACTAGAGGCTGAAAGCGCTTGGGCATCAGTATTAGCACAGATAAAGTCGACCTTATCTATATTGACATCCAACATGTGTTCAATCGCGTTTCCACCACCACCACCGACTCCAATCACCTTAATTCTCGCTTGAGTAAGTGGACTATCTTCAAACTTAAACAGACTATTAGACATAATGTTTCCCTCTTGTAGTTAACCAACTGAATGATATAAAATTGTTAAGCGAAATGAACGCTGTTAATGATCAATATATTAATTATAATTTTTAAAACCGACCGAACCAAGATTTCATTTTCTGCCAAAGTGAATCAAATGATTTAGCACTTTGACTGGAATTATTTTGCGCTTTCTGTTGTTGCTTTCCATAAAGCAACAACCCGACACCTGTGCTATAAATTGGGTTTTGCACCACATCAGATAAACCAGATACTCTTTGTGGCAATCCTAATCGAACAGGTATGTGGAATACCTCTTCAGCTAATTCCACCAATCCCTCCATCTTCGATGCCCCTCCAGTTAAAATGATTCCTGCGGCAATAATTTCTTCATAGCCGCTTGAACGTAACTCAGCTTGCACCAGATTAAATAACTCTTCATATCTTGGCTCAACTACACCGGCTAAAGTTTGTCTAGACAATCTTCTGGGTGGACGATCACCCACACCTTGAACTTCAATGGTTTCATCAAGACTGGTTAGCTGACGTAATGCACAAGCATATTTCAATTTCAAATCTTCAGCGTGTTGTGACGGTGTTCTTAGAGCAACCGCTATATCATTCGTCACCTGATCACCAGCAATGGGTATCACTGCGGTATGCTTAATCGCGCCTTCTGTGAAAATAGCGATATCGGTGGTTCCTCCACCGATATCGACCAGACAAACACCTAACTCTTTTTCATCTTCAGTCAATACAGCATAACTAGAGGCTAATTGTTCTAAGATCACATCGTCAACGTCCAATGAACATCGATTCACACATTTGATAATGTTTTGTGCGGCACTCACTGCGCCTGTCACCATATGAACTTTCGCTTCTAAGCGAACTCCTGACATGCCAATGGGTTCACGGATACCTTCTTGTGAGTCAATAATAAATTCTTGAGGCAATATGTGTAGAATACGTTGATCCGCTGGTATGGCTACAGCTCTTGCTGCATCAATCACACGCTCAACATCTTGTGCATTCACCTCTCCATCTCTAATGGCCACCACACCAGAAGAGTTCAAACTTTTAATATGGCTTCCAGCAATGCCTGTATAAACAGAATGTATTTGACACCCCGCCATTAACTCGGCTTCTTCTATTGCACGCTGAATAGATTGCACCGTTGACTCAATATTGACCACCACGCCTTTCTTCAATCCTGTAGACGCATGGGAACCTAAGCCAATAATATGAATGCCATCTTCATCGGTGATTTCTCCGACAATAGCAACAACTTTGGAAGTTCCAATGTCGAGACCCACTATCAAATTTCTTTCCATATCTTTTTTTGACATTTTTTTGCTCAATTTCTCAGTTTGATTAAAATATCTGATTAGCTAAAGCTGACCGCTGCACCGTTTTCATATCTTAAATCTATTCTTTTTGGTTTACCCGTTTCCAAAACGGAAGGATATATTTTCTTTAACTTCAATAGTTTTTCATGAATATTTTTTTGGCCAAAATTAATGGCAAGCCCATCTCGAGTGGTTAAACTCCATCTGCCCAAGTCATCCATTTCAATTTTACTCATCATTAAATTTAATGTGCTCATCATTCTTGCAGCCTCCTCCATGATTTTTAAAGATTGCGAAAGTGTTTTTTCTGGGCAATCTAACATCGTTAAACCTGAATATTCTTTTATATTTTCCGGGAAGAATAACTCACCTCGATCACTAATTAAACCGCCCTCTTTCCAGCGAACTAACGCTTTTCTTTCTTCGACATAAATATCTAAATGCGTTGGAGAAAGTCTTTTGACACTGACTTCTTGCATCCAAGGCATATTGCCAACAAACTGACGAATATCGGTTAAATCTATACGTTCTTGTTGCTGAATAAACTGCTCCACTTTTTGTTTCACATTCTTGATATTAATTTCTGTTTTTAAACCAGAAATACTAATTTCAATCTGTTCGAACTTACTATCTTTTAATTTTGAAAATAATTTACTAGATAATTTCTCATAGAATTTTTCATCCACCTGAGAGTATCCAAAACCAATCCCTATTAATACAACTAAAGTGAACCAAACAGGAATAAAACCTCTTATAGCACTTAAAAACTCCTTTATTTTTGAGACCTTTTTACTTTTTGTTTTTTTCGATGAAGCCATCTTCTTTTTAGCCATTGGCTCTAGGCTCCAATGAAGATAATAAGATTTCAACAGCCAATTGTGAAAATGAAATACCAGCTTGTTTTGCAGCCATTGGCACCAAACTTTTAGTTGTCATTCCTGGCACCGTATTCACTTCTAACAAAAACCACTCACCCTTTTCATTGCGCATTACATCCACTCTTCCCCATCCTTTACAACCCACGCTATTATAAGCTGCAACAGCAAGCTCGCCTAAAGCTGTTTCATCTTGTTCATTCAAACCACTTGGACATCGATAAATAGTATTATCAGATTGATATTTGGCTTGATAATCATAAAATGTTCTCGGTGTTTGTAATTGAATGCTGGGTAATGCGCGTCCGTTTAAAATGGCTACGGTAAATTCCTGTCCTTTGACAAAACTTTCAATTAAAACAGGGCATTGATATTTTTGGGCCAACAAACAAGCCTCAAGCAAATCTTGAGGCTTGTCGACACGGCTCATACCCACACTTGATCCTTCTAAACTCGGCTTAACAAAAACCACTGAGCCTAATTTTAGAAAAATTCCCTCTGCATCCCTTAATGTTATTTGCTCATCAGAACTTAAGGCTCTACTGGCTGGGGTGAGTAAGCCAATGCTATTCCAAAGTTGTTTTGTTCGTAACTTATCCATGGCCAGCGCCGAGGCCAAAATTCCACTACCTGTGTAGGGTATATTGGCTGCGGTTAATGCACCTTGGATCACTCCGTCTTCACCACCACGTCCATGCAGCGCAATGAAAACCCTATCAAAATTTCCATCTAAAATCGGTTGGATTAAATTGTTGTTAACCTCAACAGCATGTGCATCAATTTGAGCTTGCAATAATCCATTTAGAACAGATTGCCCTGTCAATAGAGATATCTCTCTTTCAGAAGAAGCACCGCCCATAATCACAGCGACTTTTCCAAAAATTTGAGGATCAATGGTTCTCATTACTTCTCCTGATTCTTTTGAATATTTAATAGCCGCTGTGGAATTAATCCCACACTCCCAGCACCCTGCGTAAGAAGTACATCATTATCTTTTAACTGTACTTTTAAGATGCTTGAAATCATTTCTAAATTTTCCAAATAAATGGGCTCTACTGCCCCCCTTTGACGTAAGCTTCGACATAAGGAACGACTATCCGCTCCTGCAATAGCAGATTCTCCAGCCGCATAGACATCTAAAAGTAACAAACAATCCACTTCTGATAAAACCTGCACAAAGTCTTCATAAAGATCTCTGGTTCTACTATATCGATGTGGTTGGAACAACATCACTAATCGTTGTTCTGGAAAAGCATCCTTTACCGCTTTAATAGTGGCTAAAACTTCAGATGGATGATGTCCATAATCATCAATAAGCTCGACAGTATGCCCCTCTATTACACAACGGCCATAGAGCTCAAATCGTCGACCTATTCCTTCAAATTTATTTAATGCTGTTTGTATAACAGCAAATTCAATACCTTCTTCTCGTGCCACTGCAATTGCTGCTAGTGCATTAAGCACATTATGTTTACCTGGCATATTTAAGGTGATGTTTTGTACTTCACCACTACTCCTACATAAAACAGAAAAATGGCTTTGAATGCCTTTTTGCACAAAATTTTTCGCTTGATAATCTGCCTGATCATTAAATCCATAACTCACGAATAAACGTGGTAATTCTGCGACGAGTTCATTCACAACGGGATCATCTGTACAACAAACAGCCAATCCATAAAATGGAAGGTTATGTAAAAACTCATTAAAGGTTTGCTTTAATTGAGAAAAGTCACCGTGGTAGGTATCCATATGATCGGCTTCAATATTCGTAACCACTGAAATTAAGGGTTGTAAATGTAAAAAAGAAGCATCACTTTCATCTGCTTCAGCAATCAAATAATCACCACGTCCTAATCTGGCATTTGTTCCAGCTGAGTTGAGCAATCCGCCAATAATAAAAGTGGGATCTTTCTTGGCTTCGCCGAATATACTGGCAATCAGACTAGTTGTTGTTGTTTTCCCATGGGTTCCGCATACAGCAATTCCTTGGCTAAAACGCATCAGTTCAGCCAACATTTCAGCCCGAGGTAGCACTGGGATTCGATTTTTCCTCGCCAAAATAATTTCAATATTTGACTCATCGATAGCTGAGGATTGAACGACAACATCGACATTGGTTAAATTACTTTCTGCATGACCTATATAAATTTTTGCACCTAAATTTTGTAGGTGACTAACTATTCGATTAGAGGCAATATCTGAACCGCTCACTCTAAAACCCTGATTCAATAAAACCTCAGCAATGCCCCCCATTCCGGCACCACCAATACCCACCAGATGGATTTGATCAATCTTTCGCTTTCTAGAAAAGTCAATCATTGTATGGCGAATACTTTTCATTATTTATGATCTCGACTCAGTTGTTGACAAATATGAGCAACATTTTGTGTCGCCTGCTTTTGTTCTTCATCAATGGCATTGACAGCCATTTGCATCAGTTTATTTCTATCTAATTGATTTAAAATTTTGCCTAAAGATTCTGCTGAAAATTCCGTTTCTGGCACCAAGAATGCTGCCTGCTTGTTTTGCATAATCTGTGCATTTTTAGTTTGATGATCATCCACAGCATAAGTGTAAGGCACAAAGATAGCCCCTAAGCCAATGGTCATCAGCTCAGAAACTGTTAATGCGCCTGCACGACAAATCGCAACGTCTGCCCATGATAAACACTGTGCCATATCGTCTATAAAGGCTCTCACTTCGACTTGGTGCTTTTCAAGTTTTTTAACACGGTAGCTTTCTAAAACAATCGCCTCGTTGGATTTACCTGTTTGATGAATGATATGAATTGGCTGGATCAAATGTTCTAAGGTTAATGGAAGGATATCATTCAATTTTTTGGCACCACGGCTGCCACCGATAATCAATACACGCAACGGGCCAGATCGTTGATTAAATCTTGATTCAACATTTGGGGTCTGATAAAAACTTTCGCGAATTGGGTTTCCGACTTTTTTGGCCACAACGTTTTGTGAAAATGCCCCATCAAACGCACAGGCTGTTACGGCCGCAAGTTTTGACAGTAATCTATTGGTATAACCTGCAATGGCATTTTGCTCATGAATCACTAGAGGTTTTCTTAAAATCCAAGCAGCCACGCCACCAGGTCCACTTGCAAAACCGCCCATACCTAGCACTACATTGGGCCTGATTTTGCGGATAATAGCTAAAGCTTCTAAAATGGCCAGAATTAATTTGAAAGGCGCTATTAGTTTAGTCACCACCCCTTTTCCTCTAACACCAGATATTTTAATCAGGCTCATGCGAATATGATGCTTAGAAACTAATTCTTTTTCCATACCATTTTCTGAACCTAACCAATGAACATCCCAACCAGATTTTTGTAGATTTTCAGCCACAGCTAATCCAGGGAAAATATGTCCTCCAGTTCCTCCAGCCATGATAAGTATTTTTTGAGTGCTATCCATCAATAGCCCCTTTCGCTTTTTTTTGACGAGTTTCAAAATCAATTCTTAACAATAAAATCACCATAAGGAAACTCACAATCAAACTACTTCCTCCGTAACTGACAAGAGGTAGAGTTAATCCCTTAGTTGGCAACAACCCAGATGCCACACCTAGATTCACCATGGCTTGCACAAATAGGCCAAACCCAAAACCATAAGCCATATAGCCAGAGAAAGGTTGTTCTGCTTGTAATGCTTTATTACCTATACTCAATGCACGGTATAAAATCACACAAAATAAACCCACAATCACTATAATGCCCAAAAAACCAAACTCTTCGGCCAAGATAGCCAACACAAAATCCGTATGAGCTTCTGGTAAATAATTAAGCTTTTGCACACTGTTGCCTAGTCCTTCCCCAAATAAGCCACCCCGACCAAAAGCAATGAGCGATTGTGTTAATTGATAGCCATTTCCATAGGGATCAGACCATGGATCAAGAAAACTTTTTAAGCGCATTAGTCGATATTCTTGCGTTAAAGCAACCAACGCTAGTGCGCCACCAACGCCCATGGCTAATACAATAAACTGCCAAAGTCTTGCTCCAGCTAAAAACATCATGGCTAATACGGTAACAACAATAACCGCTGATGCACCAAAATCTGGTTCCATCAATAAAAAGCCAGTCACTAAAAACATAATAAATAAAGGACGTAAGAAGCCTTCAATCTGAGTGCGTAATACATCCCCAAAACGCACTAAATAACCCGCCAAATAAACCACCACAAATAATTTGACTAACTCCGAAACCTGTATGGTGAAAAAACCAAAATTTAACCAACGTTTTGATCCATTCACTTCGCGTCCAACAACTAATACCAACATCAATAAAAATAATCCTCCTAGCAACAACCAAGGCCCCAAGGTTTGCCAATGTTTAATTTTAACCTGAGCAACTGCCGCGCCAATCACCAAAGCCAATATTAAATAGACACCATGTCTTAATACAAAATAAAACGCATTCCCTGTTAATCTCGTTGCTACAGGTACTGAACTGGACGCAACCATGATCAGACCGATTAACATTAAGCCGAGACTAACAGCTAACAATACTGCATCATAAGCTGCAGGCTTTGCAACAACTGATGCTTGCTGTTGTTTGTTTTTGTTGATGATCGTTGTCAGGAATAAAGAGTTCATGCATACAACTCCCTGACAGTTTTACAGAATTGTTCTCCACGATCTTCAAAGTTTTTAAACATATCCAAACTCGAACAGGCTGGTGACAGTAGAACCATTCCACCTTCAGGTAAAAATTTATGAGCATGAACAACAGCCTCTTGTAAATTTTTCACCTTGAGCGTTTTTTCCTTATCTTCCATCAGATCGACAAGTTTTTGTGCATCCATGCCTAATACGATCAAACCTGCTAAATTTTCATTCATTAATGGTTTGAGAGGAGAGAGATCCGCCTCTTTAGAATCTCCACCAGCAATCAGTACCAAACGCTTCTTGTATTCCAACTGGAAACTAAAAATTGCGGCTTCCGTTGATGCGACGTTGGTGGCTTTAGAGTCATTAATCCAAACGATTCCTTGAGATTTAGTGATAAACTGACAACGATGTGCCAATCCTTGATAATCCATAATCGCTTGTTTTATGGTTTGGGTTAGCTCAATATTTAGCTGAATTAACATGCCAATCACTGCTAACACATTGAGCCAATTATGCTGCCCATAAATATGCAATTGACCACAGTCAATCCAAGGCGTTCCATTCACATATAACCAATTCTGATTTTGATAAGGTCCCACATAAACCTTGGCCAAGCTGTACACACCAAAATCGACAACATTAATAGACTCAGGTACTTCCCAAGAATTAGCGTAGGGTAAAACAGCCGACTTGGATTGTTTTAATAAACAGAGTTTGGCATTTTCATAATCGGCTAATGAATCATATCTATCCATATGGTCTGGAGTGATATTTAAAATACAACCGACTTCTGCATTTAATGAATGAGTTGTCTCTAATTGAAATGAAGATAACTCCAACACATAATACTCAACCTGTTTTTGTATAACCTCTAAAACAGGAATACCGATATTTCCACACATTTGAGCTTTAAAACCGGCTCGATTAAGTACAAAGTTCATCATATCCGTTACCGTGCTTTTACCATTTGATCCAGTAATGGCAATAATTTTCTTGTGAGCTTTTTGTTGCAAGAACCGAGAAAATATTTCCACATCACCAATAATTTCTACCCCAGAAGCTTTGGCTTTTACAATTTCTGGTGTTTGAATGGAGATCCCCGGGCTCACCACCAAAGTGCCAGCGTTTAGCAATATTTCGGCATTCAAACCATTCAGAAAAATCTGTTCAGTATTTAATATTTTTTGAATTTCTGTTAAACAGGGTGGACTACTTCTAGTGTCCATCACTTGAATACGATAATTATTTTCCAGTAAAAAGCGCGCACAGGATAACCCGGTTTTTCCTAACCCGATGATAACCAATGGTTCTTTCAACTTTTGCATTTATCTAACCTTTAAAGTTGCCAGCCCAATCAGGACTAGTATCAATGTGATAATCCAAAAGCGGACTATCACTCGCGGTTCTGGCCAGCCTTTTAATTCAAAGTGATGATGAATAGGGGCCATATTAAAAATTCGTTTTCCTGTTAACTTAAAAGAGGCAACTTGCAAAATCACCGACACAGTCTCCATCACAAAAACACCGCCCATGATAAAGAATACGATTTCTTGACGTACCATGACAGCAATAATTCCCAATGCAGCACCTAATCCCAAGGAACCGACATCTCCCATAAAAACTTGCGCGGGATAGGTGTTAAACCACAAAAAACCTAATCCAGCCCCTGCAATCGCAGCACAAATGATCACTAATTCTCCACTGCCACTGATATAAGGGATAGCCAAATAAGCAGCAAATTTTACGTTACCCGATAGATAAGAAAAAATGCCTAGGGCACCAGCCACCATCACTGTTGGCATAATGGCTAAACCATCTAAACCATCGGTTAAATTTACTGCATTACTAGAACCAACCACCACAAAGTAACCTAACAAGATGTATCCCATGCCTAATGAAATCGCGATATCTTTAAAAAATGGCACAATCAATTGAGTCTCAATCGGACTCACAGAGCTATGATATAAATAAATGACCGCAACTAAACCAAAAATTGATTGCCATAAATATTTCCATTTTGCTGCCAATCCTTTAGGATCTTTTTTGACTAGTTTTTTATAGTCATCAATCCATCCAATTACTCCAAAACTTAAAGTTGTTAACAAGGCGACCCACACATAACGATTACTCAAATCTCCCCATAACAACACACTCAGCGTAATAGATAATAAAATGAGTGCACCGCCCATGGTAGGTGTACCCGCTTTACTCAGGTGAGATTGAGGACCATCGTCTCTAATGGTTTGTCCTATTTGATAACGACTTAACCAGCGAATCATTTTTGGGCCAAAAAATAGTGAAACAAATAAAGCGGTTAAAATTCCTAAAATAGCTCTAAAAGTGAGGTATTTAAAAACAGCAAATGCTGTCCAATAATGTGTTAAATAATCTGTCAGCCATAACAACATTAAGAATTCACCTTTGCAAAATAATTATTTTTATCAGCCTCAACTAGCGCTTGAACAACTTGTTCCATTTGTGCAGAACGCGACCCTTTGATCAATATCATCGTGTCGGGTGTTAATTTATTCTGAATTGATTGAATCAACTGTGTTTTGCTTTCAAAATGCTCACCGCCTAAACCAAATCCCTTCTGTGTTTCCTCACCAAAACTGCCTACTGTCAACAAGCTATTCACGCCGTTCTTTTGTGCATATTCGCCTATTTCTCTGTGCAATAAACAGGCATTTTCTCCAAGTTCTGCCATATCACCGATAACTAAGACCTTCGAACCAGGCTGTTGTACCAAAAAATCAATGGCTGCTCTCATGGAAACAGGATTAGCATTATAAGTATCATCAATAACTCGAGTACCCTGCTGTAAACTATGTGAGACTAACCGGCCCGCAATTGAAGTCATCTTGGATAAACTCTTTGCAGCCAATTCAACATCATACCCCAACACAAAAATGCCAGATAATGCTAGCAAGGCATTCATCACATTATGTTGGCCTGGCAGAGGAATGATCATTTCAACTTTTTGTTTATTCACCATACAGGTCAATTCGGTTTTATCTGTTTTAGCGACAATACTCACAGGCCAAACGTCTGCAATATCATGGGCATTTTCGGCGATGGAAACTCTTATTTGATGGCAATGATTTGAGGCTTGTAGCAGTGCATTTGACATGGGCAGATCCATATTCACAATGGCATATCCATTATTTGGTAAGGCTTGAAAAAGTTCGCTTTTAGCTTGACAAATATTTTCAATTGAGCTAAATCCAGAAAGATGAGCTGCGCCAATCCGGGTAATAATAGCAACTTCTGGATGAGCAATTTTACTCAGTCTGGCAATTTCACCCACAGCACTGGCGCCAAGCTCTAAAATCGCCAATTGGTCCTGTTCAGTTTCTCTAAATAAAGTGAGAGGTAATCCAATTTCATTATTAAAGTTTCCCTTAGTGACAACAAACTGAGCCTGATTTTTTGCCATTTGTGCCAGCATTTCTTTTACAGTGGTTTTACCGACACTTCCAGTGACGCCAATGGTTTTTGTGGCACATTTCTGATGCCAATACTCTGCCAATTGAGTCATTGCTTTTTGAGGTTCGTCTACCAAAATTGCACGAAAACTATTGATATCCTTGATAGCATCAACTTCATAATTTTTTCTAATTAATACACCTGCAACAGGTTGACTGAAAACTTGCTGGATAAAATCATGCCCATCAAACCTCTCGCCCTTAATGGCAATGAATAAATCATTGGGCTTAAGTTGACGGCTATCAATAGAAACACCTTCAACTAAAAAGTCATCTCCCATTAATTGTCCGTGGACTAGTTTAGCAATTTCAGAGAGCCATATTTTCATGCAATGACTCCCTGTAATTGCTGTTGTACAAACTCACGATCAGAATGAGCGTGTTTAACATTTTGGATCAATTGGTAAGTTTCATGCCCCTTACCTGCAATCAAGACAATATCATTGGGTTTCGCATTCAAAATGCCTAATCGAATCGCTTTATTGCGGTCTCTTTCAACTACCGCAAAACCTGCTCGTTTTAAACCGCTTAAAATATCGGCAACGATCAAATTGCCATCTTCGTTCCTAGGGTTATCATCGGTAATAATAAGATGATCAGCATATTTTTCCGCTGCTAATGCCATCATAGGGCGCTTGCCAGGATCACGATCTCCACCACATCCAAATATGCACCAAATTTCTCCATTGGCATGAGCACGCAATGCTAGCAAAGCTTTCTCAAGAGCATCGGGCGTATGCGCATAATCAACAACGACACTTGGCTTTCCACCACCACCAAAACATTCCATTCTTCCTGGTATAGCTTTTTGTTGCTCGAGACTCGAGATAAACTCAGATCTATCAAATCCCAAACACCCCAACACGCCAATAACAGCCAAACAATTCGATAAATTAAACTCACCCAATAGCCCTAATTCAACCTGCTGATCCCCCCAAGGAGTTTCTAAATTAAAGCTCATACCTTTAGGTTTATATTGCACTTCACTGGCTCGTACAACACCAAATATTTTTGGAATATTGATGGGATTATTTTTTGTACTATAGGCAATTTTTTTACTGGTAATTTCAGGATCGGCTAATAATTTTAAACCAAATGCATCATCAGCATTTATGACGACAAAGGGCAATGTTTGATCCAGAAAAAGTTTACGCTTGGCTTCTGCATAATCTTGCATATTTTGGTGATAATCAAGATGATCTCTGGTTAGATTGGTAAATACAGCCACTTCATAATGTAACCCTTCCACTCGACCTTGAGCCAGCGCATGAGAGGAAACTTCCATGGCAACATATCGAGCACCAGCTTCCAGCATTTTGGCCAAATTTTTGTGTATAGTAATAGCTTCTGATGTGGTATTGATACTCTCAACCAACCGATTGACTAATCCATTACCTATGGTTCCCATTTGCCCACATTCACCAGCCAACTGGTAAATAATTTGAGCCAATAATTGACAGATGGAAGTTTTCCCATTGGTCCCTGTGATACCGATCAACTTCATTTTGGCAGCAGGGTTTCCACAGATTGCATTGGCTATAATGCCAATTTTTAAGCTTAATTTTTTAACAAGTATCCAAGGAATAGTTAATTGGTTTAATATTTTTTGTTGCTCAGGAGTTAAACCATTTTCTTCACAAAATACGGCTGTCACGCCATTCTCAACAGCCTGTTTGATATAATCTCTGCCATCAACCATTGCACCAGGCACAGCGATAAATGCGCAACCTTGGGTGGATTCCTTACTGCTCAGGGTGGCGCATTGAATTGATTGACTCATATCACCAAAAGCTTGATGATCTGGCATTAATTTTAATAATTCTTTTAACACTAAAGGGTGCGTCATTGAGCCACCCCTGCTAAGATTTTGCTGATTTTTTTCTCAACAGGTTTATTCTGAACCAGCATCAGTGGCGTCACTTTTTTATCGGGAGGCACATCAAGCCATCGCAGACTTCGCTCCATAATGGCTGCAAATACAGGAGCGGCCAATTCGCCACCATAATAGGTATCGCCTTTGGGATTATTCACCATCACCACAATGGCTAATCTGGGTTTGGACATAGGTGCCACGCCAGCAAAAACCGCAATATAATCATCACCATATCCACCAGATTTAGCCTTAATCGCTGTACCCGTTTTTCCAGCCACTTGATAACTCTCCAAGTTTGCCTTAGTTCCAGTCCCTCCTTCTTGCACCACTTTTTCCATCATGGCTAACACTTCTCTGGTCAGCTTCTCGCTAAAAATTCTTTTCCCAGGCGCTTTCTTCTCTTGTTTAATAAAAGTGACTGGACGTAATATCCCTCCAGAACCTAATACAGCATATGCTTTTGCTAACTGTAGTGCCGTGACACTGATCCCATAACCAAAAGATAAGGTAGCTTTTTCAATATCAGACCAGTGCTTTCTTTCTCGAAAAACCCCCATACTTTCACCAGGAAATCCAGAACCAGTATCAGAACCAAAACCTAACTCAGCAAACATATCCAAAAACTCGTCTTCTGGTAAGGATAAGGCCATTTTTGTCACGCCTACATTACTCGATTTTTTGATAATATCAGCCACGGATAACACACCATCATGATGAGCGCGGCCCACCCAATATCCATTGACTTTCATTGCCCTGGTATCAATCATACTTTCAGGCGTAAACTTTCCACTCTGTAATGCAGCTAATGCAGTAAAAGGTTTCAAGGTAGAACCTGGTTCAAAAACATCTGTCACAGCTCGGTTACGTAAAGCTTGAACATCCAAAGTTTCACGATAATTGGGATTGAAAGAGGGTTGATTAACCATACTTAAAATTTCGCCAGTTTCAATATCTAACACAACAACAGAAGCAGAATCCGCATGATTTTGTTGATAAGCTTTTTTAAGTTCCATGTAAGAAATGGTCTGAATACGGTTATCTATACTCAGTGTTAAATCATTTCCACTTTTGGGTGTTTTTAATATCTGAGCGCTTTCAATCACATTACCTAACAAATCTTTTCTCACCAAAACCTTACCGGGCTCTCCACTTAACCATTTGTCATAGGAGCGTTCCACGCCTTCTAAACCTTTACCATCCACATTGGTAAAACCTGTGATATGAGCAGATACTTCTCCTGTAGGATAAAATCTTCGCGCTTCTGCCATTAAATGCATGCCGGGTAATTTTAACGCTCGAATCACTTCAGCTTGATTTTGGCTTAAATGCCGCTTCAAATATGAGAATCGTCGCTTACCTCTGGTGGTCACCCAATCCGTTAACACATTAGGTTCCATATCGATCATATGGCTTAGTTGCTTCCAACCTTCACTAGTAAATAAAGTGGGATAAGTTTCCTGCGCTGATAAAACCTCTACGGGATCAACCCATAAGGATTCTGAGGGAATGCTTACCGCCAATTCCTCACCATGACGATCAGTGATAGTGGCTCTTGGCTCCAATAATTGGGTTAATCTCATACTTCTAGAATCACCTTGATCTCTTAAGAAATCTGCAGTGACCATTTGTATATAGGCTGCTCTCACTAAAACGGCTGTGGGAAGTGTTGATAGGATGATTGCTAAAAAAATAAAACGGGCGCGCAAAAAAACAGGTTTGCTTTTATCCTGAGTTTTTGGACGCAGACCTTCGCGATCCCTGCTTTCGCGAGCCATTGTTTGCGCCAAGCGTTGAGTATCTTCAAAACTGCTCATCGAATGACTTTCTCTTTATCAGCGGTTACCGGTTGCATATTGAGTTTTTTCCTAGCAAGATTTTCTATTCTTGAATGTTCTGCCAGTGCGCGATACTCCAGACGCAGTTTTCTCCAATCTACATTAATTTTATTACGATTATCTACCAACTTTGCCCATTGAGAATTCAATTCTCTCGCTTTTTGAGTACTCCAAGTGACTGCAATCGCACTTATTGAAACCAAGAGAACTAGCAATAATAATGTTTTTCTTTGAGAGAACAAGTCCACCAAAATTGTCATTAACAATGAATGGTTATCTCGACTTAATTTATTTTTTTTTGACTCTTTGGTCATTTTTTTTCTGCGACTCGCAAAACAGCACTTCGAGCTCTCACATTATGTTTTACTTCATTATCATCTGGCTTCATGGCTTTGCCAATGCCTTTTAATGCACCCGAGAATTCTTCAGTAATAGGAATTTCACGGGGTACGGGTTTGCCTTTACTCTGATCTCTAATAAATCTTTTAACAATCCTGTCTTCTAATGAATGGAAGCTAATCACACTGAGTCGACCACCACTTTTTAAACAAGCTATAGAAGATTGCAGTACTTTTTCTACTTCGCCCAATTCATCATTAATATAAATTCTGATGCCTTGAAAACTGCGAGTTGCAGGATGTTTATTTTTTTCTCTTCTATGTAAAACACTTTCAATTAAGCTGGCTAATTCTTTGGTTGTTTCAAGAGGTTTTTTTTCTCGTTGTTCAACTATCGCCTTGGCAATTTGTCGGCTAAACCGTTCTTCGCCATATTTCCACAGTACATCGGCAATTTTGTCTTCCTTCTCGCTAGCCAACCATTCTTTGGCACTCAGCCCAGTAGAGGTATCCATTCTCATATCCAGCTCGCCATCTTTCATAAAGCTAAAACCTCTTCCAGCGTCATCTAGCTGAGGAGAGGAAACCCCTAAATCCAATAGGATTCCATCAATGCCGTTTAATAAGTTTTTGCTCTCAACTATGGCTTTAATATCAGAAAAAGATGAGTGCACAATTTCAAAGCGTTTTTCTTGAGCATATTCTTGTCTGGCAAAGGCAACAGCTTCTGGATCTCGATCTATTGCAATAAGCCTTCCATCTTCATTGAGTTTGCTAAGGATCAGCTGACTATGCCCCCCTCTCCCAAAAGTGGCATCTATGTAAATGCCATCCGCCTTGATATCCAGACCCTTAACAGCAGTTTCCAAGAGAACGGTTTGATGGAGTTCCACGGTCACCTCTAAAAGGGTAAATCTGGCAATTGTTCAGAATCTGTTGACTCAATGAGTAAGGTTTGATCTTCTTCCATCTGGGCATTCCACTGATCCTTATCCCAGATTTGAAATGACTTACCATCACCCACCAAAAATATCTGCTTTTGCAACCCAACCATTTCACGCAAGATGGAAGGAATCATGATACGTTCGTTTTTTAACTGCACATCTGAGGCATTACCTAATAAAATTCTTTTAATCGCCCGATGTTTTTGATTGGTCGACGAGAGACCTGCAAGGGTGTTTTCTAACTCTTCCCATCGAGGCAATGGATATAAAACCAAACATTGATCGACCAAATGCTTAGTAATGACTAATTCTCCGTTGTATTCATCCAGCAATTTTTTGCGATAAAGTGCCGGCATCGCAATGCGACCTTTGGCATCTAATTGAATTGAATGTGCACCCCTAAACACTTTTGCAACAACTCCTGATTGTTTTTTTTGGTCTTTTTAGGTCTGTTTTGAGTAAAAAAGTTGATTTATAGAACCTTTTCCACCATTTTCTGACACAATACTACACTATATGACACTATAGGTAGCAAAGGGCAGTATTGTCAAGGAAATAAGGGCCAAACAAAGCGAATTTATTATCGAAAACACAAGGACTTAGCAGCAATTTTTCAAGAAAGGAATCACTAAACTAAAGGACTAAAATTAAATCAGATAATTAGATCGCAAAGTTAATGTGAATTCTAGAATAATGAGAGGGTGTTCAAGAGAGAGACGGCAAGTAAAGAGCTGGTTGCAGTCTCTACCTTTAAGAAATTGGAGTTGGCCATAAGCCGGATTTTGTCGAGAACAGTCATTCATCTAGGAAACTTGTCACCAAGTTTCTCGAGCAACCTACCCGGTTCCATCGCGGGTCACGACTTTGGAACCCTATTTGGTCTTGCTTCAGGTGGGGTTTACCCTGCCACTGATGTTGCCACCAGCGCGGTGCGCTCTTACCGCACCATTTCACCCTTACCCAATAAATTGGGCGGTATATTTTCTGTGGCACTTTCCATAGGCTCGCGCCTTCCAGGCGTTACCTGGCACCTTACCCTATGAAGTCCGGACTTTCCTCTCCCATGAAACACAAGTGAACATGGCAGCGACTGCTCGGCCAACTCCACCGCCAGTTTATTGATTATTGAGTGAAATGCAATAAGTATTCGCGATTAATCAGAAATTAGGGGGATATACCCTATCAATCTGAAAATGATGGATCAAAAAGTCTGAAATTTATCCTTGACCCTTGAATTGAGCGAATCAGCGATGTCAGGCAATGTCCTTCAACGATGGCCTGGAGGATGGCCTGGCGAAATTGGCCTGGAAATTGGCCTGGGACACACACTTTAAACCTTTTGGGATCGTCTCAACAGCAAATAATGTGCGCAGATTATTTCGGTTTTCATGTTCCTGCATCCGTTGCTGAAATTGTACCAGAGAGGGATCTTGAAAATACATACAGGCAAAACCACTCATTAGGGCGTCGTGTAAACTGTGGTCACAACGAGCCTCATGCCGATGATCTTGAATAGCCAGAAGGTGATCTGAAAATGTTCGTCGTAAGGGTTCGAAGCTTAAGTATTTTTTCGACTTCATGAGAACCTCTATCCGAGTCAAACGAGCATCGCTCCAAAAATCGTCTGGAACCATGACTGTGTGGCATTGAAAAACGGCAGGCAAGGCAAAACGGTACAGTTCTGACAAGCGGGAATTTTTTTGTTAAATAAAACGGTTAAGCATTTTTTGAAATAAATTCGGAGACCACAAAAATATCGCGAAAATTTTATTTTGAACCAGGCTGTAAGCCACTAAATACGAAGCTCCTCAATTGAGCGAGAAGTGCTGGAAAACATCAAAGGGAAGGTAGCTCCTTCAAATAAAAACCGCACATACGCACGCATTTTAATTTGGTCAAAATAACATTGTAAAATAGGTGAAGTCCATATACGGGATAAGTATGCTGGCATACAGAACTCAGGGTTAAATCAATGCAAACTACACTTATGGAAACTAATTAACATCAATCGTTAAAGCACCTCCATTATTTTTCATTAAGCAGTTACCATTCATTAGCAGCGTTTCATTTGAAAGTTTTCAGCGTGCTGTTTTTGAATATCTTTACTCTAAAAGTGATAGACAAGGGCGTTATGCCTAATTGTTCAATCGCCTCTTAATTTCTCTTGGAGGGAAATATGACAACTATAACTAAAACTCAATCAACAAAAATGTTACTACCTTTGGCCATTAGCGCTTTATTAGCTGGCAATGCATTTGCAGGTGAAGGACCTCCCTCTATAAATCTTGGTAGCGCAGGTTCTTTTACGATTTTAAGCCAATCGGGCATTACCGATGTTTATCGCTCTGCGATAGTAGGCGATGTCGGTACAAGTCCCATTACTGGTGCAGCCTTATTATTGAGTTGTGATGAAGTAACGGGTCAGGTTTATACTGTTGACGCTGCAGGTCCTTTACCTTGTGCCACAACATCTCCTAGTCTATTATCATCAGCCGTCGGCGCGATGGGATTTGCCTATGATGATGCAGCTGGACGGTTACCAGCGGATTTTAATGAATTAGGTGCAGGTGAAATTGGTGGTTTAACGCTTGCTCCCGGTCTGTATAAATGGTCGACAGGCGTTAATATTTCAACGGATGTGACAATTTCTGGTAGTCCAACAGATACTTGGATTTTTCAAGTCGCGGGTACTTTAATTGAAGCGAATGCTGCTAAGGTGACATTAGCTGGTGGTGCTTTAGCCAAGAACATTGTTTGGCAGGTTGCTGGTGCGGTCACTCTAGGCACCAATGCGCATTTTGAAGGGGTTGTCTTGGGTAAAACCATGATCGCTGTGAATACAGGCACGACTGTCAATGGAAGATTGTTGGCGCAAACAGCCGTAACCTTGCAAATGAACGCGATCACTGAACCGACTAAATAAATACTTTAACCTTTAGTTTGTCTATCAGGATTAACAATTGATATCGTTAGTCCTGATTTTTTTTGTTCCTAGGAGCCTGTCCGAGAATAGCGATCGTAGCGAGGACAAGTCTGTTTGAGTCAGATTTTTCGATGGATTGAGGCGAATAGTCACTCTATTTAACGAAATTCATCGGAAAATCTGGCTAATCAGGCTTGGCCGCAGTAGATCAGTCTATTCTCGGACAGGCTCCTAGGCATTTCCCTGGCTTTTCCTCCACAACCCATAGAGTGCTCACAATATCATGATTTCTAATTCAGAGTGGTTCTTATTGGTGGGTGGATTACTGATCTTTATGGGGCTGACGGCCACTCGGCTCAAGTTGTTACCAGTAACCTCCGCTATTATCTACCTTGCGGCTGGTTTGTTGTTTGGACCCAGCTTGCTTAATATGTTTCATTTCAATCCTCTTAAGCAATCCCCATTACTCGAATTACTGACAGAAATTGCAGTGTTGATTTCACTTTATTCTGCTGGAGTCAAAATGCCAGCGCCTGCTATTTTGAGAGATTGGCGAATCCCTATACTTTTAGCAACGGTGTCCATGACAGTCAGTGTTGCACTGGTTGCTGCTTTCTCTGTTTTTGTGCTGGATATGCCGCTAGGAGCGGGTATCTTATTGGGGGCGATTGTTGCCCCAACAGATCCTGTACTAGCAACTGAAATTCAAATTCGTCATCCTGGTGATCCTGATGAGTTACGTTTTACCTTAACTTGTGAAGCGGGCATGAATGATGGCAGCGCATTTCCTTTTGTCATGCTAGGGCTTGGACTGTTGGGGTTACATGATGTCGGTGACAATGGTGTTGTTTGGTTATTGCGGGATGTATTGTGGGCTACCTCAGCAGGTACGGCCCTTGGAATATTATCAGGGATAGGTCTGGCACAACTCATTTGGAAACTCCGTGATCAACATCAAAGCCGTAAGTTTATGGATGATTTTTTGGGTCTGGGGTTGATAGGTTTTGTCTATGGTCTGAGCCTCATTATTGATGCTTGGGGATTTATTGCGGTATTTTTTGCGGCAGTGGCGATGCATCAAACAGAACTGAAACTTGCCAGTACTGCGATAAGAAAAATCAACGAATCAGAAGTCAGTCGTTCACATTTAATGGCTAATGATCCTATCGCGAGTCAAATAATGTTTGATACCCCCTCATTAAAGACAGAATTAGTCGATGATAATCGACAGATTGTAACGGTCAGTGAGGCATCGTTGATTTTTAAAGAACATTTAGAACGTCTTTCGGAATTGCTGTTGATCTTGCTGGTTGGTGGAATGTTATATATAGATTCATGGAGTTGGCGGGCAGTTGGGTTTGCACTATTTCTTTTTGTGATAGCGCGACCAGTCAGCATCATGTTAGCGATGATAGGCAGCAAGACTTCATGGAAAATGCGCGCCATGGTCAGTTGGTTTGGGGTGAGAGGAATTGGTTCTCTGTATTATCTCATGTATGCCATTCAACATGAGTTATCTCAGCCTTTGGCGTTGGAGTTTATTCATTTTACATTGGTGATCGTCACGCTTTCTATTTTAGTCCATGGCATTAGTGTCAAACCATTAACCAAATTATTTTGGAGAAAATAATGCCTAAGCTACCCATAGGGTGTGAATTTTTCAGTTTATGTACGATGGCATACAGAGTATTTGAAAGAATGGTGTCAGACTAAGAGTAGAAGGTCTACCCGTGCTACAAATTTAATGCCTCAACAAATGATGGCTGAATACAAGAAAATTAATGAAATTAATGACTAGGAGTATGACGATGACATTAACTCAGAACATAAAAACAATTTTTACCTCCGTTTTATTCGTTTGCCTGTTTGGAGTGCTTTCTGCCTGCGCTTCTACTTCGTCCAGTGAGGGAACTGGAGAGTATATCGATGATAGTGTGATAACCACCAAAGTAAAAGCCATGATATTGCATGAGCCAACGCTTCGTTCAGCTGAAATTAACGTGGAAACTTTTAAGGGGATCGTGCAGTTAAGTGGATTTATTTCATCAAGGGAAAATATGAATAAAGCCATTGAGGTCGCGAAAGATGTGAGTGGTGTAAAATCTGTTAGCAACGCCATGCAACTCAAAAAATCAACCCATGAATAAAAACTTACTTCTAATGGAGGTTATTTAGGATATTCACAGAAAATAGGCTATAGTGTTTATACCAAGACGGCATGGGAATCCGCCGTTACTTTCTTATCGCACATTCCTATTTTCTTTAAATTATGTCCAATTTTTTGTAGAGAACCGTATATACCCCAAACTGCTTTGGTGAATTTGGAATAAACGGGTTCTTGCTATGGCAAAGTTTATTGTCTTATTAAAGAGAGCTTCCTAAGTAGCTGTATATAAAAAATTGACAATCGATCCTATTGTTAACAACTAGTGTTTACTAAGAAGGTTAATATGTTCGACCATTTATCATGGTAAGGCTTGTATCTGGAGAA
>Ga0210032_1000496_pt1 | contig 28801 bp, 25 predicted proteins | sample CryGeyCG2114_250_2_FD_185458 | JGI IMG/M metagenome (GOLD analysis project Ga0210032, IMG submission 185458) | Groundwater microbial communities from aquifer - Crystal Geyser CG13_big_fil_rev_8/21/14_2.50 (SPAdes) (version 2) | ecosystem: Environmental > Aquatic > Deep subsurface > Groundwater ... | reverse complement strand
AGTCTCCATAGTCCTAGATTGATTAAGCTTCTTCTTCCATTTGCCTGACACCCTTTAAGTGAGATCGTAGCTCTCATATTTGATCCACCAAGCGCTGACATACCAATAGAGTCCATATCTTTACAAGAAAATTTAGGACGTTCGTCGCCAACATAATCTGATCCGTCACCTTCATCCATTCTTATGCCACATTTACCACCAAGGTTTTGTCCGCATAGATTTCCCTTTGAGATTTGATCAGAAAGGTAGTTGTTGACGTAACTTAAATCCAGCATAGAATAAAAATCATCACAATGGGCCGGAGGTTCTCTGCCAGCTAGTGCAGAAGTATAATTACCTTGGCATAATTCGGGGATAAAGATTTCAACTGACATATTTCCATTTTCACCAACACTCATAAGCTGCTTAATAAGTATTTGCTCGGTTTGTTCAGGGGTTGGCGCGATTGATGGAGTCGCTTGTTTAAGTGAGCTTAGGCTTGAAGCGAAATTAGATTTTCTTTTACATGGATGATTTTGTGGATTTATGCTTGAAAGCATTTGATTCATTCTAGAACTTGTCGTTACATCTTTAAAAGAAGGGTTTTGCCTTATCCAATAATCCATGTTTTTCATGCGATCAATAAACTCTGAACACTTCATATTGCCACTCAGGTTTTCAATACCATCGATATGGTCATTTAACGTTTGAGTTAAAAAGGCATTAGATATATTAAACATGGGAAGATTTATTTCAGGCATATTATTAGTTTCATTTGATAACGTTGCGCTTATTACTGTATTGACTTGATCTTTTAAAACGTCTCTTAAGTTTTGAAGGATTGGAGCTTCAATCATCGTAGCAACTGACTTTTCTGCCAAGACAGGAGCCAGGTAACCTGCTGTAATTGAGTTTAGATCATCTCGACCAAGCCTGCTTAGAGGAGTTGTTGAAGGAAGCGTAATCTTTAAATCCTGACTCTTAAAGGCATTGTCGATATTCTTTCTTTGTAACAATGGTTTTGAACCAATTCTTTCAATGGAGCTTACATTGAAGTTTTGCATATCAATAACAGCTTCATAGCAAATTTGCTCAGAATCTTTTGTGTCAATAACAAGATCGATGTTTTCTAACGCAACTTTATAATCATCATTTCTTGCTTTAAAATTTAATTCAAGCGAAGTTTTGATATCAAGTTTAACTTGAGCACATATTTTAATAGATGAATTTGAATTATCAGCACTAGCAAATTTTGAAAGATCGATATTGACGTCTTTTAAAGAAAAATTATCAATTTTGACACCACTAAAAGTATCACTGCCAACAGTTCGCTTTGGATATGAAATTTGATTTAAAGTCGCTGTTGAGCTTCCTTGATCACTTGAAAAAAGTTCTGGATTTAAGACATAACCAACGGCCTGCATTGGCAGTGGTTCTAAAAAAGGAGCACTTGGTAAATCGTAAGAACTATTGATCTTAGCGGAAATAAATCTTCCGCCTAGTGTTCTTGTATCAATATGATCTGGGTCAGTGGTGAGTTGATAAGCTAGAATATCAGCAATCAGGTCTTTGTTTTGAGTCACACCTTGGCGAACAGATCTGATACCACTTTGACCCGCTCCAAAAACAAGTGCAGGTCGATATTCACCAGGAATTTGGCAATAGACTCCGGCCCCACATTCGGATAAATCAGCAGCATAAAGTTGCTGGCTTAGAAATATGTTGATAAAGAATGTTAAAAGACTAAATCTCATTCTTTTTGTTCGGTTTTTTTGGGCAAAAGATTATTATATTGTTATAGTTGTGCCTATTAGTTGGTCATATAGTTGATGAGGACGTTTTGGAAAAACTAGATCAAATTATTTCGGAATTTACAGCCTTTAAAGATTGGGAAGATCGCTATAAACATCTTATCAACCTTGGAAAGCAGATGCCCGATTTTCCTGAAGAGCATCGACTTGAAACTAATAAAGTGAAAGGCTGCCAATCACAAGTTTGGCTTGTGAGCTCACTTGAAAGATATGAAGACAATTATAAAATCAATTTTCTTGCTGATAGCGACGCAAGTATTGTGAAGGGTATAGTAGCCTTATTAACTAAGGTATATAGTGGTCTAACTCCGGATGAGATCTTAGGGCTAAAAGCCGATTTCATTGACCAGATTGGGCTACGCCAGCATCTTAGTATGTCTAGAGCAAATGGTTTAAACTCAATGCTTAAACAGATCAATCTTTACGCCTATGCTTATCAACAAAAAATTAAAATGGGACTTGTATGAGTGATTTTCTTTTAGAACGTCCACGTCGACTTCGTCGTTCTGCTGCGCTTCGCTCAATGCTAAGTGAGAATCATGTTTCTCCAAATGATCTTATAGCACCTCTTTTTGTTATTGATGGTAAACAACAAAAAGTCGAAATTAAATCTATGCCTGGGCAATTTAGATTTAGCCAAGACTTGTTAATTGAAGAATGCAAACAACTTTTCTCTCTTGGAATTAAATCCGTTGCACTTTTTCCTGCCATTGAAGCAAAATTTAAAACACCACAAGCCCTAGAGGCGATAAATCCTGAAGGCCTTTATCAGCAATCAATCAGATCGATTAAAGAGTCATTACCAGACATGCTCGTTATGACTGACGTTGCCCTTGATCCATACAACAGCGATGGGCACGATGGATTAGTCGATTCTAACACGGGTGAAATTCTTAACGATGAAACTCTCGAGCTTCTTTGTCAGATGGCGGTTGTTCAGGCCCAAGCAGGTGCTGATATTATTGGGCCATCAGATATGATGGACGGAAGAGTTGGTGCGATTAGAGATAGTCTCGATAGCGAGGGCTTCGCCAATACCGCTATTATGTCTTATACAGCAAAATATGCTTCCGCTTTTTATGGGCCATTTAGAGACGCTCTAGATTCTGCTCCAAAAGCTGGAGACAAAAAAACATATCAAATGGATCCAGCTAATATTCGAGAAGCTCACCGTGAAGCTAGATTAGATCTGAGTGAAGGCGCAGATTTTTTGATGGTAAAGCCTGGCTTAGCTTATCTAGATGTTATTTCTCATTTATCACAAAACTTTGATCTTCCGATTGCTGCCTATAATGTGAGCGGTGAGTATGCGATGGTGAAAGCGGCTGCAGCGAATGGATGGATCGACGGTCAAAAAGTCATGGAAGAAATTCTTGTTTCGTTTAAACGTGCAGGAGCGGACGTCATTTTAACTTATTTTGCCAAAGAATTTGCCCAAGGCTACATAAAGCGCTGAATTTTTCTTAAGTGACGCTCGATTATTTCTTTATCTTTATTTTCGTCCTTAGGTCGATCGGATTGAACTTGTGCGATCTTTTCCTCCAATCTAGAGAGTTCTAAGAGCAGTTGTAAGCAGTTTCTGATAACCATAAAGATCCTGTTTGGGTTATCAAACTATTATATGACAAATGATACAAATTGCAAGTACGAAAAAAAAACCTCGCCGAAACGAGGTTTTTAAAATTTTAAAATATGATCATCTATTTGCGTACTTTTACTTTTTGAAGTTTTTCCTTCGCTTCTTTATGCTTCTTCGCAGCTACGCCAAGAAGAGCTAGTAATCCTGCAAGTGAGGTGATCAGGGCCAAATCAAATTCCAAGATAAACCTCCCGGTGGCTCCTATAAGGTATTATACCTTAAATTCTTAACAATTATCGGTCAGTATTAAGATTTAATTAAGGTAGTTACGTAGATTCCTGTGCTGTCATACAATTTTCAATTACTTAGAGGCTCTAGCTAGATGAATTGCTTCAATTTCTTTAATTAAATCTAACTCGTCACCAGGTTTGAGGTTCGATATCCATTGGCCTTCTGGATAGATGACACAGTTAATGCCTTTTGCACATTTACCAAGACAACCAGAAGCATTAATTCGCACTTCATTCTTGTCCCATCTAGAAGCCGCCATTCTCTTGACGACATTTCTAAATTCAATGCCGACACCTTCTTTGGCGGGCTGCCCGTCTCCTTCGAGAGTGCAGCTGTTGCAGATAAAGACGTGAGTAGTAATTGTTGAGTCTGTAGTTTTCATTTCGCTATGATGTCACTGTTTAATCTTAAGAACTAGTCTGCCACGACTGTCACTTCTTCGACTTTTCTTTTACAATAGAGATAAATGATATTGATGAGGTATTAAGTGGGCAAGGATCCTAAACATAAAGCTCTTGAAATTAATTTAGACAAGTCTATTTATGGTGCTTTTGCTGAAATCGGTGCTGGCCAAGAAGTGGTTAGACATTTTTTTAGGGCAGGTGGTGCTGCTGGAACAATTGCTAAAACCATGTCTGCCTACGACATGAAGTTTTCTGATGATATTTACGGTAAAGAGCCGTCTGGTCGTTATGTTTGTGAAAGTCGTCTTGGTAAAATGCTTCATCATGAATATTCTTTGATGCTTGAACGCTTAGATGGTCGAGCTAATGATACTCGCTTTTTTGCCTTCGCCGATACTGTTGCAGCTAAATCTTTTTCCGGAAAAGGAGAGAGTCACGGTTGGATGGGAATGCGTTTTCAACATTCTCCGAAAGCCGAAGCCTCTGAAGTCGTTATTCACGTTAAGATGCTAGATAATGAAAATGTTCAACAACAAGAAGCTCTTGGCATTATCGGTGTTAATCTCGTGTACGCTGCTTATAAACATTCAGAAGATAGAGAAAATTTTGTTACTGAGCTAATGGACGGCCTTTCAACTGATCGTCTTGAAATTGATATGATTCGTGTTTCAGGTCCTGCCTTTTCAAAAATTGATTCAAGGTTATTATCACTTGAGCTGGTTAAACGTGATTATTGTCAGGCCGTAATGTTTTCAGCTGACGGAAAAGTCATGCAGGCTTCTGATGCCATTTATAAGAAAAATGTTCTAGTTTGTCGTGGCTCTTATCGTCCACCAACACTTGTCAATCTCGACATGCTTGATAAAGGTAAAGACTGCTTTCAAAAAATCCTTGGTGATAAGAATGGTGATGTTTTAGTTTTGCCAGAGATATCGATGCATAATCTACGCGATCGCGGTGAAGTGGATAATGAAGATTTTTTAGCCAGAGTCGATCTTTTGACTGTTATTGGGCATCCTGTTCTAATCACGAACTTTCAGGATTTCTCCGATCTTAATAATTTTATTTCTTCTTATAATCGCGCCCAAGTAGCATTTGTGATGGGTTATTATCCAGTTAGTGAATTATTTGATGAAAAGAAATATCTTAATGTTAAAGACGGTATGCTTGGAAGTCTTGGAAGGTTAACGGGTCACAATACTAGAATCCTCGTTTACCCATCGAAACAAGATGAAGGCGAAGGGATTAATACCATCGACTCTTTAAGTGTAAGCTCATCTACCCATAAGCTTGTTGAATTTTTAAAAGAGACGAATAAGCTGACTGACATTACTACATTTAATAAAGAACAATTCTCAATTTGGTCCAGAGTCGTTTTAAAAATGATTCAAGAGGGACAAGATGGTTGGGAAGATATGGTACCTAAGGCCGTGGCCAAAAGAGTAAAAGAAAAATGCCTATTCGGTTATCCCTGCAAGGTATAAAACTAGATTTTAGTAAGTTTGTTTTATTTGTAACAACCTATTTCTTTCTTGTCTTTAATTATGCTTTTATAGAAAAAACTTTAGAGGTGTATCCTTTTAATAGCTCTAATATTCTTTTTGTTTCAAGTCTATTTCTTAACGTTTTTTTTGCGCTGTTGATTTTATTTAGCTTAATTGGTCTCTTTAAATTTAAAAAAACAGTTTTTGGTTTTTTGATTTTAATAAGTAGTCTCGCTTCTTTCATCATGAATCACATCGGGGCACCAATTGATTCGTTAATGTTCCTCAATGCATCTCAAACAAATATCAATGAAGCGCTCGATTTACTTTCATTCAAGTTATTTTCTTCTATCTTTTTCTTAGGTGTATTACCTTTATTATTTTTAAAAATGACAACAATCAGTAAAATGTCTTACAAATTAAGATTTTTTAATTTTATTAAGATACTGCTTGTAGGTCTATTGTTTATTGGTAGTACAGTTGCGCTTCAAAGCAAAACTTACGCTACATTTTTTAGAGAACATAAAATTTTAAGAACATATGTTAACCCTATTGGTTGGATCTATAGTTTTCAAAAGTATGCCAAAAATCAACTTAAGTCTGAAAGATTAGAATATAAAATCATTGGTGAAGATTCTAAAATAGTTCATGAACCAGGGCATGTTGAACGAGAGATTATTATTTTAGTTATCGGTGAAACTGTGCGCTCAGATCATGTTTCATTAAACGGTTACGCTAAAAAAACTTTTCCCTTACTTGAAAAAGAGAATGTCTTTAGTTTTAAAAATGTCTCTTCTTGTGGAACTTCCACCTCAATTTCTGTACCTTGTATGTTTTCATCACTGACTAGAGAACAATTTGATATAGAAAAAGCCGCAAGTGTAAGTAACGTTCTTGATATTTTACGCGACACCAATGAAGTTCATGTTCTTTGGCGAGATAATAATTCAGACTCTAAAGGCGTCGCTACAAGATCTGCTTATGAAAACTTTAGAGATCCTGTGGTCAACTCAGTATGCGAGGGTGAGTGTCGAGATATCGGCATGCTTAATGGTTTAAAAGAGTATATTGATAATAGAAAAGGTGAAGATATATTGATTGTCTTACACCAAATGGGTAATCATGGGCCTGCCTATTATAAGCGCTTTCCTGACGAGTTTGGCAGATTCAAGCCTTATTGTAAGACGAACGAATTAAGTGATTGTTCTAATGATGAAATTATTAACGCATACGATAATGCGCTTTTATATACAGATTTCTTCTTATCTAAAGTCATTGAGCTGCTTAAATCTTATCCAAATGATGAAAGCGCCATGATTTATTTCAGTGATCATGGTGAGTCCTTGGGGGAAAATGGTGTTTATTTACATGGCATGCCATACTTCATGGCTCCCAAAGCACAGACCCATGTGCCTGCTATTATGTGGTTTGGGCCGCGTTTTTTAGCTGATATAGATTCTGAGAAATTAAAACAACGTTTAAATAATTCTTATAATCACGATTATTTGTTTCATACGCTTCTTAATCTTTTTGAAGTTCAAACCCATTTATATGATCCAAAGTTAGATATCTTAGACGGATTAATTAATCACAATTAACGCGTGGCGAATTTTAAAGAAATTCAACTCATCTTGTCTTTAAAGTGATAGTCTAATCGACAAATTTTATTCCAATCTGTAGGTTGTTTATGAGTGTCATTGATTTCACACCAAAAGTTATTCCTAGTGATGTTTTCCAAAGTTTAAAGAATGCTTTGAATCTTCCGCTTAGTCAGACAATACAAAATACGACGATTGAAATCCCTGATTTATTTTTACAATGGACTAACCATTTACGCGATGAACTTTATTCTTCTAAACCAGCTCTTCTTGTTCGCTTAAGTGAAGCTGACCAAAAGAATTTAAGTCTAGATGCTTTTAGAAATTATACAGTTGTTCTAGGCCGTGCACTTGGTGTTCTTCTGGTTCAAAACACTGAAGGCGACAAACTTGTAACAGTTTATGATCGTGATCCAAATAGAACCATGGCCCAAGGGGCGAGATATCATCAGACGCATGAAGGTGGAAGTATCCACACAGATAATGTGAATATTCCAGAGCCATGGCAATATTTAATTCTCAGTTGTTTACAACCAGCCCCAGTCGGCGGCGAAAACATTATCGTTAATGGAGATAGTGTTGTTGAGTTAATGAAAAAAGATTTTCCACAGTACTTAAAAGTATTAGAGTCTAATTACTGGTGGGAGAAACGTGGGGTCTCTGATGAGCTATATCAGGCACCAATCGTTACTTATGATAAAGATGGCCATGCTCAATTTAGGCACTTGAGACCATATATGGAATCGGCTCATAAACGAGCTGATCAACCAATGAGTGCAATGCAAATTAAAGCGATTGATATCTTAGATGCTTATTTGAATTCTTCTGATATTCAAGCAAGATTTACCATGAAAGCCTATGACGTTCTTTTAAGTTTAGATTCAAGAACTCTACATGGTCGTACTTGTTTCGCTGATCCAGCTGATTCAATCATCTTTACTGAATGGTCTAAAAATCCTTCTGCTCCAAAGCGCAGGACAATGGAAAGACTATGGATTAAGGAGAGCGTTTAATGAGTAATAACGAAAATACAACAGCTCTTATCTTAGCCGCTGGTATTGGTAAGCGTTTACGTGGCATGACTGATATTCCTAAGTCACTTCTTAAAATTGAAGATGAAACATTGCTTGCTCGTCATGTTCGTATTTGGCGAAATCAAGGTATAAAAAATATTGTTGCAGTTCTTGGATATCAAAAAGAATTAATTGAAGAAGAGCTATCAAAAGTTGCAAGTGATATGAATATCACTGTTGTGGTTAACGAAGACCCAGTCAGTTACGGCAACACATTCTCTTTATGGCTTGGACTAAAAGCCTGTAAGCCTTCTAATATTGTCGTTTTTGATGCGGATCTAGCTTATGACGAATCTGTTGTTGCTGATTTTCTTCAAGCTGGAGATTTTGGTCGAATTTTGGTTGGCCCTTCATCTCTTGATGATATCGAGTGTGCCAAAGCACTTGTTGATTATAACGATATGGTTCGCTTAACTGTAGATAAAAGAGCAGTTTCAAAAGAAGAGTTAGAGCAGTATTCGTTTAGCGGCGAAGCTGTTGGCGCTCTTTGGTTTAGCGCTTCTCAAGCTAAAAGTTTAAATGAAACATGCCAAGCTTTCTTAGCGATTGAAAAAAATCAACCGTTAAATTGGGAACATGTCATGAATGTTTATTTAAAAGAGCATGATTTAAAGTCTTTTCAAGTGGGCCCTGGTCGTTGGATTGAAATTGATACATCTGAAGATTATGAAAAAGCAGTAGCCTTGTTTAAAGAGTAGAATGACAACTTATAAAAAATTTATCAAACCTTTTTATCTTGAAGAGCCGACCGATTTTATTTTTTATCGTCCATCAGCTTTTATTGTGATCAAGGCTTTTCAAAAACTTCCGTTAACTCCAAATACATTTTCAATCCTCGCACTTATTGTTGCTTGGAGCGCTGATCTCATTATTTTTACAGATAATATTTCTCTAATGCACTTTGCTGGATGGTTTATTTTAATTTTCAGTATTCTTGATTGCTGTGATGGTATGTGGGCGAGATGGAAGGGTAACCCTTATCCTTACGGTGATCTCGTTGATATGTTTGTTGACCTTCTTGCCATGATTGGTCACGTCACAGCACTATGTTACCTAGGTGCTGTTCACGGAGATGGGGGCTTAATTCCTTTTGTTTCCGGCTTGATGATTCTTTTTCATGCAGCAGTTTATAATGACAAACGCCTCAAACTTTTAGCTCTCGAAGCTAATGATTTATCGATTAAAACCGCTCAGGTTAAAAAATATAAAACTGAGTTTGAAAGGATTAAGAACCTGCCAGGTCATTTATTCTCTAAATCTTTGATGAGATTGTTTTTGCTCTTCACGAAAGCGCAGGCAGCAGAACGTGAGATCCCAGATTATTCTCCAAAGCAAATTGCAAGATTTAAACAAGTACTTCCTTTATGGGGGTTAGCCGCTGGAGCGAGCCATCTTACTGTCTTGGCTCTTGCGCTGATTTTACATGAACCGAAAATTTATTATGTTTTTGCTCTCTTAATAGCCAATATTATTATCTCCACCGCTTGGCTGATGGAACGACTTTAGGAATTGTAGATGAAAAAGACAACAAAACTTAGATCAATGTTAACTTCAAATAAACTTGAGTTTTTAATGGAAGCTCATAGTGGACTATCTGCTCGCATCGCTGAAGAGGCTGGCTTTCAAGGTCTTTGGGGAAGCGGATTATCTATCAGCGCTTCACTTGGAGTTCGTGATAATAACGAAGCCAGCTGGACCCAGGTTCTTGATGTTTGTGAGTATATGACTGATGCCACAAGTATCCCTATGCTATTAGATGGCGATACTGGTTTTGGTAATTTTAACAATATGAGAAGACTTGTTAAAAAATTATGTCAGCGTGGTGTTGCTGGTGTTTGTATCGAAGATAAGATTTTCCCAAAAACTAATAGCTTTCTTCGCGGTGAACAACAGCCTTTAGCTGATATTGAAGAGTTTTGCGGCAAAATTAAAGCAGGCCTTGATGCTCGATCTGATGATGATTTTTGTGTTTTAGCTCGTGTTGAGGCCTTCATTGCAGGTCATGGACTTAAAGAAGCTTTAAAGCGCGCCAGTGCTTATCATGAAGCCGGTGCCGATGCGATTCTTATGCACTCAAAACTTTCTAAGCCTGATGAAATTATTTCTTTTATGAAAGAGTGGGGCAATCGCTTGCCTGTAGTTATTGTTCCTACAAAATACTATTCAACTCCAACACCCGTCTTTCAAGAAATCGGTGTAAGTACAGTCATCTGGGCCAATCATCAATTAAGAGCTTCTGTGGCAGCAATGCAAGAAGTGACAAAAACAATCTTTAATGAACAGTCACTTTTATCTGTTGAAGAAAAAGTTGTCTCAGTTAAAGAAATCTTTAGATTACAAAATGATGCTGAACTTGAAGAAGCTGAAAAACTTTATCTTCCGGCCAAGGAAGGAACGAAAGCGATCATCTTAGCGGCGGCACGAGGTAATGGACTTGACGAGCTAACGCAAGATAAGCCTAAGGCCATGCTTGAAATTGACGGCAAGCCACTTCTAGCAAGATCTCTTGATTCTCTTCGCGCTGTTGGTATCCACGATATTTCAATCGTAGCTGGATACGCTGCTGATTCAGTTCAGTCTTTAAATGTTCCAACAATGATTAATTCAAAATATGAGACAACAGGTGAGCTGGCTTCTCTTTGGCAAGCGAAAGACTCACTAAACGGTGATTGTGTTATTGCTTACGGTGATGTTCTTGCAAGACAGCATGTCATGGGTCTTCTTTTAGAAAATCATGGTGAATGTGCCATTTTAGTTGATGGCGATTTAAGTGACCGTGAAGATCAATATATTGGTGATTTTGTTGTTTGCTCTAAGCCAGATTCAAAACATGCCTTAACTGAAAACGTTACGCTTAAAAAGCTTACTAACGGACAACGTACAAATTCAAAAGATGCTACAGGTGAGTGGATTGGTTTTGTTAAGTTCTCACCAAAAACTAGTAATCTTGCTCTTGAAATATTAACTAAAATGAACGCTTCAGGTGATATCCAAAATGCTAGTATGCTTGATTTGATTAGTGAAATTTCAAAAACCATTCAAATCGATGTTATCTATACTCGTGGTGGTTGGATTGATGTGGACGATTATGCTGGTTTAATGCGCGGCCAAGGATTTGCAGGTAATACACTATGATTAATGCACAAGACTTTTTAACTGAGTGCTCTAAGCAAGGCTTTAATCTTTTTACAGGGACTCCTTGTTCTTATTTAAAGCCACTTATTAATGCAACGATCTCCCTTCCTGAATTTAATTTTGTTGATTCAACCAATGAAGGTGACGCTGTGGCGATCGCTTGTGGTGCATGGCTTGGTGGCGGCGCTGCAGTAGCGATGTTTCAAAATAGTGGCTTAGGTAATGCTGTTAATCCTATTACATCTTTATCTCGTGCTTTTAATATTCCTTTTTTAGGCATTACGACTCTTCGAGGTGAGCCTGGTGGAAAGGCTGATGAGCCTCAACACCAGATTATGGGTGCCATCACGGCAAAGTTTTTGGAAGTAATGGAAGTTAAGTGGGAGTGGTTTCCTCAAACTCTTGAGCAGATCGCTCCGGCACTTAAACGTGCCAAAGAATCTTTTGATAAGAGACAAGCCTATTTCTTCATTATGCGAGACGGTGACGTTGATAAATTTTCTTTAACAAAACAAGAAAAATTAACGGTGGCCGCTAAAGCCGACGTTACCCATAAATTCACAAAAGAATTGATCACAAGAACGCAGGCTTTAGAGCTTGTTAAAGAATACTCAAATGGAGCGGCATTATTAGCGAGTACTGGTAAAGCCGGTCGAGAGCTTCATGATCTTGGTGATAACGATCAAAACTTTTATATGGTTGGATCGATGGGTTGTGCTCCTTCCCTTGGTCTTGGGATCGCGCTTACAAGTTCAAAAAAGACCATTGTTATTGATGGTGATGGCGCTCTGATGATGAGAATGGGAAATATGGCGACTCTAGGTCGTTTTAATAAAAACAATCTCGTTCATTTGCTATTAGATAATGAAGTTCACGATTCAACAGGTGGACAGGCAAGTGGTAGTGAAAATGTAGCTTTTGCTCAGATTGCTTCAGCTTGCGGCTATAGTGAATGCTATGAAATCTCTAGAGCAGATGATCTTATCTCACTTCTAAAAACTGATTTTAAAGGTACCGCTTTTATTCATATGAAAATTCAAGCTGGCTCACCTGAAAAATTAGGGCGACCTAAGACAACTCCTATTGAAGTGGCTGAGCGTTTTAAAAATTTCTTAAAGAGCTAATATGGATCAATTACTAAATAAGTCGATTAAAAGAAATATCCTTTTAAATCCAGGACCAGCAACAACAACAGCTAGAGTGAAGTCAGCATTGGTTGTTTCAGATATCTGTCCCAGAGAAAAAGAATTTGGCGATTTAGTTAAAACGATCCGCTCTAATGTTTTAAAAGTCGCAAAGGCTAACGACAATGACTACACCGCGATTCTCCTTGGTGGTTCAGGTACGGCCGCAGTTGAAGCCGCTATTTTAAACCTTTCAAATGCTACGAATAAGCCCATTTTAATTATTGATAACGGCGCTTACGGCAAAAGAATGAAAGAAATTTGTCATGTCTATCATATCGCTTTTGAAAGCTTAGATTATTCATGGGGTGATCCTATGAGTCTCGCCGATCTTGATGATAAGCTTTCTTCTCAAAAATTTGGTGCCGTTGCTTGGATTCACCATGAAACAACAACAGGTATTTTAAATCCTTTTAGTGAAGTGATTGAGATTGCTCAAAATAATAATGTCTTAACTCTTTGTGATGCCATGTCATCTTATGGATGTCTGACTATAGATCTGAATGCAGATAACGTTGATTATCTTATCGCTTCTTCTAATAAAGGTATTCACGGTTTTGCTGGTGTTGGAATCGTCATTGCTAAAAAAGTCGTTATAGAAGCTGCCGCTAAACTTCCAACTAAAAGCTATTATCTTGATCTTAATCGACATGCGAAACAGTTTGCAGCTGATGGGCAGTTCCCATTTACGCCACCTGTTCAGGTTCTTTATGCTATGGATGAAGCGCTCAAAGAAACACTTGAAGTGACTGTTTCTGCAAGAGAAGTGCATTATAAAAAGATGCATGAAAAATTACTTAATGGAATGAAAGAGCTAGGCTTTAAAGCTCTGGTTAAAGAAGCACTTCATTCTTCAGTACTTACTGCCTTTATTGAACCTGATGGTTTTAATTTTAATGAATATCATGACTATCTTTATTCTAAAGGCATGACGGTTTATCCTGGTAAAGGTGCCAAAGAGTCTACATTTAGAATTGCTAATATGGGTGATCTTACTAATGCAGATCTCGATCTTTTGTTACTCGAAACTGCTAATTTTTTAAAGAAATGAAATTTCTACTTTTTTTCGCTCTTTTTTCTTTTTCCTGTTTTTCAAAAGATATTGAAGTTTTAAAATTAAAACTTAATCCTTCTGGATCAGAAGTTGTTTATAAGTCAGCCTTTGATCAAGCAAAATGTGAATTTGTTCCAGGTGTTGCGCCGTCATTTTATCGAACGATGGAGACACCACTAGGTAGTTGGCAGCAAGAACAGAACTTTCTTGATCGGTTATATTTTGGTGTTAAAGAGCAACAAGTTGCTCCTAAAAAATTAACACTGATTCTCAATGCCGCAGATAATATTAAAATTATTGTTATTCCGGAATCAATAGGTGGTGATTGCGTTATCAAAAGACAAATGTCTTCAGATAAAGGAATCATGGAAATTGGCTCCATTGAGATTGTCCTTAATAATAGATTTGGTATTCCGATTCTTGATGAAATTAGAATTGAAAATCAAGATAATATTCAATTTGAAAAGTCAAAACTAAGACCATGGGATCTCTCTGGATATTTCCCCATTTATGAAGCTCATCTTGGTGTTGGTTTTAACCTTCATTCTAATATTTATAAAAAAAATGACAAAAGGTTTTGGCGAAATGATCCTGCCTTTGAACCTGTGCCGATGATTCTTGTTAGAGTCGGTCCTTTTTTCATAAATAGAGACGGTGCCGGTGTTCTCCTTTTACCTTTTCCTAAAGCAACTTTAATTTCTACTTTTCTATTTGAAGGTGAGCCCTTTAGGCTTGATGGCTTTCGTGAGCGAAAACGCTCAGCTTTTTCTGGATTTATTTTTAAATCAGGTGATTTCTATGTTCAATATTTTAAAGATATTGGAAAGGTTTCACGTGGCTGGGTGGCTAACTTTGCTTGGAACCCTGAATACAATATTACGAACAGATATCAAATCTCTCCTCGAATTTTGGCGCAGTATTGGGATGGTGATTACACCAACTATTATTTTGGCGTTCAAGGTTTTGAGCCTCAACATCTAGGTTCAACTTTTAAAGCGAAAGAGACGTGGAATGGTATGTTTACTCTTTCTCAAAGTTATCGTTGGGGTCGAATAAAAGGCGTTTTAGTCACAGAATTGAAGGTCTATGGTTCACAAGTTGAGCTATCACCTTTAACAAAACAAAGAAGTGAATTTCGATTGATTTCCGGCTTTCTATACAATTTATTCTAAGCAACCTTGACATAGATCTTTTAGCTCCCATGTTATAAATAGAAGGAGTTATTATGAATAAATTTGATTCAATCGTTGCAGGTTCTCTTGATATTGCTCAAACAGAGGCACTTAAAAGACAAAATGCTCAGCTTGAACCTATTCATTTACTCTATGGATTAGTTTCAAATCCTCAATCATTCAGTGCAAGAGCATTTAAATCTCATAAAAAAGAAATTAAGAATATGCTTGATCAAATAGCTGTTCTTTCTTCAAAAATTTCTGTTGATCAATTAAAGGCAAGTTCAAAGTTTTCTGAATGGCTAACTTATGCCAGCTCTCACGCCATCCAGGCTGCTCGCCAAGAAGTAAGTGAGACGGATCTCTTGCGTTATTTAAATCAAGCCTTGCCTGAGTTTAAATTTGATCCGGCCATCTTAAACGAATCCCATGACACTGAAGAAGAAGTACCTTCCTTTTTGACAAATCTTAATGAATTAGCAGAGCAAGGAAAGCTTGATCCTGTTATCGGTCGCTCAAAAGAAATTAGAGCTGTGATGGAAATTCTAGGCCGTCGTGGAAAAAACAATCCAGTTCTTGTCGGCCTTGCTGGTGTTGGTAAAACTGCTATCGTTGAAGGTTTGGCCGAAGCTATTGTAAAAGGTAATGTCCCTGATGTTTTATCAGATAAAACAGTCATGTCTTTAGATATGGGCTCATTAATGGCCGGTACAAAGTACCGCGGTGAATTCGAAGAAAGACTTCAAAAATTAATTAAATGGGTTAAAGGACAAGCAGGTCAGGTCATTCTTTTTATCGATGAAATGCATCAGCTTGTTGGTGCTGGCCGAACTGATGGAGCCATGGATGCTGCTAACCTTTTAAAGCCCGCACTTGCTCGTGGAGATCTTCACTGTATCGGTGCTACTACTCCAGAGGAATATCAAAAGTATATTTTAGGTGATGCTGCCCTTGATCGAAGATTTAGACCGGTTCCAGTTAATGAGCCATCAAAAGAAGATGCGATCGAAATCTTAACAGGTGTAAGAGAAAAATTAGAAATTCATCATGGAATAAAAATTTCTGATGATGCCGTCTTTCAATCGGTTGTTCTATCAGATCAATATATTACGGATAAACAACTTCCGGATAAGGCTATTGATCTTATCGATGAAGCTGCCAGTGCACTCAAACTATCTGCTGAGGCTATGCCGGCTAAACTGGTTGAACTTCAAGCCGATATTAGATCTAAGAAGATTTATTCTCAAATGAATAAGACTCCGGAGCTTGAAAAAGAAATAGAAAGCTTAGAGAAGATATTTGTTGAAGAAAAAGGTAAGTGGGAACAAGAAGTTTTGTCTGTTAAAAAAGTGTCTGAACTTAAAAATCAACTTGAAAAAATGAAGTTTGAGCTTGAGCAAGCGGAACGAAGACAAGACTATGAAAAAGCAAGCGAGCTTAAATATTCTGTAATTCCTGAGCTTGAAAGCCAAGTCCAAGGCACAAATCATGATTGGGTCTTAAGTGCAAAAGATATCGCTGCCGTGATTTCAAGACAAACTGGAATTCCTGTCGATAAAATTATGAAGACAAGACAAGAAAATATTCTTGATTTGGAATCGAAGCTTAAAGAAAGAGTTTATGGTCAAACTGAAGCGATTCACGAAATTGCAGAGACTTTGATTTCTTCCCATGCAGGTCTCACTGATACGAGAAGACCACTTGGTTCATTTTTACTAAAAGGACCTTCGGGTGTTGGTAAGACAGAAACAGCTAAGGCTTTAGCTAATCTTTTATTTGACACAGAAGATGCATTGATTCGATTTGATTTATCTGAATTTTCAGAGAAACACTCTGTTTCTAAATTAATTGGCGCACCTGCAGGATATGTTGGCTACGACGAAGGCGGAGTTTTAACAGAAGCCATCAGACGAAAGCCTTATGCTGTTATTCTTTTTGATGAGATTGAAAAAGCTCATCGAGATTTTTCAGATATCTTATTGCAAATTCTTGATGATGGAAGATTAACTGACAATAAAGGTCGAACCATTAGTTTTAGAAATACTGTGATCATTGCGACCTCAAACTCTAAAGATATCGAGCTTGATTTTAAGCCTGAAGTGTTAGGCCGCTTAGATGCTGTTTTAGAATACTCATCTCTAGGCCCTGATATTATGCATGATTTAGTCGCCAAGCAAGTTAAGCTGGTCAATGAGCGATTAGTTGATAGAAATCTTAAACTCGCTTTAAATGAAGACCTTGTTAGTATATTAAGTGAAAAAGGTTATGACCCGCGCTACGGAGCAAGGCCTTTAGCTTCAATCTTTAATAAGATCGTTCTTAGACCATTAGCAAAACTATTACTGTCAGATACTTCTGATAAGAAGCTTGTGACGGCCTCTTGGAACTCGCACAAGTCAGAAGTTATATTTGATTTGGGTTAAAATTGCCCTTATGAGGGATCCTGTTAGATCAAATGTATAATTTATTATATATTGATCAATAAATGAGGTTCCCATGAGTGATCCGATTAGAACGCTAGCACCTAATGAGTTTCTTGTTCGCGAAGGTGAAGAAAGCCTAGATATGTATTATTTGCAATCTGGGACCTTGGCGGTTGTCAAAAGAAAAGGTGATAAGACTCAACAGATTGGAACAATCTATTCAGGTGAAATTGTTGGCGAAATGTCTTTTTTAGATGAAGAACCAAGAAGCGCATCAGTAAAAGCTGTGACTGAATGTACGCTCACTGTTATTCCAAGAGCTAAGTTTGAAGCCTCTATGAAGCAACTGCCAAAATGGTACCAAGCTCTTGTTCATACGTTATTAGATCGCTTAAGAAAAGCAAATACACGTATCAAGGTTTAAAACCAAATCCCAAGTCGATCAGTAATTCTCTCTTTTTCTTCTTCAGAGAATTGATTTCCATCAATAGATAAATGTTTTAAATTTTTAAGATTAAAAATAGAGTGGGGAAGTTCCTCGAACTTATTACTGTCTAAAATTAAACGCTTGAGATTTTCAAGATATGAAAATTCAACAGGTAGCTTTGTCAGATTGTTATGACCTAAATCAAGTTCAGTTAACTTTGAAAGCTTGCAAAGCCAAACAGGAAACTCAGATAAACTTGTTTGAGCAAGCTGAATTTTTTCTAGGTTTTGGCTTGGATTGGCGGAAGCTAACTTTTGTATTGCACAGTTTTTGATTTTTAGAATTTTCAAGTTCTTAAACTCAAAAATTTCATTTGGTAATGTTTCTAAAAGTGGCGCTTGAATTGTAAGAGACTCGAGCTGGCTGAGTTTAGAGATATCACTTGGGATACTTGTCAGCCCATCACCAAGAATTTCTAATATCTTTAGTGAAGTTTCTTGTAGAACTTCATTTGGAAAAGAAGATTGATTTTTTCTCAGTTTTAAGCGCAACCAAAACTCCTAGTTATGTTGTCCTGGACCCGGAATCCCTAGAAAATATAAGATTGATGTCATTGGCCCATGACTCATATGTTGTTCGGCTTCCTGCTTAACAATGTCTTTAGCGTGAAAGGCAATACCAAGACCTGCCGCTGCTAGCATTGGTAGATCATTGGCGCCATCACCAATGGCAACAACTTGTTCAAGTGAGATTTTTTCTTGTTGGGCAATAACTTTTAATAAGAAAGCTTTTTGTTCAGCATTAACAATGGTGCCTTCTATTTCACCAGTTAATTTTCCGTCAACAATTTCTAATTCATTGGCAAAGGCATAATCAAGACCGAGCTTTTCTTTTAAGGCGTAGGCAAAGAAAGTGAAACCACCAGAAATTAGAGCAACTTTATATCCAAGAGATTTAACCGTCTGAATAAATTCAACAGCCCCTTGTGTAAAAGGTAAGCCTTCAAGGATTGTTTGCATTTGTGATTCTTTAAGTCCTTTAAGTTTTGAAACTCGCTGTCTCAAAGATTCATTAAAGTCCATCTTGCCGTTCATCGCTTCTTCAGTAATATGTCTTACTTCAGGTCCAACACCTGCGACATCGGCCATCTCATCAATCACTTCAGTTTGAATAAGTGTTGAATCCATATCGAAAACAATCAGGCGTTTGCTTCTTCTAAAGACATTGTCCTTAATAAAGGCAACATCGACTTTGTGTAATGTAGAAATCTCTAAAAGTTTTTCTTTAACTTTCTTCCAACTTAACCCCTTGGGCACTGTTGTAGTGATTTCCAGACATGTAAAATTTTGCGGAGTCATATTATCAATACGTAAAATATTGATTCCTGCGCTTGCAACGGCATCGGCAACATCTCTTACAAACGATGCCGGAAGATTTTGAGTTGATACACAACTTAAAATAAACTTCTCACCAAGAGTCGGCATATCTCGAAGAGCAATTTCTTGAAATGTAAGTGTTAAGTTCATCTGCGAGCAAGAAAAGAGTAATTCTTTAACGACAGTTGGTTCTTCTCCTGTGACTTCAATCAAAAAAGATAAAGATAATAGACCATGGGTTACGGCCTGGCCCATATCACGAAGGTTTGCTCCATGCTCAGTAACTAGATGCATGAGCTTTGACGTAATACCAGGTTGGTCGGGACCTGAGACGGTGACGAGGATATTACGCTTTGGTGAATTCTTTTGCATGGGCCGATTTCCTTTTAGCCTTAATTTTACGCAGGAGTCCCAAAGAATACTCTAGGGCGGAAAAAACTGACAGTAGGCTCGCTAGGGCTATTAAAGCAAAGCCGATTTCGGGCATTGGAATTCCAAAAGGTCGATCATAGGCCATCAAAAAAGGCACACCTACCATTTGTGTTGCTGTTTTCCATTTTCCCGCCTGGCCAACTGGAATCTTAAGTCCACGCTCCGTTGCTAATAATCGTAGTGAAGTTATATAGAGTTCTCTTAAAACCAGCACAACGACCAATAAGCCTGGCAAACGACCAAGCTCTTGAAGCATAACAAGCGAAGAAATGACTAAGAATTTATCAGCGATGGGATCAAGAAATGAGCCAAAGACTGTCACAATATTTCTTTTTCTAGCGATGTAGCCATCGAAGAAATCAGTGATCGATGCCGCGACAAATGTCCAAGCTGCAATATAGCCAAGAGTCTTATGCCACGGAACTACGGCTTCCCACGTTAGAGTCCCTAAAAACATCGAGCCAATGATAATTGGTATAAGTAATACTCGAAAGATAGTTAACCTATTTGGTAGGTTATCTATTTCCCATTCTTGCGCGTTTGAAGCATTCATCAGTGTCTTTTATTCCGATATTTATTCAATAATTCAGGCTAACAGAGAAAATGTTTCCCGTAAAACGTTGAGCCCCTCACATGCTAAGATATTAGGAGATATTTTTAAAGGAAGATAGGAAAACTATGGAAGGTCAGCTCAATCTCATTAAGACAGGTTACCAAGACGTTGAAAAAAGAATTTTCCCACGTTTTCCTTTTTGTTTTTTAACTTTTAAAGGCGAAGCCACGAGTGCCCAGGCTTTTGAGGTAGTTGATATTTCTTTTACTGGTATGCAGCTTGGACTTAAAGACGGTGGTCATACCTATATCGAAGGACAAGATCTTAAGGGTGAAGTTCACTGGAAAGGATCTAGTCTTACCGTTACAGGTAAAGTGAAATGGGTTAGTGGAAAGCGTTTAGGTGTTAAATTTGCTAACGATACCAAGTTAATTTCTAATATTAAGACATTTTTGTCAGTAGATAATATCGTAAAAAGCATGCGTCCTGTTCATGGGCACGATATAGATATGGACGTTCCAAGTAATCTTAAATTCTGGGTTCGTGCTGATGGTCCTTTTGAGATTTTCGTATGGCGCCATAATGATGGTGAAGTCTCTCGTTTTCAAATCATCATGATGGAAAACTATGTTGAGTGGTATGACGGAAAAGGACTTAAAACAGGTCGCGTTATTTCTAAAAGAGACCTTGATACTCCACTAATATGTGAAGATGAGATCATGTTTCAAGTTGATCAAGCCGTAGACGAGCACAAGATTGCTATGGCCTGCGATATTGTCGAAGCTCTGGGAGATAGTCATCTTCCTGAGGGAGCAAGATCGTTTTTAACTTTAAAACTCTCTTAAATTGTAACTTCTCACATTGCCCTTGCTCCCTTATACTAAGTCAAATCCTTGGGAGTTATAATGAATAGAAACTTAGCGTTAGAATTTGTCCGTGTTACAGAAATGGCTGCTATTGCCAGTGCCCGTACGATGGGTCGTGGCGATGAGAAGTTAGCTGATCAAGCCGCAGTCGATGCAGCGAGAAAAATGTTAGATTCTGTCGAATGTAATGCAACTATTGTTATTGGTGAAGGTGAGCGCGATGAAGCTCCTATGCTTTATATTGGTGAAAAAGTAGGCAGTGGCGTAGGTCCTGAACTTGAGATTGCAGTTGATCCTTTAGAAGGTACAAGTGTTTGTGCTCGCGGACAGGAAAACTCAATTTCTGTGATGGCCATTGCTGAAAAAGGTGGATTGCTCAATGCACCTGATACATACATGCAAAAAATCGCCGTTGGCCCTGAAGGCAAAGGCGTTATTGATATTAAAGAATCTCCTCTTGAAAACTTAAAGCGACTTGCTGAAGTCAAAAAATGCCGAGTTCAAGATTTAACTGCGATCATTCTCGATCGTCCTCGTCATATGGAACTCATTGAAGAAGTTAGAGCGGCTGGTGCTCGTATTCAACTGATTGGTGATGGTGACGTTGCTGCTGCCTTAGCTTGCTGTGACAGTAACTCAGGTGTTGATATTCTTATGGGGATTGGCGGAGCTCCTGAAGGTGTGATTGCTGCTGCGGCCATGCGTTGTATGGGCGGAGACTTTCAAGGAATTTTAAAACCAAGAAATAATGAAGAAATCGAAAGAGCAAAAGTCATGGGTATCGAAGACATTACTCGTGTTTTCCATATGCAAGATCTTGCTAGTGGAAATGTTTTATTTTGTGCCACTGGTGTGACTGATGGAACATTTCTACGTGGCGTGAAATTCAAATCTTGGGGTGCGGTTACTCACTCAATGGTGATGCGCTCACAAAGTGGAACAATTCGTCGAATTGAAGCAGAACACCACTTTGATAAGAAACCTAGATATTAAGAAAGGAGAGTTCCATGGCCGGAGCTAAAGCAACTAAAGAGACAACTTTTGACGCCTCAATTGATAAAGTTTGGGGTGTGATCAGTGATTATGAAAGCTATCCTGACTTCGTTGATGGAGTTAGTGGCATTAAAATTCTTGATCGAAGTAATGGCAAAATTCGAGTTGAATACTCTCTCAATATGATTAAGAAGCTTACCTATATTTTAAATATGGAAGAGAGCGCACCTCATAAACTTTCTTGGAGTTTTGAAAAGGGTGATATTTTTAAAGTTAACGCTGGATCTTGGGAGCTTAAAGACCTAGGAAATGGCACGACTGGTGTTGTTTATAATGTAGAAGTTGAAGTTAAAGGGTTTTTTCCAGGCGCTGGAATGATCGTAAAAACGTTAACGGAAGTTAACCTTCCTAATATGCTCAAAGCTTATGAACAAAGAGCGAAAAACGCTTAAGAGGTTTTATGGCCACTGACGATAAAGATAAAGGCATTTCGGACGTTATCAAAAAAGTTGTCTCCATTGGTGTTGGAGCTGCTTTTATGACAGAAGACGCTGTTAAAAAAGTCTTAGGCGATCTTCCTCTTCCAAAAGAAATCGTTAATGGTCTTTTAAAAAATGCACAAACGGTCAAAGAAGATTTCGTTCAATCTGTTCGTGCGGAATTATCTGAACATCTATCAAAAGTTGATCCTAAAAAATTGATGGAAGAAGTTCTAGAGAATTACGATATTGATGTTCAGGCCAAAGTGAAATTCACAAAAAAGAAGTAATAATGATTGATATCGATCAACTGGCTAAGCGCTTTGAAAATATCTCAAAAGAGATAGGAGAAGCAACTTTAGTCGCTGTCACTAAGTACTCCGATGTTCGAGAAATAAATGTTGCTTACGATATAGGTCATAGAGATTTTGGTGAAAATCGAGTTTCTGATTTAGAAACAAAAGCTAAAGCCTTTAGACAAGAAAATCGTGATGGGGTGAGATGGCATTTTATAGGACATCTTCAAACCAATAAAGTTTCTAAACTTATAAAAATTCACGGACTCTACGCTATTCACTCCGTTGATTCAGAAAAATTACTGCGTGAAATTTTAAAATATAAGGAAGATATTCTTTCACCCATTTCTTTGTTCTTCCAAGTTAATACGAGCGGAGAAAAAGAAAAGGGTGGTTTTGAAGATTATGAATCACTCAAAAAGGCCGTAGCCAATTTACTAAAACTCTCATCAACTTCATTTCTCTTTGAAGGTCTCATGACGATGGGAACCTACCGAACAGAACATAAAGATGAAGAGGCCAAACGCTGCTTTAAGCTGCTTAAATCCTACGGTGATAAGCTAAAAGAAGACTTCAAACTCGATGAAGTTAAGCTTTCTATGGGTATGAGTGATGACTATAAGATTGCCTTGAAAGAGGGCTCAGATCTTGTTCGTGTAGGCTCTTTACTGTTCAAATAAGCTGATTTTGATCAATTCCCATGTAACTTCCCGTAATTAGACCATGTATCTTTTTTCTAGATAGCTAGCTAGCCTTGACGTAATCCTTGAAACTTAGGAAAAACATGCATATTCCATTTTAAGGGGTTTTTTTATGCGTCAGGTACCTGAGTTAAGTCTTCTAAGCTACGTGAACGGCACTTCAGCTGATCAGGTTAAGTTTGTTGATCAAATTTCAAGTGGTCTTAAAGATTATGGCTTCATTACTCTTACTGATCATACAGTGGCCCAAGAAAAAGTTGATAAAGCTTATGAGATTGTTCAAGAGTTTTTTGCTTTACCATTTGAAGTAAAAAATAAATATCATCAAGCAGCTAACGGCCGCCAGCGTGGTTATACTCCATTTAAAACAGAGCATGCTAAAGACAGTAAAACTCCAGATCTAAAAGAGTTTTGGCATGTTGGTCGTGAGCTTTTAGCAACTTCTCAGTACAAAGGTGTTTACCCTGAAAACGAATGGCCAAGTGAAATTAAAGAATTTAAAAAAATATTCTTAGAACTTTATTCTGCTATGGATGCTTCAAGTGTCGCTCTTTTAGAAGCAATCGGACGTGGTCTTGATGTGCCTGAAAACTTCTTTAAAGAAATGGTAAATGACGGTAACTCTATTTTGAGAGTTATTCATTATCCTCCTACGAAAGGCCAAGATACTAAGAATGCAATCAGAGCAGCAGCTCACGAAGATATCAACCTCATCACCATGCTTGTAGGTGCAACGGCTTCAGGGCTTCAGTTGTTAGATCACGACGGCACTTGGTTAGATGTTGATTCAAAACCAGGTCAAATCGTTGTTGATACAGGCGATATGATGAGCCGCTTAACTAATGATGTTCTTCCATCAACAACCCATAGAGTAATTAATCCTGATAATGATGGATCAGCTAGATACTCGATGCCATTCTTTGTTCACCCACACAGCAATGCAGATTTAACATGTCTATCTTCTTGTGAAGGTTCAGGCGCGAAGTATGCACCAATTACTGCTGGGGATTTTTTGACTCAAAGACTTAAAGAAATCGGCTTGTATTAGAATTTTAAACCAATGGCCAACTTGGCATTAACCAAGTTGGTACGCTGACTTGTTCCATCTTCAAAAGATTCATTGGCACTAATGGCTTCAGCCACAGATTCAACGATCATTGAAACTCCGCTTGATAATGCTAATTGATATCCGATTCTTACTGATGGCAAAAGAGTTGCGACACCTGATGAAATTGTGCCATCTACATCAGTTGATGATTGTCCAAGCCCAATTCCAATCGCCATATAAATATGATCTCTAGACTCACCAATATAATCAAAATGATAAATATAATCACCTGTGACAAAAACTCTAGTGGTTGGGATGTCTAAATTCGGATCTGTGATTGAAGTATTTTCTTGATCATATCTTAAACCAGCGCCAATACTCATCTTTGGAGTTAGGCTCCACAAATATTGTGCTTCTAAGTTGATACCTGATCTCGAACTCTCTAAATCTCCAGCAATATCAGTGACAGATTCTGCTAGCGTGTAACTTAGGTTTCCACGTAAAAGCCATTTCTCGGGACGAAGTTCGGCAATTTTATTTTTCTCTCTCGCTTCTTTGGCGAGTTCTTTTGGATCATAACGAAGCAGGGGAATTTCAGTGTAGAGATTTTCAATTGTATTGGTGTAGTTAACAGTTTCACCTTTTTGAAAGGGGACAGTTGCTCTTAGATCGGAGAGTTGCCAAAGAGAATAATCACGGGTGACTTCAATCACTCTTGCTGACAGTGAAAATTTATCTGAAGTGAAAAGAGATTCCTGATTAACAAGAATGCCTTCTGCTTTACCTTTTCGAATAACAAATGTTTTCTTGGAGTTACTGACACTTTGAATAATCATTAATTCTTCTTTGGCCAAGGCAATATTGGACATAAACAAAAGAAGAAAAGAGATTAAAATATTTCGCATTAGTTAAAGTTTAAAGATATGGGCAGCTTTAAACAAGCAGGGGATAAAAACGCTTATAACCAATAAAATGCGTCCAATATTGGGCATTTTTAATAAAACCCTTATAATGTTTATTTGTTTAAAAATAAGCCTAAGTGACTGTAATTATTGTCAATCCCTGTTCTTAACATCTTCAAGAGCTAGGACCTGAGAAAATAGGGATATCCCTGTATTTTTCGGGACTTCTCCTTAAAGGCATTCGCTTTTCACCCGATAAGCCAAAGGAGAAAGAGGAAACTAAAACGATGATGTTGAGCTTGAGACAATCCATTTTATGCATTTTGATTGCACCAATTTTTTTGGTCAGTTGTGTTGCGGATAAAGGTGCAAGCAAAAAAGCTGATTGTTCTACAGGACAGACTTTTGATGCAGTTTCAAGAAAGTGTATTGCTTCTCAGGGGGCAACAACGGTTTCTCGCCAACCTCCTGTCGCCACAACCTCAACCGCTACTCTTGCAGAAGATTCTCCAGGTTCTTCTATTATTTTAAATTATACAGATATTGATGGAGATCTAGCCACTTCATGTACCATAGTTGGTTATGACATAATTACCTTCAGTGCTTCTCCTATCTGTAGCTGTTCTGGTGGCTTTTGTTTTGCTACTGTTGTTCCAAATGCCAATCACTCTAGGCTAACAAGTTTTACCTATACTATTAGTGATCCAATAGATGGGGCGTCGTTGGCAAAGACTGTTGCTATTTCAATGACAAACTCAAATGATCTTCCGACATTTGCTACAACTGTTGTAGCAGACACTACGGCCGAGGATACAACTCTAAATTTATCGACGCTTCCTGTTGTTAGTGACATCGACTGTAATGCAACTTTTAATGATTTACCAAATGCGAATTGTCCATCGGCGTTTACCTACCAAATAACTAGCTTCACTGAAACCGCTGGAGCTGGCTCCCCATCATATTCACCAGCTTATACAGACATCGTTAAAAATTGTATGGGTCTAAATGGTAGTTCTGTTAATGATCTTGATTGCGATATCGTTCCTCAGGCTAATTTTTATGGAACTTATCAGTTTGTTTATCGTGGAAATGACGGTTGGGGAAATTCAACCAATACAGTAACAGTTACAATAACAGTTACTACAGTTAACGATGGCCCGTTAGCTGCATGTACTTCAGCTCCATGTACAATAACAGTTGATGAAGACGGAAATGCTACAGAGCCGCAAGATCCTACTGCTTTAGTCGTTAACTATGACTTCTTATTAAAAGACGATATCAATTACACTTATAAAGATGTTGAAGACACAGCAAATGCTACGGTTACTGATTCAGATGATTATGCTACGTGCTCTATTGATGCTACAGGTATCATATTAGGGACATTAACATTATTAGATAATACAACCTGCCAAATTCGTTGGACCCCAGGCGCACTCAATACAAATGGTTCGGCCGGAAGTTTTACTGTTACTTTTGTTGATCAAGGCGGCGCTTCAACAACACCATTTACAGTGAATTTGACTGTGACTGCAAGAAATGATGATCCAACGGCGGTAGCTAGTTTTACCTATAACACTTTTGACACGCTTGCCTTCCAAGAAAGCCCAACAGCTTTTGCGCAAGGTGCAGGGGATTATCCTTATAGCTTTACGATTGATACAAGTACCACCGTTGATCCATCTCCGGGATCACCAACGGAAACTCTGACTTACACACTCGATACAGTTCAATGGAACTTGAATGGTATTTCTTCTAGTGGACCAGTTGCGACAACAGATCCTTCTGTACCTTTTGCTATTAGTGGTTGCATGGGAGGAACATCAACTCTTCTTTGTACACTGACACTTAACGGGGATGAAGGTAACGCTGACGGAACTATTCAAGGTAATTTTACAGTCTCTGACGGAAACGGTGGAACTGATACGGGCTCTTTCACCGTAACGATTCAACCAGTTATTGATGCACCAGTTGCTTGTCAATACTCAAGATTTATTGATGCTCCTGAGTGTGGATTATCAGGGTGTAAGGCCGCAAGTAGTCCTCTTAATGCCGTAACGCCTTCAAGTCATACCACTGCTCAGCCAGTCTTTTGGTATGATTCATCTAAAACAACATGTTGGAAATCAACAGGCACAGGTAGTTCAAATTGGACACCTAATGGTAAAAATGAAGTTCAAAAATTAAGTTTTACTGGAGTTCCTACTTCTGGTGACTTCACCCTTGATTTCAATGGAGAAATTACTGCATCAATTGCTTATAACGCTACAACTTCAGCTATAGAAACTGCACTTGAAGCGCTTACAGGACTAACCAATGTCGCTGTTACAGGCTCAATTGGTTCTACTTTAACAGTAACTTTTACAGGTAACGTCGCCCTAACAAATGTGGCTGAGCTTATAGTAAATACAAATACACTCTCAAATGGTACTGCCATTAATATTTCACCTTCGACTACAACTCAAGGTGGAAATTCTGTTATCGCTGATAAATCCATCAATGAAAAAGACATTCTTTATATTAGAAGATTAATTATTGATGAAGGTGGAACATCAGCAGCTGAAAATGCGCTGGGGTTAACTGTTTCAAATTTAACATCTTCAAATTCTATTTTGATCCAACCTGCTAACGTTTTATTCTCTTATGATGGTACAGCAGGCAATGAAGCAAGGGCTGATCTTGCTGCATATAATTGGCAATCTGCTGCAGCTGACGATAGTAGTTCATTTACTGGTTATATTAAAATTACTCCTACTGGTACAACGGCCGGCTCATCAACGATCTCTTTTGATCTTTCTAACGGCACTCAAACGACCGCTGTAAGTTTTGTTGTTACTGTAAACCCAGTTTCAATTAAACATAATGATTGGAAAGTCATTCGTGCTGCTGGTCCAACGATTAATAAATACGGCGAAGTTAAATCAGTTTCTAATGTTTGTTCTTATAGTAGAGATCAATGTAATGGTTCAGCGTGTACTGGGACTTCTGCACCAACGGTTGCCACCAATGGTGGAGCTAATGGTGCCCTTTATTTCGCAACCGGAACAAGTACTTGTTACCATCATAATGGTTCAGATTGGTTCGCTCTTACTGCCAATGTTTGTCCTGTTACTGCAACAGCTTTCGAATCAAATTGTTCTGGCGATGGTGCAAGTTGTGTCGGTAATGCTGTTCCAACTACTGGGGCAAGCAAACTTGGTCATTATTATTATGATATCGATGATGATACTTGTTATGTTTCAACTGCTACAGCAGGTGTCGCAGGTGATTGGACGGCTTATAATGCACCTGCCTCAGCCACGATTACTTGGGAAAACTTTACTTTATCAGGTACAGGTTCTATTTCTGGTTATTGGGTCTATCGTCGAGTTGCAGGTCAAGATTATGACTATGATTTTCCACTAAATAAAGTCATCGTTCCCCTTGGTTCAACGACCTATACAGATAATGCAACAAATTCATGGGAGCCACCTGCTCCTAACTTTGTTTATTACTATGAAGTTAGACCAGTCGTTAATACGATACCAACTAAGCCTGTTGA